>Ga0316622_100000370_pt1 | contig 25474 bp, 16 predicted proteins | sample OWC_Aug_OW2_C1_D_FD_207646 | JGI IMG/M metagenome (GOLD analysis project Ga0316622, IMG submission 207646) | Wetland soil microbial communities from Old Woman Creek delta, Ohio, United States - OWC_Aug_OW2_C1_D5_C | ecosystem: Environmental > Terrestrial > Soil > Wetlands | place: USA: Ohio... | reverse complement strand
GGCGCTGTATCCGGTGGCGGAGTATGCCTTCAAGCATCCACTCACGCAGGAAGTGGCGTACCACTCGCAGCTCGGCGAGCGCCGCAAACAGGTCCACGCCGCGGTCGCCCGCGCCGTCGAGGCGCTGAACCCGGCGAAGCTCGATGAACAGGCCGCCGTGCTGGCATACCACTGGGAGGCCGCCGACGAACCGCTCACCGCGGCCGAATGGCACCGCCGGGCGGCGGAGTGGATGGGTGGGCGCGATCGCGCCGAGACGCTGCAGCACTGGCAGCACGTGCGCGCCCTGCTCGGGCGCGTGCCCGAGTCGCCCGTGACGCTGGCCCTCGGCGTGCTCGCCCGCGCCCAGATGATCCAGAGTGGGCTTCTTCTCGGTCAGACGCAGGCTGAAGCCGGCACGTTGTTTGCGGAAGGGATCGATCTTGTGGAACGCCTGGGCCGTCCGGAGTCCCGAGTGATGCTCCTCGGTGCTTACGGCGTTGCGAAGCTCTACGCAGGTGCGGTCGAGGAGGGCCTCACTCACCTCAGCAAAGGAGTGCGCCTGGCCGACCAATCGGGGAATGACGTGCTGCGTTTTCTGGCCCGAGGGCCGCTCACCACGGTCCTGGCCGCGCGCGGGGACCTGCGCGAAGCGCTGGCGGTTACCGGAGAAGTCGAGACGCTCTGTGGCGGCGATCCTGACGTTGGGGCGCAGGTGTTCGGGTTCAGCCCGTACGGAATGGTGCTGGTGTTCCGTGGAGGCGTGCTGACGCAGCTGGGGTGCCTAGGGGAGGCGGCGCAGGTCCTGGAGCGCGCCCTCGCGCTCGCGCAGGCCCGCTGCGAGCCTGAGGTGCTCATCACAGCTCATGCATACACCGCCGTGTTGTGCGGATTCACCGGCGACGCTGCGCGCGCCTTGCAGCACGCGCACCGCGCCGCCGAGCTGGCCGAAGCTACAACAGGGAAAGTAACAGGCCGCATGTCGGCGATAGTGCTCGGCCGAGCCCTGCTGTTGAACGAGCAGTGGTCCGACGCGGCTGTGACGCTCGGGCACACACTCGCCGACATGCGAGAGCGCCAAGCCGGGTTGCACCTCGAGGCGCTCGTCCTCGCCGACCTCGCGCACGCCGTGGTCGCCCTCGGCGGTTGCGGCCGGGCCCGCGTGCTGGCTGACGAGGCGGTCAGCGCGTCACGGCAAGCGCGCGGCAGCGAGGTGTATGCGCTGCTGGCGCGGGCCCAGGTACAGCGGCTGAGCGACGGTGCGCGGGCCGCGGCCGCGATCGAGGCGGACCTGCGGCAGGCCATGGCCGAGGTGGAGCGGACCGAGGCCCGTGCCTACGCGCCGCTGATTCACGTCGAACGCGCCGAGTTGGCGCGGCTGCTCGGCGACGACGCGGCGTACCAATGCGAGCTGCGCGAAGCGCTCCGGCTGTTCGTCGCGATGGGCGCCACGGGGCATGCGGAGCGCATCAGCCGTCAGCTCGCAGCGGTCAGCCCTCAGCCAGCAGAGTGATGAGCGAATGATGCAGACCTGCCGAGCCCACAGATACGCCAACCCCGAAGCAGCGACGATCCGCGCCGAGTGTCGACGGCCGGCCCTTTGCCGACGCGAAAGATTTGACGGCGATCGTCGAGCCTGCGCTCAGAGGTCCAAGGCGCGCCGCAGCTCCCGTTCGACTGCTTGCATGTCCGCTGTGGTCAACGAGCCCAGCTTCCGCGTGATCATCGTCTGCTTGACCGTTCGCACGACGCCAGTCACGAGAGATGGAAAGAGCAGACCGGCCGCCTTCCAGTCAGCCACCAAGTGGTCCGCAAACAGACGCCGGCGCACATTACTGGTGATCGCCGCCAGGATGACCTCGCGCCGGGCGCGGTGGTATGCCGACGACGTGATGACTAGAGCCGGGCGCACTTTGCGCCCAGACTCATCGGAGAACACGAACCCGACCAAGACGACGTCACCGCGAGCGCAGGCGATCATAGGCGGCGTCCTTGCGATTGTCCCACAACTTGGCGAGCAACGGGTCCGCCTTGGCGTTCAGCGCCAGCAGCTCCTCGCCCTCTTCCCCCAGGTCTTCACGCAGGCGTTCTTCGATCGCTTCCAGCACGTACTGCCGCACGCTCACGTCGCGCCGGGCGGCCGCCAAACGCAGCCGGCGGCGAACCTCCGGCACCACATCCACGCTGACTCGGGGTCGCTTCGCCGCGGACTCCATTGCTCGGGGCATCGTCTGTCACCTCCTCGCGCAGCGTGTCAGCATGCCTCCATGGTGTCAATGACACCACACTGCCCGGTGGGGGTGGCGGGCCGTGCTTGTCCGTGGCGGGGCGAACGGCAAGGAGCCTCTGACAATGGACTGTAGCTCGTGCGGCTTTGAGAACCCGCAGAACATGCGCTTCTGCGGTGCCTGCGGCGCCACGCTCCCGCTCGCGTGCGCCGGATGCGGGGCCGTGAATCCGGTGAGCTTCAAGTTCTGTGGCGGCTGCGGTGCGGAGATCAAGGGGCTGGGGGCTCGGGGTTCGGGGCTAAGGGATTCGAGATCCACCATAACCCCCAACCTCCTTTCCTACACTCCCAGACACCTCGCCGACAAGATCCTCACCTCGCGCGCCACGCTCGAAGGCGAACGCAAGCAGGTGACGGTCCTGTTTGCCGACGTGAAGGGGTCGATGGAGCTGGCGGAGCAGGTTGATCCCGAAGAGTGGCACAAGATCCTCGACAAGTTCTTCCACATCCTCACCGACGGCGTGCACCGCTTCGAGGGCACGGTGAACCAGTACACCGGCGACGGCATCATGGCGCTGTTCGGCGCGCCCATCGCGCACGAGGACCACGCCCAGCGCGCCTGCTACGCGGCGCTGCATTTGCGCGACGAACTGCGCCGCTACGCCCAAGAACTCCGCCGCGAGCACGGATTCGATTTCGCCGTCCGCATCGGGCTCAACTCGGGTGAGGTCGTCGTGGGCAAGATCGGCGACGACCTGCGCATGGACTACACGGCGCAGGGACACACTGTGGGACTGGCCGCACGCATGGAGCACATCGCGGCGGCAGACCAGATCTATCTCACTGCGCACACGGCGGCGTTGGTGAGCGGATACTTCACGCTGCGTGACCTGGGGGAGTTCCGCATCAAGGGCGTGCGTGAGCCGCTGCGTGTCCACGCACTCGAAGGCGTGGGTGCGGTGCGCACCCGTCTGGAGCGGTCACAGGCGCGCGGGCTGTCGCGCTTCGTCGGGCGGGTCCGTGAAATGGAGTCGCTGCAGGTGGCCCTGGCCCATGCCTGCGAGGGGCAGGGGCAGGTGGTGGGCATCGTCGGCGCCGCCGGCGTCGGCAAGAGCCGGCTGTGCCTGGAATTTGCGGAACAGGTGAGCGCCAAGAGCATCGCCATCCAGCAAGCCCACTGTCCACCCCACGGGAAGGTGATTCCGCTGCTGCCCGCCCTGGAGCTAATGAGGGGCATCTTCGGGATCACTGAGCGCGACGCGCCCCAGGCCGCCCGCGAAAGGATCGCCGGGCGTCTGGTGCTGCTCGACGAGTGGTTCCGGGAGTTGCTGCCGGTGGTGTTCGACTTCCTCGGCGTCGGCGAGGCGACGGCGGCGGGACCGCCCCGGAGGCACGGCAGCGCCAGCTCTTTGCCTTCTTGCGGCGCTTAGTGCAGGCACGCAGCCAGCGCGAGCCGGCGGTCATCCTGCTGGACGACTTGCACTGGATCGATCCCGCCAGCGATGTGTTCCTGGCGCAACTGGTCGAGGCCACCGCCGGCACACGCACCTTGCTGGTGGCGAACTTCAGGCCGGAATACCACGCCGACTGGATGCAGCGGCCGTCGTACCAGCAGCTGGCGCTGCAACCGCTCGGACCGGAGGCCATCGGCGAGTTGCTGCGCGAGTTGCTCGGCAGCGACCCATCGCTCGGCGATCTCGCGGAGCGCATACGCGAGCGTACCGGCGGCAATCCGTTCTTCATCGAAGAAGTCGTGCTCGGGCTCGTGGAAGCCGGACACCTGGCCGGCGAGAAAGGCGCGTACCGTCTGGCCCGTGCCGTCGAGGCGATTGCGATTCCGGCGAGTGTGCAACCAGTGCTCGCTGCCCGCATCGATCGCCTCGCACCCGACCAGAAGGAGGCGCTGCAGGCGGCGGCGGTGATCGGCAAAGAGTTCAGCGAGCCGGTGTTGCGCCACGTCGTAGGGGCGGTTTGCGAGCCGCCCCTACAGGAGCAGGATCTCATCGCGGCGCTGCACGGGCTGACCGCGGCCGAGTTCATCTACGAGGAGGAGCTGTATCCGGTGGCGGTCTACGCCTTCAAGCACCCGCTGACACAGGAGGTGGCCTACCAGTCGCAGCTCACCGAGCGCCGCCAACGCCTGCACGCGGCAACGGCGCGCGCGATCGAAACACTCGACGCGCAGCGGCTCGACGAGCGCGCCGCCCTGCTGGCGCATCATTGGGAAGCGGCGGGCGACGCGCTGACGGCGGCGGACTGGCACCGGCGCGCAGCGGAATGGCTCGGCGGACGAGACCGTCTGGCGGAGCTGCGCCACTGGCAACGCGTCCGCGACCTCGTTGGTCCCGACCCAGCGTCGCCGGACCACATGGCCCTGGGCGTTCTCGCGCGCGTGCACATGCTCCGCAACAGCTATTGGCTCGGGCAGCGGTCGGAGCACGAGGTGTCTGCCGTGTTCGCCGAAGGGATCGCCTTGGCCACCCATCTCGGCGATCCAGGCTTGCACGCCATGTTGCACCTCTTCTACGGCATCGGCCGATACGTAGCCGGCGCAATTGAGGAGGGCGTTGCCTCTGTGCGCGAAGGCGTCCGTTGGGCAGACGACGCTGACAACGTGCTGCTGCGGTTCATGGCGCGCGTGGCATTGGTCTCCCCGCTTGCGTTACTCGGACACCTCAGAGAGGCGATCGCGGTCAGCCAGGAGGCCGAGCGGCTGTGCGGCCGTGATCCGGAAGCGGGAGTGCAGGTCGTCGGCTTCAGCCCGTACGCAATGACCCTGGTGTATCGAGGGATGGCGCTGACCATGCTCGGCTGCCTGCCGGAGGCGAGTCACGAATTGGAACACGCCGCGGAGATTGCTCGGGGGCGCGGCGACCAGGACGTTCTGGCAATTACCGAGGTGTTCAGCTCCATGTGGTGTGATGACATGGGGGATGCAATCGGCGCCTTGAACCACGCGCGCCGAGCTGTCGAAATGGCGGAGACGAGGGCGACCGCGGCCTCGACAACCATTGGGTTGGCCGTGCTGGGCCGCGCCCTCGCCCTGAACGATCAATGTCGAGAGGGCGCCGAAACTCTGGAGCGGGCCTTCGGCGCGATGCGCGAGTACCGGACAGCGCTCAACATCGAGGCCCTCGTCTTGGCCGCGTTGGCCGAGGCGTATCTTGGCTGCGGCGACGTCACGCGGGCGCGGGCGAGCGCCGACGAGGCCGTCGCTGTGGCGCGGACGCGGCACGCCTTTGAGCTGGAAGCTCACCTCGCCCGCGTCCGCGTGCTGCTCGGCAGCGAGGGGACATCGGCGGCCGCCGAGGTGGAAGCGGTCCTGCGCGACGCCGAAGCGGCGGTGCAGCGCAGCGAAGCCCGCGTCCACACGCCATTCATCCACGTCGAGCGCGCCGAGCTGGCGCGGCTCGTGGCTGACGAGGCCGGTTACCAGCGCGAGCTGCGCGAAGCGTACCGGCTGTTCGTCGAGATGGGCGCGACGGGACAGGCGGAAAAAGTCAGCCATCAGCTTTCAGCGCTCGGCCGGAGGAGCAATGAGCCAATGATGCAGATCTGCCCAGCCTGCGGTCACGAGAATCGCGAGACGGCACGCTTCTGCGGCGCATGCGCCGCGCCACTGGTGCCCGAAGTGACGTGTCACGGCTGCGGCGCGCCGAACCCATCCGCGCAGAAGTTCTGCGATGCGTGCGGCGCTTCGCTGGGAGGGCGAGCCTCCCGGCGAGCCGCGGGCGGAGAGCAGGACGGCTCCGCAGGAGCCTCGCCCTCCCAAGCACGCGCCCCCCGCTCCTACACCCCCAAACACCTTGCCGACAAGATCCTGCAATCGAAGTCCGCCCTCGAAGGTGAACGCAAGCAGGTCACCGTGCTGTTCGCCGACGTAAAGGGGTCGATGGAGCTGGCCGAGCAGGTGGATCCGGAAGAGTGGCACGAGATCCTCGACCGCTTCTTCCAGATCCTCACCGACGGCGTGCACCGCTTCGAAGGCACCGTGAACCAGTACACCGGCGACGGCATCATGGCGCTGTTCGGCGCGCCGATCGCGCATGAGGACCATGCCCAGCGCGCCTGCTATGCAGCGCTGCGTCTGGGCGAGGAGCTGCGCGGGTATGCCGCAGAGCTGCGCGCGCGGCGCGGGCTCAACTTCTCGGTGCGCATGGGCCTCAACTCCGGCGAGGTGGTGGTCGGCAGGATCGGCGACGATCTGCGCATGGACTACACCGCGCAGGGGCACACCGTGGGGCTGGCCGCACGCATGGATCAACTCGCGGAGGTCGGGAGGGTGTATCTGACCGAGCACACCGGGCGGCTGGTGGAGGGGCTGTTCCGGCTGGGTGACCTGGGGCTGTTCACGGTCAAAGGCGTGCACGATCCCCTGCGCGTCTACGAGCTGCAGGGTGTCGGGCCGCTGCGCACGCGCCTGGAGGTGGCCGCCCACCGCGGCCTGTCGCGCTTTGTCGGGCGGCGCGAGCAACTGGAGCAGCTGCGGCAGGCCTGGGAGGCGGCGCGAGCTGGGCACGGCCAGATCGTCGCGGTCATGGGCGAGGCCGGTGTCGGCAAGTCGCGCCTGTTTCACGAGTTTAAGGGGCCGCTGCAGACGCAGTGCCCGGTGCTGGAAACTTTTTCCATCTCCCACGGCAAGGCCCATGCGTACCTGCCGGTGATCGATCTGTTACGCACGTATTTTCACATCGGCCTCGAAGACGCCGAGCGCACGCGGCGCGAGAAGGTCAACGGCAAAGTGCTCACGCTTGACCGTTCCCTGGAAGATACGTTGCCCTACGTGTTCGCGCTGCTGGGCATCGCCGACTCGACCTCGGCACTGCCGCAGATGGATGCGCAGGTGCGGCGGCGGCGCACGCAGGAGGCGGTCAAGCGCATCCTACTGCGCGAAATGCTCGATCAGCCGCTGACCCTGATCTGCGAGGACTTGCACTGGTTCGACGGGGAGAGTCAGGGGTTCCTCGATCTGCTGGTGGAGAGCCTGCCGACCTCCAGACTGCTGCTGTTGGTGAACTACCGCCCGGAGTACCGTCACGGGTGGGGCAGCAAGACGTACTACACGCAACTGCGGCTCGATCCGCTGGGACGGGCAGAGGCCGGCGAGATGCTGGCGGCGCTGTTGGGTGCTGGGGCACGGCATGCCGTGCCCCTACAGCAGTTGGCGAACCTCATCATCGAGCGCACCGAGGGCAACCCCTTCTTCATCGAGGAGGTGGTGCAGACGCTGGCGGAGGAAGGGGTCCTGACAGGCCAGCGCGGGAACCACCGCCTGGAACGAGTCCCGGCCGAGCTGCACATCCCGGTGACGGTGCAGGCCGTGCTCGCCGCGCGCATCGATCGCTTGGGCGAACGGGAGAAGGCGGTGCTGCAGGCAGCCGCGGTGATCGGCAAGGAGTTCACCGAGCCGATGCTGCAGCGGGTTGTCGGAGGGGCGGGACCCAGACCCGACCGCGTAGGGTGGGCACGGCCAACCGAGGCGCGTTCCGGGACGACGGTTTCGGTGGGCGATGCCCACCCTACGGAAGCGGAGTGTCCGGCGTCAACTATTTCTACCGGCAAAAGTAATTGTCGCGCATCAGCGGAGCTTGCTGCCGCACTGCAGGCGCTGACGAGCGCCGAGTTCATTTACGAGCAGCCGACCTTTCCGGAACCGGAGTACACGTTCAAGCACGCGCTGACGCAGGAGGTGGCGTACGGCTCGGGGTTGGGCGCACGGCGACAGGTCCTCCATGAGCACACCGCGCAGGCGATCGAGGACCTGTTCCAGGACACCCTCGACACCCAGTACGCGGAGCTGGTGCGCCATTACAGTCGCACCGACAACGTCGCCAAGGCGGTCGAGTATCTGCGTCTCGCCGGGATACAGGCGGCGGTACGCGGCGCGTACGAGGAGACGATCGCTCAGCTCTCCAGGGGACTGGAGCTGGTGCAGCAGCTGCCCGAGGGGGCGGAGCGCGAGCACCAGGAGCTGTTGCTGCAGCTCGCGATCGGCCCGGCGTTGAGAACAACCAAGGGCTTTACAGCCCCGGAGGTTGAGAAGGCGTTCGGCCGTGCCGCCGAGATCTGCACGCGGGTTGGGGACAGCCCGTAGCTGTGGCAAGCGCTGTTCGGCCTGTGGACCTTCTATAATTCTCGGGCCCATTTGCAGCGCGCGCGCGGTCTGGCGGAGCAACTCATCCAGTCCGCACAACCGTCAGGCGATGCATGGCAACTTTTCATGGGCCACCAGGCAGTGGGCATGACCCTCTACTGGCAGGGCGAACTGCGCGACGCCCGAGAGCATCTGCAGCAGGCATTCGATCTCGGCGGGCCACTGCGGCAGCGCCTGGACACTCTGCCCTACTCGGCAGTGGACGGGTTGGTAATCAACCGTGCCTTCTGCGCCTACGCGCTCGTTTTCCTGGGCTATCCGGACGAGGCCGTACGGGCGAGCCACGACAGTGAGGCGCTGGCCCAGGAAATCGGACGCCCGTCTGCTCTGGCTGCGCGCCTGGTTTTTGCCAGCGTCTTTCACCAGCTCCTGGGGGATGTAGAGGTGGCGCGAGAACGGGCCGAAGCCGGCATCGCGCTGGCCACCGAGCACGGGTTCTATCAATTCGTGGTGCTCGGGACGCTGCTCCGGGGGTGCGCCCTCGCGGCCGGCGGGCAGAGCGAGGCAGGAATCACGGAAATGCGCGGTGCCCTCGATGCGATGCGGGCGGCGGGCGCCGAGCTGGGACGGCCATACTACAGCAGCATCCTTGCGGAGGCATACGGAACGGCCGGGCAGCCCGCGCAGGGACTCGCCTTGATCGAGGAGGCCGTCGGTGACGCGAACCGGACAGGGCAGCGCCTGTACGAGGCTGACCTGCACAGGATAAAGGGGGAGCTTCTAATTGCGGATTGTGGAATGCGGAATGCGGAATCGGGAAGAGAAAATCCGCAATCCGAAATCCGCAATCCGCAATCGGAGGCGGAAGACTGCTTGCGCCACGCCATCGACTGTGCCCGCCGGCAGGGCGCCAAGCACTCGGAGTTGCGTGCGGCCCTCAGCCTGAGCCGCCTCTGGCGCGGGCAGGGCAAGCGCGCCGACGCCCGCACCCTGTTGGCGGAGATCTACGGCTGGTTCACCGAGGGCTTCGAGACGCGCGATCTGAAGGAGGCCAAGGCGCTGCTGGAGGAGCTTCGGTGATGCGTTGCGCTGCCTGCGGTCACGAGAACCGCGAGGGAGGGCCGGCCATTTTCCAGCCGACTTGTCGCCGCTCAGGGTGTGCGCCGTGTCGGCTTGCCGCGCCTGCGCGTCCGCACCAGCCGCTCCGCGTCGGCAAGATCCTGCAAGCGTCCCGTGGCCCGCTTGTTGGCGAGGAAATCTGCTCGCCCGAGCACGGCTACCGAAACATCATCAAACGTCGCCCGCAGGCGGCGTGGCCAGGCACGAGCGAACTCCACACCGCTGATCTGTGTAAGGAGGTCGATCCGCAGCGGCGGCAAACCGATCTGGAACACGACGCCCGGCGTCGCCAGGTCGGTCACCGTGAGATTCTGCAACGGCGCGCCGAATGCGCGCAGCGCCGCGTAGGCTCGCTGCGCGTTGGCCGCCGTCGGCTCAATCCACACATCCAGATCGCCCGTTGCCCGCGGCCGGCCGAGCACGGCGAGCGCGTATGCACCGACAATGAGGAAGCGGACATCATGGTCGACGAACGCGCGCAACAGATCGCGAAAGTCTGCGGCCACGTCGATCTTCCCGCCACCCATGCAACCTCCACTGGTGAATGCTCAGCCAGAAAGCGAGGGCCAGTCGCTCATCGATGGGCACTTGGTCCCAGTAGGCGTCGTCGGCCGCCTCGAGTTCCGCGGCCTCGGGGGTGTTTGGACGCACGACCCGCCCCGATGCTCTGGCTAATCGTCGTGCCCGCGCCGCCCGATTCATGGGTGGATACTAGCATCTTTGCGGGTGAGATCGGAGCGGCTGGGCAGAGAGGTCGACCAGGCTGGAGGCTAGAGACTGAGCGCTGAAGGAACGTGATGAACTGTCCGATGTGTCGGGTTGACAACCCGGTGAATTCGAAGTTCCGCCTCGAGTGCGGCGCGTCGTTCGCATCGCCGTGCCCGAAGTGCGGCATCGAGCTGCCGCCCGCGGCCAAATTTCGCAACGGGTGCGGCCACGCCCTCCGTCCGACCAGCCCCCAGCCTCTAGCCCCCAGTCTCGGTAGCCCGAGCCCCCTCAACTACACGCCCAAACATCTCGCCGACAAGATCCTCACCGCGCGCGCCGCGCTCGAAGGTGAACGCAAGCAGGTCACCGTGCTGTTCGCCGACGTGAAGGGGTCGATGGAGCTGGCGGAGCAGGTCGATCCGGAAGAATGGCATCGCATCCTCGACCGCTTCTTCCAGATCCTCACCGACGGCGTGCACCGCTTCGAGGGCACGGTGAACCAGTACACCGGCGACGGGATCATGGCGCTCTTCGGCGCGCCCATCGCGCACGAGGACCACGCGCAACGCGCCTGCTATGCGGCCTTGCGCTTGGGCGAGGAGCTGCAGCGCTATGGGCAGGAGCTCAAACGCCAGCGCGGCCTGAACTTTTCCGTCCGCATTGGTCTCAACTCCGGCGAGGTGGTGGTCGGCAGGATCGGCGACGATCTGCGCATGGACTACACCGCGCAGGGGCACACCGTGGGGCTGGCCGCACGCATGGAGCAACTCGCGGAGGTCGGGAGGGTGTATCTGACCGAGCACACCGGGCGGCTGGTGGAGGGGCTGTTCCGGCTGGGTGACCTGGGGCTGTTCACGGTCAAAGGCGTGCACGATCCCCTGCGCGTCTACGAGCTGCAGGGTGTCGGGCCGCTGCGCACGCGCCTGGAGGTGGCCGCCCGCCGCGGCCTGTCGCGCTTTGTCGGGCGGCGCGAGCAGCTGGAGCAGCTCAAGCAGGCATGGGAGGCGGCGCACGCCGGCCACGGCCAGATCGTGGCGGTCATGGGCGAGGCGGGCATCGGCAAGTCGCGGCTGTTTCACGAGTTCAAGGTGCCGCTGCAGGCCCAGTGTCCGGTGTTGGAGACCTTCTCCGTCTCGCACGGCAAGGCGTATGCGTACCTGCCGGTGATCGATCTGTTGCGCACCTACTTTCACATCGCCCTGGAGGACGACGAGCGCGCGCGCCGCGAGAAGGTGACGGGCAAGGTGCTGGCGCTCGATCGCACCCTGGAAGACACCCTGCCCTACGTGTTCGCGCTCCTCGGCATCCAGGACCCGACCTCGGCGCTGCCGCAGATGGACGCGCAGGTGCGGCGCCGGCGCACCCTGGAAGCCATCAAGCGCATTCTCGTGCGCGAGACGCTCGATCAGCCGGTGACCCTGATCTGCGAGGACCTGCACTGGTTCGACGGGGAGAGTCAGGCCCTCCTCGACCTGCTGGTCGAGAGCGTGGCGACGGCCCGGCTTCTCCTGCTCGTCAACTACCGCCCGGAGTACCACCACGGGTGGGGCAGCAAGACGTATTACACGCAACTGCGCCTCGATCCGCTGGGGAAGGCGGAAGCCGGCGAGTTGCTGGCGGCGCTGCTGGGACCTGGGGCGGCGGCCGGGCTCGATCGGCTCCAGGGTCTCATCCTCGACAAGACCGAGGGCAACCCGTTCTTCATCGAGGAGGTGGTGCAGACGCTGGCGGAGGAGGGAGTGCTGCGCGGGGACCGGGGGAGCTACCGCGTGGAGAAGGTCCCGGCCGAGCTGCACATCCCGGTGACGGTTGGTGTTCGGGATGCTGCTGCGGGGTTGCGCCCTCGCGACCGGCGGGCAAATCGAGGCAGGGATCACGGAAATGCGTGGTGGTCTTGATGTGCTCCGTGCGGCGGGCGCCGAGCTGGCACGACCATACTACATCAGCATCCTTGCTGAGGCACACGGGAAGGCCGGGCGGCCGGCGCAGGGAATCGCCTTAATCGAGAAGGCCGTCGAGTGCATGAACCGGACGGGGCAGCGCCTGTACGAGGCTGAGCTGCAGAGGATAAAGGGGGAGATCCTAATTGCGGATTGTGGAATGCGGAATGCGGAATCGGGAAGAGAAAATCCGCAATCCGAAATCCGCAATCTGCAATCGGAGGCGGAAGACTGTTTTCGCCACGCCATCGACTGTGCCCGCCGGCAGAGCGCCAAGAGCTGGGAGTTGCGTGCGGCCCTCAGCCTGAGCCGCCTCTGGCGCGGGCAGGGCAAGCGCGACGACGCCCGCACCCTGTTGGCGGAGGTCTACGGGTGGTTCACGGAAGGCTTCGACACGCGCGACCTGAAGGACGCGAAGCGACTACTCGATGAGCTTGCTTGACGACCACGAGTCACGAGCACGATTCACGATATTCACCGAAGGCTTCGAGACCCGCGATCTCCGAGCCGCCAAGGCGCTGCTCGATGAGCTGTCGCAGGAGATACGTTGTTAGGAAGTTGGAGGCGGGCAGTGCAGGTAGCAAGCGGATAAGCAGCGCGTCCGGTGAAGGATTGCGCACTTCGCTCATGCTGTATACAGTACAGCATCTGAAGGAGGTGATCGTGGCCGTGCGACTGAATATCACGATGGACGCGGACCTCTACCAACGACTGAAGCGCGAGTTGCCCGCCAAGCGCATCAGCCGATTCATCAATGACGCCGTGCGCGCGCACCTGCACCCAGATCGCGCAACGCTCGACGCCGCCTACAAGGCCGCGCGCAAAGAGGCCTGGCGCAAAGAGCTCGCTGAGGACTGGGATGCCACTGAGACGGAAGGTTGGCCACGGTGAAACGCCCGCCACGCCGCGGCGACGTCTACTGGGTGACGCTCGACCCCGCCCTCGGGACAGAGATTCGGAAGACGCGGCCCGCGGTGGTGATCTCGAACGATTCATGTAACGCCCACGGCGCCCGCGTGGTGGTCCTCCCGATGACCAGCAATGTCACCTCGCTCTATCCCGGCGAGGCGCGCATCCACGTGCGTGGCCGCCCCGCGCGAGTGTTGGGCGATCAGATACGGTCGATCGACAAGGCGCGCCTGCGGGCGCGGATCGGCTCGGTGAGCCCGGCGGAGCTGCGCGAGGTGGAGGCGGCGGTCCTCCTTACGCTCGGCTTTTCACCGCCATAGGCCAATCGGATGCGCTGCTCGACGTGCCAGACGGAGAACCCGGTCGACTCGTCCTTCTGTGAAGCGTGCGGCGCAGCTCTCGACATCGTCTGCGCATCGTGCGGCGCCGCCGCCAGAGCAAGGACAAAGTTCTGCCGCAAGTGCGGCGCATCGCTGGTCGAGAGTCGGGCACCCTCTTCCCCCCTAACAACCAACAACCTAACATACACTGGCGACGGCGTCATGGCGCTGTTTGGGGCGCCCACGAACAGCTCGAAGGAGAGAACGCATGGTCATTCGACGAGTGGTCACAGGCCTTACCCCCGCTCGCAACAATCAGGAGAGTGAGTAGTGAACGATGAACGACCGTCGGAGATTCCGCGTGCGGCTCTTTCGTCTCGCTGGCGTGGCGGTATGCGCCCTTGTCGCAGCAAGTGGGTGCTCGGGAGATGGTTCCGCCGGGTCATCGTCCTCTCTGGGACCCGCAGCGGATCTGTCGGAGGAGATCAGCGGTGGAAACGGTCCGATCGTCGGTTCCGCCAGTCCCGCGAGAGTGGAGGAGTCGGGATACGTCGAACGCGAGTACGTGGCGTCGGGGACGGCCTCGTCGTACGCCGCGACCGGCCCGCTCTCTGGTGACGGCCGCTGGACGTTCGAGCCGGACGGCACCGCGCCGTATCGCACCCGAATCCTCGTCCGGCACCCGGCGAATGCTGCGGACTTCAGTGGTACGGTCGTTGTCGAGTGGCTCAACGTCAGTGGGGGACTCGACAGCAATCCCGACTACGCCAGCTTCGAAGAGGAGTTGACGCGCCAGGGGCACGCGTGGGTCGGCGTCTCGGCGCAACTCATCGGCGTGGAGGGCGGCCCCGTGATCGTGCTCGCACCCGGTGCCGAGGACCTCGCGGGCAAGGGTCTGCAGACGCTCGACCCGGCGCGCTACGGATCGCTCGAACACCCCGGCGACGGTTACTCGTTCGACATCTTCACGCAGGTGGCGCGCGCGCTGCGCGAGGGCGGATCGGCGATGGGCGGCTTGCAGCCGCAGCGGCTGCTCGCGGCCGGTGAGTCGCAATCGGCGCTTGCACTCGTGACCTACTACAACGGCGTGCAACCGCTCACGCGCGCGTTCGACGGCTTCTTCGTTCACAGTCGCGCCTCCGTGAGCCTGCCGCTGGTCGGGCCGGGCGAGTACGCCGACCTCGCCGGAGGGTTCGGCGCCACACCGGCCATCTTCCGTACCGACCTCGACGTACCCGTGCTCAACCTTCAGGCCGAAAGCGACGTCACCGGCATCTTGGACTCCGTCGCCGTACGCCAACCCGACAGCGACACGTTCCGGCTGTGGGAGGTCGCAGGAACCGCCCATGCCGATGCCCATCTCCTCGGTCCGATCGCCGCTGCGCTCGACTGCGGCACGCCGATCAACGACGGACCACTCCACCTCGTCGCGAAGGCGGCGTTACGCAGCCTCGACCAATGGGTGCGCACCGGCGAACCGCCTCCCGAAGCGCCCCGCCTCGACGTGACGTCCGGCGATCCGCCTGAGATCCGCCGCGACGCTGACGGCATCGCGCTGGGCGGCATCCGCACCCCACCCGTCGACGTACCGGTGGACGCGCTCTCCGGCGTCCCCGGGCCGAAACCCGACCTCCTGTGCATCCTGCTTGGATCGACGACGTCGTTGCCTGCCGAGCGTCTCGCGCAGCTTTATCCGTCGCGTGAGGACTACGAGCAGCGTTATGAGACCGCGGCGGACGAAGTGATCGAGGCGGGCTTCGTGCTCGAAGACGACCGCGACGCGCTGCTCGCGTTCGCTGACCCGTCCGGGATCGCGGCGGGGACGGCCTCGTCGTACCCCGCGACCTCTTCGACGACGCCGATCGCGAGGTGCCGATGCTGGCCCGCATGTTCGAAAAGCGGCTGCGCGGGAAAACTGCAGACCCAAGGGCCGACGTCGCCGAGCGGTACGGAGCGAATCCACTCTGGCTTGAGCACGGAGGAGACGTGAAGTCCCTCTTCTGCGCAGACGAACCTCCCACGGGAGCCCACGCGCTCCGATCGTCCAGCGAGATCCCCGTGATCCCGTTCTCGACATAGACCCCAAGATCGCGGCCGGGATCTCAACCGCGGGGTTCCTGGCAATCGGTTGCGGGCGAGGCCGGCGCTGCGTTTTCCCGTTCCCGATGCGCCAGAGCCCGCAGGATGGCGTCAAGGACGCTGTCGAGATGCTTGCCGACGTCCTCGGCCAGGAACCGCAGGACGAAGTACCCGTTCTCCTGCATCAGCGCGTCCTTGCGCCGGTCGCGGCGATACGCATCAGCATCATTCAAGTGCTGTGAACCATCCAACTCCACCGCCACGCGCGCGTCGCTGCAGAGCAGATCGACCTCCATGCAGCCGCGCCCGTTGAAGGGAATGGGCAACTCGGTATTGAGGGCAAACTTGCCGGCGGTCTGAGGCAGCGTTTCCAGCCTCCGGTACAGGAATGCTTCCGTGGCGCTGCGCGCCCGACCTGCCCCGCTTTGAGCGGGGTCCGCACCTTGCGCACCGGGGGGAAACGACCGCGTGGCGTCAACAAACAAGTTGCCCAGCGCTGCGTCGACCCCATCGCGGATCAGCCGCTGAACACTGGCCGCGTAATCGTGCTTCCACTCGGGCTCGATGGGAAGCGGGACCTCGGGCGGCCAGCCTGGCACCGCACTGGCGGGTAAGAGGATCGAATAGCCGATTGCCTCGTACCCCCGGCATCGCCGGTCAAACATGCGCGCCAGCATGGGCACGTTGAGGTCCGCATAGTCATATATGCGCACCTCTCTCTTGCCGTCGTGCAGGCGATGAAGACGACCTGCATATTGAGCGATGGTTCCACGCCAGGACACGGGCAGCGTCAGGAATAGGGTGTCCAGACGCGGATCATCGAAGCCCTCGCCGATGTAGCGGCCCGTGGCCAGCAGGACGCGCCCCTCGTCGTCGGGGATCGCTGCCAACCGCGCAAGAGCTTCTCGCAGTTGCTTCCTGCCCATTCCGCCGTGAAGCACCACGAGATGGCGAACCGACGGCAACAATCGCTCCTCCAGGTTGCGCAGGTGGTCGGTCCGCTCCGTCAGCACGATAGGCGAACGTCCTTCTCGCACCGCCTCGATGACGTCATCGGTGATCATCCGGTTTCGGCTTCCGTCCGCGATCAATGCATCGTAGAGATCATGAAACTGGATGCGGACGTCGGGGGTGAACGCATCCGATGCTCGAAACGCAGTCGGACGGACCAACATCCTGTGGATGAATGGCCGTTGGGCCACCTGCCGCTTGGCGTCAACGCGATGGCGAACGGGACCGCACTGCATGAAGATGATCGGATGATGGCCGTCTTTTCGGGTGACCGTGGCAGACAGGCCGAGGACGTACTTGGGCCTTGCTTGCCGGGCGACTCGTTCGAAACTGAACGCGGGCAGATGGTGGCATTCGTCCACAACTAGATGGCCGTACTCGCCCACGAGATCCGACACCACGCCCTTGCGGACGAGACTCTGGATCAGGGCCACGTCCAGGACGCCGGTGGCTTTCTTCCTCCCGCCGCCAATGCGGCCGATGGTCTTGGACGGTACACCGAGGAATGTTGCCATTCGCTCCACCCACTGCTCGAGCAACTGTTGCCGGTGCACAAGGACGAGAGTGTTGACGCCTCGTCGGGCAATCAGCCACGCCGCGATCACGGTCTTTCCGAACGCGGTGGTGGCCGACAACACCCCTGTGTCGTAAGCGGCCAGCGCGTCCGCGGCGGCCCTCTGCTCTGGCCTCAACTCCCCGTGAAACGCCAGGGCCAAGGGCGTACCTGCGTTTCGCTCATCGCGAATCTCAGCGTGGATGCCGAGGCTGGCGAGCAGTTCTTGAACATCGTCGAGGCAACCGCGCGGCAAACCGATATGCATGGGATGATCTTCCGCGCATGCGATAACGCGCGGCTTGTCAAAGGTTGGCAATCGCATCGCCTGCGCTCTGTAGAACTCCGGATTCTGGAAAGCCGCCAGCCTGACCAGGCGATTTCGCAATGCAGGCGGCAACACCTCCTTGGCGACATAGATGTCGTTCCCAAGAACCAGTTGCAGGTTCTCGGGCAGCGCACCGTCAATGAGCCTCTCCCTCCTTCGGCGCGAAGGAGCCGCCGCCCATGGCTCACGGTCGTCCTCGTCAGTCTGGGCAAAGCGGACCCCGACCACGTGTCCCCGGCCTTCCGCCTCGCGAACCAGATCTTCTGCCTGAGTGCGGGCGATCTTCCGCACCGTGGAAAGAAACGCCCACTGATCCGGAAACGGCGTCAGCTGTTCGTCGAGAAACGCGCTGTTCCCCTGTTCACGCGGTCGTTTCTGCAGTGGCAACGCAATCAGGTTTCCGAACCCGCCCTTGGGCAGCGTGTCCTGGTTTGGAAAGAACCGATCGTAGGAATCCAGCCCGATATCCGGCCGCCGGTCCATCGTCTCGGTGAGAATGTACGCCCCCAGTTTCCTGGCCAGGGCCGCTGGGACGGCGTCCTCGAAGAAGAGCCAGAGGTGGGTGCCGTTGCCGGAGCGGGATCGTTCCACCGCGGCCGGCAGCCCGATTTGCCGGCAGGTTTCCAGAGCGGCCTGTACGTCGTCGCGCCAGTGCTCCTTGTCGAAATCGGCGGCCAGGAAGAAGCAGGTTTCGTCCAACAGCATCGGGTAGACGCCCATGACCAACTCACGGCCGGCGTCATCCCGCCCCGAAAGATGCTGCCGGATCACGTCGTCGGTCACGGGCAGAAACCGGCGGGCAGGGCAATCTAGGCACTTGACTGCGCGCTTGTCGCACAGACCTCGGACCCATTCGTTGGCACAGGCCGGGCTGTAGCCCGCCTTGCCCGTGTTGCGGCTTTCGAACCGGCGCGGATAGACGTCATCCCTGCCGCGGAACAGGGAACGGAACAAAGCGACCTTGGCGGCGGGTGGGGAATGCTGACTGAGGGATGGGCCATGCCCCATGTCAACAGCAGAGTATAGAAGCGACGCTGGCGTGGCCAGGGGACCGAATGCGCCACACTCGCGGTTCGCCGGAACGTGCGCCTTGTCCTGATCGACGCGCATAGGGCCCGCCAGATTGCCCGAACTCATGACTTCCCCGACGGGGCCGCCCTGGCCGCCCAAGAGTTGCGAGCCATCACGAAAGCGCCCTTCCCGCCCGACTGGAACCTGACGGTGAAGGTCCGGCAGACGACGTGCATTGCCCGCGGCGTGATCGTCCGCGCCCGCCTCGACTGCGCCGTGGTGTGCCCGCCGCTCATCGCCGAGCGCGAGGAGATCGACCGCCTCGTCGCCACGCTCGCCGAGGCGGCCGCTTCCCTGCAGGCCTGCAGTCGACCGGGCCCCGCTCGCGCGGACGGGGCCCGGTCAAGATCTCAGTTCGCCGCGGCGGCGAGGGCGGTTCGGGTGCGAGGCGCTCGTCCGCCTCCGTTGGAAGCAGCGCGCCCGCCGCGGCTCGCCCCGCGAGCACGCCCGCGTCCGTTGCCCCCGGTGGTCTCCTGATCCAGCTGGAAGACGCTGCGTTCGACCGCCAGCTCCGCTTCGCCGAGGGTCGTTTCCGACGCCATGAAGTCCCTGAACCGGTGATTCTTGCGCGTCAGGGAGCAGTACAGGTTGAAGGCGAGGTTGAACTGCCAGAGGAGGACGCTCTCCGGCAGCGGCATGTGGAAGCCGACGCGATCGGAGAGGTGAAAGACCTTCCGCAGCACCGAACCGCTGAAATCCAGGACGTCGATGCCCAGCACGGCGAAGTCCTGCTCCATGCGGAGGAGGAACGGAATCGCCGGCAGCAGCAGGAGCAGGCGGCGCGTCATCGCCGCCGGGTTGTATTTCTCCCATGACGACAGGGGGAAGTCGTGGAAGTAGTTGTGCGGGAGCGCGGTGTGGCGCGACTCGTCCAGGTGGAACATGCGCAGGACTTCCAGGCCGGGGAAAGAGGCCATGGTGCCGAAGACGCTCAACGCGAGTCCCTCGACGAGCACGTTCATCCCGAAGAACTTCTCCAGGCCGCTCCGCCGGAGCACGTTCTCGAGCGTGATATACTCCCAGATGTTCATGCGCGGGACCTCGCAGTCGAACGCGTGCAGGAGCTCGCGCAGTACGACGAAGTGCTTCGCCTCCTCCAGCACCTGCATGGTCATTGCGCTGCGGCCGCCGGTGCTCCGGACGTGGGCCATGAGGTCCGCCGACACCAGCCAGGCGTACGCCTCGCCGTGCGCGATCGTGGCCAGGACGTTGACGATGGCCTGCCGCTGTTTCGGCGTGTAGTGTTCGGTCAGGAACTTCCGGTAGTCCTCGCTCTTCACGCGTTTCAGCTCGCGCTTCTCCGCCTTGTCCAGGGCCCCCTCGGCGAGTTGCATCACCGCGAGCTCGTCGCTGCTGCAGTCGCGAAAGCCAGTGGCCGGCGCGTGCTGCTGGGCCTTCCAGAGCAGGCGCAGGCTCTTGTCGTAGTGCGCCTTGCGCAGGCGGTCGCCGACGCCCCCCTCGAAGGCGAAGTTCTCGTCGTCGTAATTGCTGCACCGCACGCCGACGCCCAGCGGGCGGGCCACGCGGTCGTAGCCGCGCACGAGCACGTTCACCACCTCTTCGACCGCCGCGTTCACCTTGCAGGCGGTCTTGCTCACGGGCACGGGTCGTATTTGCATTGTTTCTCCTCCTCGGCAGATTGGACTTGTGGGAGGAGTTTAATCTGTAATATTACTCGGATTCAAGCCTGGCAAGCTCGGTGGCGGAAGGCGACCGGCTTGGCGGATAAGAGCCTGGTATGCCAAAGAGATTGCCGAAGCAGGTACGTTCGAAGGAAACGGTCGATAGGATTATCCGAGCTGCTGCTCAGATTGTTGCGAAAAGCGGGATCGCCAGCTTTTCCACCAACGCCGTCGCTGCGAAGGCCAACGTCGGCATTGCCTCCATCTACGAATACTTCGACGACAAGAGCGACATTCTCGTCGCTGTGTTGGAGCACGAACTGTCCGACATGTGGACGGCTCTGGAGGCGCGCCTGCCCCGCTGGTTGGAATCAGATGTCGACACGGCGCTGCGCGACCTGTTTACGTTCGCGGTGCAGGAGATCACGCGCCGGGCCAATCTCGTGGGCGTCGCTGCGGGTTACGTGCACGGGGCCACCAGCCTGCCATCGGCGGCCCGCTTCCTCGGTCAGATCGAGATGCTGTTCCGTCTGCTGCTAGGCAAGTTCAGCCAGAGAGCGGGCCGCGACCCCGCGCTCGACGCCTACCTCGTCACGCACGCGTTCGTCGGTATCGGGGCGGGCATCGCCGGCGGACTGCCCCCCGGCAAGACGGCGGACGACGTCGTCGAATGGCTGGTGCGCGTCTCCCGAGGAGTGATCGGGGTCTGACGGCGTGCCTGCAACGGACCCGGTCGCAGCCGACCGTGCCGCTGGACGACCCCGGCAGCCGCTTCGTGGGCCTCGCTCGCCGTCGCTCAGGGTTGAGTCCTGGTGAGACAAGGTGTTCCGCTCCCCTGCTGTCGCTCGCGCTGGTCGCGCGGGGGCCCTGGCCTTGCCCGCGCTGTCTTGCCGGGATGTCGCGCCATTCGTCTCCTGGTCCGCGGCACTTGCCGCCGCCCCGACGGTCCTCCCGATCACGGCGCCGGGCGCCATGGTGGTCTTCATGGGCTTCTCACTCCATCGCGGCCGCGTCGGCCAGTGGTGATGCTGCTGCGAATCATGCCGGCTGCCGACACGCGTCGGCCTTTGTTGACCGAACGGTCGGGCTACTGCCGTGGCTGCGCGAAGTGCGCGGGGGATTTCGCGCCGGGGTCTTCTTCGGACGACCGGTGCGGCGGCATCGTGGGTGGCCGGCTTCCTGCGCTGGCGTGCCCCCCCGGGGTAGGCGCGCGGGTTTGCGCCGGCGCGGCGGCGTGCACTAAGGGAGGCACCCCATGCGATTTCGCGACGGCACAGTCTGGCAGAAGGTGTTGTTCGCAGCGCTGCTGGGCTTCTACCTGTTCGGCTTCCTGCTGACCGCGGCGGACAAGTTCGAGCGCGTCGGGCGGCCGGACGTCGGCTGGGGTCTGGACGGGTTGGCCTGTTTCCCGTCCCGTGCCGACGTCGCGCTGGCCGGCCTCGTGGCAGGGGCACGGCTGCTGCAACTCAACGGCACGTCGCTCTCCGAGGCGACATTCGAGCAGGTTCCGCACTACGTGCGCAAAGGTCTCGGGGAGGTCAACCGGCTCATCGTCGAGTTGCCCTGGGGCGTGGTCAGCGAGCTGAGCATTCCGGTGCAGCGGCTGACGTGGACGGACGTGCTGGCCCTCGACGGGCCGACGATTGCGCTCGGGGTGTTGTTCGTGGTGGTCGGGCTCACCAGCTTTCTGCTGCGCCCATACACGGCGAGCAGCTGGGCGCTGCTGGCGTTGGGGTGTGCGATCGCCAGCGTCTTGCAGGGGCGGTCGCTGTATATTGTGCGGAGCACCGTGCTGACGACGGTGTACTTCCGTCTGACGGTCGGGTTCGTGTCGTGTGTGGCGTTCCACGGCGGGCTGGCCTTTCCAGTGCCGCATCCGCTGCTGAGCCGGCGGCCCCGCATCTTGCTGGGGGTGTATGCAATCGGGCTGACGATTGCGGTACTGCAGTTGGCTGCCTGGTCGAGCGGCTCCGTCGGGGCATTCAGTTACGTCGGCGGCGGTCTCGACACCAGCGTGATGCTCGTCTCGGTCCTGGTGTTTGTCGGGCGCTGCTGCGTTCTGGCCGTGCGCGCCGGCGACCCGATCGTCACTCAGCGCGCACGGATCCTGCTCGCCGGTACGGTCTTCGGGGTCGGGCCGGTGGTGACGGTGAATTTCCTGCGCAGTGCCCTGCAGACCATGCTGGTCGACATGCGGCTGGTCTACTGGTCACTGACCCTTCTCCTGCTAGCGATGGGTTACCTGACCCTGCGCCACGACCTGCTGAACGCGCGCATCGCGGCGCGGCGGGCGGTCATCTATGCCGGTGTCGTCGGGATGCTGACGTGCGTGGCCATCCTGCTGGTCGCGGTGCGCGCGTACGCCGTGGCGGTCATTCTGTTCCCGTTGCTGTACTGGTGGCCGCGCTTCGATGCGCGCCTCAACGCCTGGCTCTACCCCAAGCGCGCGCGGTTCCCGGATCTGATGCGCGCCATCGGCAACGAGCTGGCGACGGCCGACGGGGTCGATGCGGTGTTGCAGATCCTGGCCGGCGCCCCAGAGCGGCTGTGCGACGCGCGCAGTGGCGTGGCGTTTCTCCTGGGCGGTTCATGGGCGCGGGACGAACAGATCAGCGGGGTCGGGTGCGCGTCGGCCCTGACCGGTGGACGACTCGCGGACGAGGTGCCGGTGCACCTCATGAGCACGACGCGCCGCGGGATCTTCAGGGATCACATCGCGGTCGAGCCGCAATACGCGAACATCCAGGCCGAGTGCTACCGCTGTTTCGATCGGCTGTGCGCCGACGTGCTGCTGCCCATCGTCCACGACGGCCGTGTGGTTGGCGGACTGGCCGTTGGTCCGAGCGCCGCCGGCGATCCATACGGAACGCCAGACCTCGACGCGTTGGCCACGGTCGCACAGCAGGCCATGCAGGCGATCGTCCGGGTGCGGGCCACCGAGCAGCTGCGTGCCCGGGAACTGGAGTTCGCTGATCTCAAGCGCTTCTTCCCGCCGCAGATCATCGATCAGGTGATGGCCAAGGGTGGTGCGGCCGAGTTGCGCAGCCAGCGCAAGTTGGTGACCGCGTTCTTTGCCGACCTGCGAGGCTTCACGTCGTTCTCGGAGACCGTGGAGCCGGAGGAGGTCATGGCGACGCTGGCCGAGTACCACGCGGCCATGGGGCGGCGAATCGCGGAGCTTGGTGGCACCCTGGAACGCTTCGCCGGTGACGGGTTCATGGTGTTCTTCAACGACCCGGTCGAGCAGGCGGACCACGTCGAGCGCGCGGCGCGCATGGCGCTGGCGATGCGCGCCGACGTCGCGCAGCTGCGGGCGGCCTGGTCGCGCAAGGGCTATCAGATCGACGCCGGCATGGGCATCCACTGCGGCTACGCCACCTGCGGCTTCATCGGTTACGAGGGTCGGCGCGACTACGGCGTGATCGGCAACGTGACCAACCTGGCGGCTCGCCTCAGCGGTGCCGCCACCGGCGGCGAGATCCTGATCTCGGGGCGGATCCGTGCCGAGCTCGGCGACCGCTATGAGACCGAGAGCGTCGGCGAACTCAGCCTCAAGGGCTTCCACCAGCCGCAGGCGGCGTTCCGCCTTCTCGGATGGAAGATTGGCGCCTGACGCCGTAGCGGCAGGCGATTACCGGTCGCCACGGCGCTGGCCAGTTCGTGCGTTGCGGCTCCGACCCCAGAATTCCGCGGGCAAGCGGCAGGTTCCTCCCCTCCGACCGCGAGAAAATCGCGCCGGACCAACGCCACCGCGGGATTGGTCAGCGGGGCACCCCGAGAACCGCCTCCAGGAGCTCCCGGAAGCTCGTGATCGGTCGAGCCTCGCCCCGCGCCCACTCCGCCACCGTCCCGGGATGAACCCCGAGGCGGGCGGCGAGCTGCCGCCGGGTGAGACCGGCCGCGATCCGCGCAGCTTTGAGCTGGTCCGGAAAGGGAGCTGGGGCGTCGGGGGGGGGCGGGGATCCTCAGGACCCGGTCGCGGCCTGAAAACGAGAGCGGAGCGGGGTATGGTGCTCGAATCGTATCGCGATCTGTGCGTCTTGCCTCGATCGGGGTCCTCGGTACAATCAATTAACGGGTCTTCCGGGTCGGGTGTTGCGGGTGCCGGCGGTAAGCCATCATCTTGAAAGCGAGCGCGGATACGAAGACACTCCATTGACAGCCGTGTGTGTCTATGGAAGGAATGAAGTGTCCTTTACCGTGGGTTAGACCGCTCCGTAGAAGAGAGAGCAGAGGGGAGTATCAAATCGGTGCGGCAGGTGACCGTCCGTGTTTATCCGGTCGTGGAAAGGCCGGATCCCAATTGGGGTCACGCAACGGGGCGCGGCTTCAGCCTGATTTCTCAGCAAACGAAGGGGCAAAACGCGTGGTGTGATGGCGGGTGTCACGCGCGCGCGTGTAAGACTAGCGAGGCAGGGCCGTGAACAGAGGTTTCAGCCACTGCCGTTCGCCACACTGGACGCGTGCGCCGAACCGGGAGTTCTAATGAGAGGGGAAATCCCCACGACGCTTTCGTGGGGAAGTTGATGGTTGTCTCAGAAGAGGAGGTATTCCAAATGATCTGTACTAGGCTAATAAAACCCGCAACGCGCAAGGCCGTGCGCTCCGCCCCAGCGACACTGGGGCTGTTGGGTCTGGCGGCCGTCGCATTCATGGCGGCGCTGACGACGGCGGCGCAGGCGCAGCTTCAGTTCCACGGCAACGGGCTGTCGAAGAATTGTCTCGGCCCAGACCTAGCAACCCCGTTCGTTAAGCCGGGGGAGATTGCCACCAATCAAATTCGGGCGACCAATCTTGATACGGCCAACCACACCATCCGAATAAACTCGATCGTTGATACGGTTGCGCATGGCGATGGGAACGAAGTTTCGCCGAATCTCCTCGTTGCACCGGTAGACCTTCCGGCGTTCGGAAGTTTCTTCGACACGCAGTATACGTTCACGGTACGTGCGGCAGACCTGCCTCTCGTCGGTTTAGGGACACTCGTTGACACAGCCAGTTCAAGCGGCACTGACCTCGGTACAGGATTGGCTGTGACCGCCAGCGCGCAGTTTAGTTGCACGGTCATCGAGTGTCGCGATACCACCGAGTGCGCTCCCTCAGCCAACCCTTGCCAAGTTGTGGAGTGCGTCGACCAAGATGCAACGGCGCCTGGGATCCAAGGGCGGTGCATCACGAGCAACGCGCCAGATACGACGCCCTGCCGACCGTCAGCAGGTATCTGTGACCTCGAGGAGAGCTGCCTCGCGGGTCAGTGTCCGCCGGACGACTTCCAGCCGCTGACCACCCTCTGCCGCCCCGGCTCGGGCGACGTCTGCGACCCGGCAGAGTCCTGCACCGGGACCAGCCCGGACTGCCCGCCTGACGTGATCACCCCGGCGACCACGATCTGCCGCACCGGCTCGGGCGACATCTGCGATCCGGATGAATCCTGCACCGGCCAACCCGGCGCGGCGTGTCCGGCCGATGTGGTGGCGCCGCCGACCACGATCTGCAACCCCGGCTCGGGCGACA
>Ga0316622_100000369_pt1 | contig 25489 bp, 22 predicted proteins | sample OWC_Aug_OW2_C1_D_FD_207646 | JGI IMG/M metagenome (GOLD analysis project Ga0316622, IMG submission 207646) | Wetland soil microbial communities from Old Woman Creek delta, Ohio, United States - OWC_Aug_OW2_C1_D5_C | ecosystem: Environmental > Terrestrial > Soil > Wetlands | place: USA: Ohio... | reverse complement strand
GCCGCTCGACCGACTTGCGGCGGTAATAGCCGAGCTGGCCCGAGCCGTCGTCGCCGATCCACTCGCGGCGTGCAAACGCGATTCCTTCCGGGTCGTTGCTCGGCGCGATGTCGCAGCGCAGCCCGGTCACCCGCATCACGTTGCGGATCCAGCCCAGCTCGACGTCCTGCTTCTGCAGGAAGTTGTCGTGCGCGAACTTCGTCACGTTGCCGCTCGTCACGCCCGCCGCGGCCCAGAAGAACTGCACGCGCAGGCCTTCGGCGAGTGCGCGGTAGTCGAGGTACTTGCGGTGCCATGCACCGCGGCCGGCCGCGACCAGGATTGCGAGCGTGAGAAGAACGAAACCGAGCAGCCCGTACAGGAAATAGTCGAGGGTCTCGAGGTCCGAGTAGAGGATGAACATCGAGCCCATGAAGAATGCCAGCACGTGAGTGATGCGCAGCGCGAGCAGCGTGCGCTTCTGGTAGTGGATCGCGAGCCAGTCGGCGATGCAGAAGCCGGCGTTGATGCGCCGCAGCTCCGGGTTCAGCCGGGCCGCGTCCACGTCGGAGCACAACGGGTACTTCTGCGCGTCGATGCTGGCGGCGTGGCGCCGCGCGTCCCGATTGAAATCGCTGGTGCGCTCGAAGATCAGCCGGTGCCGCAGCGGCAGGTCCGCGGTGCGGGGCGCGTATTCGTCCGTCGTGAGCCAGGCCGTCTCGAGCGGCGCCAGCCCGTCCTGGGGTGCGCCATCGGGGCGGTCGCGGGAGCAGACGATGTGATAGACGAGGTCGCTTTCGTCGTCGGCGAGCATCCGCTGGCTGGCCGCGGCCCGCGACGTGTATCCCGGCATCATGTCGTTCTGGTGGAAGTTCACCACCGCGGCCGTACCGCCGAGCTCGCCCGAGTTGCGGCCGTCCCAGAGCGCGAGCAACACGTGGCAGTGGGCGGAGAGGAACACGCCGAGCTGCGCGTACTGCCGGTCGCGATTGTGGCCATGCTCCCGCGCCAGGTCGGCCGTGTTGCCCGGCGTGAACGGCAGCTCGATGACCTCGTGGGCCCGGGCGCAGAGTTCGTGGAATCGCTCGCGTTCCGGACCCGTGGCGAAGTCCTCTTCGTAGAGGTTGCGCGGCATCGGCAGCGCGGCGATCAGCTTGAGTCCCAGCGCGAGCGCCTCCTCGGCCACCAGCGAGTCGGCACCCGCCGCCAGCCCGGACATCACGACGACGGGCAGGTCGGGATAGCGCTGCTCGAGATCCGCCATGAAGGCGCGCACGCGGTCACGAATCGCCGGCAGCTCGCTCTCGGCCAGGTCGCGATGCCCGGTCACGGCCACGACGAGCGGGACCGGCGTGACGGGCACCCCCGAGGCCGATGCGCCCTGCGGCCCGGTCTGCCCTGCGCCTGCTTGCATGGGGCCGGATTAGACCACGGCGCCGCGCTCGAGTCTCGGGTAACCTCTGGCAACGAAGCAGGAGGTGCAGCGCATGGCGAAGGCGGTACTCGGCATCATCGGCGGCTCCGGGATCTACGACCTGCCGGGCCTCGAGGACGTCCGCGAGGAGAACGTGTCGACGCCGTGGGGCGAGCCTTCGGACGCGCTGCGAATCGGCCGCATCGGCGGCACGCAGGTCGTCTTCCTGCCCCGCCACGGCCGCGGCCACCGGCTGGCGCCGTCGGGCATCAATTACCGCGCCAACATCGACGCGCTGAAGCGTGCGGGCGTGACCGACCTCGTGTCGTTCTCGGCCTGCGGTTCGTACAAGGAGGAGCTCAGCCCCGGCACGTTCGTGCTGGTGGACGACTTCGTCGATCGCACCGTGCACCGCGAGAGTTCGTTCTTCGGCAATGGCTGTGTCGCGCACGTGTCGTTCGCGCGTCCGGTGGGACCCGCGCTGCAGGACCTCGTCGCGCGCGCCGCGGAGGGCGAGGGGGTCCCGTTCCGGCGCGGCGGCACGGCCGTCTGCATGGAGGGCACGCAGTTCTCGTCGCGGGCGGAGTCGCTGACCTACAAGGGGCTCGGCTACGACGTCATTCACATGACCTCGATGCCGGAAGCGAAGCTCGCGCGCGAGGCGGAGATCACCTATGCGGTGGTCGCCATGGTCACCGATTACGACTGCTGGCACGATGTGCACGGCGCGGTGGACGTGGCCAGCCTGCTCGCCGTCATGCGCGACAACGCCGACAAGGCGCGACGCCTGTTCGCGCGCCTCGCGAGCGATTTCCCCGCCGAGCACGTCCCGTGCCCGGTGGGCTCGGACCGTGCCCTCGAAGGCGCCATCATCACGCACCCCGACGCGCGCGACCCGGCGCTGGTCGCCAAGCTGAGCGCGGTCGCGGGCCGCGTGCTGGGCGGCCGGTAGCCCGAGCCCGGCGTCATGCGCGTCCGCGGCCAGGCCTATCGGACCATCTTCGTCGCCGACGACGGCTGGTCCGTCGCCGTGATCGACCAGACGCGGCTGCCGTTCGCGTTCGAGCTGTTGCGGCTGCAGACCGCGGAGCAGGCCGCACAGGCGATCTGCAACATGGTCGTGCGCGGCGCGCCCCTGATCGGCGTCACCGCGGCCTACGGCGTGGCGCTGGGATTGCGTGCCGACGCGACCGACGTCGGCCTGGAGCGAGTCATCGGCCTGCTCGGCGCGACACGACCGACGGCCGTCAACCTGCGTTGGGCGCTCGAGCGCATGGCCACCGTGCTGGGCCCGGAGTCACCCGAACGACGTGTCGAGCTGGCCTATGCCGAGGCCGCGCGCATGGCGGACGAAGACGTGGCCGCGTGCGCTGCGATCGGGCGCCATGGCGCCGCACTCCTCGAGCGGCTCGGCGCATCCCGCGGCGGAGAGCCGGTGCGGGTCCTCACGCACTGCAATGCAGGCTGGCTCGCTTGCGTCGACTGGGGCACCGCGCTCGCGCCGGTCTACGCCGCGCACGATGCCGGCATCGCGCTGCACGTCTACGTGGACGAAACGCGGCCGCGCAACCAGGGCGCGGCGCTGACCGCATTCGAGCTCGGCGCGCACGGCGTGCCGCATACGGTGATCGCGGACAACACGGGCGGCCACCTGATGCAGCACAGGCTCGTGGACGTCTGTCTCGTCGGCAGCGATCGGACGACGGCGGCCGGCGATGTCGCGAACAAGATCGGCACCTACCTGAAGGCGCTTGCGGCGCGCGACAATGGCGTGCCGTTCTACGCGGTGCTGCCGTCATCGACGATCGACTGGATGATCGAGGACGGTGTCCGCGACGTGCCGATCGAGGAGCGCGCGGCGCGCGAGGTGACGCACGTGCGCGGCCGGACCGACGACGGCCGCCTGCTCGAAGTCGAGGTCGTGGCACCCGGCAGCCCGGTGGCCAATCCCGCGTTCGACGTCACGCCGGCCCGGCTCGTCACTGGCATCATCACCGAACGCGGGGTCGCGCCCGCGAGCCGCGCAGGCCTTGCTGCGCTGTATCCAGAGAGGTCGGGTCGCTGAATGAACGCCGTCGAACTGCAGGCTCGCAGCGAGATCGTCGCCGTGTCGCAGGCGCTCGACGCGGCCGGGCTGGTGCCGAACAAGTCCGGCAACGTCTCCTGCCGTCGGCCGGACGGTTTCCTGATCACGCCGGCCGGCGTGCCGTACCGGGACTTGTCAGCCGGGCAGATCGTTCCGCTGGCGCTCGATTCCGCACCTGAACCGGGCGATTTGCGGCCGTCCTCGGAGTGGCGCATGCACGCGGCGATCTACGCCCGCCGGCCGGACGTCGCTGCGATCGTGCACACTCACAGCCCGCGTGCCACTGCGCTCGCCTGCGCCGGCCGCGGCATTCCATCGTTCCACTACATGATCGCGCTCGCCGGCGGGGACGTGCGTTGCATGCCGTATGCGACGTTCGGCACGGCCGAGCTCGCCGAATCGGCGGTCCGCGGCCTCGAGGGACGCCGCGCGACACTGCTCGCGAACCACGGCGTGATCGCGGTCGGTGCGACGCTGAATGCGGCGCACGCGGTCGCGATCGAGGTCGAGAATCTCGCCGTCGAATACCTGGCGATGCTCGCTGCGGGTCTCGAACCCGCACTGCTCGGCGAGGCCGAGCTGCAACGAGTCATCGATAAGTTCGCCGACTATGGGAGGCTCGCGAGGTCATGACGCAAACTGCCGCCAGGGTGCTGGTGCCGACGGAGTGGCTGCTCGTCGCGCTCGGCGTCGTCGGGCTCGCGGGCACCTGGGCGCAGGTGTTCGATTACCTCGCGCTCGGCTTCCTCCCGGGCAACGTGCAGTTCTGGAAGGAAACCGTCGCGACGCCGGCAAGCACGTTCATCACGGTCGACGTGCTGGTGCTTGCGGCCGCGCTGTTCGTCTGGATGTTCGGCGAGGGACGTCGCCTCGGTATCGGCACGGGCTGGCTCTGGGGCTATTTCCTCGCGAGCCTGCTGGTGGCGATCAGCTTTGCGCTGCCGATGTTCCTCGCGCATCGCCACCGCCAGATCCGGTTGCACCGGCCGGCGGAGAACGGCGCGCCGGCCGGTGCGGACTGGATCGCGATTGGCGTGGCGGTACTGATCGCGCTGGCCGCGGCCACGTTCAGCCTGCGCCACCTGCCCTGAGGCGGTTCACCACCGCCGGACCGGACGGTTCGTCACGACGTAGCCGCGCGCCCTCGGGTGCCAGACGTAATAGACGGGACCCGCGCGGTAATGGGGCACGCCGCCGTACCGCTCGATGGCCTGGTATTCCGGCCTGAACGACAGGAACAGGCCGACCGGCGGCGCGACCACCCGGTAGCCGGATCCATACGGGCGATACCACTGGCCACCGCCGTAGTAGTAGCGATCGCCGCGGTAGTGCACGACCCGTGCGTGTGACGGCAACCGAGGCACGAACGGGTGGCGCCGCAGATCATAGTCCTGCCAGCGCTCGTCGCGACGGTACCGGTCGTCGTCGTAGCGTTCCTCGTAGCGGCGATCACCGTAACGTTGGTCATCCCGATCGTCGTAGCGCCGGTCGTCGTGGCGCTTGTCGTTCTGGGCGTGTGGCGGCGGGTCGGCCAGTGCGGTAACCGGCTGCAGCGTCAGCGCCGCCAGTGCGGCCGCGCCGAACAAGTGGGCGATGCGTCGGTTCATGGTCGCCTCCTGCACCCGCCGAATTGGCGGTGCTCCTGCGACCTAGAACGCCGGAGGCCCGGGCGGGTTGACGCAGCTGCTCACGCGTCGTCGAGTACCTCGAACGTCAGTCCCGAGTGCCTGGTCAGGCGCGCAATGAGCCGATCGCCGAAGATCGTCGCCGGCGTCCAGAAACCGCCCTTCACGCCGGAATTGCGCAGGTCCTGCGCCAGGCAGGCCCCGGCCTGGCCGAGCATCTTCGCGGTCGAGCCGTACCCCGGGTCACGATCGCCGGTGACGCGGGTACGGATCGAGCGGCCGTCCGCCGTCTTGCCGATGAAGCGCAGGTCGAAGAAGCCGCTCTTTTGTGCCTCCGCGCTCGGGCCCTCGCCGGGCCCGGGCAGCACGAAGCGCTCCAGCGCCCAGCGAGTCGGCGGGACGGCTCCGGCCACCAGGAAGCCCGCCAGTCCGGCCGCCATGCCGGTGGCCGCCAGTCGACCCTTGAGGCCGCGGCCGGTCAGGACCGCCTCGTCATAGGTGAAATCGGCACCGTAGGCCTGCTTCGACAACGCGTTCGAACGCTGCACGATTCGAGTGTTGATCGCGCTCATCACGAAGGGCGCGACCCACGCGTCGAAATCGTCGTCGAACTGGGCAAACTGCACGTTCGGCTGGCGTACCTCGGGCGCGTAGCCTTCCGGGCAGATCGAATAGGGATTGGCGAGTTCCTTGCGCAGCGCCGGATTCGACGTCGCCTCCTTGACGAGGTTGAGCGCGCTCGCGACCGTGCCGCCCGAGAGCCCGCCGCGCATCGCCTTGACGCGCATCTTGACGCGCGTGCAGGGCTCGCCGAGGCGCTCGATCGCCTGCTGCTGCAGGTGATGCACGCCGAGGTCGGACGGGATCGAGTCGATGCCGCAGCTGTGCACGATGCGGGCCCCCGATTTCCGGGCGGCCTTCTCGTAGCCGTGGATCATCCGTCGGATCCACTGTGCCTCGCCGGTCAGGTCGCAATAATCCGTGCCGCTTTCGGCACAGGCCTTGACCAGTGGCTCGCCATACAGCGCGTAAGGCCCCACGGTCGAAATCACGACCCGGGTCTGGCCGCAGAGTGCCTCGAGCGCGTCCGCATCGGCCGCGTCCGCGATTACGATCGGCAAGCGCGCCGCCTTCGGCCCGAGCGAGCTGCGCAGCCGCTGCAGCTTCTGCTCGGAACGGCCGGCCAGCGCCCACTTGAGGCCGTCGTGCGCCCCGAACTGCGCGAACAGGTAGCGGGCGAGGATCTGGCCGACGAAACTCGTCGCGCCGAAGACGGTCAGGTCGAGGGACGGGGACTTCATGGGCGGCCTCGGTCAGCGGGAATGGCTAGCTTGTCATAGAATCGCGACTCTGGCGCCCTGTCGCCGTGGACCCGGGTGAGGTCACCGAGCATGCAAGTCGACACGCTGTACCAGGACCTGAAGCGCAAGCTCGGGGACGTGATGCCCGACGCCGAGATCCTCCTCAAGGCGGAAGTCGCGGCGGAAGTGATGCGCCTCAAGGTCGAGCGCGACGCGGTCATCCTGGGCCACAACTACATGGAGCCGGCGCTGTTCCACTCCGTGCCCGATTTCCAGGGCGACTCGCTCGAACTCTCGCGCCGTGCATCCGAGACCGACAAGTCGGTGATCGTGTTCTGCGGCGTGCGCTTCATGGCGGAGACCGCGAAGATCCTCAATCCGGCCAAGACCGTGCTGCTGCCGACCCCGAAGGGCGGCTGCTCGCTGGCCGAGAGCATCACCGCGGCGGACGTGCGCGCGCTGCGCGAAGCGTATCCCGGCGTGCCGATCGTCACCTACATCAACACCTACGCCGACGTGAAAGCCGAGTGCGACATCTGCTGCACGTCGAGCAACGCGGTGGCCGTCGTCGAGTCGCTCAAGTCCGACACGGTGATCTTCCTGCCCGACGAGTACCTGGCGAAGAACGTCGCCCGCGAGACGGGCCTGCACGTGATCGTGCCCACGGTGCTACCCAAAGCGGGCGCCGCGCGGCCGAGCACCGAGGTCGAGCACACGATGATCGCGTGGAAGGGCCGCTGCGAGGTGCACGAGCTGTTCACGACCGAGGACATCGACTCGGTGCGCAAGCAGTTCCCGGACGTGATGATCCTCGCGCACCCGGAGTGCAGCCCCGAGGTGGTCGAGAAGGCGGACTTCTCGGGCAGCACGACGGCGATGATCAAGGCCGTCGAAAAATCGAGCGCGAAACGCTTCCTGCTGCTCACCGAGTGCTCGATGGGCGACAACATCGTGGCGGCCAACCCCGACAAGGAAATGCTGCGGCTCTGCAGCCACCGCTGCCCGCACATGCACGAGATCACGCTCGAGCAGACCCGCGATTCGCTGAAGTACATGCGCTACGAGGTCGACGTCCCCGAGGACATCCGCGTGCGGGCGCTGCGTTCCGTGGAGCGAATGCTCGCCGTCGGGCCGAAAATCGATTGAGCGACGCGATCCACACCGACGTCCTGATCCTCGGCTGCGGCATCGCCGGCGGCACGGCGGCGCTCGAGCTCGCGGAGTCCGGCTTCGACGTGCTGCTCGTCACGCGCGCGGAACGGGCCGAGGAATCGAACACTTACTGGGCGCAGGGCGGCATCATCTTCGAGGGCGAAGGCGATTCCCCGGAACTGCTCGCGAGCGACATCGCGAACGCCGGCGACGGCCTCTGCCACGACCAGGCCGTGGAAATCCTGTCGCGCAGCGGTCCGGGGCTGGTGCAATCGATCCTGCTCGACCGGCTCAAGGTGCCGTTCGACCGCCGGCCGGACGGCCGCCTGGCGCTGGGCCGCGAGGGCGGCCACTCGCTGCCGCGCATCGTGCACGCCACCGACACCACCGGCCGCGCGATCGAGAGCGCGCTGATCGCCGCGCTCGCGCAGCACCCGCGCGTGCGGTTCCTCACCAGCCACACGGCCGTGGACCTGCTGACGCCGGCGCACCACGGCCGCGACCGCCGTGCCATCTACGATCCGCTGTCCTGCGTGGGCGCCTACGTGCTCGACCAGGTTTCCGGAGAAGTGATCCGCTGCTTCGCCCGGGCGACGGTGCTGTCCACCGGCGGCCTCGGCCAGATTTTCCTGCGCACGACCAACCCGGTGGGGTCGCGCGGAGACGGGCTGGCCATGGCCTACCGCGCCGGCGCGCGGGTCATCAACACCGAGTACGTCCAGTTTCACCCGACCGCGTTCTACCACCGCAATGCACCGTGCTTCCTGATCACGGAGGCCGTGCGCGGCGCCGGCGCCCGGCTTGTGGACGAGCGGGGTGTGCCGTTCATGGAGCGCTACGACGCCGAGTGGAAGGACCTCGCGCCGCGCGACGTGGTCGCGCGCAGCATCCATTCCGAAATCCTGCGGCGCGGCGTCTCGAACGTCTACCTGGACCTGCCGTCCTACATCCCGGCCGAGCGGATTCGTGCCGAGTTTCCCGAGATGCAGCGCAGCTGCCTCGAGTACGGCATCGACATCACTCGCGACCTGCTGCCCGTCGTTCCGGCCGCGCATTATTCGTGCGGCGGCGTCTGGGCCGACGAGCACGGCGCGAGCACCGTGCAGCGCCTGTACGCGATCGGCGAGGTGTCCTGCACCGGGCTGCATGGCGCCAACCGGCTGGCCAGCACATCGCTGCTCGAGGGGCTCGTCTGGGGCAGTCGCTCGGCGAGCCACATCGCCGCGGCGCTGCGTGCGCACAACGGCCTGCGGTACGAGGACATCCCGCCCTGGCAGCCGACCGGGCGCGAGACGCCCGATCCGGCCCTGGTCGCGCAGGACATGAGCTCGATCAAGCACATCATGTGGAACTACGTGGGGCTGGTGCGCACGACGCCGCGCCTCGCGCGCGCGATCCAGGACCTGCGCAACCTCGAGGTCGAGATCGAGCGGTTCTACCGCGCCGCCGCGCTGACCGACGAACTGATCGGATTGCGCAACGCCGTGCGCGTCGCGCTGATCGTGACGCTCGCAGCCTGGGAGAACCCGGAGAGCCGCGGCGCCCACTATCGCGAGTGAGCGCCGATCCGGGGCGGCCTCAGCCGAGGATCCGCAGCGCCTGTCGCGCCGTGAGCGCCATCAGGACGATCGTGCCCAGCGCGAAAATGCCGAAGCGCACGACGACGCGGTTGAACGTCGCCTGCACCAGCGAGTGCGCGATGCGCAGCAGCACGTAGGCCCAGGCGAGCTTGAGCGCGGTGGCGTCCCCGCCGCCGGTCAGCGCGGCCAGGAACATCAGCGCATAGAACAGCGTCGGCTGCTCGTGCAGGTGGTTGTAGTTGTCCGCCACCGAGCGAACGCCCGGCCGCAGACGGTGCGACCACGTGCCGGGATAGGCCGCGTCCTGCGGGTCGATGCCGGCCTGCTTCATGGCGGGAATGCGGGTGGCATACATCCAGACCCACATCACGAGCGTCCAGGCGACGAGCGCGAGGACGGGCGTCAGGAACTCATTCGCAGTCGGCACGTCGTCTACCCCCCCCCGAATATTGTCGTGCGGCGAAGGGTAGCAGGTCCGGTGCTCGGCGCGGCATCGGCTGCGGTGGAGTACGATGCAGCAGCTGAACCCAGGAGTTCCCATGTTGCTGTTCGATCCGAGTCGCTACGAAGCTTCCCGCTACGACGAACGCACCCGCAACGCATTGCTCGCGGTGCGCGACTTCTTCGAGTCCAAGGGGCCTGCCGCCCTCAAGCACGAGTGCCACGACGCGGTCTGGTACACGGACTTCCTCGCCATGCTCGAACGCGAGGGGATCTTCGCCACCTTCGGCACGCCCGCGGCGGTCGGCCGGTCGATCGGCGTTGAGGCCGGCGCGACGAGCGCGCGCTGGGATACGGCGCGCAACAACGATCTGAGCGAGCTGCTGGCCTGGTACTCGCTCGAGCACTGGTATGCGTGGCAGGTGACCGTGCTCGGGCTCGGCCCGGTCTGGATGAGCGACAACGCCGCGGCCAAGACGCTCGTCGGGAAGCTGCTCGCGACCGGGGGCGTCTTCGCGTTCGGGTTGTCGGAGCGCGAGCACGGCGCCGACATCTATTCGACCGACATGGTGCTGACCCCGGACGGCACCGGCTGGCGGGCGAGCGGCGGCAAGTACTACATCGGCAACGGCAACTGCGCGGCGCGGGTCGCCGTGTTCGGCCGCGTGCAGCGACCCGGCGGCCCGTCGGCGAGTCCGGCCGATGACTACGTGTTCTTCCTTGCCGATCCGCAGCATCCCGGCTACGAGCTCGTGCAGAACGTGATTCGCGGCCAGATGTACGTCTCCGAATTCCGGTTGCAGGATTACCCGGTCACTCCTGCAGACGTCCTGCACACGGGGAGGGCGGCCTGGGATGCCGCGCTCGCGACCGTCAACGTCGGCAAGGTGCAGCTCGCGTGGGCGAGCATCGGCATCGCTGAACACTCGTTCACCGAGGCGATCCGGCATGCCCACCGCCGCGTGCTGTATGGCACGCGCGTCACCGATTTCCCGCACGTGCGCCGGCTGCTGGCCGACGCGTACGTGCGGCTTGTCGCGATGAAGCTCTACAGCGCGCGCTGCTCCGACTACGAGCGGTCCGCGGCCGCGGACGACCGCCGGTTCCTGCTCTTCAACCCGATCGCCAAGATGAAGGTGACCAGCGAGGGCGAACGGGTCATCGACCTGCTCTGGGAGGTGATTGCGGCGAAGGGCTTCGAGAAGGACACCTATTTCGAGCAGGCGACCCGGCACATTCGGACGCTGCCGAAGCTCGAGGGCACGGTGCACGTCAATCTCGCGCTCGTGCTCAAGTTCCTGCCAGCCTATGCGGCGGCTGCGGCAGGCAAGCCGGTCGCTTACGGCGCCGTGCCCGTCCGGCTCGATCCGGCGGACGATGCGTTCCTGTTCGCGCAGGGACCGGCGAGCGGCCTGTCACGCATCGGCTTCCAGGACTGGCGCGCGGCCTTCAAGCGCTTCGCGCACCTGCCGAACGTGGCCGCGTTCCTCGCCCAGGTGCAGGCTTTCGGGCAGTTCATGGCCGTGGCCGGGCCGCAGGGCGAACAGGGTAAGGACCTCGACTTCCTGCTCTCGATCGGCCAGATCTTCACGCAGGTCGTCTACGCGCAACTGGTGGCGGAAGCGGCCGCGCTCGCGATCGACGGTGCGGCGGACGGCACCCGCAGCGGCACGACCAGCACCTGCGTCGGCCTCGGCGAGGCTCACGTGGACCGGATGTTTGCCGTTTTCGTCCAGGACGTGAGCGAGTACGCCGTGGCGTTGCACGGCCAGGCCTCGGCGACCCAGGCGCAGCAGTCGGCCGCGCTGACGCTCGTGCAACGGCCTCACTCGGACGGGTCCGCGGCTGCCGCATTGCACGAGGAGATCGTGGCCTACGGTTAGTCGCCCGCGATGAACGGTTCGTCGTGCCGCCTCCTGCGCCGGATTGTGCGGAGCAGGCTGCCCTTGTAGCCTGCGCGGCTTCATCTGGGAGAGGCGAGCGTGAAGAAAGTCCTGCGCATCGTTGGCTGGTCGGTCGTCATCGTGTTGCTGGTCGGTGCGTTCGCCGGCTACCGGATCATCTGGGGTCAGCCCTTTTCGATCAACCAGCTCGCGAACCGGCAAGCGACGTTCTTCCTCGTCCGCAATCCCGAGTTGTTCACGATGATCGGCATCGCGGATGGCACGATCTTCGATCGCCATTCCGGAAAGCTCGCCGCGGTCGGCATCGAGAAGCGGGACGACGACTATGCGTTCGCCGAGCAGGCGATCGCGGACGTGAAGAAGTTCGACCGCGCCAGGCTCGATCCCCAGGAGCAGATCACCTACGACGTGCTGCTCGATTTCTACGGATCACAAGCCGCGTTCCGACCGTTCGAATGGCTCTCGTCCGAGGGCCTGTACCCGATCAGCCCGATGTTCGGCACCCAGGTGCAGCTCGCGAGCTTCCTGCAAACCTCGCACGTCGTGAAGAACGAGAAAACCGCGCGTAACTACGTCGCCCGGCTGCAGGCGATGGGCGGCAAGCTCGATGGGCTCACTGCGGAAATGCAGCGCCAGTCGGCGGCGGGCGTCGTGCTGCCGTCGGCGCTGCTAGAGCGCTCGCTGGTCGTGATCGACGACACGATCGAGCCGTCACCAGAGGAAAGCCCGCTCGTCACGAGCTTCGTCGAGCGCATGGCGAAGGCCGAGGGACTGGACGACACATTGCGCAGTGCGTTGCGCGACGAGGCGATCGAGGCCGTCCGGACCAGTGTCTACCCTGCGTACGAGCGGATGCGCACGGCGCTGATCGCTGAGCGACCGAAGTCGGAGAACGTGGCGGACGGCGTTGGCCGGTTACCTGACGGCGCGGCCTACTACCAGGCGATGCTGCGCCAGTCCACGACTAGTGACTACACGCCGGAGCAGATTCACTTGCTCGGACTCGCCGAGGTGGCGCGCATCGACGCCGAGATGGACACGCTGCTGAAGAGCCAGGGTCTCGAGACGGGTACCGTGGCCGAAAGGATGGCCGCGCTGCACAAGGACCCGCGGTTCCTGTTGCCCAACACGGATGAGGGGCGCGAGCAGATGCTCGCCCGCTACCGCGAGCTCCTCGACGACCTGGCGGCGCGCATGCCGGAGCATTTCCGCACCATCCCATCGGGGCCCCTCAAGGTCGAGCGCATTCCGACCTCAGCGGAAAAGGGCTCGGCCGGCGCCTATTACAGTCCGGCGGCGATGGACGGTTCGCGTCCGGGCACCTTCTACGCCAACCTACGCGACACCTCCGAGATGCCCACTTGGGGTATGAAGACCCTTGCGGTCCACGAAGGCATCCCCGGCCATCACTTCCAGATCGCCACAGCGCTCGGACTCAAGGGGTTGCCGCTGATTCGCCAGCAGCCGATTTACGAGGCCTATACGGAGGGCTGGGCACTCTACGCCGAGCGTCTCGCGGCCGAGATCGGTTTTTACGAGAACGACCCGTTCGGCGATCTCGGGCGCCTGCAGGCGGAGATGTTCCGCGCCGTCCGCCTGGTCGTCGACACCGGTTTGCACGCGAAGGGCTGGACGCGGGAGCAGGCGATCGAATACATGGTCGGTACGACCGGTCAGGGCGAGAGCGAGGTGACCTCGGAGGTCGAGCGCTACATGGCGCTGCCCGGCCAGGCCACCGCATACAAGGTCGGCCAGCTCAAAATCCTCGAGCTCCGCGAGCGCGCACGCGCAGCCCTCGGGCCGAAGTTCAACCTGAAGGACTTCCACACCGTCGTGCTCGAAAGCGGCGCGGTACCGCTCACCGTTCTGGAGCAGCTCGTCGATGAGTGGATTGCGTCGGGATCGACGACGGCATAGTCCTCTTGTCTGCCGTGAGCGCCATGCAGATCAACGCGGACTTCGACAAGCGCGTCGTGCAGCCGCCGCCGCGTCCGGAGGATTGGGTGCCGTCGCCGATGACGGGCGTGCACCGCTATCTGCTCGACCGGGTGGGCGGAGAAATCGCGCGCGCGACGAGCCTCGTGCGCTACGCGGCGGGTTCGCGCTTCGCGCGTCACGAGCACGGTGGCGGCGAGGAGATCCTCGTGCTGGAGGGCGTGTTCTCGGACGAACGGGGAGACCATCCCGCAGGCACCTATCTGCGCAATCCGCCGGGATCCGCACATGCGCCGTTCTCGCTCGAGGGTTGCACGCTGTTCGTCAAATTGTGGCAGTTCGCCCGCGGCGACCTGCGCACGGTGCGGACCGACACGCGCTCCGCCGACTGGCATCAGGGGCTGGTTCCAGGGCTGATGGTGATGCCACTGCACGAGTTCGCTGGCATCAACACGGCACTCGTGCGCTGGGCGCCCAATACCCAGTTCAGTTCACACGCGCATCCCGGCGGCGAGGAGATCTTCGTGCTCGAGGGTAGGTTCCGGGACGAGCACGGCGAATATCCGGCAGGCTCGTGGCTGCGCAATCCGCGGTGGAGTCGGCACACGCCGTTCACGGGCCCGGAGGGGGCACTCATCTACGTGAAGGTGGGCCACCTCGGTGCCGAGTTGCTGACGTCGCCGGCCGACAAAGCGCTCGCACCGAGGGCGTGATCGGTCTGGCACTGGAAGTGCACGACAAGGCGGAAACGGAGCGGCTTTCAGCGCCCGTCGAAAGCGCGATCAGCGCAGCGATTCGCCGTACGGGAGTGAATCGCGGGATCGCGGACGGTCGAACTGGCGCCGATTGACGCGCGTCAGCCAGACTTCCTGGGGATTCCAGCGCGACGGCGCGGTGACGAAAGTCCGGGCGGCCGTTGCCGTGCGCTCAGCCAGGGCGGCGAGGGCCGTCGCGATCACGGGATCTGCCCAACTCATCGTAGTGCGCTCCGTTCTGCGTGGGTCGCGGATGGCCGCAATTCGGAGATCCGCGCAGTGTCCTGAGTATCGCGCAGTCGCGACACCGCGCCAGGTGCAAAAGTGTTTCCATTTGGCGACAGCGTGGTGATGCGATGCATCGTCCGCGATCGAGTGCAGCCAGGCTCATCGGATGAGCCTGGGTGCTGCCTGCCATCGATCCGGCGCAGGCTTCCTTGCAGCGCAGCACGACACGACATGGGTGTGAACCGTGAAGTGCGTCGAGACCGACGGCAGGGTTGATGATTGAATCGGGTGACGCTGACGTGGCTCAGGGTGCAGGCGTATTACGAGCAGCAGAATGACAAATGACCAGCAGGCGCTGCTGCGGGCGGCCATCGTCGCGATCCGGCACTGCGCGGACGCAATGGAGGCCCGGGCGGCGGGTCTTCTCGAGGCGCTGCCGAAGGCGGCGATCAGTGAGGCATTGCGGGCGAACGCGTTGGAACTCACCGCAGGACTCAAGCACGCCTCGGGTCGAGTCACGTTCGAGCTGGCGTTGCTGCAGGCGGAACTCGCCGACAAGAAGGCAGTGGCCGCGATGGCCGTGAAGCGCCTGTCGGCCATGGACGCGACGATGATGGCTGCGGTGGCCGCGCTGACGGACGTCGTCGATCAGCTCGAGGAAGCGGCCGAGCGCGATGAACGGCACGAACCCGCGTTCGTGCTAATGATCGAGGCCACCGGCGTCCTGCTGCAGGCTCTCGGGGAGGCGCGAGCTGCTACGGAAGCGCTCGGCGCCGCAATGCGATGAACCACCAGGCGCTGAAGGAACGCCATCGAGCGGAACGCGATGCCTTCCATTGCAACCTCTGCTGCCGCTCGTGATCGAGACGATGATGGACAACCCCGGCACGCTGTGGGGCGATGCGTGCTATCCGGTCGTGAAATGACGGCACTACTCACGCGGTTGTGACGCCAGCGCGGCGAAACCCGCGAACTGCTGGTGAATGACGCCATCGACGATCGATGCGAACGCATCGAGCTTGTGCGATGCATCGCCGCTGATCCGGTAGGTCACGACGGCGGTGGCGCCGTTCTCCGTCGGGGTGAGTGCGACGGTCATGATCCCGGTCACGGCCATTTCCTGGAACGGCCCGAGCGAGCCGCGAAACCGCAGCAGCTTGCCCGGGATCGCCATGACGACGCGCCCGTGCTCGGCGCTGCCGCCGTCCCACTGCTCGCAGAAACAGCCGCCCGCCTCGGGTCTCAGGCTCATGTTCGCCGCGTTGCCCGACCACGTGTGATCGTTGGGCCAATAGCGCTCCGGGTGCACCAGCACCGCCCAGGCGTCGGCGGGGGTGGCGCTCAGTTCGAAGCGATGCTCGAAGATCACGCCGTCCGGCGCCGCCTGCTTCACCTCCGCGCCGGCGAGGCCCGGGAGCAGGGCAGCTGCTACCAGGGCCCCCCACAACGATCGCTCCTTCATTCTGTCTCCAACGAATACGCGCCTAGATTCGCGACGCGACGGGCTGCACGTCCGCATTCGCCCAGGCCGCGGCCAGCTGCTGCTCCGCTTCCGCAGCTTCATCGTCGCGCTTCTGCGCGCGCAGGCTTTCGGCGAGCCCCCGCAGCGACCATCCGTTTGACGGGTTGCGGCGCAGCTCCTCGCGGTAGACCGCCTCGGCCTCCGTCGGCTGGTTGGCAGCCAGCAGCACCACGCCGAGCGTCTGACGCACTGGCGCGTGCCAGCCCGGCGGCTCGTCGTACGGAATCTCGTCCTCGATCAGCACGGCCTCGCGCAATGCCGCGATTGCACTGCGGTGGTCGCCGCGCGCGAGGGCCAGCTCGGCGCTCACCGTGCGCTCGGCGATGTGCGCTGCGTGCGCCAGCGGATAGCGGTCCCATACGGTCAGCGTCTCCATGACCGGGTCGGCGGCCAGCGTGTTGAGTGCGGCGTAGTGCTTCGCGGCGTCCTCGGGCCGCTCCTGGCGCAGCGCCGCCATCGCCTGCGCGTAATGCCAGATCGCGGTCACGTAGGGCAGGTCGGGCGCCGGATTGGCCTCCGCGACAATCTCGTCCCAGCGGCCGAAACGGACGCGGTCGAACCACGGCGTCATCCAGTAGTGCTGCAACCCGGCGAAGCCCGGCTGTCGCATCAACTCCGGCAGGTTGACGCGCGCGGCCGTCTGCAGCGCAGCATCGCGTGCGACGGCGCTCGCGCCCCCCATGCTCGCAGCGAACCAGAGGAAGTGATGGTTGTGCGGCACGTAGCCGAGCGGGTAGAGGCCCTGCACGTTGCCGCGGCACATCGCGAGGTACGCGTCGTCGGCCGCGATCGCCTTCTGGTTCGCGATGACTGCGTCGTGCCAGCGGCCGACGCGCGCGTAGATGTGGGCCGGCATGTGCACGAGATGTCCCGAGCCCGGAATCAGCTCGCGCAGTCGATCGGCGGCTGCGACGCCGCGATGCGGATCTGCCGAGGCCTCGACCGCGTGCACGTACAGGTGCAGCGCGCCGGCGTGATCCGGGTTGCGGGCCATCACGGACTCGAGGATCGAGACGATCTCCGCGGTGTTGCCCTTGGGCTGCAGCTGCTCGTCGTAGTAATCCCACGGCTGCAGGTCCATCAGCGCCTCGGCGTGGAAGGCCGCCGCGTCGAGGTCGTCCGGGCGCTCGGCGACCAGTTGCCCGGTCGCCTGTGCGTAGGCCTCGTCGAGCGGGCGCCGGTCGTCCGGCGGATTCTCGGCGAATCGCGCCGACAGCGCGCGAATGAACGCCTGCTCGCGCTCGCTGGCGCGCGGTGCCAGTTCAATCGCGCGCTGCAGTCGCTGCCACGCCTTCTGGTTGTTCGCCGGGTCCATGCCACTGTTGACGTGCGGACCGAGCACCAGTGCCGCGCCCCACCAGCACATTGCGCACTCCGGATCGAGTTCCGTGGCCTTGAGGTAGGTTCGCTCCGCGGCGTCGTGGTTGAACCCGTAGGTGAGCATCAGTCCCTGGTCGAACCAGCGCTGCACTTCGGGGTGAGAGCTCGTCACGGGAAACGAGTAGTCGCCGAGTCCCTCGAGCAGCGTCGCACCGATCGGCGCCACGACGGCAGGGCTGGGCGGGGTAGGGGACTGGTCCGAGGTGCGTCGTCCGTAGAACAGACCGGCGGCGACGGCAATGGCGACCATTGCAACGACAAGTGCGCGGTTCATGGAACCCCTCCTTGATCGTTTCGAAGGGGTTTAATTACGCCTAATTGGCCCGGATCGCAATAGTTCTCACTTGCGTGCTCTGGTCCGCGCCGCTCAGGCCATGCCGATTGCAATCAGCCGCTCGTCCTGTTCGGCCAACGACAGCTTGGGGCAGTGCCGCGACAGCTGCGCGAGCAGTGCAAGCAGCCAGGGCGCGTGCACGCCGAGGACGAGCTTGCCCGTCGTCAGCAGCGCGACCGAGGTCGCCCGCTCCGGGTCCGCCCAGACGAAGATGTTGGCGAACCCGAGATGCCCGAACGCCTGCGACGTGTCGGGACCGTAGAGTCCCCAAGGGCTGGCACCCAGCATCATTCCCGCCGAGTAGCGCAGCGGTACGAGCAGTGACCGGTCGATCTCCGGTTTGCCGACCTCGGCGACTGCACGTCGGACGGTCAACGGCGCGAAGACCCGCGCGCCACCGAACTCGCCGCCATCGAGCAGGCACTGGAAGAACTTCGAGCAGTCGTCGGCGGTCGCGACGCCGTTGCCCGCCGGAATCACGGCCCGATAGAAGCGCGGATCGTTCGACAGCCGGACAGCGTGCTCGAGATTGGTGCCGATCGCACGCTGCAGGTACCGATCGGCGGGCCGGCTTGCCTTGAATCCGGTGACGTAGTTGCGCGCCACTCGTCCCAGCGTGCGGCCGCGGGCGCCGAAGTCGAAGGACTTCATGCCGAGCGGTTCGCTGATGTGGTCGCGAAAGAATGCGCGGAAACCCTGGCCGGAGATCTTCTCCACCAGCGCAGCCACGACGAATCCCGTCGTCAGCGCGTGGTACGCGTGGTGGCGGCCCGGCTTGTCCGGCGCGGTCGCGTAAATCAGCCGCAGGATCTCCTTGCGGTCGAGCAGCAGTTCCGCGACGTCGACGTCGCTGGTCGGGATCGTCGGGATGCCGGCCTTGTGGCACAGCAGCTGGTAGATCGTGATGTCACGCTTGCCGTTGCGGCCGAACTCCGGCAGGTAATGGCTGACCGGATCGAGCAGGCTCAGTGCCTTGCGCTCGGACAGCAGGTGCAACGGCATGGCCGCCATCGCCTTGCTGGCCGAGAAAACGCAGACCGGCGTCTGCGCAGTCATCTTCACCGGCATGTCGCCATGGTCGCCAGGCCCGTTGCCGCGGGCATGCCCAATCGCGCGCTTCAGCACGACGCGCCCGTGACGGCGCACGACCAGCGAGAGCCCGGGGTGCATGCCGGTCGCATAGACGCGCTCTGCCGCTCGCCAGATCGCCGCGACGCCTTCTCGCGTCATGCCAACCGGCTCCGGGTCGTGCTCTTCCGCAGCAGTGATCGACGTGACGCTGGCGAGGTCGGCCGGGACCTCGGCGGCGTCGAGCAACAGCCGGCGCACTGGTGCCGACGTATGGCGAATGGCTGCAAGCATGTCCGGACCTTTCGAGCGACCTGTCGTTCTGGGATAGTCGCAGATCACCGCAGGAGCCGTCATCCCGATGATCGATCTCTACACCGCCGCGACCCCGAACGGGCACAAGGTCTCGATCGCGCTCGAGGAACTCGAGCTGCCGTACACCGTGCACGCGCTCGATCTCGGCAAGCTCGAGCAGAAGAGCCCCGAGTTCCTGGAGATCAGTCCCAACGGGCGCATTCCAGCGATCGTCGATCGTGCCGAGGAAGATTTCGCCGTCTTCGAGTCGGGCGCGATCCTCGTCTACCTCGCCGAGAAGACCGGCCGGCTGATGCCGGCCGACGCGAAGGGCCGCTCGCGCGTCATGCAGTGGCTGATGTTCCAGATGGGCGGGATCGGCCCGATGATGGGCCAGGCGAATGTGTTCTTCCGCTATTTTCCCGAGAAGATCCAGCCGGCGATCGATCGCTACCACGGCGAAGTGCGGCGGCTGTTCGGCGTGCTCGACACGCAGCTCGACGGTCGCGAGTACCTCGCGGGCGAATACTCGATCGCCGATATCGCGAACTGGGCCTGGGTGCGCACGCACAAGTGGTCCGGCGTTGCGCTCGATGGGTTGCCCAACCTCGAGCGCTGGGTGGCGCAACTCGCCGCGCGACCCGCCTGCCAGCGCGGCATCGACGTTCCGCCGCGGCCCGTGCGCATCGAAGATGGCAAGGGCGCGGAGCGGTTCGTCGAGGAGGCCCGCAAGATGGTCGAGATGGGGCGGAGCCGCGCCTGAAACGCTAGGGCGTGCGCGGCCGATAGCGATCCCGCAGTTCCGTCTGCCGCGTGCGCATCGGCTGCGGCAGGCCGTCGATCCACACCTGCTCCGCGACCGAGGTCACCTCGAGCGGATCGCCGGACCACAGCACGAGATCCGCCGCGTAACCCGGCGCGATCCGGCCGAGCTCGGTGCCGAGGCCGAAGATCTCCGCGGGTCCGCTCGTCAGCGCCGCGAGTGCCGCGTCCCACGGCAACCCGTGGGCCACTGCCACGCCTGCGGCCTGGCGCACTTTGAACGCGTTGTGGGTCGGGTCCACCAGCTGGGTGAATGCGATCGACACCCCGGCCTCGTGCAATCGCGCGGCGTGATCGAGCGCGACGCCGATCTGGTCGAACGTGCCCGGCAGGTTCAGCAGCGGATCGAGGATGACCGGCACTTTCGCAGCCGCCAGCAGGCTTGCGACCTGCGTGGCCTGCGCGCCGCCGACGATCACCGGGCGCGCGCCGTTGCGCTTGGCGAAAGCGAGCACCTGCCGGATGTCCGTCGCGCGATCGACGCTGAACGCGATGCGCCCGCCTGCGAGGTAACGCGCCAGCACCTCGCGGCCGTTTGGCGTGAGCAGTTGGAAATCGCCATCGCGCGCCGTGGCCGGCGGGCGCGCCTCGCGGACGGCCTGGTCGAGCAGCATGAACTGCGCGGCCCGGCTCATCCCGGAGGCGCTCGTCGCTTCGGGGCCGAGGTTGACGAACAAGGTCCGGCTCGGCGCGGGAAACGCTTCGATGCGTCCGTCGAGACGCGCGACTGCACCCTGGCCGGCGAGCACCGTGCCGCCCGTGACCGCGCTCGGCGCCACCACGGCGAACGTGAGGCCCTCGGCGCGATTCACGCTGATCGGCACGGATTCGGCATTGAAGGCGACCGTGACGTCGAATTCGGGTCGCGGCTCGAGACTCTCGCCCGCGGCACGTACCATCGGTGAATTGTCGACCGTGGAAGGTTCACCCGAGATCTCCTCGACGCCGAACGCCGTGATGCCGCCGAACAACCCGGCGGTGAGCGGTCGCCTGCGAGCCTCGATCACGATGGCCCCGGGCGCCGCGGCAAGACCGGTGCCGACGGCGGCAATGCGGCCGTTGCGCACCAGCACATCGCCTTCTTCGATCGTGCCGCGCGGACTCGACGTGTGGACAGTCGCGCCGCGGATCAACAAGTCCTGCGCCACCGAGAGACCCGGCAGCAGGCTCACTGCGAGCAGCGCCGGGAGGATGGTGCAACGGGCCGCGCGGTTCATCGCGCACCCCCCGTCGGTTGCCCGAGCAGGAAATCCGACGCGGGCTCGCGCGGCGGCGCCATCCGGTCGAAAACGAGCGCGCCGTCCAGGTAAACGCGATCCGCAAGCGCATAGACGCTGAACGGATCGCGGTTCCACAGCACGACGTCCGCGATCTTGCCGGGCTCGAGCGTGCCGACGCGGTCGGCGATGCCGAGCGCGCGCGCGGCGTTCGACGTCAGCCAGCGAATCGCCCGCTCCGGCGGGATCTCGAGGCCCGCGCGTTGGCCACGCGCCATGGCCTTGGCGGCCTCCTGGTTGAGTCGCTGGATGCCCTCGGCGGAATCCGAGTGAACGATCGCGCAGCCGTTCGCCGGTGCGTCCACGAACGCGATGTTTTCCCAGACGGCGTCGAAGGCCTCCATCTTGAAGCCCCACCAGTCGGCCCACAGCGCGCCGCAGACGCCTTCCTGCGCGAGCCGGTCGGCCAGCTTGTACGCCTCCACGCCGTGGTGGAAGGCCGCCACCTTGAAGCCGAATTCGCGCGCGAGATCGAGCATCACGGCCATCTCGTCCGCCCGGTAGCAGTGGATGTGGACCTGGATGTCGCCGTTCATCGCGCCGACCAGCGTCTCGAGCCGCAGGTCGCGCTTCGGTGGCACGGGCGGCGGGCCGTCCTTGGATTTCTTCTTCTCGTAGGCCGTCCGTTCGAGATCGTACTTCTCGAACTGGCGACGGTAGTCCTGCGCGTCGGCGAATGCCTGGCGATAGCCGGCCACGTTGCCCATGCGCGTCGAGGGAGCGCGATCCTTGCCGCCGTAAACGCGCTTCGGGTTCTCGCCGCAGGCCATCTTGAGTCCGTGCGGCGCGCCCGGGAACTTCATCTCCTGCATCGTCGTCGCGGGCACGTTGCGCAACGTCACTCCGCGTCCGCCGATCAGGTTCGCCGAGCCTGGCAGCACCTGCAACGTGGTCACGCCGCCGGCCCGCGCCGTCTCGAAACCCGGATCCTGCGGCCAGACGGCGTGCTCGGCCCAGACGCCGGCGGTGACCGGATCGGTCGCCTCGTTGCCGTCCTGGTGAGCGTTGACGGCCGGGCTGGCATAGACGCCGAGGTGCGAGTGCACGTCGATCAGGCCCGGCGTCACCCAGCGGCCCTGCGCGTCGATGATTTCAGCGCCGTCGGCCGCGAGGCCCGGGCCGATCGCGGCGATGCGGCCGTCCTGCAGCAGCAGGTCGGAGCCGTCGATGCGCTGGCCCGTGCCGTCGAGGATCACCGCATTGCGGATCAGCGTCGGTGCCGCGTGCGCGCTGCTCGCGGCGATCGCCATCGCCGCCAGGATCGAGGCCAACGGCCAGCAAGCGAATCGAGTCACGGGAAAACCTCGGCAACACGGCGGCAGATCCGGAAAAGTTTCGCGGTCCCGCGGCGTAATGTCCAGATCCGGACCGCGGCGACTACGGAGCACCGGGCCCGGGAGAATCGGCTAGCATTCCCGCCCCAAGGGCCCACGCTCCTGGAGGATTCCGTGATGAGGTCGAAGCCGTTGCGCTCGTTGCTCGCACCGTCCGGCACGTTGTTTGTGGCGTTGATCGTCGCGGGCTGTGCCGAGAAGGCGCCACCCGCGCCCGCCCAGCCTGCGGGACCGCCGCCGGCGCCGACGCTCGAGCAGTTGCAGTCGGCCAGCGTCTCCGGCGTCTACGACCAGGCGGTCACGCTCGCGGGCGGCGTCTACGAAGGCGAGCCCGCCGCGGCCGATGCGGCCTCACGTCCGCGGCTCGTGCTCTGGGCGCCGACGCTGCATTTCGGCGACATCGACGGGACCGAGGGCAACGAAGCGGTCGCAGTGCTGAGTTCGACGTCGGGCGGCAGCGGCGAGTTCGTGCACGTCGCCGTGTTCGGCGTGCGGGACGGCGCAGTGGTCAATCTCGGCACGGCACCGGTCGGCGACCGCACGAAACTGCAGAGCCTGTGGCTCGAGCGCGGCAAGATCCTGATGGACGTCGTCGAGGCCGGGCCGGACGACGCCGCGTGCTGCCCGACCCAGGTCGCCCGCAAGACCTACGCGATGGAGGGCGGGGCGCTGAAGCAGCTGTCGAGCGAAGTGCGCGGCGTGCTCGCGCTCAGCATGCTCGCCGCCAACGAGTGGCAACTCGTCGAGATCGACGGCCAGCCGCTGCCGGCGGGCGTCGAGGCGCCGTTGATCCATTTCGAGAACGACAAGGTGCGCGGGTTCTCCGGCTGCAACCGGTTCACCGCGCCGGTCAAGGAGACGAAGCCGGGCGAGATCGACATCGGCCCGGCCGCCGTAACGAAGATGGCTTGTCCGCAGCCGCAGATGGATCTCGAGCAGCGCTTCCTCAAGCAGCTCGATGCCGTGAATCGCTACAGCTACCTCGCCGGGCAGCTGGCGCTCAGCTGGCAGGACGCGGACCAGGCCGGGGTACTCGTCTTCCGGAAGTAGCGCGACCGGCCTTGCGGGCCCGCGTCGCCCGCTCGAGGGCCGCGAACGCGTCGGTCGTGTAGCGCGCCATGCTCTCGACCTCGGGCAGCGCCGAGCCGTTGGCGGTGTAGCCGAAGACCATCTGGTCCGCGTAAGACATGAACGTGATGTTCAGCCCGAGGCCTGCGATCAGGGTTGAAACGGGAAAGAAGGTCTGCAGGCGCGCGCCGTTCAGGTACAACGGCCGCTCGGGTCCGCGCACGTTCGAGATCAGCATGTTCGCGGGCCGCAGGCCGAGCGCCTCCGGGCGCGCGATCGTCAGTGTTTCAGACAATGCGAAGGCCATCACCGCGTAAGAGTAGGCGGCCTCCTTGCCGAGGCTGCCCAGCCGGGCCTTTTCTTCGCGCGTGCTCGACTTGACGGCCGCGAGGCGCCGCTGGACCGGTGCCGAAACCGGACCGAGCACGGGCCAGATGGCCGACACGTTGGTCGTTGCCTGCTTCGCCTGCGGATCGTGCAGCGACACCGGGCAGATCGCCACCAGCGGGTGATCCGGCTGGCGCCCCATCGTGCGCAGGTGGCGATTGATGGCCGCGTCGAGCAAACAGAGCGCGACGTCGTTCAGCGTCGCGTCCGAGGCGCGCGCGACCTTCTTCATGGCCGCGAGCGGCAGCGTCGTGTGCGCGATCGCCCGCGCGTTGTAGATCGGTTCGTTCATCGGCGTCTGCGGAGCCGTGAAGGCGCGCTTGCGCGCCGGCGAGTATCCCCAGAGGCCCTCGAGCGCCTCGCCCGCGACACGGATCGAGCCGCGGCCCACCGACAGCGTCCTGCGCGCGAGCCGCTGGGCCTCGCGCTCGAGCGTCTCGCGCAGGCCGTGCGGCGCCGGCCGCGGCCGCGCCGGATGCTCGAGGCCGACCGTGGCACGGATCCGGCGATCCCGCGGCGAGTCGGCGAGCGAGCGGCGCAGGATGGCCATCCCGGATTCGCCATCGACCAGCGCGTGATGCACCTTGTGGTAGATCGCAAAGCGGCCGTCCGCAAGGCCCTCGATCACGTACACCTTCCAGCCCGGGCGGTGGCGCTCGAGCATCGGTGCGTGCAGGTCGGCGATCAGCTCGTGAAGCTGCTCGTCGGTGCCCGGCGGCGGCAGCGCGATGTGCAGCACGTGATGTCGCGGGTCGATGCGCTCGACCTCCTGCCACTCGGGCAGACCCGCCTTCAGGAACACGGGGATCCGGTTGAACGGTGCCTTCGGCTGCGCGCGGCGGTAGGCCGCGACGATCTCGCGTGCCGCGTTCGCGCCGCCGCGCGGCGGCTTGAAAATCAGCACCGACCCCACGTGACGCGGGTTCTCCACGCTCTCGGTGAGGAAGAACATCAGGTCGAGCATCGGGATCGGCGTGGACATGGTCTTCTCCCCGTGTCCCCGCCGTCCCGGATCAGGCGGCGAGGAGGTCCTCGGCGGTCAGCTCGGAGGCGTTGCGGCCGCCCGCGTACTGCGTGAGCCCGACCTTATCGTAATGCGCGCGGATGCGTGGCGAAAAGATGCCGATGTACTCGAGGTTCGGCACCAGGCGCTTGAACATGGTCTGGCGGAACTGCACCAGGAACGGCGATTCCGACATGACCTTGTCCCAGTCGGCGCGCTTCATGTGCGCGCCGAACCACTCGTCGTAGATCTCGTGCGCGAGGAAGCGGTCGCGCATCAGGCAGGCGACCTCGAAGGTCCAGTCCTCGCGCTCGCGCAACTCGGCGCCCGACAGCTCGGCGAAGTGGCGCTTCAGGGCCAGCACGCCGTAGTGCACGTGCCGCGCCTCGTCCTGGATCACGTAGCGCAGCAATTCCTTCAGCAGCGGCTCGCGGGTCGACTGGTACATCATGCTGAAGGCGCCGAGCGCGAGGCCCTCGATCATGATCTGCATGCCGAGGAACTTCATGTCCCAGCGCGAGTCGCGCATCAGCGCGTCCATGATCGTGAACAGGTTGTCGTTGACCTGGTAGAGCTTGCCGAGCTTGCTCTCGAGGTAGC
>Ga0316622_100000368_pt1 | contig 25523 bp, 21 predicted proteins | sample OWC_Aug_OW2_C1_D_FD_207646 | JGI IMG/M metagenome (GOLD analysis project Ga0316622, IMG submission 207646) | Wetland soil microbial communities from Old Woman Creek delta, Ohio, United States - OWC_Aug_OW2_C1_D5_C | ecosystem: Environmental > Terrestrial > Soil > Wetlands | place: USA: Ohio... | reverse complement strand
TTCTGACGATCGTCGGCAGCACGCGACATGTGAACCAGGCGGCCGCCAAGCTCGGTCACGCTGATCGACCGGTTGAGTCCACGGACCTCGCGGTCGTGTCCGCGGGCATCGTGATCGGCGGGTTGGTTGGCGCGCTCACCTACGTCTGGGGTGGCATCCCGATCAGCCTTTCGACCTCGGGCGGCGCACTGCTCGCCGGCCTGGTCCTCGGCTACCTGCGCACCATCCACCCGACCTTCGGCAACATCCCGGGCCCGGCGCTTTGGCTCATGAACACGCTGGGACTCAACGTCTTCATCGCCATCGTCGGTATCAGTGCAGGCCCAGGCTTCGTTTCCGGCCTTCAGCAGGTCGGAATGAGCCTGTTCGTGTGGGGCATCGTCGCGACGTCGATTCCGCTCGTCGTCGCCGTGCTCCTCGGCCATTACGTGTTCCGCTTCCACCCCGCGATCCTGTTCGGCGTCTGCGCCGGCGTGCGCACGACCACAGCCGCGCTTGGAATGATCCAGGAGGAGGCGAAGAGCAAGGTACCGGCGCTCGGCTACGGCATGCCTTACGCCATCGGCAATACGCTGCTGACCATCTTCGGCATGGTGATCGTGCTGGTGATGGTCGGTGGATCCTGATTTCCGGCGGCCGCGGCCGCCAAGGAGACGATAATGGACGTTGTCAAGCTGCGCCAATACGAGACCTTGAGCCCGTTCGAGATCAAGGACTTCCTCGCCAAGGCGGCGAGCAAGACGGCGAGCGCGTCGGCCGTCGCATACCTGAACGCTGGACGCGGAAACCCCAACTGGATCGCGACGGAGCCGCGCGAGGCCTTCTTCCTGCTCGGGCAGTTTGCGATGACGGAGAGCAAGCGCGTCATGGACCTGCCGCCGGGCGTGGGCGGAATGCCGCAGGCGCGGGGCATCGCGGAGCGGTTGTCGATGTGGTTGAAGAAGCACGCTGATCTGCCCGGCGTGGATTTCCTGGGTTCGCTGGTGCCGTGGGCCGTAAAGAAGTTCAGCTTCGACGCGGACAAGTTCGTGCACGAACTCGTGGACTCGATCATCGGGGACAACTATCCGGTGCCCGATCGCATGCTCGTGCACAACGAGCAGATCGTGCACGAGTACCTGCAGTGGGCGATGTGCGGCTCGCCGCGTCCCAAGGGCCAGTTCAAGCTCTACGCCGTCGAGGGCGGCACGGCGGCGATGTGCTACATCTTCAAGTCGATGAAGACGAATCGCATGCTGAACGCCGGCGACACCATCGCGCTCGGCACCCCGATCTTTACACCGTACCTCGAGATGCCACATCTCGAGGACTACGACCTCAAGGTCGTGAACGTGCAGGCGAAGCAGGAGAACCGCTGGCAGTTCGACGACTCCGAGCTGAAGAAGCTGCTCGATCCGGCGGTCAAGGCATTCTTCCTGGTGAACCCAGGCAACCCGAGCGCCGTGGCCCTGAGCGAGAAGACTATCGCGAAAATCGGCGCCATCCTGAAGAAACGCCCGGACCTGATCCTGCTTACGGACGACGTCTACGGCACGTTCGTGCCCGGGTTCCGCTCGCTGCTCGGCGCCTTCCCGTACAACACGATCGGCGTCTACTCGTACAGCAAGTACTTCGGATGCACCGGCTGGCGCCTCGGCGTCATCGCCGTGCACGAGGAGAACCTGTTCGACAGCCTGATCGCGAAGCACCCTGAGCCGGTGTTGAAGAAGCTCGACAAGCGCTACAGCGCGCTGACGCTCGAGCCGCGCAAGCTCCGCTTCATCGACCGCATCGTCGCCGACAGCCGTGATGTGGCACTCAACCACACCGCAGGGCTGTCCCTGCCGCAGCAGGTGATGATGGCGCTCTTCTCGCTCTACGAGCTGATGGACGAGAAGAAGAACTACCAGAAGGCCTGCATCGGAATCGTGAAGAAGCGCGTCGAGGCGACGCTCGAGGGGCTCGGCATCGAGATCCCGGCGAACGAGCTCTACGACTACTACTACGGCCTGATCGATATCGAGTTCTGGGCGCGGAAGTACGTCGGCGAGGACGTCGTCAACTGGATGAAGGAGAACGTGCATCCACTCGACATCGTGTTCCGTCTCGCCGAGGACCACGGCATCGTGCTCCTGAACGGCAGCGGCTTCGAGGCGCCGGACTGGTCGGTGCGGGTTTCGTTCGCGAATCTCAACGACCACGTCTACGACGACATCGGCCGCGCGGTGCGAGCCGTGGCCAGGAGCTACAGGCAGGCGTACGAGGCTTCGAAAGGCAAGGCGGCCGCGCCGAAGGCAGACGACAAGCCCCGCGGCAAGAAGTAGCAAATGGAGATACTGACATGAGACACGGGTTAACCATGCTGAGCATCGCGACCATCGTGGCAATGAGCGGCTACGCCATGGCCGTGCAGGCCGCGGACCTGCCGAGCATTCGCGTACTCGCGACCGGCGGCACGATTGCGGGAGCGCAGGCGAACGCGACGGACTACGGCTACAAGTCGGGCGCCTACGACGTGAACTCGTTGCTCAAGGCGGTTCCGAACCTCGACAAGCTTGCCGTCATCACGGGCGAGCAGGTCGCGAACATCGGCAGCCAGGACATGAACGACGAGATCTGGCTCAAGCTCGCCAAGCGGGTAAACGCCGTCCTTGCCGAGCCAGGGACCAGTGGCGTGCTGATTACGCACGGAACGGACACCCTGGAGGAAACCAGCTACTTCCTCTCGCTGGTCACCAAGAGCGACAAGCCCGTCGTGATGGTGGGCTCGATGCGGCCCGCCACCGCGATCAGCGCCGACGGTCCCGGCAACATCTATAACGGCGTGGCCGTCGTGGCGGACCCCCGTGCCAGGGGCAAGGGCACGCTCGTCTGCCTGAACGACGAGATTCACTACGCGCGCAATGTCGTAAAGACCGACACGACCAGCGTGCAGACGTTCAAGAGCCTGAATCGCGGCCCGGCCGGTGTGGTGCACACGGGCAAGATCGAGTGGTTCGAGCCGATGGACCGCAAGCTCGGCCCGGCGAGCGAATTCGCGGTGGACAGTCTCGACAAGATGCCGCGTGTCGACGTGATCTACGCGCACGCCAACATGAGCGCCGACCTGATCGATGCGGCCATCCGCAATGGCGCGAAGGGTCTCGTCATCGCGGGCGTCGGCGACGGCAACATGACGACATCGGCGCTCGATGCGCTCACGAAGGCGGCCAGGAGCGGCGTCGTGGTCGTTCGCAGCACGCGACTCCCGTCGGGAATCGTCCTTCGCAACAATGAAGTCAACGACGATGAAAAGGGATTCATTGCGTCCGGCGAATTGAACCCCGCGAAGTCGCGTGTGCTGCTGCAGCTCGCACTCACCCGGACCAGCGATCCCGTGCGGATCCAGAAGATGTTCTACGAGTATTGAAATGACGGGCCCTCCGGCGCAATACGCGGGTGGCGTATAGTCGCACCCGCGTCAGGGGGAGAGGATGGCACTGCAACTCAGGTCGCTGGTGAAAGGCATCGGCGAACTGGAGGTCTCGCTGGCCCAAGCGCTCCAGCTGCAGGAGATCGCGGTCTATGGACGGCGCGCAACAAGCGAGAAGGTCCTGATCAACCCGAACAAGGAAATCGCCGATTAGCGCCCGCGGCGGCCAGCGCACGCGTGTGATGAGGCACCTGCCAAATGCCCTCAGCGTCGCCCGCATCCTGGCGACGCCGCTCCCGCCGCCGTGATGTGCGTGGTGGGCGCCAGGTGATCGGCAGCGTCGTCGTCGTGCACGCCGTACTCGGCGTGGCCGCCGCGGGGCGCCCGTGGGTCTCGGCGCTCCTGCTGGTGATTCTTGCGGTCGGCGCGGTGGAACTGCGGCACGCGTGGCAGCGGATGCCGGTGCCGCGACCGGCCCATGTGTGGCTGATCTTCTCAGGGGTAATCAGGCCTCGCTCCAGTGGAACTTGTGCAGGAGCCGGTGCAGCACCGGCGCAAGCAGAATGGCCGCCGTGACCAGGAACACGAGCCCCGCATACAGCGCGTATAGACCTGCAAAAATCTTGCCGCCGTCCGTCCGGGGTGGATCCACGGGGCCCATGCCCCCCAGCAGCATCGCGGTGTTGAGGAATGCGTCGCGCCAGGGCAGGTGCTCGTAATGCGAGTAGCCGGCCATGCCCATCGCTATCGAGCCGGCCACCAGCGCCACGGCTGCCGCGAAATGCCGCAGGATTCGCAGGACGAAGTGTCGGCGCGAAATGAGTGGTTTTGACCGGTGTTCATACATGGAATGAATCTCTTGCAGACGCGGTCGGTCCGTTCGAATCAACGTGGCAATGTCTCGAGGATCGCTTGCGCCACGCGCGCATAGTCGCCGTCGAAGTGGTGACCGCCAGGCAGCGTGACCTCGCGAAACCCTGCGCGGTGAATCTCGCGGCATGGCGAGTCGCTTTCGTCGAAGCCGCGAATACAGACCACCGGGCCCAGGCGCACGCTCTCGAGTTCCGGCAGGGTCGGGAGGCCTCCAGTCGGGGTGCCGAGCCAGTGGCTGACGTGAAACTCGAAGAATGCCTCGGTACTCAATGCGATCAGTGCGGTGGACTTGACGAGCCTGCGCGACTCCTCCGGCAGGCGGTTCGCCATGAACGGCATGGTGTCGGCGCCCTGTGAGTAGCCGATCAGCAGCACCTGCGACCTGTTCCAGGCCTGTGTGTAGTGCCGTATGACGCGATCGAGGTCGCTCGCGGCCCCCTCGGGTGTGCGGGGATCCCAGAAGTAGCGCAGGGAGTCCCAGCCGACCACCGGAACGCCGCGGGCCGTGAGTTCTCTTGCGACCTCCTTGTCCAGTCCCGCCCAGCCGCCGTCCCCGGACAGCATGATTGCGAGCAGGTCGTCACCCGCGCCGGTGGCATGCAACTCGACGAGTGGCAAGTCAGTCACTGCAGCGGGCAGCGCGGGACGAGCGGAGCCCGGAGCGTCGGAAATCCTGTGGAACGCCGCGAGAAACTGCGGCAACCAGTTTCGCTCCACGGAATATCCATGCCCGACCTTCGGCAGCATCATGGCCTGCGCGCCGGGGACCTTTGCGACGAATTGCCGGGTCTGCTCGGGGTCGCAGACCTGGTCCTGGTCGCCCTGCAGCGCAATCCACGGATCGCCCATGCGCGTCGCCGGGCGGTACACGAAGCCGACTCTCGCGCCCGGGTCGTGTTCGAGTCCCTCGCCCCGGCACATCGGTTTGCTCCACCCGAGATCGGGGCAGAAGCCGAGCGACACCGCACCCTTGAACGTGCCGCCCGGTGACTGGGCGAGCGTCGCATACACGACGGTGGCCCCCGATGAATAACCGACGAGGATCGGGCTTTCGTAGCGCTTGATGCCGTACTTCTGCTGCACAAAGTGCGAGAGCGCCTCGAGGGTTTCGGCGGGGTAGACGCAGGCAGCGCGCGATGCCAGCAGCTGCTTGCCCATCGCGTTGATGTCGACGCCAGCCACGAGGGCCCCCTCCGCGACCAGGTGCTGCGCCATGCTGACGACGCCCAGATTCCAGCCCCCGTCGCCGGACACGAAGATCACGAACGCCTTCGGCGGACCCGCGGGCTGGTAGATCGTGACGCGGCCGAGCCCCGGGTAATCGATCGTTTCAGCGGCCATTGCCGCTGCGGACAGGATCGCCAGCGCGCCGGCCAACCACAGGAATCTGATGGGCGTCATCGATTTCTCCTCGGGCGAGCCACGATATCCCCAGCGCTGATGAATTTCGACTGCTCCGGCGTCGTTGTTTGCGGCGTGTCATTGGACTAGTGTTGGCAGCGGGGACCATCAGGGGCGACGGCCAGCATGCACCAGGACAGCTTCGACGCGCTGCCGCAGCGGGCGCGGCTCGACAGGCTCGAGCAACTGGCCCGGGCGGCACTCGCTCACTGGCGCCTGGACGCTGCGTCGCTCTCGCTGCTCAAGTACCGTGAGAACGCGGTCTTCAAGGTTGCGGATCCCGGATCCGGCGAACGGTTCGTGCTCCGAGCGCATCGTGCCGGCTACCGCAGCGACGCGGAACTGCGCTCCGAGCTGCAGTGGACGGCGGCCCTCATCGCCGAGGGAATCGGCGCACCCGCCACGGTACCGACGGCAAACGGCGAGTTGTTCGTCACCGTGCGTCACGAGATGGTGCCGCAGCCGCGCCAGTGCGACCTGTTGCGGTGGGTTGAAGGCAAGGTCATCGGCGACATCGAGGCCGGTCACGTTGCGAGCGCGGAGGAGGTGCGTACCAGCCATTTCCTCGCCGGGCACCTGGCCGCGCTGATCCACAACCAGGGTGAGCGCTGGCAAAGGCCGCCGGGGTTCACGCGTCCGATCATGGACTTCGATGGACTGATCGGATCACGCGGATACCTGGGCCCGTACGGTGCCTGCCGGCTGCTTGCACCCGACGAGGTCGCACTGCTCGACCGCGCGCGGGACGCGATCCGGCTCGCGCTGGAGAACTTCGGCCAGACGCCGGATCGCTACGGACTCACCCACGGCGATTTCCTCCCGGAGAACCTGCTGCGGGAAGGCGACACGGTGCGCATCATCGACTTCGACGACTGCGGCTTTGGTTGGCACGTCATGGATATCGCCACGTCGCTGATGTTCCTGCTCGGCGAGCCGCAATACGACGATGCATTTGCAGGCTTCGTCGACGGCTACCGCACGGCACGCGCCCTGCCCGACGAGCACCTGGAGATGCTGCCGGTGTTCCTGCTCGCGCGCGCGATGACTTACGTCGGCTGGTGCGGCAGCCGGCCCGAGGAGGCGCTCGCGCAGGAAAAAGGGCCGGTCGTCGTCGGCGCCACGCTGGCCCTGGCCGACGAGTTCCTCAAGCAGGCACAGTGAGCCCGGCCATGGCCAAGCCCTGGGAAGCGCCGATCCATTCCGAGCGCAAGCGGCGCGTGTTCTCAATTGCACACGAATATCTCATTCCGGGCCGCGTCGAAGCGTTCCTCGGCATGGGCATCCCTCTCGTCATCGGCCGGCGCGAGGGCTATCGCATCTGGGACATCGATGGGCACGAGCTCATGGATTTCCACCTGAACGGTGGCACGTTCAACGTCGGGCATCGCAATCCCGCGGTGCTGCAGGCTCTCGACACGGCGTTGCAGACGCTCGATATCGGCAATCACCATTTTCCGAGCCCCGCCCGTGCGGAACTCGCGGAGAAGCTGGCCGCCTGCACGCCTGGGGATCTGCACTACACGGTCTACGCCGCGGGTGGCAGCGAGGCCGTGGATGTCGCGATCAAGTCGGCGCGCAGGTTCACGGGGCGTCGCAAGATCGTGGCGATCGCTTCCGGTTATCACGGGCGCACAGGTCTGTCGGGCGCCGCCGGGGACGACACCACGGCACGCTACTTCGGGAGTGACTATCCCGACGAGTTTCTGAAGGTTCCCTTCAATGACCTCGATGCGATGCGGGCGGCACTGCAGCCGGGCGACGTGGCCGCTGTGATCCTCGAGACGATTCCGGCGACGTATGGCTTTCCTGTGCCGTCCGACGACTACCTGCCGGGAGTCGCCCGGCTCTGCCGCGAGTCCGGCGCGCTGTACATCGCCGACGAGGTGCAGACCGGTCTCGGCCGCACCGGCTGCCTGTGGGGCGTGGAGGCCTGGGGCGTCGAGCCGGACATCCTCATCACGGGCAAGGGCCTCTCCGGCGGCCTGTATCCGATCGCAGCCGCGGTGCTGCGCAAGGACGTTGGCCGCTGGTTGACGGACAACGGCTGGGGCCACGTCACGACGTTCGGCGGAGCAGAGCCGGGTTGCGTCGTCGGGTCACTGGTAATGGACATGTGCAGGTCGCCGCAAGCGCTGGCCAATGCCGCAGAGATCTCCGACTACCTGAATGCGGGGCTCTCCGATATTCGGTCGCGGCACGGCTTCCTGAAAGATATTCGTCGCAAGGGGCTGGTCATGGGGCTCGCGTTCGACGCGCCCACCGGTGGCGTGCAGATGATGTCGGCGCTGTACCAGCAGGGCATCTGGGCCATCTTCGCCGGCTACGATCAATCGGTGCTGCAGTTCAAGCCGGGTCTCTTCGTCGATCATGCGTACTGCGACGAGGCCCTTACGCGCTTCGAAGCCGCGTTGCGGGTGGCCAAGGGCAAGCTCTGATCTCTGGTCAGTCCGGCGCAGTCCGCACCGAAAGGTCGAGGGCGGTCAGGGCCTCGAATAGCTCACGGACAAAGACGAGCATCGCTGCCACTAGGCTGAGAAGGGCCGCAACGAAGAGCAAGATACAGCTGAGCGTCACGTTCCACCCGAGGAGCAGCCCGAGAAACAGAATCGTGATGAGCAGGCCAATGATCGCCACGGACGAGGCGCTCAAGGCGACGGCTAGACGGACAAGGCGAGCCCTGCGGCTGAGGATGGTGAGTTGGATGTCGAGCGCGTACTGATCCTCGGGGTTGGCCGTGCGCCTCTCGGTCGCGAGCAGGCGCGTCCGGTCGACGATGCGCCCCAGGCGTGCGGTGAGTGTGAGAAGGAGCAAGCCGACACCTGAAATCAGCACGACCGGTGCGACGGCGGCCTGGATGATCCTCAGAACGTCGGAGGGATCCAGTGATATCGAAGGCATGAATTACCCCGGTGGCCAGATGCGTAAAGTGAGCCGAACCTCTGGTTCGCACAGCCTAACTGCAAGTAGACCGCAACAACGCAGCAAGTGAATACTGCACTTTCGACTTTCAAGAAATAGCTTGCAACCGTCTCGGCGCATACGGTGCCAGGCCACGCAGGCGCGACGCAGCTTGCGTTGTACGAGTTCGGCCAATTGCGGACACGGTGCTTGCGGTTTACGCACCGTGCCCATCAAAGCCCGCCGGAGGGATCTCGACGACGTCGTGATGGTGGTGCGCTTTTGCTATGGCGCAGACTCCCGCCATCGCGCACCACGCGCCCAATTCCGTGCGTCCACATGACAGATCCGACGATTCCCGTCCTGGGATTGGCCGTTATCGACAGTCTCAATCCCTCGGCGCTGGCGATGACGCTCTGGCTGCTGTCGCGACCGGGCGCCGTGCCGCGCGTCATCGCCTATGTCGGCGGCATCCTGGCGGCCTACCTGCTGCTCGGCATCGCCCTCATGCTGGGGCTGGGCGCGGCGATGCGCGCCTTCGGCGAGGTGTTTGACCATCCGGTCGCACTGGCCATCCAGTTCGCGCTTGGCTTGGGCCTGCTGCTCTACAGCATCTTCGCGCCGAAGGTCGGGGCGGCGCCAGTTGAACCGCCGCCGCCCAAGGTCGGCGGCCTCGTCGGCATGGTGCTGCTGGGCATGATCATCACCGCGGTGGAACTGGTGACGGCACTACCTTATCTCGCCGCCACGACGCTGATGACCTTGACCCGACTGCTCGCGGTGCAATGGCTGTCGCTGCTACTGGTGTACAACGCGATCTTTGTCGCGCCACCGTTGCTGCTGCTCGGTCTGCACGTGCTGCTGGGTCGGCATCTAGGGGACCGTTACCCGCGGTGGCGTATGACGATACAGCGGGGCGCGCGAGAAGCCACACTGTGGATCGTCGCCATTGTCGGCGTCGCGCTGTCGGGCGATGCGATCGGGCGTTATCTGGGCAAGCGCGGCGGCGTGGTGCACGTGCAGGCCACAATTTCGGAAATTGAATGTCCGTTGTGGGTCGGACCGGGCCTGTCGAGTGACCAACGGTGTCCGGCCAGAAGCGGCCCGTCGCGCCATCACCTGAGTGGCCGCGAAGCAGACATTCCGTCCACGGGCTAAGCTGCCCTGCGGGACAAACTGAAATCGTTACTCGGAGCCCGAGGGAGCACGGCAGTGACCGACACGCCAACAGCGCGTGAGGAAGAGGGACCTTGGGCCAAGTTGCACCGCCGCAAGGTGGTGCAGTGGGGGCTGGCATACGCCGCAGGCGCGTGGACCATCCTGCAGGTTATCGAGTACCTCGGCGAGACTTACTCCTGGCCTCCGGCAATCCGCCAGATCGCCACACCGGCGCTCGTGCTCGGATTGCTCTTCGTCGTCGTCCTTGCCTGGTACCACGGCGACAAGGGCGAGCAGAGGGTCTCCAACTCCGAGCTCGCGATACTCGCCATCGTGACGCTCGCCGCCGGCGGCACCCTCTGGCGGTACGCCTCGCGTCTCGACGAGAGTGCGTGGGTCGTCGACACGGGCGTGCCCGCCACAAAGCACGCCTTGCCGGCTGACGCCGCGTCCATCGCGGTACTGCCGTTCTTGGACATGAGTCCCGGCAAGGACCAGGAGTACTTTGCCGACGGCATGTCGGAAGAGCTGCTCAACCTCCTGACTCAGCTCCCGCAGCTGCGAGTTATTGCCCGCACGTCATCGTTCTCGTTCAAGGGCAAGGAGGTGGACATCACGACCATCGCGAGGACGCTGAATGTCGCGTATGTGCTCGAGGGCAGCGTACGCAAATCGGGCGATACGGTGCGGATCACGGCGCAGCTCGTCCGCGCGTCGGACAGTTCACATCTGTGGTCGCGAACCTACGACCGCAAGCTGACGGACGTGTTCAAGGTGCAGGACGAGATCTCCGGGGCCGTGGTTGCGGCGTTGCAGGTAAAGTTGCTGCCGGCGGAACGGAAGCGGCTTGCTGCCACACCGACGCTCGATGCAGAGGCGTACGACGCGTACCTGAAGGGCCTCTATCACTGGTACAAGCTAACGCGCGAGGACCTCGACGCTGCCGAGCGCTATTTTGAGCTGGCGATCAGCAAAGACCCGAGCTATGCCCGCGCTCACGCCGGACTCGCGCTCCTCTGGATGGGGCGGCAGCAGATGGGGTTCGTGCCGCCGGCGGAAGCGCAGCCGAAGGCCAAGGCTGCCGCTCTGAAGGCCGTCGAGCTGGACGACGGGCTCGCCGAGGCGCACTACGTACTGGCCGTGGTTTACACCTGGGCTGACTGGAACTGGGCGGCTGCCGAGAGCGAATTCAAGCGAGCCATCGCGATCAATTCCGGGTTCCCGGACGCCCACGCCTACTACTCACACCTTCTGAACATCATGCGACGCCCGGACCAAGCCATGATAGAGGCTCGGCGCGCACTCGAACTCGACCCGTTCAATACGCTGTTCCACGCCATTTACGGCATCAACCTGATGTGCATCCGCCAGTACGACGCCGCGATTACCGAGTTCAACCGAGTCCTTACGACGGAGCCAACTTCGCTTCCGGCGCTTTTCAATCTGCTGTCCGCACATCATCAAAAACGAGAGTACCCGCAGGCGCTCGACGCCCTCAGGCGCGTCGCGACCGCGGCGGGCTACGTCGAAGTGACGGTCGTCCTCAATCAAACGGCGGCGGATGCTGACTACAGCATGACGTTGCACAAGGTTGCCGACGTGCTCGTGGCGCGGTCTCGGAGGACCTTTGTGCCGCCCTTTGACGTCGCGGGCTTCTACGCCTACGCCGGCGACAAGGAACGTTGCCTGGAGTGGCTGGAGCGTGCATACCAAGCGCGGGACCCCAACCTGCCCTATCTCGGGTGGCCGGATTTTGATTTCCTGCGACGCGACCCGCGATTCCAGGATCTTGTCCGACGCATGCGTCTGCCGCAGTGAGGAGGCCGGGACGCCAGCTTGCCTGGGCCGACTGGACGATGCGAGGGCATGACGTCGAGACAAGCGCGCCGACGGAACGTGAGGATGCGGTGGCCTGGCCAAGGCCACGCCACGGCGAGGCGCGCCTCCGCAATGCGATCATCTTTTTGAAGCGCGGATCACCACGGAGCGGATCGAGATCCGGATCAACCTCTGCGTGGTCAAGGAAGCCCGCGGGCATCGCTGAGTCCTGTCGGCGCAGTTATCTTGACCCGCCTCAGGCGTGAGCGGGCAGTAGGCGTCAACGGTCCCAGTCCGCCGGTCACGCAATCTGTTCCGGCATCAGATCGCCGGATCCGCCTGCTGCGGCGGGGAAGTCCTTTAACTTTGGAAGCCCGTCCTTCACCGGCAGCACAGTCTCGGCATAGTTCAAATGCACGGTTGGCTTGAAGGGCACGGTGGGGATCACGGCGGCACGGACATCGGTGACGCCGAGGCCGGGATGGCCAGTCATCAGGTGGCCGCCGCACCTCGTGCAGAATTGCCGTTCACTCATTCCGGTCTTGTTGAACCGGCCAATGATCTCAGCTCCCCTGGTGACTCTTACGTCCTCCGCCTTCCACAGGATGTAGGCACACAAGGGTCCGCCCGAATAGGCTCGGCACGAGCTGCAGTGGCAGTATCCCATTTCTACGGGCGCGCCTCTGACCTCGATCTCCACTGCCCCACAGAAGCACGTCCCCGTATGCGTGTCCGCCATGACGTCGCCCCCCTTTCTGTCCGCGGTCGTATGAATACGCGAATGCCACGGACTGGCGCCGCTAAATTTTTCCTAATCGCATTCGGCTGCTCTGAACCCCTCCAACGCGCAATCCCGCTACACTCGGAGCCTGAGGAAACACGAGAGTGATCGGCACGCCAACAGAGCGTGAGGACGAAGGCCCCTGGGCCAAGCTGCGCCGCCGGAAAATGGTGCAGTGGGGCGTCGCATATGTCGCCGGTGCGTGGGCCGCGCTTCAAGGCGTTGCCTACCTGCGTGACACCTTCGGCTGGCCTTACCAGATTCAACGTCTCGCGACCCTGCTCCTCGTCATTGCCCTGCCCGTGGTCCTGGTGATTGCCTGGTTCCACGGCGACCGCGGTCAGCAGCGCGTCACACGTTCCGAGGTGGTGCTACTCACAGTGCTGCTCGTTCTCGGCGGCGCATCGTTCTGGTGGCTGGGCCGCATGGTCGAGTCCCCTGATGGCCGAAGTGCAGCCACGGGATCGCCAACCACACCGGCGCCCGTCTCGCCGGTGAGCAGTGGCAAGTCGATCGCGGTGCTGCCCTTCGTCAACATGAGTTCGGACCCGGAGCAGGAGTACTTCTCAGACGGAATCTCGGAGCAGGTACTCGAACTACTCTCGCGGATTCCGACCCTGAGGGTGATTGCTCGGACCTCATCCTTCTCGTTCAAGGGCAGGAATGTGGACGTGGCGACGATTGCGCGGACGCTCCAGGTCTCGCACGTGCTGGAAGGCAGCGTGCGCAAGTCGGGAAACCGCGTGCGCATCGCGGCGCAACTCATCCGCAGTGCTGACAGCTCGCAGCTGTGGTCGGAGACTTACGACCGCGAACTGACGGACATTTTCGCCATCCAGGACGAGATCGCCGCTGCGGTGGTGCGCCAGCTCCAGGTGACGTTGCTTGGCGGCACCCTGCCCGCGCAAAGCACGGCGACCACTATCGACGCCTACAATCTTTACCTGCAGGGACGATACCTGTTCGACCGTCACACCGTGGACGACATGGTCAAGGCGGAGGACCTCTACCGGCGCGCGCTCGCCGTCGATGGCTCATACGCGATCGCGTGGGCCGATCTCGCTGATCTGCAATGGACGATGGCCGATCAAGGCTTCAGAGACGTTGCCACCGGTGCAGCAGAAGCCTCGGCCTCTGCGCAGAAGGCGCTGGACCTGGATCCGCGACTCGCCCGCGCGCACTCCGTAATCGGCCTGATCAGGGTCTCCTACGAATGGGATTGGACCGCCGCGAACGCCGCGTTTGAAAGAGCGCTCGCGCAGGATCCAGGCGACGTTGCGGCCATGCTCGGCGCCGGGCGGCTGGCGATGGGATTCGGCCGGATGGATGAGGCCACGACCCATTTCCAGGCCGTGGTGTCCCGCAGCCCGGTGAGTCCCGAGGCACACATGTGGCTCGGTGATGGCTACGCGATGTCCAACCGGCTCGAGGACGCGGAGCGGGAGATGCGCACCGCTCTGCGGCTGTCTCCGGGCTACGCGGGCGGCTGGTTCCGGTTGGGCGTCGTGCTGGTCCGAAAGGGGCAGGGTGAGGCGGCCCTGGAGGCTATGAACAAGGAGCAGGCGGAGAACTGGCGACTCCCGGGTCTGGCTCTGGCGTACATCGCGCTGAATCGCGGGGCCGAGGCCGATGCTGCGCTGAAGAAAGCGGTCGAGAAGTACGGGGACACGATGGCATTCCAGATCGCCGAACCCTACGCCTACCGCGGCGACAGGGATCAGGCATTTGAGTGGCTCGAGCGCGCGTATCGTCAGCGCGATGGTGGCCTGGCGTTGTTACTCAAGACCGATCCACTGTTCCAGGACATCAAGCACGATCCGCGATACGCGGCGATGCTTCGCAGGCTGAAGTTGCCGGAAGGGTGAACCGACCGCCGCATCACCGGCGCGCGCCCGATATCCGCGCGTCAGCGAATTCCGTAGTTGTCCATCACCAGGTATTCGAAGAGCGGCTGCGGCAGCAACGGTCGAAGCGCAGTCAGCGTACGCTGCAGCGCATTCGCCGCCGGATAGCGCAGGCGCGGCCGGCGGGCCTCGACGGCCCTGACAGCAGCGCGCACGACCGGCCCGAATTCCCGGTTCTTCGACTCGTCCTCCCCCATGCGTCGGACGGCCGTCGTGCAGCGCTCGGCGTATGGCGAGAGCGCCGAACTCGCCGCCGCCGTCATGCGCCGGTTCTCCGTGAACCGCGTGGCAAAGTCGCCCGGCTCGACCATCGCAACCCGGATACCAAAGGGCCGCACCTCCATGCGCAGCGCTTCCGTGTAAGCCTCGACCGCAAACTTGGACGCGCAGTACATCGCCTGGAACGGCACGCTGACGAGTCCACCCAGCGAACTCATGTTGACGATTCGGCCAGACCGCCGCGCGCGCATCTGTGGCAGGACCGCCCGGCATAGGCGGTGCACGCCGAAGAAATTCGTCTCGAACTGCTGCCGCGTTTCCTCGACAGTCGTGTCCTCGATCGCCCCCGCGTAGCCGAAGCCGGCATTGTTGACGAGGACGTCGATGTGGCCGGCCTGTCGCAGCACCTCCGCGACTCCCGCCGTCACCGACGCCTGATCGTCCACGTCCATGGTGACGAGTGAGCAGCCGGGCGGTGCCGATGCGGACGGACGCCGGGTCGTGCCGAAGACGCGATGGCCTCGCGCGTGCAGTTCGGTCGCGATCGCATGCCCGAAGCCCGACGACGCGCCCGTCACCAGCACCACTTTCCGCTCGTCGGTCGCCATTGCAGTCTCCGTGCAGTCCGGTCCGGGACCACGATCAGGGCGGGCCGTCGGTGAAGGCGTTCATCGCGTAAGTGAAGAACATCCGCGCGACGGCCGGGTTGGTGAGATCCATGTCTCCGCCGCCGCCGTACACGCCGCCGCTCATCGGCTTCGGCATGGGTGGGTGCTTTGCGTAGGCCACGGCGTCCGTGAGGTCTCGCGCGAATTCGTCGACCACGCCGGGCTGGGTCTGCGGGCCCGTGACGCACATGTGGATCGCGTTCGGGTTCTGCTGGCCGTTGAAGCGCCAGCCGCGGCCCTTCATGAAATCGTTCACGTGGTAGATGTCGAACTCGTCCGACGAGAACGAAAAGCAGAAGGTCGGTTTGCCCATGAGCTTGAGTTCGGGATGGCTCGTGACCGCGTCCTGCATGCGGAAGGCCGCATCGAAGATCTGCCTGGCACGCTGCAGGTAGCCTTCCCGGCCAAGGTGCATCATCGACGCCCAGGTTGCCGCGATCAGGCCGCCGGAGCGGCTGCCCGCGAGGCCCGGCGAAGCGTAGGCACCGCCTTTCCAGTCGGTGAGCATGTAGTACTGGTACTGACGGTACGTCTTGTCGCGCCAGGCCAGCACGGACGTGCCCTTCAGCCCGTAGCCGTATTTGTGCGTGTCCGCGGAAATCGACGTCACGCCGGGCAGTCTGAAGTCGAACACCGGGATGTTCGGGTAGCCGAGTTCCTGGCCCCAGGGCAGGATCCAGCCGCCGAGACAGCCGTCCACGTGCAGGCACGCGTTCTTCTCGAGTGCCACTTCCGACAGGGCCGCGATCGGGTCGATCGTGCCGTAGGGATAATTGCCCGCGGAGGCCACGATCATTGCCGTGTTCGGCGTAATCGCATTGCGGACGAAATCAACGTCCACCTGCGTCGTGACCGGGTCGGTCGGCGCGACGATCACCTTGACCCCGAACATGTGCGCGGACTTGTGGAACGCGGGGTGAGCGGTCTCGGGCCAGATCATCTCGGGCTGTGTGACGCCACGCTCGACGCGCGCCCGGTCGCGGTAGGCGAGGACCGCGTTCTGGATGCTCTCCGTGCCCCCGGATCCGATGGCGCCGCAGGCCTTCTGCGACGGATTTTGCTGCTCGACCGCCTCGCCGTGCAGCATCGAGAGCGTCATCGCGATGATCTCGCTCTCGAAGCGATTCATGCTCGGGCAGATGTCGCGCTGCAGCGCGTTGACGTGACTGAAGTGGCTGAACGCCTCGTTCAGGAACGCGTAGTGCTCGTGATCCCCGCAATACATGGTGCCGGAGCACTTGCCGCTCTCCCACTTGCGGTCCTCGCGCTCGGCCATCGAGCGCAGCTGCCCGAGGATGGTCGCGGCGTCGAGCCCCCGATCCGGAAACCGGCGAACGACGCCAAACTCCTCGACGTAGGGGTAGAGCGCGCGAATTGCTTTCTCGGCATCCATCGTAGGTCTCCCGGCGCCTCAGCCGTCGGCCGAGGGTCGCGTCATGATTTCGAGGGCTGCTGCATGCAGTTGCGCATTCGCAGCGGCGATGACCGTGCCGCCGTGCAGCGGCGAATTCCCGTGCAGGTCCGTGACTACGCCGCCCGCACGCTCGATGATCGGGATCAGCGGCACGATGTCGTACGGCATGAGCATGCTGTCGACCATGAGGTCGATGCATCCCTGTGCCACCAGGGCGAATCCGTAGCAGTCGCCGCCCCAGCGCTGCAGACGGCAACGGGCGGTGAGCGCCTGGTAGCGCGCAAGCATCCCGGCGTGTTGCAGCATCGAGGGATGCGTGCTGTAGAGCACCGCGTCCGCCAGAGCGGCATCGGCACGTGTGCGCAGACGCGTCTCGCGGCCGTCGTGGCGATGGAGTGCGCCGCCTGCGGCATCGGCGAGGAACGTCTCACCCGTGAAGGGCTGGTGCATGATGCCCACGACAGGTTCGCCTTCCTCCACCAGCCCGAGCAGGATTCCCCACGTCGGCATGCCGCTGATGAACGAGCGCGTCCCGTCGATCGGGTCGATCAGCCAGTAGGTATCGCCCTCGCCGGTGTCGCCGTGCTCCTCGCCGACGATGCGGTGCGACGGAAACTGTGCGCCGAGACGCTCCCGGATCAGCGTCTCGATGCGCCGGTCGGCCTCCGTGACGGGGTCGAAGTACACGCCGGGCAGCTTGTCGTGCACGTTCATCGGACGACGGAAGTACTCGAGTGCGATCGGCCCGGCCTCGAGGACGGCAGCCAGCCCCGCGTCGAGGTAGCGCTTCGTATCACGGCCGGTCACAGGCCGGCCCTGGAGGCGTTCAGTGCGCGGAAGATCGGACGCGTCTTCGTAAAGGCGCTCACCAGCTGTGCAGACATCTCGTCATAGACCTCTCGGTTTGCCGCGTTCGGCTCGTACACCCGGCGGATGGGTACCAGCGCCGCGAAGTCCGCGAATCCGAGCCTCCCCAGGCGCTGGAACGCGAGCAGGCCTGCGCCGAGGCAGGTCGCATATTGCGGGTTCGACATCTGGTGCACTGGCGTCCCGAGCACGTCGGCGAGTATCTGCGACCACGCATCCGACTCGGCTCCACCGCCGTAGAAGACGAAATGCGAGAACCGACGCTTCGCGAATCGCTCGACCGGGCCCTTCATCCAGCGCAGGTTCATTGCGACGCCCTCCAGCACGGCCCGCGCCATGTGGCTGCGGGTCGTGTGGAGGCTCAGGTTCAGGAATCCACCGCGCATCCGGGCATCAGCCGTCGGCGCGATCGAGCCCCCCATCCAGGGCAGGAACAGGACGCCGTTGCTTCCGGGCGCCGTGTCGTCCACGGCGCGCTGCAGCAGCGCGAACCGGTTGTCCGCCGTCAGTTCCCCGAAGTGGTCGCTGGCATACACCAGGTTCTGCAGGAAGTGTTCGAGCGTACCGCCGCCCATCCCGTTCTCGGCCATCACGAAGTACGTCTTCGGCACGGGACTCGGCATGCTCAGGATCACGTGGCGTACGTCGGTGCGCTTGAAATCCACGTGCGTGATCATCACGCTCGTGCTGCCGATCGACAATGCGGCGTGCGGCCCGCTAAACGCAGCCGTGGCCATGCCGCCGCACTGCGTATCGTTGATGCCCGTGACGACGCGCGTCCCGGGCGCAAGGCCCAGTTCCGCGGCAACGTCCGGGAGCACCGTGCCGACGATCGAGTCGAGCGGCACGAGGTCCGGCAACTTGGCTCGGTCGATCCCTGATTGCGCCAGCAACGAGGCGTCATACTCCGTGACGTTCAGCCGGCGGTTGTCCGTCAGCAGCGACATGAAGGCGGTGCACTGGTTGGCGGTGGCGCGGCCGCTGAAGCGCATCGCGACAAAGTCCATCGGTTCGAGGAAAGTGGCCGTACGCTCGTAGACGTCCGGTCGCGCGTGCCGGATCCATCGCATGTGGGTGAGCGACATGCCACCTTCGATCGGCGGCAGGCCGTGGACGCGCAGCCACCGCAGCAATTGCAGTGGCGTGTCCGAGCGACGCGGATAGCTCGCGAAGTGGCTCAGACGCTCCTTGGAGCCCCGCTTGTCGAGCCAGAGGACCATGTTCATCGTCGGCCGGCCGCGCACGTCCACCGGCACGATCGACGAGTACTGGCTGCTGGTGATCACCGCGAGCACGTCCCGCGCCGCGATACCGGACCCGCGCAGCGCCGCGACACACGCCTCCTTGACCGCGTCCCAGAGTGCGTCAGGATCCTGCTCAGCGCCGTCCCCCGGCAGGAAGATCGTATCCACGTGCGCGCGAGCCGTGGCGATGATGCTCCCCTGCAGCGATACCACGGCGGCCTTGGGACCGCTGGTCCCGACGTCGATCGCGAGCACGTATGGGCCGGGGGCAGCCATGTCTGCGCCTCAGGTGCCGGCGGCCGCGGCCGCGAGGCCGGGCCGCAGGTTGCGTGTCATCAGTGGGTGTGGTAACTGAACTCGATGCCGTAGGTGCGCGGGTCGTTGTAGTTCAGCTGGTCCATGGTAATGAGCGGCGCGATGAAGTTGACCCAGCGCTCGTCGGCGAGGTTCTTCCCCCACAGCGCCACCTCGAACGCGTCGTTGGCCGGCGCCCAGGCCAGGCGGGCATTGAACAGGGTCACGGAGGACTCGCCATAGGCGGGGTCGTTTGCTGGCGTGAAGTAGATCTTCGACTGGTACGAACCGTCGACGAGCGCGCGCAGCGAACCATAGCTTCCCAGCGGCTGGGTGTAGGTCACGCCGCCGGAGACTGCAAATTCGGGGGCATTTACCAGCTTGTTGCCGGAGAAATCGTTCCCCTGGCCGTCGACGAAATCCTTGTACTTGCTGTTGAGCGTGCTCGCCGACAGGAACGCTTCGAACCGGTCCGTCGGCTTGACGGTCAACTCGGCCTCGAGACCATAGACCTCGCCCGAGCCCGCGTTCAACTTGCTCTGCAACGGGGGGGTCGAGTTGTCGTAGATGAAGACCTGGAGGTCCTGGTAGTCGTAATAGTAGGCCGCGATATTGAGGCGCACGCGGCGGTCCATCATCTCCGACTTGAGGCCAACTTCGTAAGCGTAAAGGTGTTCCGGGTCGAACGGCTTCAACTGTACCGGGTCGATCGCCGCGAAGCCGGCGAAACCGCCGCTGTTATAGCCCTTCGAGATCGAGCCGTAGAGCAGCATGTCGTCGCTGGCCTGATAAGACAAAGCGAGCCGGCCGGAGAGGTCGGAGAACGTCTTGGACTCGTTAACGTCGAGCACGGGCACGGTGAAGTACGGCAACTCGTCGAAGTACGAGTGGTAGTCGAGTTCGATCTTGTCCTCGGTGTAACGAAGGCCCGCCGTCAGCGTCAGGGAATCGGTGAATCGGTAGTCGGTCTGGCCGAACAGAGCCATGCTCCGGGTCTCCTGCGTGTATGGGTAGCGCGCCAGGTAGACAGGGGCGTCGGGGTTCAATGGGTCGAAGCCGCCGGTGGGGTCTTCTGCAGTGGGGGGGACGCGTAGCACCCGCAGCACGTCGTAGGAGCTGTCGGTGCTCAGATCATCGTTGAAATAGTAGACGCCGACGATCCAGCTCAAGGCCTCGTTGACGTCTGACTGGAGTCTCAGTTCCTCGCTCCACTGCCGCGGCTCGTCGATATAGACGGCAGTCAGTACGTTATTCGGACTGGCGTCGGTGTCCTCGAGCGTGTTGCGATCGACTTTCTCGTACGCGGTGATGGAGGTGAGCGTCATGCCATCGAGTTCGAGCTGGCCGAGCAGGGAGGCCCCGAACGCCTCCACCTTTTCTTTCCCCTCGATGTCGTAGTCGCCGGCATTCTGATCGCCGTCGGTGTCCGCGTAGCCGAAGGCGTCGGACGCCACGCCGTCCTGCTCGAACCAGCCACGATGCTGGAACTGGCGCGCACCGCCATTGTTCTCGCCGCCGTGTACCGTGAGACGCAGCAACAGCGAGTCGGTCGGCGTGTAGTCGAGGATCGCGCGTGCGGCCCACAAGTCGACATCATTCAGGTCGTGGCCGGTGACGCGGTTGTTCAGCCAGCCGTCGCGCGTGTTGTAGAGGCCCGAGACGCGGATCTTGAGCTTGTCCTCGATGACCGGGCCTCCGATGCCACCCTCGAGGCGCACTTCGTTGTACTTACCGTAGAGCAGCGACAGGTTCGTCGACAACTCGTCCGTCGGCAGGCGCGAGGCGAACTTGATGGCCCCGCCCGTGGTGTTGCGGCCGTAGAGCGTTCCCTGCGGCCCGCGCAGCACTTCCACGCTTGCGCCGTCGAACACGTTGAAGAGCTTTCCGGAGTTTGCGCCGAGAAACACGTCGTCCACGTACACACCGACAGCGCCCGTGGTGTTGGCATTGAAGTCGCCGATGCCCACGCCGCGCAGGAAGATGATGGTCGTCGTCGCTGCAGTGCCGCTCTGGAACTGCAGGCTGGGCACGTAGCTCTGCAGGTCGCGCGGGTCGCGCACGCCAGCCGCTTCGAGCATCTCGCCGGTCATCGCGCTGATCGCGATCGGCACGTCCTGCAGGTTCTGTTCGCGCCGCTGGGCGGTCACGACGATCTCCTCGAGGGCTCCCTCGTCCGTCTGCGCCACGGTCTGTGCCGCCTGCAGGCCGAGCGTGGAAATCACCGCCAGTGCAACAAAGCTCTTCATGATGTCCCCCGGGATCCAGTTGTTCTGCCGTCGGTCTTGCGTCCGCACGACTCATAGCAGATTCTTATAAAAATTCAATTCGATCGGTCGAGCCGGGGGGCAGGCAGGATGGCGCAGACGATCCGTTGGCCGACGCAGGAGCGCAGCCGGCGCCGGTTCGAGGGCATCCTCGATGCGGCGGACCGGCTCCTCGAACGCATCGATCCGACGGACTTCAGCATCTACGCCCTGGCCCCCGAGGCCGGGATCTCGGCACCGTCGATCTATCATTTCTTCCGCAGCCCGGCGCTGGTGCTGATGGCCCTGGCGGATCGTTATCTGGGCAGATTCCTGGCACTCATGGACCTGCCGCTGCCTGCGGGCATCACGACCTGGCAGGACCTCGAGGGCCACCTCTTCGAGCGTTCGCGGCAGTTCTTCGAGTCGCATGCCCCGGCACGTAAACTGCTGCTCGGCGCCGCGTATTCCTCCGAGTTCCGCAAGCGCGACCTGAATCACGACGTACTGCTCGCAGAACGAGGCCTGGCCCTCTTCCAGCAGGTCTTCATCCTCCCGGCCTCGCCGGACTTGCTGGAGAAATTCGTCGAAATGATCGTCATTAACGAGGCCATCTGGGCGCTCTCCTACCATCGCCACGGCCGCATCACGGACGAGATGGCCGAGCGCGCGCGCCTCGCACGCGTCTCATACGCGAAGACGTTTCTTCCGGAATACCTCGAACTGCGTCCGACTCACGAGCCAGGTCCGGCCGGGTGAGCGCCGCCGAGACTGCTGCCGAGCCAGTTCCGCTGACGCCGGCGCAGGTCGTGTCGACCCTCTGGCTCGGTTCGCTCGGCTTGCTGATCCTCGGAATCCAGCCGGTCGTGCTCGAGCCGCTCGTGCGGTTCGGCCGGCTGGGCGAGGCGTCGCTCGGCTCGGCGGCAACGATCGAGATCCTCACGATCGCCATCGGCTCGGTGATCGGCGCCCGGCTGCTGCGTCCGTTGCCGGCACGCGCCGTGGCCCTGGCCGGCTTGCTACCGTTCGCGGCGGCCAACCTGGCAATGCACTGGCTGACTGGCCTCATTCCATTGCTCGCCGCGCGCGCGCTGTCCGGATTGGCGGGTGGCGTGCTGGTCGGACTGGCCATCGTGGCGATTGCTCGAGGACGGCGGCCTGAGCGCCTCAGCGCCGTGTTTCTGGTGACCCAGACCCTGATGCAGCTTTGCCTGGCGGCGCTCATCCCGACGATCGCGCAGCGTCTGTTACCCGCAGACATCGGCTTCATTGCGCTGGCTTTGCTTGGGCTCTTCAGTCTCCCCGTGCTCCTGTTCCTGCCGCCGCACCTCACTCCGCCACGACTCAGTACAGGCGTGCCGGCACCGGTGGGTCTGACCGCCTGGGTAGCCCTGGCAGGCTGCGGGGCATACATGGTCGCCATCGTCGCCGTGTGGGCCTACTTCGGAGTCTGGGAACACCAGATCGGCATGTCGGAGCAGGCGGTCGGCACGACCGCGGCGCTCAGTCTGGGGGCGCAGGTCCTGGGCGCGGCTGCGGCTGGGTGGCTCGGCCCGCGGTTGTCGAGCCGGCCCGCGCTGCTGATGACCGGTGCGCTGCAGATTGCGGTGGTGCTCGGACTCCTGCACTGGAGTGCTCCGGCCGCGCAGGTCGCCCTGGCGCTGGCCTTCGGGTTTCTCTGGCTGTTCGCGTTGCCGTTGCAGACGCGGCTGCTGATCGACGTCGATCCGACTCGCCGCGCCGTGCTGCACCTTGCGGCTGCGCAGCTCACGGGCAGCGCCGCGGGGCCCAGCCTCGCCGGCATTTTCGTCACGACGGGACGTGTCGACGGCGCGCTCTGGACCGGAGTCGCAGTCCTCGCGGTCGCCGTGCTGATGATCGGGTCCGCTGTGCGCCGCCCCGGCGACCGTTGATCGCTGCGCTCAGGTAGGCTGTGCCATGCTCGGCGAATTCGTTGACAGCGCGTTGGCGCGTCTTGCGGCGAGAGGACGCAACGGCCTGCAAGCGGGGGTCCTGCCGACGCGCAGTGTCGACACTCCAGTTGGTCCGGTCCGCGTGCACGACTCGGGATCCGACGGACCATGCGTGGTCTTTGTTCCCGACGGCCCCAATGTCATCGAGCACTATCGGCATCTCCTGGGTTTGCTGTCGCTGCGGCTGCGCGTGGTGTGCTTCGACATGCCCGGGTTTGGCTTTTCATTCCCGCGATCGGCCTATGGACATTCTCTGGACCAGGGAGCGAACGCCGTCGTGGGTGTCCTCGACGCCTTGGGCATCGAGAAAGCGACGCTGGCCTTCAGCTGTGCGAACGGCTTCTATGCACTTCGAGCCGCGCGAGTGGCGCCGGAACGCATCTCGAGACTGGTGCTTTCGCAGACGCCCTCGCTCACCGCGATGCGCGCGTGGACAGATCGAATCGTTCCCTGGCCGTTGCGCGTGCCGGTCGTCGGTCAGATTGCAGCGTGGTCTCAGCGCAGGAAGGCCGCGCACGGCTGGTACAGGATTTCGCTGCCGGGAATGACCGACGCCAGACCATTCCAGGAGACCGCGCTGAACGCTCTCTCGGGTGGGGCCTGTTTTTCCCTTGCAGGCGTCGTGCAGGGGCTGGCGCGTGAGGACGTGGCTGCGGTGAATGGCGTAACGACCCCCTGCACGTTGATCTGGGGGCCGCAGGACCGCTCGCACAAGTACACCAGCGCAACATCCCTGCAGGAGTGCGTGCCGCACGCCGAATTCCTGCCGTTCCAGGACTGCGGGCATTTCCCCGATCTCGAGCAACCGGAACGGTTTGCCGAGGTTCTGTTCGAGAGGATTTCGGGAACACGCTGAGGAGGGCGGGCCGTAATCGTTCCGGCATTGAACTCTCTGGAGCCGGGCAGGGTCTGAGTGGGCATTGTCATGAACGACAACCACTCCACCAGCGACTCCGGCCGCTTTCACCTTCCGGTGTTCGCCGGCGAACACCGCCGCCGACCCGCGATTGCCCCGATCGTGCGCGATACCTATGCCGTCGTCCTGGCGGGCGGGCGCGGCTCGCGGCTCCAGCAGCTGACCGACTGGCGGTCCAAGCCGGCCGTGCCATTCGGGGGCAAGCACCGCATCGTCGATTTCGCGCTCAGCAACTGCATCAACTCGGGCATTCGCCGGATCGGGGTCGCAACCCAGTACAAGGCGCACAGCCTGATCCAGCACCTGCAGCGAGGCTGGAACTTCCTGGACGCGTCCCTGCAGGAGTTCGTCGACGTCCTGCCCGCCCAGCAGCGGCTGAGGGAAGCGTGGTACGCCGGCACGGCGGATGCGCTCTATCAGAACCTGGACATCCTGCGCATGCAGGCGCCGCGCTTCGTGCTGGTGCTGGCCGGCGACCACGTCTACAAGATGGACTACGGGGTGATGCTGGCCGAGCACGTCGAGCGGGATGCGGTCCTTTCGATCCCCTGCCTCGAGGTGCCGCTGGAATCCGCCTCGGCCTTTGGAGTGATGCGCGTCGATGAGCAGGGGAGAGTGCGGGAGTTCGCAGAAAAGCCGGCGGCGCCCTGGTCGATTCCCGGCGATCCCACGCGTGCGCTCGTCAGCATGGGTATCTATGCATTCAATGCCGAGTCGCTCTACGGCTACCTGCGGTCGGACGCGCGTTGCGCGGACTCCACGCACGATTTCGGGCGGGATGTCATCCCGCGGCTGCTGAAGGACGGAGACCCCGTGTATGCGCACCGCTACGCGCACAGCTGCGTCAACATGGTGCAGGGACATCCGTACTGGCGGGATGTGGGTACGGTCGATGCGTACTGGGAAGCCAACCTCGACCTGACGCGGGTTCAGCCGGAACTCAACATGTACGACCCGCAGTGGCCGATCCGCACGCTCGAGGAACACCTGGCGCCGGCAAAGTTCGTGTTCGAAGGGGCCGATCCGCGTGGCCAGGCGTTCGACTCACTGGTGTCCAGCGGCTGCATCGTGAGCGGAGCATCGGTCATCCGCTCACTGCTGTTCACCGACGTCACCGTGGAACGTGGATCCGTCATTGAAGACTCGGTCCTGCTGCCCGAGGTCCGGGTCGGCCGCGACGTCAGGCTGCGCTGCGTCGTCGTCGACAAGTTCTGCGAGCTGCCGGACGGCTTTACCGCCGGACTCGACCGTGCGGAGGACGAAGCTCGTTTCCACGTGACGCCGCGGGGAACCGTCCTGATCACGCCGGAGATGCTGGGCCAGGAGTTCCACGATCACGGCGCCTGACCGTGCTACGACTCCAATCCCTGCATGTCGAGGTACTCGTCGTACGTACCGGTGAAGTCGGTGACGCTGCCATCGGGGCGAAGTTCGATCATGCGATTCGCGAGGCTGCCGACG
>Ga0316622_100000367_pt1 | contig 25647 bp, 26 predicted proteins | sample OWC_Aug_OW2_C1_D_FD_207646 | JGI IMG/M metagenome (GOLD analysis project Ga0316622, IMG submission 207646) | Wetland soil microbial communities from Old Woman Creek delta, Ohio, United States - OWC_Aug_OW2_C1_D5_C | ecosystem: Environmental > Terrestrial > Soil > Wetlands | place: USA: Ohio... | reverse complement strand
ACGGCGGGCGTCGGGGGGTCGATAACGGGACGCGGCGCGGACGTGCTCATCATCGACGACCCCGTCAAGAACGCGCTCGAAGCGAACAGCCTCACCTACCGCGAGCGCGCGTGGGAGTGGTACAGGTCAACGGCGTACACGCGGTTGGAGCCGGACGGCGCGGTAATCCTCATCATGACGCGCTGGCACGAGGACGATTTGGCGGGGCGGCTCCTGTCGGAGGAGACAGGGGACGGGGAGCGGTGGGTGCTCATCGACCTGCCCGCCTTGTCTGAGGGCTCTCAGGACGCGCTAGGCCGTGAAGAGGGGACAGCGTTGTGGCCCGGGCGGTTCGGCGTGGACACGCTCGCGAGCATCAGGCAGACGGTAGGGTCGTACTGGTGGGCGGCGCTGTACCAGCAGCGTCCGGCTCCCCTTGAGGGCGGCATCATAAAGGCACAGCACTTCAGGTACTTCGACGAGGACGAGCACGGGTGGCTGTTGTCCACGCCTGATGGTATCGAGCGGTCGGCGGGCGGCGTCGTCGTGCAGTTCGTGGATTTGGCGGCATCGACGAAGACGTATGCGGACTACTTCGTGGTGGGCACGTTCTGCTACCTGCCGGGAGGACAGCGGCTCGTGCTCGATGTGGTAAGGGTGCGCGTGGAAGGCCCGGAGCAGCCCGGACTCATCCAGTCGCTCTATGAGAAGTGGCGTCCGGCGTACATCGGCGTGGAGTCGGTCGGGTATCAACTCAGCCTCGTGCAGACGTTGTCGGCGAAGGGATTGCCGGTAAGACCGGTGAGGCCGGACACGGACAAGGTGTCCCGTGCAATCACGCTCGGCGTACAGTACGAACAGGGGCGCTGGTATCATCGGCGTGGAGCCTCATGGCTCGCGGACTATGAGGGTGAACTGTTGGCGTTCCCGCACGCGGAGCATGACGACCAAGTGGATGTCGCGGCTTACGCCGCGTCCGAAGACCCCGCGTTGAGTCATGCAGGGACGGGCGGGATGAAGCGCGCGGTGACGGCGGAGCCCCGCCCATTCGGTTCGAGGAGGTCTCATGAGCATCGCCGATGACGTGCTCAAGCGGTTCGGGTACGTCGCTCTCGCGGAGACTCAGGCACCCAAGACCGGACAGGGCGCGACGCACGGCACGGCGACGGTCGCGGGCATATTCGGGAACGTCAACGCGCGCATCGGGACGTACAACCCGGAGAGCATCGGACAGGCGACGTTCAAGAAGATGGAACGTCACTTCCAAGTGCGGGTCGGACTGTCGCTCATCTACCTCCCCCTGCTGACGGCACGGTGGACGGTGGACGGGCCCGACCCCATCGTGAACGAGTACGTCACGTCGGCGATACGCCCCATCTGGCGTGCGCTCGTGCGCTCGGCGGCACGTACCGGGGTATCAAGGGGGTGCGCGCCTCACGAGGTCGTGTGGGAGCGCAGGGACACACAGGTGACGAGCGAACTGGGCGGAGAGCAGACGGTATCGGGGTGGGTGCCGAGCATGGTAAAGGACATCGAGCCTGCCACGCTCAAGAGCATCCTGCTCGACGGGTTCGAGAACTTCGCGGGGTACGAGGTGGGGCAGCCTGCGGGGGTCATCTTGGAGGGGGCTAAGTGTTTCCACTTCGCGAACGAATTGGAGTTCGGGAACTATTGGGGCACCTCGCGACTCGTGGGAGCGTATGAGCCGTGGTATCGGCAGCAACTCCTATGGGATTTCGCGATGCGCTATATGGAACGGAGGGGCACGCCGACCACGAAGGTCATGTTCCCTCCCGGGAGTGCAGGTGACGGGACGCCGAACGACCAAATCGCTCAGGAGATAGCGTCCGGACTCACCACAGACGATGCCGCCGTGTGGCTCCCCTCCGTTCCGGACGGTACGCCCGGGTGGGACGTGTCGCTGTTGGAGGACTCGCAACGTTCGCAGGGATATCTGGACATCCTCAACGCGCACAACGCATGGATTCTGCGGGCGCTCATGATACCGGACAAGGTATTCGCTCAGGACGACACGGTCGGTTCGTACTCGTTGGCGGAGACACACGCGGACATGTACCTGCTCGGCGAGGACGGGCTGTTGTTGGACATCATCGACTCGCTCAACGACCAGATTGTGTCCTCGATGGTGCGGTACACGTTCGGGCCGGAGGCGGCGATACCGCGCATCGAGACACCGGGGCTGTCGGACTCGACGCGGGCGTACATGGGCGATTTGTTCAAACTGCTCGTGCAGGGCGGGCAGGCGTCCCTCGACGCGGACGCGATGGCAGAGGCGTTGGGATTGCCGGTCGCGGAGGAGAGCGCGCAGCCGGACGAGGAGCCGGAGAACCCGGAGGAGCCGGAGGGCGAGGTGCCCGAGGAGGAAGAGGAGCCCGAAGAGGAGGAGCCCGAGCAGATGGCTGTAAGGGCATCGCTCGACGATTTGAGGTTGCTGCAACGGAGGGCGCGGCTGCTGCTCGCGATGCGGGGCGAGTAATGGCGCACGACCACCTGCGTATCGGGCATGGGAAGCGGGTCGTTGTGGACTGTCACGGGAGCATCCCGGCGGGCGGGCATGTGGCGTCGAAGCCGTGGTACGTGGACGGGTACAACAAGCCCGTGACGGACTGGCTTCTGGCCCACGACTTCACCATCATCGTGCCGTGTCTGCGTGACCCGTACGACGGCGCGGGGCAGGCGGAAGCGGTCATCGACAGACTGGGGCTCGACCGTCCGATGCTCACGGCGCAATGTATCGGCGGGCTCACGGGATACGCGATGCTCGCACGCAGGCCGGACGCGTATCGTGGCGCGGCGTTCCTCAATCCCGTATCGTCGGGGCTGCTCATGCCGAGGGACTATAACAGGCAGAAGTTGGCGCACATCCATTTCGAGCGAATCACCGCGCCGATATCGGTGTGGCATGGATTGGACGATATGCTCGTGACGCCGCAGCAGACGTTGAGACTGGACGAACTCATCCCGCACATGACGGTGTATTGGATGCAGGGACAGCGGCATGACTCGACGCCGGAAGCGTACAGGGACGGATTGGCGGAGTTCGTGGACACGCTCGATTGGGCTGCATGATGCCGATGCCCACGCCTCGGAGGGCGGAGCAGCGCAAGGACTTCCTCGCGCGGTGCATGGGTAACCCCGTCATGGTGGCGGACTTCGACGACGAGAAACAGCGGTACGCGGTGTGCGCGTCGCAATGGAGCAAGAGCACGAAGGCGGAGGAGACAGAGGCAGAGACTATCGTATGCGAGTGCGGGAAGTGTTTGTCGGACGCGGACGTGGTCTTGCAGGCGGGGACGTACTGGCGTCCGATGACGTACCTCGAACAGATGTACGGGGACATCCCGAGGGTCGAACGTGAGTTCGGGGAGACAGAGGAGGTCATCGCGAAGCGCGCTGCCCCGGTGCTTAAGAAGATGGTCAAGCAACTGCTTGAGGAAGCGGTAGGGGCGGCGAAGTCGGGCGACCCGACGGCGGCGGGCAAACTCAGGGCGTCGTTCACGGGCGAACTCAGCGCGGCGTTCAAGGCGGGCATGAAGGCGGGCGTGCGAATCGGCAAGCGCCAGATGCTCGACGCGCACAAGGCACAGGTGCGGCAGGGCACGAGCCTCGCGGAGCGCAAAGCCCCACGGAAAGACCCCAAGAAGGTTGACGACTACCTCGGCGGTCGGGCGGAGGTGGATGCGGGGAACGTCGCGCGGGCGGTGGAGGGAGCGGTGCAGGGGGGGCTCATGGCACAGATGGCAAGGACGCCCGTGGCTGACCTCGTCCGTGATTTGACGAACCCGGAGGGCGATTTCTACCGGCAGGCGATGAGGGCGGGGGAGCGTTCGCTCATCGCGTCATCGACGATGGAAGCGCGCGAGTCGGTGGGCATGGGGCGGCTCGTCGGGTGGGAAGAGGTCAAGGAGGACGCGGACTACGTCGTGTATTCGGCGGTCATGGACGGGAACGTGTGCGACGTGTGCGCGGAGATGGACGGGAACGAGTACGGTCCGGCGGACTTCGGCAAGGCTCCGAACGACGAGTGCGAGGGCGGCATCTGGGGGAACGAGTGCAGGTGCATCGAGATTGTCATATACCGGAACGAGGGGGAGACACCGAGGGAGTGGGAACCTGTCGCACCGCCGATATCGGTAGAGGCGCGCGAGCGGGCAGAGGTCACGGTGGACAGAGCGCACATCGCGGAACCGCCCATCAGCGCGGACATCGTAGAGGTCACGTCCGCGAACGGTATGGGCATGGAGGGCTTCGTCCTCGGAGACCCGGAGAACAAGGCCGACTTCAGATTCAAGACGGAGGAGTCGGCGGGCAACAAGATAGACGAGGACGTGAGGCGCGGCGAGTACGCGACGAAGGCGGAAGCGCAGGCGGGCATCAGCGACGCGCTCAGATACACGGCGGTCGCGGAAACAGAGGAGTTCACGGAGAAGGGGCTCGCGACAATCGCGGACTTGGAAGCGAAGGGCTACGAGTGGGTGCAGAGCAAGAACTTCTTTGACGGGACGCAGCCGTGGGGCGAACACCCGACGTACGTGGGCGTCAACATGCAGTTCAAGTCACCTGACGGGTACAGGTTCGAGTTGCAGTTCCACACTCCCGAGAGTTGGGACACGAAACAGAACTACAACCACTACCTGCTCGAAGAGTCGCGGGCGCTGACGACGACGGAGGAGCGGCGCGACGAACTGAGGCTGGAAATGATTGCGCTGTCGGACAAGGTCGAGCGTCCGCCGGACGTGGGCGACATCCGTTCGTTCAAGGACTGAGCGGGCATGGAAGATTCAGGGTATAATGAAAGTAGGAGGAGTGTGGTCTATGGGTATCACACGCCACATGAGGTATTGGACACAGAGGGGAGAGGTGAGCGGCGATGACGGCTGCTCAGATAGAACCGCGCTACCTGCTCGTCGGTGACGTGTACCGGAACACGAATCTGGTCGCGTGGATTTCGGCGAAGGGCGCGCTACTGCGGTTCGATTACCGGACGGACGCATGGGTGAGGGACAACAGCCTCACGGGTATCTTCGTAGGCTCGCCCGAGTCGCGTCAGGTGAGCGAGCAGAAGGCGCGCGAGGTCATCGAACGCAACGGGGGGGAGTGGCAGGTGCCGAAGCACCCATCGAAGGAGTGACGGTTGGAGCCGGACGACTACTTCGGGATGGTGGAGGTGAGGCTTGAGTCCTCTCTCGGGGAGCCGGGATACGCGGGGGCGCGTCGGCGGCTCGAGGTCATGACACTCTCTTACGCGACGCGCATGGGCAGGGTGTGCCCGGAGTGTTCCGCGCAATGTACCTCAAGGGCAGGGTTAGGGGCTCATCGCTGGTATGCTCATGCCGTGCCGGGAACCCACCGCACGAGCGTCGCGCGGCGGGAGGACAGAGAGGCATGACGATGGAATGGTACGAAGCACTCGCCTTCGATGCGAGCGAGGCGGTCGAGCGCAAGAGTTCGACCGTCGTTGTCGTTCCAATCGGGACGTTCGACACGTCCGGGGTCTCGCATCTACCCGACAAACTCACCATCAGCAGGAAACTCGCCACGGAACTGGCGGCGAACTTCCGCAAGGGCGTCATGAAGACCAAGCCGTTCGTGGACGACGGAGGGCACAATGAGGACAAGGCGAGCGGCTGGTTCACGCGCTTGTGGGTCGGCACCTTCCCCCACGCGGCGACTGGTCAGCCGATGCCCGGTCTGTTGGCAGATGTGGAGTGGACGAGTTTGGGACAGCAACTTCTCGCGGACATGCAGTACCGCTACCTCTCGGCGGTGATTGCGAAGTACAAGGACGAGGAGAACGGCAAGGAGTACAACGTCCTGCGCTCGGCGACGCTCACGAACAAGCCGGTCATGAAGATGATGCCGGAGGTGACGCTCGCGGGCGCGAGCGCGGTCGTGACGACGTACACGGCGAGCGCGGACGGCGTGAACACGAGCCCCGTCTACAACTGGTCGGACTGGACGATGCCGGACGTGGCTGAACTCACGTTCTCGGAACTGAACCAGCCCGTCGTATCGACGATGGACGCCGAACCCGTGGAGGAGACTCCGGAGAAGGCAGACCCGTTGATTGCGCTCGCCGCAGCGTTTCAGGCGGTCGAGCCGCTGGCGAAGGGCGACAAGGGGATACGTTCGGTGCGAGTCCTGCGTACCGAAGTATTGGCAAGGCTGGACTCTATCCTCCAACGAGAGGAGGTCAATGGAATGGCGAAACTCTACGATAACGAAGGGAACGAGGTCGCGTTGGCCGAACTCCCTGAAGTCGTCACGCTCCGCGAGACAGCACAGCGGGCAGAGGCAGCAGAGGCCAAACTCGCTGAGATTCAGGCGGAGAAGCGTACTGCCGACATCGCCTCGGTGCTGGATGCCGCGTCCGAGAAGGGCATGACGGAACCGGCACGAGAGGCGTTGAAGGCGATACTCACCGCGAAAGACGGCGAGGTGCGGTTGTCCGAGGACAGCGGGACGACCGACATCCTCGGAGCCATGAGGGACTTCGTTGCGAAACTGGAACTGGTGCCCGTGGCACCGGTCGCCTCACAGCCCGCATCGACGGAGCCCGACGTGAGCCCCGAGCGCGAGGCAATCAGGAAACAACTCCGTATCAACTAGACCCCCGGAAGGAGGTTACACATGACTGCTGTCACAGCAGACCGCGACCCACAGTTCGCGGACGGCGATTACGGATGGTTCAACACCGCGTCCGGTGAGACCATCTACGCTGGCACGATGGTTATGCTCAACGCGTCCGGGCTCGCGGAAGCGGCGACGGACAACAGCGCGAACATCTTTGTCGGCGTCGCTTGCAACTACTCGACCGGGGGTGCGGACACCGCCGTGGTCGGGACGGTCAACGCAGAAGCGAACCGCGTCAAGGTGAAGCGAACGGGCACGTTCCTCGTGAACTACTCGGGCACGCTCACGCTCGCGGACATCGGCACGTCCCCGGCAATCGTGGACAACGCCACGCTCGGCCCGAAGGCTTCGGCATCCGGCGACATCGGGGCAGGGCTCATCGTTGAGGTGCCTTCAGCGACGACCTGCCGCGTCGATATGACCTACTACACCAACGTCGTGACCTGATAAGGAGGTGACTCACCAATGATTCTGAACAAGGCTGCTCTGGACGGGGCATTCGAGGAGTTCAAGGGACTCTTCGAGGCGTCGTTCACGAAGTATGAGGACGTTGACCCGAAGCCGTTGTGCATGTACGTTCCGGCGAATACGCCCACGGTCACTTACAACTGGCTTGAGTCGCTTCCTGCGACGCGCCAGTGGGTAGGCGAGAAGTTCATAAAGAACGTGACGGCGTCATCGTTCTCGGTCACGTCGGTCGAGTACGAGAACACACTCGGCGTCAAGCGCCGCGACTTCGAGTCGGACAACCTCGGCATCTATCGCCCGCTCATTCAGGCGATGGCGGCAGAGGCGAAGAACCACTACACCCGCACCTTCGCGACGCTGCTCACGAACGCATCGACCACGGTGTGCTTCGACGGTCAGTACCTCGTGGACACCGACCATCCGGTCGGCGCGACGACGTACTCGAACAACACGGCGTCAGCCCTCGCTGCCGGTTCGTTGCAGTTGGGCTACCAGACGATGCGCGGGTACACGGACGACGCAGGGCGCATCATCGGCGTCAAGCCGACGCACCTCATCGTGCCGCTCGAACTCGCGGACACCGCGTGGGAACTCATCTACTCGGACGTGAAGGTCGGCGCAACGAACGCGACACCCAACGTCATCGGCAGGTTCAACCTCGAACTCGTCGTAATGCCGCAACTCACCAATGCGTCCGCATGGTTCCTCGTGGACGCGGGCAAGGGCATCGGCCCCGTGCTGTTGCAGGAGCGCAAGGCTCCGGAGTTCGTGTCGGTCACGTCGCTGGACGACTCGTACGTGTTCAAGACAGGCGAGTACCTGTTCGGCACCGAGGCGGATTACACGTTCCAGCCCGGATTCCCGCAACTCATCTACGGCGCGTTCGCGTAGGACTGACAAAGTCCAGCACTCAGCGGGGGTGCTTCGTTGAGGCGAGGCATCCCCGCTTTGCATGACGGAGGTAGGACGGAATGAGGATTACGGTATCGACGATAAAGGCGTGCCCCACGGATGAGTTCCACCGCGCGGGGCTCGTGTTCGGCCCGAAGCCGAAGACGTACGAGGTCACGCAGGAGCAGGCAGAGGCGATAGAGAACGACCAGATGCTCGTCGTGAAGAGGACGAGCCTCCGGCCCAAGGAGTGAAGCATGGGGCTCACGCACGTCAACCCTATACCTAACGACAAGGTCGAGCGTTACTGGCCTAATGCGAATTACGGTAACGCGAGGACGCTCAAACTGTTCTCGGGGTATCCGCTGGACAAGCCGATACACGCGGTCATCCCGCATGGGGTGTTCTACGAGGACGACCACGTCTTCCCCGGCGAGGCTCAGGCTCCGGGCTGCTCGGCGGTGCTCAACTGGCCTGCGCATCGGGACACGGTCTGGTCGCAGTACAAGGAGGTCGTGCCGTGCGCGGCACCGTACGTGTACGCGTTGCGGACGTACCCGCACACGCGCGAGCGGCGGGGTACGCTCGTCATGCCGCAGCACTCGACGAATCTCTACGATATGGACTACGACTGGGGCGCGTTCGCGGATTTGTGCAGGGACTTGCCCCGGCCTGTCACGGTCGCGCTGTACTGGAACGACGTTGACAGGGGAGCGGCAGACTACTTCCCGTTCAAGACGGTGTGCTTCGGGCACGTCAACCAGCAGGCGTTCTTGGAACGTCAGGTGTTGGCGATGACGGGCGCGCGGCATGTCGTGTCGAACGAGATTGGGAGTTACACGTACTACTCCGTGTTGTCGGGATGCTCGTTCAGCCTGCTCCACGAGCCGCCCATGATGCGTATCAACAACCCGGAGTTCAAGAGCGTGTTCCGCGATTGGGACGACAAGCATCCGGAGGAGCAGCGACGGATGACACAGATGACGGAACTGTTCAAGGAGTGGCGGGACGAGCCGAACGAGGCTCAGATAGAGGCAGCGATGTACTACCTCCGCGTGGACGCGATGAAGGACGCGGAGGGGCTCAGGAGCGACCTCGAATATTGCGAGGCGCTACACAAGGAGCGGCAGGCGGCTCGCCTGTGCGCCGTACACTAGGTAGGGAGTGGTAGAAGTGCAGAAGCATCAGAGCACGGGAAGCACGGGACGGTATGGACTACCCACGGAGGTCGTGTACTGCAAGCGGTGCGTCACGTCGAACCAGCGCGCCCAGTCACGGCGGGAACACGAGGTGGACCCGGAGCACAACACGGTCGATACGCTCGTCATCGGGGAGGACGGGCTCTGCGACGCGTGCAGGATAGACGACGCGAAGCGGCTCATCGACTGGGACGCGCGGTACAAGGAACTCGAACAGTTGTGCGATACGCATCGTCGGGACGACGGGCGATTCGATTGCATCGTCCCCGGCTCGGGCGGCAAGGACTCCGTGTTTCAGGCGCACGTCCTCAAAGACGAGTTCGGGATGCACCCGCTCACGGTGACGGCACCGCCCACCATCCCCACGGAGGCGGGGCTCAGGAACTTCAAAGCGTGGTGCGAGTCGTACCCGAACGTCGCGTACAAGCCGAGCGGCGAGGTGCATCAGGTGCTCACGCGGCTCGCGTTCGAGCGGTTGCTGCACCCGTTCCAGCCGTGGGTCATCATGCAGCAGAACATCGGCCCGAGGGCGGCGAACGACCACGGCGTGAACCTCGTGTTCTACGGCGAGCACTTCGCAGACCACGGCGCGGGGCCTATCGCGGACACGCAGACATCGCTCCGGAACAAGGCCGTGTTCACGTACGAGAACCTTGAGGCGCTGAAGTTCGGCGGGGCATCGCTCAAGGAACTCAGGGAGTCATACGGGTTCTCGATGGCTGACCTGAACCTGTACATGCCGGTGCGGGACATCGGGGAGGTGCAGGTGCATTACCTCGGCTATTACGTCCCGTGGAGCGTGCGCGGGAACGAACTGTACGCGGGCATGAGGGGCTTCAACCCGTCACCGACGCGGACGAGCGGGAGTTACACGACGGGTTCGAGCATCGACGATGGTATCGACACCGCGCATTACTGGACAGCCGTGAACAAGACCGGGCTGGGGCGGGCGTCGTTCGCGGCGTCGCAGGACATCAGGGCGGGCGTCATCGACCGCGATTTGGCGGTACAACTCGTGCGCTGGTACGACTTGGAGTACCCGCAGAACATCGACGAACTGCTCGACTACCTCGGCATGGACAGGCACCGGTTCGACGGGCTCGTGGCAGAGGGACGCCCCGAGCATCTGTTCGACGAGTACGGCAACCTCAAGCATCCCGTGTGGGAGCAGAAGGAGCACATCGTTCTGGGCATCGACGATGCCGTCATCGCACCTCGAAGTTAGGAGAGAGTCATGGCGAGATTCGCGGCGGACACGGTATTGGACGGAGGGCTGAGCGCAATCAAGACCGGTGCCCTCGCGATGTGGGCGCTGAACTCATCGGCGTACACGATTGCAGATGCGAGCGCGAACAAACTCGCGGCGCACACGACAGCGTCGGCGGACTACACGATTGCGGCGGACGGTTCGGGTCGCAAGGTCACGACGGCTACTGCGTCGGGCGTGACGGTAGACACGAGCGGCACGTTCAATCATGTCGCGCTCACGACGGGCGCGGACGGTGCGCTGTTGTTCGTGACGACGGGAACGTCGCAGCCGCTCGGCGCGGGGAACACGGTCGATTTCCCGGCGTGGGTCATCAGCATCGCGCAGCCGACCGCTCCCTAAATAGGGTATGAGCACTCAGACTCGCTCGCCGACAAGTAGCGCGGCGAGTTCGCAGACGTGGACTCCCAGCACGGGGACGACGGTCTGGGGGGTGCTCGACGACGCCCCGCCATTGTCGGGGCATGGCGATTACGTCACGCACGGCACGACGGCGGGGGGAATATCGTTCGGCTTCACGGCGTTCGATGTACCTGCCGATGCGTCGGCTATCAGAGTCTCGATGTACGCGCGCGGGTATAAGAACGGCACGAGCACCAACAGCCTTCAGTTCTGGATAAACAACTCGGGATACCTCTCCGCCTCGGCGGTGCTGGCGAACGGTTCGGCGAACATAGCGAGTTTCCAGCGGGATTGGACGAGCAACCCGTCCGGGTCGATACCGTGGACGCCTGCCTCGGTCAACGCGCTCGCTAACTTCGGGTTCAAGGCGAACGACGCGAACCCGACCATCGTAATCACGCAGGCGTATCTGGAAGTCCTGTTCTACCAGACGCTGGTCGTGGGCAACTCCTCGGCGCACATGACGAGCGGCGAGGTCGCGCTCGCACAAAGGTACACGCTCACAATCGCGGACTCGTCGGCGCACGCGCGGTCGGATGAGGTCGCGCTCGCACAGCGACACATCATAGCAGCGGGCGACTCCTCGGCACACATGAGGAGCGACGAGGTCGCGCTAGTCCAGCACGAGCCGTCTGTTGAACTGACGTTGGAAGTCGCCGACTCATCGGCGCACATGAGAAGCGACACCGTCGCTCTCGCACAACGACACCTCGTGGCGGTAGCGGATTCGTCGGCGCATATGCGGAGCGACACGGTCGCGCTGGCGCAAAGGCACACGCTGGCGGTGGCGGCGTCAGTCCTCTCCCCGAAGTCCGGTGAGGTCGTCCTAGCCCAGCGGCACACGCTCGCGATAGGTGCGGCAGACCTGCAACCTACGTCGGGCGAGGTCGCTCTCGCTCAGCGCCACGTCATCGGCGTGGATGGTGCGGACATCACGTGGACATCACAGGAGGTCGTGCTTTCCCAGCGGCATGTGCTCGTCGTGGACGATTGCGCGTTGGGCATGGCGTCGGAGAACGTCGCGCTCACGCATCATCATGTGCTCTCGGTGGGGGACGCCTCGTCAGAGGTCACGAGCGAAGAGGTCGCACTCGGGCAGAGGCACGTCCTCGCGCTCGATGCGTCACGGCTACCGTTCACGTCGGGGCAGGTCACGTTAGAGGTCACGGTGACGGGCGAACTCGGCATCGCGGCGAGCAGATTGCCGATGACCTCTCAAGAGGTCGCGCTCGTACAGCACGGCGCGGTCGCGGTGGACGATTCGGCGTTGGGGCTCGAATCGGAAACGGTCACGCTCATTCAGCGGCATGTGCTCGCGGTGGATGCGTCGGTGCTCCCGGTGACGAGCGAGGAGGTCGCGCTCGACCAGTCGCTTCCGGGCGCGGCGGTATTGGACATCGACGATGCTTTCATCGGCATCGTGAGCGGCGAGGTCGCGCTCGGTCAATGGCATGTGTTGTCGGTGGACGACGCGGCATTGGCGATGCGCTCCGGCGAGGTCGATTTCATGGTGTCCGAGCCCTTGGAAATGCCGTCGCTCACGCGCCCTCGTTTGGAACAGCAGTTCGTCCCGACGCGTCATGACGGGGGACGATTAATCGAAGGCAAGCAGATTCCCAAGAGGACGTACATGCCGAGGAATGTCGGACAAAGCCTCGTTGTGCTCGTCAGAAGGCTCAGGATAGGGAAAGAGCGGCACGTTCGCTGGTAGCGGAAGGGCGATGGCATGGCAACCACGGTCACGACGGCGGCGAAGACGGTACAGGCGTCGGCTACGGCGGGCGTGACGACCCATTGCGCGCTGTTGAACGCGTCGGGCGTGGAGTGTTCGAGTTCGGGATATGCGCGGCAGGCGATAGTGTGGGGAACGGCGGCGGGGGGAGCGGTGTCGTTCTCGGGGACGCTGTCGTTCACGGTCAAGTCGTTCACGGTCGCGAAGGTCGCGGGCTATTCGGCAATCTCAGGCGGTATGCAGTACCTCACGGATGATGTGACACCGACCGTTTACGGCTCAGGTGGCGGCATCTACACGGTCGATTCGGGGACGCTCACAATCGGCGACCCCGCGTAGGAGGAAGTCATGGCACTCAGCATCGTTGAGGGCGGCACGACCGCAGGTGTGGACGGGACGGCGGTCTCGAACAGCGGCGCGCTGACACAGCCCATCATCTTTTCGGCGCTGTCAACGACCGCCTCGGCGTTCATGCGGTGTTCGTCGTCGGCGGAGTACGGCGCATCGGGCGCGGTCACATTCGTGTGCTCGTCGGGCGTACAGGTGTCATGGGACGAGTCGGCGTGGTCGGCGTCGGCGACGGCACCTCTGTTCTCCTACGTCAACAAACCGGTGTACTTCAAACAGGTCACGGTGGCGGAGGCGAGCGCGGGCACGTTCACGACATCGGGCTCGCTGTCGGCTACGGCGGCGGTGGGTGACGTGGGGAGTTTCACGGCGTCGGCGGGCTCGGCGTCGGGCAACGTCATATCGTGGGCGTATGTGGCGAACGCGTCGTACTACATCGTGGAGTGGTCTACCTCAGCGTCGGCGTCGTACGGAAACACGTTCACCACTACCGCATCGTCGTACACGATGACGGGGCAATCGAGCGGGACGGCGTACTGCTATCGAATCAAGGCGGACGGGTCGGGCGCGTACACGGACTCCGCGAACTACGCGACAGCAAGCGCGACGACGAGTGCGAGCGCATCGGACTTCTGGTCGGACACATGCGACACGCTCGATACGGACAAGTGGCGGGTAATCACGAGCGCGTCGGGCTCGTCTGCGGGCGGTACGGTCACGGCGAGCGGCGGCTCGTTGGCTATCCTCACCACGTCCGCGAGCGCGAACATAGCGCTCGTCCACGGCAAACTGCCAATCAAGACGGACAGTTCGGGGCAGGTCATAACCGAAATCACGTTGCAGAACTGCTCGGGAGTGGCTGTCGCCCACTTCAACCTCACCAACGCATCAGCAGGCGCATCGGCGTTGGATGTGAACTGGACGAACATGTGTATCGGCGTGAACATAACGGCGTCCGCGACGGACGGGTCAGCGCAGGTCGTCTGTTATTACTGGAATAGTTCAGACGTGCGTTATTACAACGGTAGCGGTGCATCAGCATCGGCATGGACAACAGCGGGTTCCAGTCCCCATACCGGAACCATCCACCTCGGAGACACCTGCCGGTTCGAGGTGGAGATAGACCCTGCGAATGACAGATGGAGGCTCATGGTGGGGCCTTCGGGGAACCTGTGGTGGACGATGGACTGGGTGACACTGAGCACCACAAGAGGAGGTACGGGGGACTGGAAACTCGCCTTCGGGGACGCGACGACTTCGTGGGCTATGAACTTCTGCCTCGACGACGTGCAGTACGAGGCGCTCTCGTCCGGTTGGGGATAGAGCATGGCGACGTTCTCCGCTAACGCGAGCGGGCTCATAACGGCAGACCATGAGAGCGAGTGTCTGCCTATCCGCCTCGGGGCGGGGCGTGTGCTGTATGTGTATCGCTTGGACGCGGGAGCATCGGGCGGGCACACGGGCAATGCGGGCAAGGTCGTATGTACGTGGTCTGAGGACGACGGGGTCACATGGAACGCGTCATACACGGTCGTTGCGGACGATGCAACATACGACACGCGGAACATCGCGGGCGGGCGGTTGCAATCGGGGCGAATCGTCATCTTCTACCGGCTCTACAACGCGACCACGTCGCTGCATGTGTCGTCATGGATGACGTATTCGGACGATGACGGGGCGACGTGGGCGGCGGGGAGCCTGCTCGATATGGGTTCGATGGTCGTGTGGTTCGGTCCGCTCAGGATGCACCCGAATGGGAAATACTACACGGCGGCATACAACCTGAGCAGGGTGGAACTCTGGTTCTCGGACGACGGCGTGACATGGCCCAACAGTTCGGCGTACCGCAAGGTCGTCAGTACGGACGGGAACATTAGCGAACCTGCAATCGTGCATCTGAACGCGAGTTCGATGGTCGCGGTGTGCAGACATGAGGTGTATGGCTCTCCGGGGTATTGGTGCTACCGCTCCACGGACGGCGGTTCCACTTGGGGTGCGAGAACAGTACTTACGAATCTGTCCTCGTATTGGATGAGCGCGCCGTGGATTATGGCGGACTACGAGACATCGACGCTGTACCTGTTCGGGGGAGAACGACGATACGGCACCATCCCGTCCGCTAGTTCGCTGGGGGATTTGCTCAAGGTGTTCACCGGTTCGTTCACGGGCGTCATGGCGAGCCCGAATACGGCGTGGACGCTCGCTCATTCGTTCGTGCGTCCGACGCCCGACGCGGACTACTCTTTCTACGGGTATCCGTACGTGAGCGAGTCGGCTGACAGTTCGGCAATCTGCGTATTCGTGGAGCGGCACCCGGACGCGTACAACGAGGATTGCGAACTCTACTACTTCACAATCAGCGGTGCGCTGCTCGGGGACATCAGGGCGGCGGTGTTCGCTTCGACGGCGGCGTTCACGGCGTCGGGCTACAGCACGAGCGCGGGGCTCACCGTCGTGCAGAACGCGTACTGGCGACAGTACGGTTCGACAATCACCGTCAGACCTCCCATCGGAACGCGGGTCACAGCGGTGGCGTATGTGGTGACTCCGGTAGCGGGAAGCGTCATCTTCGACGGCGTCCACTCGGGGCGGTTCGCTCTGTCTACGGACGGCACCACATGGGCATCCTCACTCGCGGTGGGCGCGGGGGTCACCGCTATCTACCTGTCATGTATCGCTGAGACAGGGGACACGACGTTGACGGCGAGGGTGGGGATTCCCTCATGACCCTATGGGACGTAGGACTCGTCGAGGCTCCTCCTGCGGCGGTGCAAACATGGGACGTGGGGCTCAGGACGGAATCGTGGACTTACTATGACATTGTGGGCACGGCGGTGGCGGTGGACACGACCGGATACAGCCTCCTGCCTTCTGACAACTTGGGATACACGCTCAGGGCGAGCAGCACGCTCGGGTATTCGTTGTCGGGCGGGAGCGACCAGATTGGGTATTCGCTCAAGTCGGGCAACGAGCAGGAGGGCTACACCCTCCTGACATAGAGGAGCAGGCGATGGCTAAGTACTTCAAGCAGAACGACACGCTGCCGACCATCACGGACACGCTGCTCGATTCGACGGGTACGGCGTGCAACGTGTCGGGCTCGACGGTGTATTTCATGGCGCGCGTCGCGGGTGAGAGCGAGTACCGCATCAGCGGGTCGGCGACCATCGTGGTCGGCGCGTCCGGACAGGTCGCGTATACGTTCACGAGCACAGACCTCGCGGTCGCGGGCACGTACGAGTACGAATGGGAGGTGCATAGCGCGAGCGGCGTCTACACCGTCCCGACAGCGACGTGGGGGAGCATGGTCGTATACAACGACGTGGGCACAGGCGGGCTCACGGCTACGCACGCGTCCGGCACTATCACGGTGACGAAGGACACGACGGACACATCGAGTCAGGCGCTCGGCGTCGTCCCTCCGGGGGCGTTCGTGTTCGCGTATGTGGGGACACAGCCGGTCGCGGTCGCGACGGCTACGGCATCGGGGAACTTCACGCTCACGCTCGTTGACGGGCTCACGTACACGGTCAAACCGTCGTGGCCTGGGGTGACGACGTTCACTTCGAGGACGGTGATTGCGTAATGGGATGGCCTCTGGATTCGTCGGGCGTGACGTACGGGACGACGGCGGGGGTGCAGCGGTACGTCAACGCGTTCACGCTCAACTCCTCTTCGGAGCCCTCCGCGTCGGCGGTGGACATTCGGCTCAAGGAGGAGTCGGCGCTCATCGACGCGGAACTCACGGGGGACGGGTGGGCGCTGCCCGTGACGGATACGATGACCGTGTACCTGCTCACGGCGGTCTCGGAACGAAGGGCAGCGGCGAACGTGTATCAGGTGCTCGCGCTCGGGCAGGGCATCCCGCCCAATGCGGCGGTCGATATGCTGTTGGATGAAGCGCAGAGCATCATGACGAAGTTGCTGGAGAACGCGAACCTCACGGAAGCGCCGGACATCGGCGTGCCGGGAGTGAGCGGCGCGGGCGCGGTGACCGCGTTCCCGAGGTATGTCTCGGACGACTTCGCGTACGACTACGGGCAGCAGTAGATGGTCGGGAGCCAACTCAAGGTCGATGTCCACATCGACGGGTTGCCTGCGCTGCAACTCTCGCTGTCGCGCATGGAGCGGGCGGCGAACGACCTCCGCTGGTTGTGGCCTTACTACAAGACGGCGTTCCACGCGGTCGAAAGCAGGATGTTCGCGGCGGAGGGCGGCGAGAGCAAGTGGGCTCCGCTCTCGGAAGCGTATGCGGCGTGGAAGGCGAAGAACTATCCCGGCCCCATCCTGACGCTCACGGGCGTGTTGAGGGATTCGCTCACGACGGACGGCGACTATTCGGTGTTCGAGCCGCACGCGCAATGGATGGCGATAGGCACCTCCGTGCCGTACGCCAACTATCATCAGTACGGGACGCGGAAGATGCCCGCGCGCCCGCCGTTGCAGATACCGAGGAAGTATCGCGGCGAGTTCGCTTTGGCGGGCAGGGCGGCATCAGAGGAGTTCAGGAAGGCTTGGGGCAGATAGGTGGCTTTCGACGCGTACAAGCGGGTAAGGGACATCGCGGAGACCGCGCTCGCATCGCTCGACCTCAACGCGGTCATGGTGGAGCAGGGCGTGACGCTCCCCGACATAGTAGAGATACTCCGTTCCCGGCGTGAGTCCATGCAGTATCCGTTCATCGAGATAACGCCGCCGTTCATCGAGGTAGAGGCACTCACCGGCGACAGTATCACGACGGTGTCTGAGTTATGGGTGAACGTCTTTGGGAACAACGCCGACCTCGACGAACTGGATGCACAGATGCAGGGGTACGCCACCGCGCTGGGGCGGCTCTTCGACTTCATTCAGGGCGACGGGTACGCGGTGACGCTCGCAGGCATGACCGTTTCCCCTCCGACGGACAGGACAGAAGGGGACTGGGTTCAAGCGGTCGGAGCGCGGCTGACCGTCAATCTCATGGAGTCCATCTGAGTACTCCCGAAGGGAGGTAAAGCATGAGTAACTATGTCCTCACCCGTCCCAGTTATGCGGGCTACATCACGACGGGCAGCGGCTACGCCCTCGCCACGAGCGCGTCGGCTATGGTGGCACCGGTCTCGTCGCTCGGTTCTATCCGCGAGGTCTCGTTCGAGGTCACGGCGGAGATTCTTGAGGCGACTTCCACGGCGTACAACGACGCTACGGTCGGGACGGCGGTTAGCGGCTACAACGGGACTATCACGCTGCAACTCGAAGAGGTCACATCGAGCGCGATGATGCTCCTGTTCGGGACGACCGGCAGCGCGGCGGTGCTCACGAACGACGCATCGGCGACGACGCCCACGAACTATGCAATCGTCACGCACCCGTGGTACATCGACGGCTCGGCTTCGACGATGATTGCGACCAAGTGCAACATCGTCCCCGGCTCCACGCGCAAGGTCGGCAAGGAGCAGGAAATCCTCGAAGTCAAGTTCAAGGTCATGGTCGATGTGGACGCATCGGCGGGAAAGAAGTTCATTCGGTACTTGCAGGCAGGCACCTAGCAGGTAGGGGCTAGTTGTTGGTTTCCGGCGGGGACGGCCTACCACGTCCCCCCGGAACTCGGTAGGGAGTGGGTCATGACGGAACTGACGATTCGGTTGCTGGACGGGGAGCATGTGCTCAGACCGCCCACCTACTACGGGATGCAACTCATGGACGAGTACGGGCAGGGAGCGACGACGGAACTCGCCGCGTTGCCTGCATCGCTCGCGGCGTTGCTCACGGACGCGGAACCGCTCGATTCGAGGGGCGAACCCGCGCGCGTGTGGCACCCCGTGGAGGTGTCCAAACTCATCCCCATGGACGGGCGCGACAACATGTGGGACGTGATTTCCGCGCTGGTCGAAGAGGCGCTACCGCAGACGAAGGCGGACACCGAGCGCCCTACGAAACGACGTGGCAGCGAGAAGCCGTCAGAGCAGCCCGCACCTTAGGAGTCATCGGCATGAGGTGGACGGAGGTATACCACGGCCTGACGCCGCGACGGGCGTACGACCTGTCGTGGGATTTGGCCGAGGTGTTGGAGGACGCCAGCCGCCCAGCGCGCGATAACCCGGACGAACTCATGGGGATGGTGCTCTAGTGGGAGCCACGTCGATGCAAGACCTTCTCCTCCGGTTCCGGGGCGACTCCACGGGCGCAAAGAAGGCGTTTCAGGAGGTCGGCGGCTCGACGAAGTCGCTGAAGTCTCAGGTGCTCGGGCTCGCGGGGCCGATGGCGGCGGCGTTCTCGGTCGCGGCTGTCGTGAAGTTCGCGAAGGAATCGGTCGCAGCCGCTATGAAGGCCGAGGTCTCGTGGGCGCGTATGGGCGCGGCGGTCACGGCGGCAGGCGATTCGTTCGCAACGGTGCAACCCCGCGTCAAGGAACTCGTAGGGGAACTCTCGGATTTGTCCGCGCTCGGCAAGGGGGATTTGCGCGACGCGTTCACAACGCTCGTGCAGATGACGGGGGACTCGGAACAGGCGATGCGCCTCATGGGCGTCGCCACGGACGTTGCGCGGGCTAAGAACTGGACGGCGGCACAGTCGGCGCAGAAGTTGGGGCTCGTCCTCGCGGGCAACACGCGCGTCCTCAAACAGTTCGGCATCGAGGCGAAAGAGGGCGGGAACCGGCTCGAATACATACGCATGATTCAAGACCGCGCGCGGGGCGCGGCGAAGGCGTATGGAGACACGACGCAGGGCGCGACGGAGAAGATGCAGAACTCCATTAGGGCGCTCAAGACCGCTATCGGCACCGAACTCCTGCCCATCGTCAAAGAGGGTTCCATCCTCGTGACGGCCTTCACCAAGGGATTCACGAAGGGGCTGAGCGACGGGCTCGTGCAGGTGGGTTCCGCGTCGGAGCGGGCGGCGTACGGGCTGGCACAACTCAACGACACGTTCACAAAGTTGGGCGAAGGCGCGGGCAAGTTCATCGCGAACGCCCAGTTGTGGCGTATCGGTTTGACGCTCATGAGCGGACAGATAGCGCTGGCGATTCCGCAGATACGCGCGTGGTACAAGGGGCTCCAAGACGCATCAAAGGGCGGCAAGACCGCAAAGGACGCGGCGCTTGAGTTCGCGAAGGCTCAGGCGGCATTGGGCGGGGCGACGGATGACACGACGGACGCGATTCTGTCGCAGGCGGACGCCAACGACATCCTGCGGGACTCCGGGCTGGACGTAGTCGATGCACAGATAGCGGACGAGCGCGCGAAGTTCCGGCTCATCGACGCGGAGAAGGCGCTCAAGGAGGTACGCAAGAACCCGAAGGCGACCGCGCGCGAGATACGCGAGGCGGAACTCGACGTAATCGACGCACGTAACGGCACCATCCGTTCGGCTGCACGCATGACAGAGGCGATGGAAGCGAACGCCTCGGCGGTCACGGAGTCTACCGTCAGCATGGCGGCGGAGGTGTCGGAGACCCTCGCCCGCACGTTCAAGCCGGAGGACTACCGGCGCATGGGCGATGCCGTCCCCGCTGGGCTCACGCGTGGTATCAAGCAAGGTACTCCCGACGCTGCTACTGCCGCACAGGGCCTCGCCGCGAGCGTGACCTCACCGTTCGCGCCTATCCCCGGCACGATGTACGGCGTAGGTGCGGGCATCGTGCAGGGGCTCACGAGTGGACTGTTGAGCCCCGACGAACGGGCGAAACTGCAAGCGGCGGCAACATCGTTGGGGAACGCTGTCCCCGCGTGGGTGCGGGTGCTGTTGGAGATTTCGTCCCCGTCAAAGGTCATGGAGGGCATCGGCGAGGACACGGTAGCGGGGTTCGCGGACGGGCTCATGAAGGACGGGTCGAAGGTTCGCATATCGACGGCCGTCCTCGAAACGTGGGGCGGGTTCGGCTCGGACGTGGCACTCGTGGCGGAGGGCGTGTCGGATTTGTTCGACGCGCGGGACGTGACGCGCCAGCAACGGTCGTATGAGGCGGCGTTGCGGAACGTCGCGAAGGTCAGGGATAAGTACGCGAAAGACAAGGATATGCCGCGCGGGAGTTCCCTCCGGTACACGACCTCAGAGGATGTGGGCAAGGCAGAGGCGGTCGCGGCAAAGAGGCGTAAGGCAATCACGGCGGACGAGGAGCACGCGGCGCGGCTCAAGGTCGCGGCAGACAAGGTAAAGAAAGCGCGCAAGGCGTACGCAGAGGCCGATTCCGACGTTCGCGCACACGAGAAGGACAAGGACAACCCCGTCGATAAGATGCGGAAGTTCTACGAGAACGCGGTAGCGCGACGCGAGCGCGTGGCGAAGGACTTGGACAAGGCACAGAGCGAGTTCGAGGCGGTGCGGCACAGGGGCGTCACAGAGGACGACCGATATGCGGAGCGGCGGAGGCTCGCTGCCGCGAAACTCGCAGAGGTGGAGAAGGAGTACGGAGAGGCCGTATCGAAACACGCCACGGCGAAGAGGACGAAAGAGGCTCCGTCTTGGATAGAGGAACTCGGCGCGAGCGCGACGCGGCTCAAAGGCGAACTCGACAAGGCGCGCAAGGAGTATGAGGCGCTTGCGTTCGAGACCGGTGAGGGCATCGGAGCGGCGCTCGGCGAGGGCGTCAAGAGCGGCGCGGGCGCGGCAAAGGCACCTGTCCAGCGGCTCGGGCGCGACCTGCCGACGTGGTTGAGGGCGGATGTGTCCTCTATTCGGAGCGTGGGCTCGTCGGTGGGCGCGGGGCTCGCAGAGGGCATCAGGGGGAGCACTCCGACGGTCAAGAGCGCGGTCACGGGTATGGCGCGCAACGTCCCGAGGTGGATGCGCGAGGAACTGAGAGCGAAGTCCCCGTCGCAGGAAATGGCGGACGTGGGCGCGGACGCGGTCGCGGGGTTCATGCTCGGATTGGAGCGGGAGCGCATCAGGCCGCTCGATTTGTCGGCGCTGCTCGGGGCGGAGATACCCGAGACCATCCCGCTTCAGGTCGTCGCGAGCGTGCTCATGCCGGAGATACCGCCCCTCGACGTGGCGGCTCGGCTCACGCTGGACACGGGCGTGCTCGACCGTATCGCCGGGGAGTCGCCCGCTCCGGTCGCCACGACCACGAACAACTACACGGTCAACGTCACGGCACAGGACGCGACGAGCGTGCCGGTCATCCGTAAGGCGGTGGAGGACGTGCTGCGAACTGAGGTTCGTTCCGCGCTCGCGCTCGGGAGGGCATCATGACGCTCTATCTGGCTGTCGGTTCGTGCGTCATCGAGAGTGGCGAGGAGCCCACCGATTACTTCCTCACGGGCAAGCCCTCGTTCCCTGAACCTGCACCTGACGGTTACGGTGGGCATGTGCCAGCGGTGCGTTCGTTCGACGTGTGGGTGACGGGTACGGACACGGCGGATATGAACGACAACGTCGCGCTGTTGAGGCGTGAAGGCGTGAGGGACAACTACCTGTACTTCAGGCACGGCGCGTCGGGCGACGTGCTGTCGTGCAGGATGCGCGAGTGTAAGGTGCAGGAAGCGACGTACAACCCGTCGGCGCGCGAGGGAATCGGCGTGCTCCTCTCGGTGACGGCTACGACAGACCCGTACTGGTTGGGCGCGTGGAGCGCGGAAACGAACGCGAGCGGGGAACTGACGTACATCCCCGGACATATCGACGCGTCGGGTATCACGGGCGAGGTGGACGCGCTGCTTTCGATTCGCGCGTGCCCGTCGGCATCGGGGACGTTGTTGGCGATAGGGGTGAAGGCAGACCCCGACACACTGTACTCGTACCTCGACGACTACTCGGGGACGGCGGACGCGAACGCGCTCAACTCGGCGAAGGCGACCCTCACGGCATCGGCGGGCGGGGCGGTCGTGGGTTCGCCGCCTAACGTGGACACGAACGCGAACAGGGGACGGAGCCTGCTCCTCGCGCGCGTGGACGCGAGCGCCTGCACGAACGCGGCGACGTATCAGGGCGCGACGACAATCACGGGAAACGGCGTCTCCTCGTCGGTGACGGTGTACGAGGGCTCGGGCTCGCTGTCGGCCTCGGCGCTCACGGGCGTGGAGTTAGGGGACGTGACCATCCCGTGCGCTCAGGTGCCGGACGTGAGCATCGGGAACCTCGGGTGGGGCTCATCCTCGGCGTTCTACGAGAACACGACGGCATCGGCGATGCGCGACCTGAGCGCGTCGTCCATAACCCATGTGGGGCAATCGTTCACCGCGAGCGGGGACATGCGCGTGACGGGGTTCACGTTCAAGGCGTCGGCCTCTACCCCTGCCGGTGTCGCAGGGACGTTGTATCAGGCGAGCGGGGACGTGCCGGTGGGGAGCGGACTGGCTTCCGGCACGGCGTATATCACGGCGAGCGGTGAGTTCACCGTCACCTTCCACATCCCGTACATGCTCTCGTCCGGCGACCCTGCGTGCATCGTGGTATGGGACACGAACAGGGCGTTCGACCCGTACTACTCCACAGTGGGTTCGTGGGCGGGCGGCAAGATGTCTACGTGCGTCGGCGGGGTATGGGCGGCGGAAGCGAACAACGACCTGTACTTCAAACTCCTCGCTTCCACCCCGGTCGGGTTCAACACCACGAACCCCGTGTATGCGGCTCAGGGCTCGGCTACGACCATCGGGCTCGATTACGTGCAGCGCGTCCCGGTCGATTATGCGGCGGTCGTATATCGTCGCTCGGCGTCGGGCGACTTGGCGATATGGTACGACGGCGACACGGATACGCCGTATCTGTCGAACGCGTCCGGCGGCATCGGCAATGCGGTGTTCGACCTGTGCGAGATTCGCAGACCGCTCCGGCTCAAGCCGGGAGTCAACAACCGAATCGTGTTCGGGGTGATACAGGCGGACGCTTCGGCTAACGGGTTCATGAGCGGCGGCATCGAATGGGCGTACCGTCCGCGCTATCTCACGGCGACGGGATAGGTCATGACGCTTTGGGACGTAGGGCTCCTCGACTCGCTCCCGGCGGGCGGCGTCGCGACCTTCGCGGGGAGGTCGGTCGATGGTCTCGTCGTCACGGTCAAACCTCCGGGGCGCGAGGAATACCGGCTCACGGTGCTGAGCGCGCCGGAGTTCTCAAGCACGCTGAACTTCGGCTACGAGCAGGCGACGGTGGAGTGCGAGTTATCGGACGAGGAGCGCGCGTGGGTGCGCGGTGGCAGGCTCAGGGTGCATGGGGATACGGGCATCGTGTGGCAGGGCATCGTCATCCGGCGTCCGGGCAGGGGCGAACCGTTGTTGGCGTCGGGGTGGGGATGGTGTACGACGCTCGGGCGGCGCGCCGTCGTGTACTGCGACACGCGGACATCGGCGTGGATGGAGACAGGGCGGCAGAGCAGGACATCGGCGTGGTCGCTCACGTCGGACTTCAACAGGCTCTATATCACGACGACCACCGCGAGCGCGGACGCGGTCTACGACAGCGGCGCGGGGACAGCCAAGTGGACGACGGCGAACTATCAGGGATGGGTGTACGACTTCGGCGCGAGCGCGAACTGGGCGCGCGTGACGGGCACATATGAGGTCAACGCGTGGGCGTCGTACGGACAGATGGACGTGTACGCGGGGGTGCATAACCCGACGGCGTCGGCGGCGGACGAGCCGGTGACGTGGGGCGGGTCATTGGACAACGTGACGGGGAGCGCGGGCACGACGCAGGCGATGGACGCAAGCGCAACGAGCGTGCGCTACCTCATGTTCCAGTTCTCGCCCACGGGCGATGCTGTCCCGGCGGCGAACTACGGCATCAGCGTAACGAACCCGAAGGTGTACGGGGCATCGGGCGTGACGAGCCCTACGACGCACAACGTGTTCGAGGACATCCTCGACCATGAGGTCGATACCGACTACCTGCCGAGCGGGAGCGCGTACAGAGCGTGGGTGGGCGCGGAGGCTACCGTCATCGAGCCGCTCCTGTTCGAGTCGAGCGATGCGAAAAGCAAACTGGACACGCTCACGGAGCACGTCGCGAACTGTTGGGGGTTCTACATGGAGCGCGTCGCGGGCGTCGGCCCCGCGTGCGTCCCTCATTGGTCGCCCCTGTCCACGACGCCCGACTACATCGTGCGGCTGGACGAGGCGGAGTCGTTCGATATGGACGAGGCGGGCATCGACGAACTCTATTCGGCGGTGAGGGTGAGATACCGCTCGGAGTCGGGCACGGACTTGAACAAGGACATGCTCGACACGGACACGTCGCACCCGCTCGTCGCGGCGGGAATCACGCGGTACGGCGATGTGTCGCTGGACACGTCATCGAGCGCGACGGCGTCGGCGGTGGGGCTCGTGTTCCTCGCGGAGAAGGGCAGAGCGCGCGGTAAGGGCAGGGTCACGACGCGGCGCATCTTGGACGTGAACGGGGCGGAGGTCTACGCGCCGGACGTGCGCCCGGGCAAGATGGTGAGACTGTACGGACTACCGGACGGGCAGATGGATTGCATCGTGCTCAGGGCGACGTGTAAGGGCGATTCGGTGCTCACGCTGGAACTCGATTCCACGTCGTACCGGCTCGATGTCATGCTCGCGCGGCTCGCGAAGAGGAGCGGTTAGATGACGCCCGACCCGTTGACAATCGCGACGCGGTACGGCCTGCCTTGGGGCGTCGCTACTGGCCTATTCGCAATCGTACTGTGGATGTATACGACCACGGTTCCGAAGTGGCTGTACCTCAAAGAAGTGGACGAGAAGACGGCGCTCATCAGCAAGGTCGGCGAACTGGTAGGGGACGTTCGGGAACTCCTATCGCTGGTA
>Ga0316622_100000366_pt1 | contig 25669 bp, 20 predicted proteins | sample OWC_Aug_OW2_C1_D_FD_207646 | JGI IMG/M metagenome (GOLD analysis project Ga0316622, IMG submission 207646) | Wetland soil microbial communities from Old Woman Creek delta, Ohio, United States - OWC_Aug_OW2_C1_D5_C | ecosystem: Environmental > Terrestrial > Soil > Wetlands | place: USA: Ohio... | reverse complement strand
GCTCTGGATCGTGCGCATCAATGCCGCCGTCCACGAGCACGGCCTCTCCTACAACCGGTTCATCCAGGGGCTGAAGCTCGCCGGCTGCGCGCTCGATCGCAAGGTCCTGGCCGAGCTGGCGGCGGCCGAGGATCGCAAGCCGTTCGCCAACCTGGTCGACCTCGCGCGCCAGGCGCTCGACCGGACCAGCGGCGCCACCGCGGCCCGGACCTGACCTCCGTGTCCGGGGCGGGGACGACCTCCGGCGGCGCGGTCCCGACTCCCGAGGAGCTCGAGCGGCTGGCCGGGGAGGCCGAGGCCGCGATCGCGGCGGCGGGCGACCGCGCCGCGTGGGAGGCCGTACGCGTCCACTGGGCGGGAGCGCGCCAGGGCCGGCTGCGCGAGCTCCAGGCGCTGATCCCGCGCGCCGCCGACCGCAAAATGTTCGGACAGGCCTTCAACCGGCTGAAGTCACGCGTCGAGGCGGCGCTCGAGGCACGCGACGCGGAGCTCGCCCGCGCCGAGATCGCGGCGCGCGCGAGCGAAGCGCGCGTGGACGTGACCCTGCCCGGCCGCCGCCCGCCCACCGGCTCGCTGCACCCCGTCACCCTGGTCCTGGCCGAGATCGAGGAGATCTTTCGCGGCCTCGGCTACAGCGTCGCCGAAGGGCCGGAAGTCGAGGAGGACCGCTTCAACTTCGGCCTCCTGAACTTCCCCGACGACCACCCGGCGCGCGACGCGCAGGACACGCTCTTCCTCGAGGACGGGCGTCTCCTGCGCACCCACACCTCGCCGGTCCAGGTCCGCACGCTGCTCGCCCGCCGGCCGCCGATCCGGGTCATCTGCCCCGGTCGCGTCTATCGCAACGACAACGACCTGCGCCACTCGCCGATGTTCCACCAGGTCGAAGGACTGTGCGTGGCCGAGGGCATCACGGTCGGCGACCTCAAGGGCACGCTCGAGGCGTTCCTCACGCGCCTGTTCGCCTCCGACACGAAGGTGCGCCTGCGCCCCAGCTACTTCCCGTTCACCGAGCCGTCGTGCGAGGTCGACATCAGCTGCCAGCTCTGCCACGGCACCGGCTGCCCGACCTGCTCGGGCACGGGCTGGATGGAGATCCTGGGCGCCGGCATGGTCGATCCGCGCGTGCTCGAGAACTGCGATCTCGACCCCGACCGCTATTCGGGCTTCGCCTTCGGCCTCGGGCTCGACCGCGTGGCGATGAACAAGTGGGGGATCCCCAACATCCGCTCGCTGTTCGAGAGCGACGAGCGCCTGCTGCGGCAGGTCCGGGGCTGAAGGGGAGCGACGGCGATGAGGTTCTCCCTCTCCTGGCTCGCCGACTACGTCGATCTCGGCGAAGGTCTCGAGCTCGAAAGCGATCCGGCCGGCCGGCACTCGACGCGACGCATCACTGAGGCCGCGCAGCGAAAGGCTTCCCAGATAGGGGAAAAACTGACCTCGGTGGGCCTGGCGGTCGAGGGCTATCCGGTTCAGACCTTCGACGGCGGCGGGCGGGCAGCTTCCGGCGCCGGCGAGCCCGGTCTGGAGGTCGAGGTCACCTCGAATCGGCCCGATTGCATGTGTCACCTGGGGCTGGCGCGAGAGCTGGCGGTGGCGCTCGAGTCGACGCTCCGGCCGCCCTCGATCCCCCTCTATGGAAGCCTCTCGTCGGACGGCTCCTCGGGCGCGGTGGTGCTCGAGGACCCGGAGGGGTGTCCGCGCTACGTCGCGCGAGTGATTCGCGGGCTGAAGGTCGGGCCGTCGCCGGAGTGGCTCAGGCGGCGCCTGGAGTCGATCGGGCAGCGCTCGATCAACAACGTCGTCGACGCCACCAACTTCGTGCTCTGGGAGATGGGCCAGCCCCTGCACGCCTTCGACCTGGGGACCCTGCCCGGCGGCGAGGTGCGCGTGCGCAGGGCGCGCGCGGGCGAGCGCCTGGTCACGCTCGACGGCAAGGAGCGCGAGCTCGACCCGGAGGTGCTGGTCATCGCCGACCGCGAGCGCGCGATCGCGATCGCGGGCGTGATGGGCGGCCTGGCGACCGAGGTCACCGCGGCGACCACCGACCTGCTGCTCGAGAGCGCGCACTTCGACCAACGCCGGATCCGCATCGCCGCGAAGCGGCTGGGGCTGCACACCGACGCCTCGCACCGATTCGAGCGCGGCGCCGATTTCGGCGTCTGCGACGAGGCGTCGCGCCGCTGCGCGGCGCTGCTCACCGAGCTCGCCGGCGGCGTCGTCGAGGAGCCGGCCGTGGACGCCGTTGCACGCCGCCCGCGACCGGTCGCCTGGCGACTCGCGGGGGCGGATCTCGCGCGCTTCACCGGCGCCGACGTGGACGCGAGCTCGATCGAGCGCGTGCTGTCGGGGCTGGGCTTCGCGCCGCGGGCCGCCGGCGACGGTCTCTGGGAGGGCGAAGTTCCGCCCTGGCGCGCCGCGGACTTCGAGCCGAGACGGCCGCGGCCGGCGACCGCCGCGCCGGCCGGCGCTCCGGGCGAGGCCTACCCGCAGGACCTCTACGAGGAGGTCCTGCGCCACGTCGGTTTCGCACGTGTGGCTCCGACCCTGCCCGGGCTGGGTGGCGTCGACGCGGGCGTGAATCCGGGCCATGCGCTGCGCGGCCGCGTGCAGCGGGCGCTGGCCGGGCTCGGCTTCGCCGAGGGGATCCACTACGCCTTCCACGATCAGGCGGCCGACGACCGCCTGCCGGTGGTGGTGCGCGCGGGCGCGCCGCTGGCGCTCGCCAACCCGCTCTCCGAGCGCTACGCGATCCTGCGCCGGTCGCTGGTGCCCAACCTGGTCGCGGCCGCCGAGTTCAACGCCCGGCACGGCGCGCCCGGTGTGCGCCTGTTCGAGGTCGGCCGGCTCTTCCCGGGGGGCGCCGCCGAGGAGATCGAGGCCGTCGCCGCGGTCGCGGGCGGGCCCGCCGGCGGGCCCTGGGACGGGCCGGCGCCCTGCGACCTGCTCGGACTGAAGGGGATCTTCGACGCGCTGCTCGCGGAGCTTCCGGCCGGACCTTTCGAGGCGCGCGCGAGCGAGCTGCCCGGGGTCACGCCCGGGACCGGAGCGCAGTGGCTGGCACCGGGCAACCTCGTGGTCGGCTGGTTCGGCCGGGTCGCCAGCGCCGACGTCCCGTTCGAGCTCTTCGCCGGCGAGCTGCTGCTCTCGCGGCTCGCGGTCGAGCCGCGGCCGCGGCGGGTGGTGGCGCCGTCGCGGCTGCCGAGCGTGAGGGCGGATCTCACGCTCACGCACCCGCTCGACCTCGCCTGGAGCGTGCTGGCCGCGGCGATCGACGCCGCGCCCGACCCGCGCCGGGTCGGCTTCCGCATCAAGGACCGCTACCGGGGCGAGGGCGTACCCGCCGGCGCGGTGGCCACCACGATCACCTTCGAGTACAACGCCGGCGAGCGCTCGTTGACGCAGGACGAGGTCAACGAGAGCCAGAGCCGGCTCGCCGCCGAGCTCGAGCGCCGGTTCGGCGTCGCCCGGGAGGAGCCGCGATGAACTTCGAATTCCTCGACGTCCTCGAACAGCGGGTCAAGGAGGCCGGCGACCGGCTCACCGAGCTGCGCGAACAGAACGCCGTGCTCACGGCGCGCGTGGCGGAGCTCGAGCGCGCGACGAGCCGGAGCGCGGGGGAGACCGCCTGGTCGAAGGAGCGCGAGCAGCTGCGCCGGCGGGTCGAGAAGCTCGCGGCGCGGCTCGAAACGCTGCTCTCGGCCTGACGCCCCACCCGGCGGGGTGGGTGCTATATTGGAGCCGCGGAGAGCCCTGGCGCCCCGGTGCGACGGAAGAACGAAGCGGTGCCCGAAGCGGAGACGGTCACCTCGACCCAGGTCGAGATCTTCGGCGCTACCTACGTGATCCGGGGAGGCCAGGAGCCGGAGTATCTGACGGAGCTCGCCGCGCAGGTCGATCACCGCATGCGCGAGCTGGCCGGACATCTCCCGAACGCGGAGACCGGTCGGCTCGCGATCCTGGCGGCGCTCAACCTGGCGGACGAGCTGTCCCGGAACCGGAGGCACTACGAAGGGGAACGGGGCGAGATCGAGGCGAGGGTGACGGAGCTGGCCGACCGACTGACCGCGGCGCTCGACGTCGAGTAGCCCGGTGCGGAGGCGGCCGGCAGGAGACTCGAAGATTCAGGGAACCCCCTGAGTGGCACGTGATGAGCCGACGCACCGTAGAACCAACATACGTATGCCGGGAGTCCGAATCCTGCGCGCCCGTGCCTGCCCGGCCTGGACCGGGACGCTGAAGGCCCGCCGTGAGGACACCCACCTGACGCGTTTCAGGTTCTAAACGCAACGCTCGCACGGCCACTCGGGGGGCGCCCGTTCCGGTGTCCCTCTCCTCGCCCTCTCCTCGCTGCTGCCGCGGGAGACGGAGCGCATGACGAACACGATGCTGACCATCGGCGGCCTCGCCGCGGTGCTGGTCGCCGCGCTGGTCGCCTGGATCTTCGTCCGGCGCCGGGCCGCAGCGGTGCTCGTGGACGCGAGCCGAAGCGCCGAGAGAACGCTCGAGGAGGCGCGCCGGGAGGGCGAGGCGCGCGTCCGCGAGGCCGAGCTGGCCGCCAAGGAGAAGCTGCTCCAGGCCCGGAGCGAGTTCGAGACCGCATCGCGCAAGCGCCGCACCGAGCTCGAGGCGCTGGAGAAGCGGCTGGGCCAGAAGGAAGAGGCGCTCGACCGCCGGCTCGAGGAGCAGAACCAGCGCGACAGGGAGCTGGCCGGGCGCGAGAAGACGCTCGCCGGCCGCGAGCAGGCCACCGCCGGGCGCGAGCAGGAGCTCGAGCGCCTGACCGCCGAGCAGCGGACACGCCTCGAGCAGCTCGCCGGGTTGACCGCGCAGCAGGCGCGCGAAGAGCTCGTGCGCGGGCTCGAGGACGAGGCACGGCTCGAGGCGGCGCACATCGTCAAGCGCATCGAGGACGAGGCGCGCGAGCAGGGCGGGCGCAAGGCGCAGTGGCTGATGGGGATGGCCGTGCAGCGTCTGGCCTCCGACTTCGTCTCCGAGACCACGGTCTCGGTGGTCGAGCTGCCCAACGACGAGATGAAGGGCCGCATCATCGGCCGCGAGGGGCGCAACATCCGCGCGCTCGAGACGGCGACCGGCGTGGACCTGATCGTGGACGACACGCCCGAAGCGGTGATCCTCTCGGGATTCGATCCGTTCCGGCGCGAGATCGCGCGCGTGGCGCTCGAACGGCTGATCGCGGACGGGCGCATCCACCCCGCGCGCATCGAAGAGGTGGTGGAGAAGACCAAGGCCGAGTTCGACCAGCGCATCCAGCAGGAAGGTGACGCGGCGCTGCTCGAGCTCAAGATCCCGGGCATGCACCCGGAGCTGGTCAAGCTCCTCGGGCGCCTGCGCTTCCGCTTCTCGTACGGCCAGAGCGTGCTGCACCACTCCAAGGAAGTCGCGTCGCTGGCGGCGATCATGGCGGGCGAGCTCAGGGTCAACGTCAACGTCGCCAAGCGCGCCGGGCTCCTCCACGACATCGGCAAGGCCATCGACCGCGAGGTCGACGGTACCCATCTCGAGCTGGGCATCGAGCTGCTGCGCAAGTACGGCGAGAGCGAGGAGGTCGTCCACGCCATGGCCTGCCACCACGGCGACTACGACCCGCGCACGGTCGAGGCTGTGCTGGTGACTTCCGCCGACGCCCTGTCCGCGGCGCGACCGGGCGCCCGGCGGGAGGTGCTCGAGACCTACGTGAAGCGGCTCGAGAAGCTCGAGGAGATCGCGTCCGCGTTCAAGGGCGTGGAGAAGAGCTTCGCCATCCAGGCCGGGCGCGAGATCCGGGTCATCGTCGACAGCGGCAAGACGAGCGACGAGCAGGCGCTCTGGCTGTCGAAGGACATCGCGCGCAAGATCGAGCAGGAGCTGACCTACCCGGGCCAGATCCGCGTCACCGTGATCCGCGAGATGCGCGCCGTCGAGTACGCGAAATGAGGGTGCTGTTCGTCGGCGACGTGATCGGCAAGCCGGGCCGCCGGGCGCTCACGCGCCTGCTGCCGCGCCTGATCGACGAGCGCAGCGCCGACTACGTGATCGTCAACGTCGAGAACGCGGCCGGGGGCTTCGGCGTGACGCCCGAGGTGCTGGCCGAGCTCTCGGCGCTGCCCATCCACTGCATGACCACCGGCAACCACGTGTGGGACAAGCGCGAGGCGGCCGACTTGCTGGAGCGCGAGCCGCGCCTGCTGCGCCCGGCCAACTACCCGGCGGGCAACCCCGGGCGCGGCCTCCACGTCGGCGAGACGGCGGGCGGCGCGCGGGTCGCGACGATCAACCTCGAGGGGCAGGTCTTCATGCGCCAGCTCGACTCGCCGTTCCGGCGCGCCGAGGAGCTGCTCGCTTCGCTGGGCGGCGAGGTGCGCGTGGTGGTGGTCGATTTCCACGCCGAGGCGACGTCGGAGAAGCAGGCGCTGGGTTTCTTCCTCGACGGCCGCGTCTCGGCGGTGCTCGGCACCCACACGCACGTGCCCACCGCGGACGAGCGCGTGCTGCCGGGTGGGACCGCCTTCGTCACCGACGTGGGTATGACCGGGCCCTACGAGGGCGTGATCGGATTCCGCGCCGAGCGCGTGCTCCAGCGCTTCCTGCTGCAGACGCCGATCTCGTTCGAGGTCGCGAAGCGCGACGTCCGGCTCGCCGCCGCGGTCGTGGACGTGGACGAGGCGACCGGGCGCGCGCGATCGATCGAGAGGCTGCTGGTCGCCGACGGAGAGGAGTGAGCATGGCCGGCCGGACCCCGACGCTCGAGCAGCTCCGTCTCGCCCCGGACCGGGTCAAGCTCTCGGTCATCATCACCACCTTCAACGAGGAGGTCAACGTCGCCGACTGCATCCGGTCGGCGCTCTGGGCGGACGAGATCCTGCTCGTCGACTCCTTCTCGGCGGACCGCACCGTGGAGATCGCGCGCGAGTTCCCGGTGACCGTGCTGCAGCGCGAGTACTTCGGCTCGGCGGCGCAGAAGAACTGGGCGATCGACCGCGTGCAGCACGACTGGGTGCTGATCGTGGACGCCGACGAGCGCGTGTCGGACGACCTGGCGAAGGAGATCCTGGCCCTGCTCGCGTCGCAGCCGGTCGCCAACGGTTACTACATCCGGCGCGAGAACCTGTTCGTGGACCAGGTGATCCGGCACTCGGGATGGTCGACCGACAAGGTGGTGCGGCTCTTCCGGCGCGACAAGGGGCGCTATCCCAACCGGCGCGTCCACGCCGACCTCGAGATCGAGGGCCCGGTACCGGTCCTGAGCGCGGCCTTCCTGCACTACACCTTCCGGACCTTCGACCAGTACTTCCCGAAGTTCCTCAACTACGCCGAGTGGGGCGCGGCACAGGCCTTCCGGGACGGGCGCCGCGCGGGAGTGATCGAGCTCGTCTTCCGTCCCGTCTGGCGCTTCGTGCGCACCTTCTTCCTGCAACTCGGCTTCCTCGACGGCAAGCACGGCCTCGTGCTCTGCTCGCTGCAGGCGTTCGGCGTCTTCCTGAAGTACGCGCGGCTCTGGGAGTACGGCATCCGGGACCGCCGCGGCGAGGCGATCCAGCTGCCCTCCTTCGACGAGTCGTCCACGACCTGGCGGCGGCCGCCGAGCGACTGAGGTCGCGAGGCGCCCTGCCGGCGCCGCGCGCGGGCGGTCGCGCTACACTGCGGCCAGACCCCCGGCACCGGCCTCGACCCATGCGTCCGCTCCCGCTCCTGCTGCCCCTGATCGCCTCGCTGCTCCAGGCGGCCTCCGCCTCGCCGGTCGAGGTCTCGATCGCGCGCGACACCGGCGTCGCGCGCTGGGTGCGCGCGGACGCGGGCACGGCGGGAGACCTGGCGCCGGGGCGCGCGGCCAGCGCGCCGGAGCGGGTGCGGAGCTTCCTCGCCGGGTCCGGCGCCCGGTTCGGGGTGCGCGACGCCGAGCGCGAGCTGGCGCTCGTCGGCGAGACCGTCGACGCGCTCGGCTTCCGCCACCTCGAGTACCGGCAGTTCCACCGCGGCGTGCCGGTGTTCGCCGGCGTCCTGCGCGCCCACTTCGATCGCGAGGGGCGGTTGCGCGCGGTCCACGGGACGTTCGTGCCGGACCTCGATCTCGACGTGCGCCCGCGCGTCTCGCCGGAGGCCGCCCGCGCGCGCGCCCTGGCCTGGGTCGCCTCGGAGCTCGACCCGGGCGGTCCCGGGGCGCTCGCCGAGCAGCCGCGACTCGAGGTCTTCCGGCCCGGTCTCGGCCGCGGCCTGCCGGCGGAACCGCCGCGGCTGGTGTGGGACGTCCCGGTCGGCAACGGCGGGCGCGTGCGCGGGCGGGTCTTCGTCGACGCCACGCTGGGCAAGGCGATCGAGTGGCTGTCCGAGATCCAGGACGACCTCGCGCGCCGGGCCTACAGCGGCGTCGATCAGGCCCCTTACGACGGCATCCCCGACTCCTGGCCCGCCGACCCGGACTGGGTCGAGGGCGACCCGTTCCCGTCCGGCGCTTTCGAGCTCGACGCCGCGCTCGCCGCCACCGCGGACGTGCACGGTTACTTCGCCGCGCTCGGACGCGACTCCTACGACGGCGCCGGTCACGTGCTGGACCTGTCCTGGAATCACGCCACCGGCTGTCCGAACGCGTCGTGGAACGGCCGCCTGGCGTCCTTCTGCGCCGGCTTCCCGAACCACGACGTGGTCGCCCACGAATGGGCCCACGCGTACACGCAGTACACGCACAGCCTGATCTACCGGTGGCAGTCGGGAGCGCTCAGCGAGTCGTTCTCGGACGTGTGGGGCGAGTCCCTCGACCAGAGCGCCAAGCTGTGGGGATTCCACGACACCGACGAGCCGCCCGACCGGCGCGCGGACGAGGCGTGCTCCGCGTTCCAGGCGGTGCGCCTGCGCGTCGCCACGCCGGAGCCGGTGGCGCGCAACTACGCGGTCGGCCTCGCCTCGTTCGGGGCTCCGGCCTGGGTGAACCCGATCCGCCGCCTGGTGCGCGGCGAGGACGGCGCGGGCGCCGACCCCGGGGACGGCTGCGAGCCGCTCCTCCATCCGGACCGGCTGACCGGCCGGCTCGTCTTCCTCGACCGCGGCGGGTGCCCGTTCCAGACCCAGGCCCGCCACGCCCAGGCCGCGGGCGCGATCGGGGTCGTGGTCGGCAACACGGCCGCCAGCCCCGACCCCGAGCGGCCGCCCGCGATGGGGTGCGATCCGGTCTTCGCCTGCGACCCGGCGATCACCATCCCGGCGGTGTCGCTCGCGCGCGCCGACGCCGACGCGCTGCGCGCGGTCTTCCCGGAGTACGTCGGCGCCGCGATCCAGCCCGGCGCCAACTCCGGGGCCGACGACTCCGTGCGCTGGCTGCTGGGCGAGGACGTGCGGCCGTTCGGCGTCGCGCGCGACATGTGGAACCCGCGCTGCCTCGGCGCGCCGGGCCGGACCTCCGACCCCGAGTACCACTGCGCCGCCTCGGACGCGGGCGGCGTGCACGTCAACTCGGGCGTGCCGAACCACGCCTTCGCGTTGCTCGCCGACGGCGGCACCTTCAACGGTCGCACCGTGGCCGGTCTCGGCCTCGCGCGCGCGGCGCACGTCTACTGGCGGGCGCAGACGGTCTACCAGGTGCCGACCTCGGACTTCGAGGACCACGCCGACGCCCTGAGCGCGGCCTGCGACGACCTGGTGGGCGCACCGCTGCCGGATCCGCGCGGCGGTCCCGAAGTGACGCTGACCGCGTTCCACTGCGCGCAGCTGGCGGAGGCGATCGCAGCGGTCGAGCTGCGCGCTCCGGTGCCGTGCGACTTCGAGCCGATGCTCCGGCCCGCGCCGCCGCCCGCCTGCGCGACGGACGACGGCTACGCCCTCGGGATCTGGGGCTTCGAGACCGGCGCCCAGGGCTGGAGCGCGTCGCGTCGCGACGTCGCGGACCCCGCCACCTTCGACGCGCGTGACTGGACGCGCGTCGGCGCGCTGCCCGACGGCCGGCCGGGGCAGGCCTTCTTCGCCCCCGATCCGCGCAACGGCGAGTGCGCCACGGGCAACCGCGGCGACGACGAATCGGGCGTGCTGGTGCTCGAGAGCCCGCAGCTCGTGATCCCGGTCGGCCGGCCGGCGCGCCTGACCTTCGATCACTACGCCGCGACCGAGAAGGACTGGGACGGGGGCAACGTCAAGCTGCGCGTGGCCGACGGAGCGTGGGCCCTGGTCCCGGCCGAGGCCTTCCGCTTCAACGCCTACCCGGGACCGCTGTTCGGGACCCAGCTGAGCAGCAACCCGCTCGCCGGGGAGGGCGCCTTCCACGGCACCGACGAGGGCTCGAACTCCGGGAGCTGGGGCCGGTCGATCGTGGACCTCTCGGTCCTGGTGGCGCCCGGCCAGCCCTTCCGGCTGCGGTTCGAGTTCGGCTCCGACTACTGCTGGGGCAGCACGCTCGGCTGGTGGGTGGACGACGTGCGGCTGGCCGTCTGCGCCGATGCGGGCGCGCTCTTCCTGGACGGCTTCGACACCGGTGACACCGCGCGCTGGAGCCTGGCGGAGCCCTGAGCGGCGCGCCGACGCGCCGGCTCAGGCGGGCGCGGGCGGCGGCTTCGAAGCGAGCAGCACGTAGCCCTCGCGGCGGTCCTCGTCGCGCGCCACCTCGACCAGCGGCAGGCCGGCGCCCAGGCGCTCGAGCTCGGGCTTGGTGATCAGCAGCCAGACCCGCTCCGGCCGGCGCGCGAAGGCCGCGAGCTCCGCCTCGCCCTCGAGCTCGACCGCGAAGCGCCGCGTGTAGAAGACGAACGGAGCGTCGAGCCGGGGCCAGATCGCCCACGGCTCGCCGGCGGGGGCGAGCTCGAGCAGTCGCCCGGCCAGGGGACGCGCCGATTTCAGCGCATCGAAGCGCGGCAGGACGAGCACGCAGGCGGCGACGGCCGCCACCGCCATGCCGAGGGCCCAGGCGTGGACGAGCGCGCGCGGGCGCCCGCGCCGCGCCGCGAGCCAGGCGAGCTGGCCGGCGGCGGCGAGCACGATGCCGAGCGCGAGCAGGATGGGCAGCAGGCCGGGGCCGAGCGGCTCGAGCTCGGCCAGGCGGTCGGCCCACCGCGCGTGGCCGAGGCGTACCGCGGCCAGGCCGGCCACCGGCACCGCCGTCGCCACCAGGGCGAGCAGGCCCGCCGGCACGGTCAGCCATCGCCGCAGGCGCGGCCAGCTCGACTCGATCTCCGCGAACGACGCCGCGACGAGCAGCGCCATCGCCGGGTACATGGTCAGCACGTAGACCGTCCGTTTCGCGGGCGAGAGGCTGAAGAAGACGAGCGTGACCAGCATCCAGGCGAGCGCGAGCCCCACGCCCCGGCGCGCGGCGCCGAACACCCGCCGCCAGCCGATCCAGATCGCGCCGGGCAGGAAGAACGACCACGGGAAGAAGTCGGCCGGGACGACGGTCAGGTAGTAGTACCAGGGCTGGAAGTGGTGCCAGGGCTCGGCGTAGCGGGTGAGGTTCTGGCGGAAGACGATGACGTCGAAGTACTCGCGCCCCGCGACCGCGATCGCCGGGCCGAGCCAGACGAGGACCACCGCGGCCCAGATCAGCAGGCCGGTGGGGATGCGCATCGCGCGCAGCACGTCGCGCCGGCCGGAGGCGAATCCCCAGACCAGGATCGCGAGCAGCGGCGGCAGCAGCCCGACCGGTCCCTTGGCGAGCGTGGCGAGCCCGGTGAAGACGAAGAACAGGCGATAGAACCCGGGGCGCTCCTCGACCAGGCCGCGCACGAAGCAGTACATCGCGGCGGTCACCAGCGCGATCAGGAGCATGTCGATCTGCCCGATGCGACCCTGCCAGAGGATCTTGCTCGCGGTCAGGAAGACCAGCGCCGACCACCAGGCGACGCGCCGGTCGAAGAGCCGCTCCGCGAGGCCGAAGAGCAGGAGCAGGGTCGCCACCGCCGCCAGCACCGCGGGCAGGCGGGCCGAGACCTCGTCGACGCCGCCGGTCACGAGCGACGCCACCGCGATGGCCCAGAACTGGAGCGGCGGTTTCTCCGAGTAGAGCCGCCCGTTGACGTGCGGCACCAGCCAGTGCCCGTCCTCGCGCATCTCGCGCGCCACCTCGGCGTAGCGCGGCTCGTCGGGGTTCCAGAGGTCGCGGGCGCCGATGCCCGGCAGCAGGATGGCGAGCGCGAGGAAGACGAGCAGCAGGCGGTCGCCCCGGCTCATTCGCCCTCCGGCGTCCGCGCCGGGCGCACGGCGACCTCCTCGGCGTTGCGGGGGTCGATCCAGCGCGTTCTCATCCAGCGCACGGCGAACAGGTCCGCGAGCGCGCGGAACAGGCGGTTGCCGATGCCGTACTTGGCGACCCCGTGGAGACGCGGGCGGTGGCGCACCGGGACCTCGGTGACGCGGGCGCCGTTCCAGCGCACCAGGGTGGGCAGGAAGCGGTGCATGCCACCGAACATCGGCAGGTGGTCGAGGAACTCCCGCCGGTAGGCCTTGAGCGAGCAGCCGACGTCCGTGATGCGCTCGTCGGTCGCCCAGTTCCGCACGCTGTTGGCGACGCGCGACGAGAACCGTCGCGTCCAGCTGTCGTGGCGCTCCACGCGCACGCCGGAGACCACGTCGTAGCCGCGCTCGAGCTCGTCGAGCAGGCGGGGCACGTCGGCGGGGTCGTTCTGGAGATCGGCGTCGAGGGTGACGACGATGCGCCCGCGCGCGGCCCGGAAGCCGGTGGCCAGGCCCGCGGACTGGCCGGCGTTGCGGCGGTGGCGCAGGATGCGGAGGTGCGGATCGGCGGCGCCGAGCGCACGCAACGCCTCGAGCGAGCCGTCGGTCGAACCGTCGTCCACGAACAGGACCTCGTAGGGGCGTCCGAGCCGCGCCATGGTGGCGCGGATCTCGGCCGCGAGCTCGGGGAGGTTCTCCTCCTCGTTGTAGAGGGGGACGACGAACGAGATGTCGGGAGCGGTCACGGCAGCGGCGAGGGCGTCGGCGCGCGGAGCGGGGCCGGCACCGGGCTACCAGATCTTCCAGGGCGCCCGGCCCGACTTCCAGACCTCGTTGAGGTGCTGCCAGTCGCGGTAGGTGTCCATCGGGTGCCAGAAGCCCTCGTGGATGAAGACCGAGAGCTCGCCGTCGCGGGCCAGCTTCTGCAGCGGCTCGAGCTCGAGGAAGGCGCGCGGGTCGTCGCCGAGGTAGTCGAAGACCTCGCGCTGGAAGACGAAGAACCCGCCCGAGACCACGCCCTCGGCCACCGTCGGCTTCTCGTTGAACTCCAGCACCTTGCCGCCCGCGACCTTCATCTCGCCGTAGCGCGAGGTCGGGTGCACGCCGGTCACGGTCGCGATGCGGCCCGAGCGCAGGTGGAAGTCGAGGAGCGCGTCGAGATCGACGTTGCCCACCGCGTCGCCGTAGGTGAACAGGAACGTGCCGGTGTCGACGTACGGGCGCACCAGCATGAGGCGGCCGCCCGTGCCGCTCTCGGCACCGGTCTCGGCGCAGGTGACGCGCCAGTTCTCCTCGCCGACCTGGTTGTGGAAGGCGACCTGCGGCGGATCGCCCTTCATCGCGACCGTGAAGTCGCGGCGCATCTCGTGGTAGCGCAGGAAGTACTCCTTGATCACCCAGCTCTTGTAGCCGAGGCAGAGCACGAAGCGCTCGAAGCCCGCGCTGCCGTAGATCTTCATGATGTGCCAGAGGATCGGCTGCTCGCCGATCTCGACCATCGGCTTGGGCACGTACTCGGTGTGCTCGCGCAGCCGGGTGCCCTGACCGCCGCAGAGGATCACCACCGGCAGCTTCCGCTTGTCCAGGGGCTGCTTCGTCATCTCGGGTCCTTTCCCGACCTGCCGAGGAACCAGTCCGCGGTGCCGGCCAGCCCTTCGGCGAGCGCGACCGTCGGGCGCCAGCCCAGGCCGGAAGCGGCCGCGTCGTAGCTTAGCGCGGAGCGCGCCACGTCGCCCGGGCGCGGCGGCGCGCGCTCCGGCTCGGCGCCCGGCCGCAGCCGGCCGGCGAGCAGCGCGAAGACGGTGCGCACGTCGGTCTCGACCGCGGTCGAGACGTTGAAGCTGCCCTGCGCCGCGCTGCCGAGGGCGCGCACGAGCGCATCGACGACGTCGGCGACGTGCACGAAGTCGCGCGTCTGGCGGCCGTCGCCGAAGATCCGCGCGCGGCGATCCGAGGCCAGGGCGCGGGCGAAGATCGCCACCACGCCGCCCTCGGCGCGCGCCCCCTGGCGGGGGCCGTAGACGTTGGCGAAGCGCAGGGCGAGGCTCGACAGCCGGTGGGCGCTCCGGTAGCAGGCGAGGTAGTGCTCCACCGCGAGCTTCGCGACGCCATAGGGCGTCGCGGGCGAGCCCGCCGCGGCCTCGCGCGCGGGCAGCGGCACGCCCTCGGGGTAGACCGCCGCCGAGCTCGCGAACACCACGCGCGGGCGCGCCTCGAGCGCGCGGCAGGCCTCGAGCAGCGCGAGCGTCGACAGCACGTTGGTGCGCGCGTCGGCGAGCGGGTCGACCACGCTCGCGGCGGCGTCGATCTGCGCCGCGAGGTGGACGATCGCGGCGGGCCGGAAGGCGGCCACGGCAGCGAGCGCGGCGGGCGCGGCGAAGTCGCTCTCGACCAGCCGCGCCGGAGGGGGCAGGTGCTCGACGCTGCCGGTCGACAGATCGTCGACCACCAGCAGCTCGTGGCCCTCCCCGGCCAGGCGCTCGACCAGGTGGCCGCCGATGAACCCGGCGCCGCCGGTGACCAGGATCCTCACCGCCGCTCCCTCCGCCGGCGCCAGACCCGCTCGCCGCCGGCGCGCCGCAGATAACGGCGCAGCTGCTTGCGCAGGCGCGCCTCGCTGCGGAACATGGCGGGCACCTGCGATTCGTACGCGAGGATCGCGCCGACCCGGCGCTCGAAGGTCTCCTTCGACAGCGGCAGCGTCTCCGCGCTCCAGGCCCGCCGCGAGCCGAGCGCGCGGCGCAGGGCGAGCCACTTCCACTCCGCGTACGGAAACTCCTCGTAGTACGCGGCGGGCCCGTCCTGCGCCTCGACGGCGGCGCGCAGGAGCCGGTGATCGACGTGCCCTCCCACCGCGAGCGGAGCGAGCAGGAGCTCCGCGCGAGGAAGCTGCGCCAGGTGCGCGCCGAGCGCGCCGGCGAGCGCGTCGCGATCCTCCGGCTCGGGCTCGCCGAACAGGTGCGCGAGCTGGTCGTAGAAGGGACGGCCCGAGGCGGCGAGGCGGTAGGGCGCTTCGGGGAGGCCGAGATGGAGCAGGCCGGCCCCCAGGCGCGCCAGCGCCTCGGCGTCCTCGCGCCGGCGCGCCGCCATCACCTCGCCCGCGGGCAGCCGCCACCAGCGGCGCAGGTCGGCGGCGAGGCGCGAGGGCGGCACGGCGGGCTCGTCGGCGGTGAACACCGTGACGACCAGGACGTCGCCCCCGCGCGCGGTGGTCTCGGCGATCCGGCCGCCGCAGGAGAGCACGGCGTCGTCGAGATGCGGCGAGAGGACGAGCAGGTCGGTCACGGTCTCAGGCGAGCAGGCGGGAGCGCAGCGCGGGCCGGAAGCGCCCGACGATCTCCAGCACGCGCTGGCGGTAGACGCTCGCGAAGCGCTCGCGAGTGTGGTGCTCCCGGGCGTGGCTCCAGGCGCTGCGCGCCATGCGCGCGAGCTCCGCCGGCGGACGCGCGGCGAGCGCGCGCACCGCGGCGCGGATGCCCTCGACCGTGGGCTCGCCCAGCACGACGCCGCACCCGGGCGCGACGTCCACGCCGACCTCGCGCGTGACGAGCGGGATCAGGGCGGCGTGCATGCAGGAGACGGTGCCGCCGTTCTGGCCCTCCGAGCAGGAGGGGTAGACGAGGCCGAGCGTGCGCCCGGCGAGCGCGGTGAAGGCGGGCCCGGCGACGTCGACCCAGCCCAGGGCGCGGATGTTCGGGGTCCGGTAGAGCTCGCGCGCGAAGGCGCGCTCGAAGTCGCGCTCGCGCTCGACCGGACCGGCCACCGCGAGCTCCAGCTCGGGCATCCCCGAGAACGCCTCGAGCACGAGGTCGAGCCCCTTGTGCACCATGCCGCCGCTGCCGAACCAGAGGAAGCGCCTGCGCGCGGCCGCGAAGTCCTTCTCCTCCGGGAAGGGATAGAGCACGGGCTGGGAGATCGGCACCGGGTAGAGCGGCTTGCCCGCGAAGCGGTAGGTCGCCTGCGTGGCCTCGTTGCCGAGGATGGTCGCGGCGTCGGCGTGCTCGATGGCCCGATTGTCGTCGAGGAGCTTGAACGGGGCGAGGCGGATGCCACGGCGCGCCGCGAGCGCGTCGAGGCGGGCGCGCTGCGCGGGGTTGTAGAAGGACGGGTGGGCGGTCTCGGCGTGCATCACCTTGAGGCAGCCCGGGCCGAGCCGGGGCGCGAGCCGCTCGAGCAGCAGGCGCACGTCGACCAGCAGGTCGTAGTCGCCGCGCGGCTCGAACGTGCGGTTCGTCCAGTGCACCACGTCGAGCTCGAAGCCGAGCGCGGCGAGCGTGCGCCCCATGGTCAGCGACTCCCAGTCGTGGGTGTGGCTGTGCGGGACGGGAGCACCGGGCGGGAGCAGGAAGGGATCGACGATGTACGAGAGGATCGCCCGCCCGCGCGGCGGATCGACGGCGGCGGGCACCCGGACCACCTTCTCGTCGATCCTGCGCAGCTTGCGGAGCTCGCGCTCGAACGTGCGCGCGGCGCGGCCAGGGAGGCTGCGGAGCCGCATGGGTCGCGAGCGACGCTATCATGCTGAAGGAGCGTGGGATAGGCTCCCCGGCAGGGTGGGAATCCCGCGTCCGGTCGCGCGCCTCCTGTTCGAGGAGGGCAGGCGTCGTCCCTTCGCCGGGTCGGTGCTCGAGCTCGGCCGTTGCTACGTCTACCTGACGCGCGAGGAGCTCGGTCACTGGGCGCGGCGCGACGGCTTCCGGCTCGCCGTGGGCGCGCCGGAGGAGCTCTCGCACGATCCCGCCCTCGCCGCCCGGGGGTGCCTCTCGGACCGCGCCTTCTTCGGCGCGCTGGGCTTCGAGCGGGTCGAGAGCCTCGACCTGCTCGCCGACGAGGCGCCCACCCACGTCCACGACCTCAACCAGCCGCTGCCGAGCGGGCTCGCCGGCCGCTTCGACGTCGTCTTCGACACCGGTACGCTGATCCACGTCTTCGACCAGCGCGCGGCGTTCCGCAACCTCGGCCTCGCCGTGCGCGAGGGCGGGCGGGCGATCCACTACGTGCCTTCGACCAATCACGTCGACGTCGGGCTCTACATGCACTCGCCGCAGCTGTTCGCCGACTTCTACGCCGCCAACGGCTGGCGCGTCGAGACGCTGCGCTTCTGCGAGTTCGAGCCGCTCTGGTGGCGCGGCCGCTTCGAGCCGCCGCTCTGGCTCGCCTGGGACTACGCGCCGGGCGCGCTCGACACGCTCGGCATCGGAGGCTTCGGGAGCCGGCCCGCCGCGACCTGGGTGGTGGCGACCAAGCTGCCCGGCGCGAGCACCGACCGGACGCCGCTCCAGGGCTGCTCGCGGCCGCCGGCGCCCGCCCCGGCGCGCAGCGCCGGACCGCCGCCCGCGGCGGGCTCCCTGCCGGCGCCGCTCGAGGCGGCGGCGCGCCTGATCAAGCGCTGGCGCCGCCGCCTGGGACGGCTCGCGGCCGGGCCCCGGCCGCGGCTCGCGGGCCGCTACTAGCGGCCGCGTCGCGCGGCGAAGGGCGATAGACTCGCGCCCGCTTGCAGGGAATTCGCTGCCTCGTCACCGGAGCCTCGGGCTTCCTCGGTCACCACCTGCTCGCCGCCCTGGCGCGGGAGGGGGCGGAGACGGTCGCCCTCTCGCGGCGGCCGCGTGCGGAGACGCCGGGAGCGCGCTGGCGCGCGGTCGATCTCGAGCGTCTCGACGCGGTCGAGAGCGCGCTCGACGAGGAGCGTCCCGAGGTCGTCTTTCACCTCGCCAGCCTGGTCACCGGGCGCCGCGAGCTCGAGCTCGTGGTGCCCACCTTCCGCAGCAATCTCGCCGCCGCCGTGCACGTGCTCGCCGCTGCGACGCGCGTCGGCTGCCGTCGCGTCGTGCTCGCGGGGTCGATGGAGGAGCCGGAGCCGGGCGAGGCGCCGGCCTCGCCCTACGCCGCGGCCAAGGGCGCGTCGAGCCTCTACGCGCGCTTCTTCCGTGCTGTCTACGAGACGCCCGTGGTCACGGCGCGGGTGTTCATGGCCTACGGGCCGGCGCAACGCGATCTCGCCAAGGTGGTGCCGGCCTCGATCCTCGCCGCGCTCGAGGGCCGGCGGCCGCCGATCTCCTCGGGCACGCGCCAGGTCGACTGGATCTACGCCGAGGACGTGGCGGGGGGCCTGCTCGCGCTGGCGCGGGCGGCGGGCGTCGAGGGCGGGACGTTCGACCTGGGCAGCGGCGAGCTGGTGACGGTGCGCGCGGTGGTCGAGAGGATCTGCCGCGCCACGGGCGTCGAAGGACCCGAGGTCGGGGCGTTGCCGGACCGGCCGCTGGAGACGGTGCGGCGAGCCCGACCCGCGGCGACCCTCGAGCGCGCGGGCTGGCGCCCCGAAGTCGATCTCGACGAGGGTCTGGCGCGCACCATCGCCTGGTACCGTGCGGCGCGCGCGACCGGGAGCCTCTGAGCGTGGGCGTGCCGCGCGGCACCATCCGGCTGCTGCTCGACGAGGCGAGGCGGCGGCCGTTCTCGGGCGCGGTGCTGGAGCTGGGCCGCATGTCGATCTTCGCCACCGACGCCGAGCTGGCGGGCTGGGCGCGCGAGCAGCGCGTCGAGCTCGCCCCGGTCGAACGCGTCGAGCTCTCCCACGACCCGCGCCTGGCCGAGCTCGGGTGTCTCTCCGACGTCACCTTCTTCCGGCGCCTGGGCTTCGCCACCGTCGAGACCCTGGACGTTTCGGACTGGGAGAAGCCGGACCGGGTCTGGGACCTGAACCGGCCGGTGCCCGAGGCGTGGCACGGGCGCTACGACTGCGTGTTCGAGTCGGGCACCATCCAGCACGTCTTCCACACGCCGAACGTGCTCGCCAACGTGCACGCGCTGCTCGCTCCCGGCGGACGCGCTGTCCACGGCCAGGCGCCCTCGCACAACCACGTCGACCACGGCTTCCACATGTTCTGTCCGACGCTGTTCTGGGACTGGTACACGGCCAACGGCTGGCAGGTCCCGGCGGCGTACTGGTACGAGTTCGAGCCGTTCTGGTTCCGCTCCAAGTTCGCCTCGCCGCCGTGGCGGATCCGGCGCTACTCGCCGGGCGCGCTCGACGCCTGCTCCTACGGCGGGTTCGGCCGGCGCCAGGTGGCGCTCTTCTTCGTCGCCGAGCGGGTCGAGGGGGCGCGCGCGGACGTGATCCCCCAGCAGAGTTACTACCAGCGCTTCTGGAGCGAGGAGGCCGGCGACCGGATGGATCCCGAGGCGCAGCGCGCGCGCGCCCGCGCGCGCCGTCTCGACCGCTTCGAGGCCGGCCTGGGCGGCCGTCCGTTCGCGTCGAACGCCTGGTTCGCCTGGAAGCGCCTGCGCAGCTGGCTGGTCCACCGCCTGCCGCGCCGGCTGCCGCCGCCCGATCTGCGTTACTGAGGTCCGCGCCCTCAGCGCGATTCCAGGTGCGGCTCGGGGGCCGGGCCGGGCGCCTTCGGCCCCGCGAAGAAGGCGCGGAACTCGGCGCCGTGCCGCCACACACTCCACGCCAGGCCCGCGAGCGCGGCGGCGGTGGTGAGCGCGAGCCGGAGCCAGGGGCGCTCGCCCGCGGCCCACCAGGCGAGCGCGAACGGCGCCAGGGGCACGCAGTAGATCCCGACCAGGTCGCGCAGCAGCCGGCCGAGCGTGCGCCCGCCTCCGGCCCGCCAGAGCGCCAGCCAGACGACCGGTGCGCCGAGCGGCAGGAAGTGCGCCCACGCCATGCCGAGGGGCGAGGCGAGCGCCCGGCAGAGCAGCACGCCGCCGGCCACCAGCCCGGCGAGCTGGAGCGCGAGGGACGCGATGCGCGCGCGGTCCTGGCCGCGCGCCACCAGGAACTCACCGCCGAAGCGGCCGAGCGGATCGACGAGGGGCGCGAAGGCGAGCAGCCGCAGGAAGGGCGCCGCGCCGAGGTAGTCCTCGCCGCGCATGACGAGCAGGATCAGCTCGGCGTTGGCGGCCACGAGCAGCGCGGCCGGGACCTCGATCGAGCTGAACAGGACGGTCGCCAGCCGGTAGACCCGGAACTGCTCCGCCGGGCGGTCGGCGAGCCCGACCAGCGCGGGGAACAGGCTGCGCGCGAACGGCTGCTGCAGGATGCGGAAGACCAGGAAGGCGAGTGCCAGGCCGGCCAGGTAGAGGCCGACCTGGCCGCCCGCGAACAGGCGCCCGACCACGAAGGCGTCGCCGTAGCCGACCGCGGTGGTGAGCAGCCAGACCCCCATCAGCGGCAGGCTCTCGACCACCAGCCGGAGCGAGGTGCCCGTGGCGTGGTGGAGGACGATCTCGCCGCGCGCGCCGCGCCAGAGCTCGAACGCGAACAGGATCTGGCCGGCGAGGGTGCCGACCACGAACGACCAGAAGCCGAGCCCCGCGATGCTGCCGCCGACGACGCCGCTGGCGTAGCCGGCCACGCGCAGGAACTCCGCCGAGAGGGTGCGCTCGATGGTGAGCCGGGCCTCGAACCAGATCAGCGCCACCGCGCCCAGGCCCTCGAGCACGAGCCCGGCGGTCATGACCCGGATGCCGCCGACGAGGTCGGGGCCGGCGCCCGCGTAGGCCCCGGCGATCCACGGCGCGGCCACGAACAGGCCGGCGGCGAGCGCGGTGCCCCACACCAGCTCGAGGCGCAGGAAGGTCCCGAACGGCATCGGGCGCAGGCGCATCACGTGGTTCGTGACGCCCAGGTCGCGCACCGAGGCGAGCAGCAGGAAGAGCGCCTCCAGCCAGCCCCAGGCGCCCCACTCGTCGGGCGCGACGAAGCGCCCGGCGACCACGTGGGCGGCCTGGATCGAAACCAGCCGCACCAGCTGCGCGGCGGTGGCGGCGCTGCCGGAGCGCAGCAGTCCGCGCGCGGTCGACATCGCGGCCTAGGGCACGACCTCGACGTCGCGCCGCAGCGTGTTGCCGGGGCGCCGGTCGGAGAACCAGGCCACCTGCTCGCGCACGGGGTCGAGCTCGAGCACGTACCGGCCCGGCCGGCGGGGCGCCTCGACCTCGAGGCTCACCTCGGCGACGCCGCCCGGCGGCAGGTCGCCCGGCAGCAGCGTGCGCAGGCCGTCCCAGACCAGCCGCGCGCCGTCGGGCGCCAGCCAGTGATAGGCGAGGGCGACGCGGCTGCCGCCGCGCGCGCGCCAGACCGCGCTGCTCGTGTTGCGCACGCGGCCGTGGAACTGCACCGTGGCCCCCGGACCGAGCGTCGCGGGCACCTGCGCCTCGAGCCACTCGACCGAGAAGACGTCGGTGGCGAGCTCGTCCTCCTCGCCCAGGTAGGTCACCATGGCGCCGACCAGCATCTCGAGCTCTTCCTGCTCCCAGGCCGGTACGACACGGGCGCCCGGGCCGTCGGGCTCCCCGGCGGCGGCCTCGCGGCTCGCGCGCCGGTTGCGGGTGGAGACGACCTCGGTGTGCCAGGCCTGGCTCGAGGCCCTGACGGTCAGCTCGTAGACCCAGGAGCGGTTGCCCTCCCAGTCGATCCGCGGCGCGCGCTCGCGCGGCGCGAGCGCGACGCGCGTGACGTTCGCCCCCGGCTCGAGGCTCTGGAAGTGCGGCTCCTTGGCGGCGCCGTCGAGGGCGATCCGCACCCGGTTCGGCGCGGTCACGGTCTCGACCTGGAACACCGGGCGCCGCAGGGGCTCGAGCGTGCGCAGGGTGATCGCGACCTTCTTGCCACCGACCACCCAGAGCGCGTCGCCCACCGGCCGGAAGAGGTCGCTGCGGCCGAAGAAGAACGCGCCCGCGGTGCCGCCGTAGCCGCGGTAGCCGGGGATGTTGCCCTGGATCGAGGTCTCGAGCGGGAAGAGCTGGAAGGGCGCGTTGCGGGTGTGCGCCTGGAGCGTCGGGCTGGGCACGATGGCGCCGTAGGGCGAGAACACGAGCGGACCTACGAACAGCCCGCCCAGCGCGAAGCCGGCCACCGGCAGCCAGGCGGGGGCGATGCGCGTGACCAGGAAGAGGAAACCGGGCAGCGCGTTGACGAAGTAGCGGTTGCCGACGAAGCCGCCGCCGCCGTGCCAGTTGAATGGGATCAGGGTGAGGAAGAACAGCGCCACGCCGCCGAGGCAGGCGAGCAGCAGCCAGCGCAGACCCGAGCGCCGCTCGTAGGCGAGGAACAGGCCGAGCGCGAGGAGGGTGAACGGCGCGTAGAGGAAGAGGCCGGTGTGACGGCCGATCAGGAAGTAGCGCGAGTTGTCGAGCAGCCGCGCGTCGATCTCGGGCGCGCGGAAGATCCAGTTCCAGGCGTTGCGCGGACCGGACATCGGATCGGGCGGCGTCGGCTCGGGCAGCTCCGGCATCTGGTCGAAGCGCTCCACCCGCACGCCCTGCCGCTCGACGCCGAGGTAGGCCGACGCGGTGGGGGAGAGAGCGAGCGAGGTTCCGCACAGGGCGAGCCCGCCGACGGCGGCGCCGGCGAGCCAGGACAGGGCGCGCCGCCGCCCGCCGCGGCCCGCCACGGCCACCAGCGCCGGCAGCCCGAGCAGGGCGAGGATCGGCTTGTTGTAGGCCGCGGCGACCAGCGCCGCGGCCGAGAAGGCCGGGCGCGTACCGTCGTTCCAGACTCGCTCCCAGGCACGGCCCAGGCGGGTGAGCGCCGGCCCCACCGGAGCCTCGGTGAAGGCGAGATAGAGGCAGGCGGTCACGCCGGTGATGCACAGCACCTCGGTGTGCATCCAGAACACGTAGGGGAACGCGTTGGAGAGCAGGAAGAAGCCGGCCGAGAAGAGCAGCGCGAGCCACTCCGGGTTGTGGCGGCGCAGGTAGAGCGCCCCCATCCAGACGGCGGCGAGCAGCAGCGCCATGTTGGTGGCGAAGAACCCGCCGGCGCCGAACAGGGCCGTGGCGGGAGCGGCGATCAGGGAGATCAGCCAGGGCTTGCCGAAGTAGACGGTCTGCCAGCCGTCGGCCGACATCAGGATCAGGTTGTTGACGAGGTTGTAGGGGAACTCGACCGCCAGGCGCCGGATGTCACCCACGTCGCAGACGAGGTCGCGGTCGTGGGCGAGCGAGAGCGCCATCAGGTAGTAGGCGGGCTCGTCGGACTTGAGGTTCATCGGCTGCCCGGGCTTCGCGATCGTCGCCGGGAAGACGACGAGCAGGAGCGCGAGCGCGAGGAAGACGTACCGGGAGGGGCGCGACATGCGTCGGCGCAGTCTATCGCGGGGGGCGGTCGCGCTTGGGCGCGGACCGGGGCTGGGATAGTCTCCACCGGCGTTTTGCCCGCTCCCGCGGGCCGCCCCGTACCTCCCGACACCGTGCGACTCGCCCGCCCCTTCGCGCTCGTCCTCGCCCTGCTGGCGGCGGCGGGCTGCGCCCCGAGCCGGCCCGAGCCGCCGCGCGGGATCCTGGTCGTGCTGGTCGACGCGCTGCGCTGGGACCACCTCGGGCTCCACGGCTCGTCGATCCCGGCCACGCCCTCGATCGACGCGCTCGGCGGCGAGAGCCTCGATTTCCGCAACGCCTTCGTCCAGGCGACCTGGACGAGGCCGAGCGTGCCCTCGCTGCTCACCGGCCTCTACCCGGCGGAGCACGGGCTCGGCGACTTCGTGGCCCAGGGCGGCGCGGTCCAGGGCCAGGCCCTTTCGCCCCAGGCGACGACGCTCGCCGAGGGCATGAAGGCGGCCGGCTACCGTACGGCGCTGGTCGCCTACCAGGCGCAGCTCTCGCCGCGCTTCGGCCTCGACCAGGGCTTCGACTTCTTCAACAACAACACGATGGGCGTCGAGAAGATCAACCGGCGCTTCCTGGACTGGCTGGACGAGGCTCCCGCGCAGCCGTTCTTCGCCTACCTCCACTACCTCGATATCCACTGGCCGTACTGCCCGCCCGCCGAGACCTACGGCCGCTTCGACGCCAATCCGGACGCGATGCGCTTCTGCGACAACTGGCGCAAGCTGCGCGAGGACATCCGGTCCGGTGCCGTCGTGCTCTCGGCGGCGGACCGCAAGGCGCTCGCCGCGCGCTACGCCGAGGAGCTGCTGGCGTTCGACGCCGGGCTCGGGCGCCTGTTCGCGGCGCTCCGGGAGCGCGGCGTGTGGGACGACACCCTGGTCGTGCTGACCTCCGACCACGGCGAGGAGCTCGCCGAGCGCGGTGGCATCGAGCACGGCCACACCATGTACGACGAGCTCCTGCGCGTGCCGTTCCTGTGGAAGCTGCCGGCCTCCTGGAGCAGGAGCCGCGGCGGCAGCATCGACGCCCTGGTCGAGACGCGCTCGCTGCTGCCCACGCTGTTCGACCTGGTCGGCCAGCCCGCCGTGCCGGGCGTGAGCGCCCCCTCGCTCCTGCCCTGGGTGCTCGGCCGCGCACCCGAGCAGCCGCCCTACGAGTACGTCGCCGGGGAGGCCAACGGCATGCTCGCGGTGCGCACCGAGAAGTGGAAGCTGGTGTTCACGGCGGAGTCGAAGAAGTGGGAGCTCTACGACCTCGAGAGCGACCCCGGAGAGCGCACCAACCTCGCGGAGAGCCGGCCGCGCGAGCTCGCCGCCATGCAGAACCTGCTGCGCGAGTGGCGCCGGGGCCTGAAGCCGATCGGCGCCGCCGACACCACGCTCGACGCCGAGACCGAAGAAGAGCTGCGGTCGCTCGGCTACCTGCGCTAGGGGCGCCGGCGCGGCGATGCGCGGCCCGTTCCAGCGCTTCGCCAGCTCGACGCTGCCCTTCTGGCTGCTGGCGGCGGCCGCGCTCGCCCTCTTCGCGGCGATCCGTGCGCACCGCCTGCCGCTCGCGGAGCTGCGCGGCGACGAGGCCACCTACGTGGCGATGGCGGCCAGCCTGGCGCGCGACGGGGACCTCGCCTTCGCGGCGCCGGACCGCCGCTGGGCGGAGGCGCGCGGCGGCGTGGCGCTGATCCTCGAGCGCACGGCGCGCGGCGTCCACTACTCGAAGCCGGTCCTCTATCCGCTGCTCGCGGCGCCCTTCCTCGCGATCGCCGGGGAAGCGGGCCTGATCGCGTTCAACCTCCTCGTCCTGGGCCTGGCGCTGCTGCTCGCGCGCGCCCTGCTCGTGCGCGTCGCGGCGGGGGCGCGCGTCACCGAGGCGTTGCTCACCTTCGCCTGTGCCTCGGCGCTCGTCCCCTACCTGGTCTGGCGGATGGCCGAGACGCTGCAGGTCGCGCTCGCGCTCGCCGGCCTCTCGCTCGCGCTCGCCGCCGAGCGCGGCGCGAGCGGGCCCGCGCAGGGCGCCGTGGCGCGCCTCCTCGCGGCGCGCCATGCGCACCTGGCGGGTGCGCTCCTGCTCGGCCTGCTGATCGGCCTGCGCGAGCCGCACGCGGCGGTCGCGGCCGTGCCGGTGCTCGCGGCGCTCGGCGGCCGGCGCTGGCGGCGCGCCGCGGCGGCGGCCGCCGCGGTCGCCGCCGGGTACCTGCTCGTGCTCGCCCTGACCTGGGCGACGACCGGTGCGCTCAACCCCTACAAGGCCGAGCGCGCGACGTTCAACGCCGCGACCGGCTATCCGGCCGGGGAGGACGCCGCGCGCGCCCTGGCGCGCTTCGGCACCGACGAGGCCTGGGCGACCTCGATGCTCGACGTGCGCCCGGTCTGGCAGGGCGAGCGCACCGCCTATGCGGTGCTCTACTTCT
>Ga0316622_100000365_pt1 | contig 25671 bp, 21 predicted proteins | sample OWC_Aug_OW2_C1_D_FD_207646 | JGI IMG/M metagenome (GOLD analysis project Ga0316622, IMG submission 207646) | Wetland soil microbial communities from Old Woman Creek delta, Ohio, United States - OWC_Aug_OW2_C1_D5_C | ecosystem: Environmental > Terrestrial > Soil > Wetlands | place: USA: Ohio... | reverse complement strand
GACGCTGCGCCTCGCAGAGCAACTCGGCGCCGAGACGGTGGTGCTAACCGGCCACGGGGTGAGCGAAGAGATCCTGGCGCATGCGCGGCGCCGAAACGTCAGTAAGATCGTCGTCGGGAAACCCGCGTACCGTCGCTGGCGACACCTGCTCGTCGGCACCATCGCGGACGAGCTGATCCGTGGAGCGGGCGAGACGGATGTGTATGTGATCAGCGGGGAGGAGTCGGCCAATGTCCCATATGCCGCCCCTCGTCTGCGTCGGGGCGTCGCCTGGCTCCCGTACGTTCGCGCTGCCGGGATCGTCGCGCTGTGCACCGGTCTCGCCTGGATCATGTTCCCCTCCTTCGATCTGTCCAACCTGATCATGGTCTATCTGCTCGGCGTGGTCCTGGTGGCCTCTCGGTCAGGGCCCGGCCCGTCCATCGCCGCCTCGATCCTCAGCGTCGCCGCGTTCGACTTTTTCTTCGTCCCGCCATTCCTGACGTTCCACGTGAGCGACACGCAGTATCTCGTGACGTTCGCGGTGATGCTGGTCGTTGCCCTCGTCATCAGCGGATTTACGGTGCGGATCCGCTGGCTCGCCGAGGCAGCCGGTCAACGCGAGCGGCGGACCGCGGCCCTGTACGCCTTGAGTCGCGAGTTGGCGGGGACGCGCGGCGTCGCCGGCATCCTCGAGGCGGCCGCCCGGCATATCGCCGAGGTATTCCGCAGCCGGGTCATGGTTTTCCTCCCGGACAAATCGGGGGCGTTGACGCCCCAGGCGAGCTCGGGACGGTACGAGCTCGACGCCACGGAGATGGGCGTGATCCGCTGGGTCTTTGAACACAACCAACCCGCAGGGCGGGGCACCGGCACCATTCCCGGCGCCAAGGCTCTCTATCTACCCCTGGCGGCCTCGCGAGGGTCCGTCGGCGCCATCGGCGTCCGGCCCAACGATGGCCACGTTCTGGAGACCCCCGAACAGCTCCACCAGCTGGAAACCTTCGCCACCCAGACCGCCATTGCCGTCGAGCGGGGTCTGCTCGCGGAGGAGGCCCACACGGCCCAGGTGCGGGTGGAGACAGAAAAACTCCGCAGTTCGCTTCTGAGCTCCGTCTCCCACGATCTCCGCACCCCGTTGGCCGCCATTACCGGGGCCGCCAGCAGCCTCTTGCAGAACGAGCCGTCGTTGGACTCCGACACCCGCCGAGAGCTCACCGAGACCGTCCGAGACGAGGCGGACCGCCTGGGGCGCCTGGTCCAGAACCTCTTGGATATGACGCGCCTGGAATCCGGTGCCGTGGTGGCGCGAAAGGAGTGGCACGCACTGGAAGATGCGCTGGGCCCCGCCCTCCAGCGGCTGGGACCCGCGCTCCGGGAGCGCCAGGTCTCCATTCGGATTCCGGAAGACCTTCCCCTGGTCCCGATAGACGACGTCCTGGTGGAGCAGGTTCTCATCAATCTCCTGGATAACGCCGCGAAGTACACACCCGGCACGACGCCCATCGAAATCTCGGCGGCCTTCAAGGACGGCGCCGTGGAGGTCGCGGTCGCCGATCGGGGCACCGGACTTGGCCCAGAGGACGTCGGCCGCGTCTTCGACAAGTTCTACCGCGGCGGCAAGCCGTCGGGGCGCGGCGCCGGTCTCGGGCTCCCGATTTGTCGGGGGTTCATCGAGGCGCACGGCGGCCGAATCTGGGCGAGCAACCGACCCGAAGGTGGAGCTGTCTTTCGGTTCACCCTGCCCGTGACAGGCACCCCACCCGACGTGAGGAGCGAAGATGGCTAACGCGCCCGATGCCGCACCCGACACCACCCGCGCCGCCAAGGAGCGGCCCGAGGCCGGGCCGACGGTGGTCGTCATCGAGGACGAGCCGCAAATTCGGAGGTTCCTGAGGGCGTCGCTGACCACCCAGGGCTTCCGCCTTGTCGAAGCGGTGACGGGGGAGGACGGACTGGCCCAGGCGGCAACCCGACAGCCCGAGATCATCATCCTGGATCTCGGCTTGCCGGACATGGACGGCCTCGATGTCATCCGCCGACTCCGGGAATGGACCGCCGTTCCCATCATCGTCCTGTCGGCACGAGGCCAGGAGCGCGACAAGATCGCGGCCTTGGATGCCGGGGCGGACGACTACGTGAGCAAGCCGTTCGGCGTGGGCGAGCTTCTGGCCCGGATGCGGGTCGCGCTGCGGCATGCGGCCATCGGGACACAGGATGCCGGGGAGCCGGTCTTTTCCGTCGGGGACCTCTCGGTGGATCTGGTTCGTCGTCACGTCCAGATCGCCGGCCGGGAGGTCCACCTCACACCCATCGAGTACCGCTTGCTGACCACACTGATCCGCCATGCCGGGAAGGTCATGACGCACAACCAGCTCCTGACGGACGTCTGGGGGCCCAACCAAGCCGACCAAGCCCATTATCTGCGCGTCTATGCGGCGCAACTTCGGCGAAAACTGGAGGCTGATCCCGCTCGGCCTCGGTACCTCCTCACCGAGCCGGGCGTGGGTTACCGGTTGGCCGCCGAATAGTCGTAGCCGCCCTCGATTTCCGTCCCCGCACGTTCCACGCGCCCCTCTGACACGTATCCTCCAGAGTTGTTTCCCGCCCTCAGCTTGACAAGTCACACGGCAAGACCTAGCATCCCGCGTCGGATGCGGGATGCCCCCCGCCACCCTGCGAGAAAAACACATGCCGAGTTCCCTGAAGCGCATGTTCCTTGGCCATCCGCTCGCCAGTGCGGAGGCGCGCCACGAGCGGCTATCCAAGATTCCGGCGCTCGCCATCTTCGCCTCGGACAACCTGTCCTCCGTCGCGTACGCGACGGAGGAAATCCTGCTGGTGCTCGTCCTGGCCGGGTCGGTTGCCCTCTCGTATTCGCCTCCCATCGGAATCGCCATCGGACTCCTGACGGCCATCGTGGCCAGTTCCTACTGGCAGACGATCCACGCGTACCCCTCGGGCGGCGGGGCCTACGTCGTGGCCAAGGAGAACCTCGGAGTCTACCCGGGGCTCGTGGCCGGGGCGGCGCTCTTGGTGGACTACGTCCTCACGGTCTCCGTGAGCGTGGCCGCCGGCGTGGCAGCCATCACGGCCGCCTTTCCGACCCTGTACCCGGCGCGGGTCGGAATCTGCGTGGCGCTGGTCCTCCTGATCATGCTCGCCAACCTCCGAGGCATCCGCGAGACGGGCCGGGTCTTTGCGCTACCCAGTTACTGGTTCATCGCGTGCCTGGGCCTCCTTCTGGCGGGTGGCTTTTACAAGCTCGTGACGCAGGGGACGCCGCCGAGCGCCGAGATGGTCCCCGCGCACGAACCCCTCACGGTGTTCCTGGTCCTACGGGCCTTCGCCTCGGGGTGCGCCGCCCTGACAGGGATCGAGGCGGTGGCGAACGGTGTCCAGGCCTTTAAGCCACCCGAGTCTCGGAACGCGGGGATCACGCTGGCCTGGATGGCCTTCATCCTTGGCAGCTCGTTTCTCGGTGTGACGTTCTTGGCGCACTATTTCCATGTCGTCCCCCGCGAAGGGGAGACGGTGGTATCGATGCTGGCCGGCCTGATCTTTGGGCGGACGTGGGTGTACTACATGATCCAGGCCGCGACCGCGATCATCCTCGTTTTGGCCGCCAACACCAGTTTCGCCGGGTTTCCCATGCTCGCATCCATGCTGGCCGCCGACGGATTCCTCCCTCGTCAAATGGCACATCGCGGGGACCGGTTGGTGTTCAGCAACGGAATCGTCCTGCTGGCGGCGATCGCGAGTCTGCTCTTGGTGCTTTTCGGGGGCAGCACACACGCCCTGATTCCGCTGTACGCCGTGGGAGTGTTCACCGCCTTCACGTTTTCTCAAGTTGGGATGGTGCGGCACTGGTGGACGGAACGGGGGCGACGCTGGTCATTGAAGACGGCAATCAACGGAGTCGGAGCCTTCGCCACGACGATCGTGGTGCTCGTGATCGGCGTCACCAAGTTCACGCACGGCGCTTGGATGGTCATCCTCCTGATTCCGCTCATTGTCCTCATCCTCCGGCGTATTCGCGACCACTACAACCAGGTGGCGGCGAAACTCTCCTTGGAAGGTGCTCGCCGCCCCCGGATCGGGAAGAATCCGGTCGTGGTCCTGGTGGCGGGGCTCCACAAGGGCGTCGTGGAGGCGCTGGAATACGCGCGATCCATCTCGCCCAACGTGACCGCCCTCACCGTGGACCTGGATCCGACGCAGACCACCAAGCTCCGGCTGAGGTGGGCGGAATGGGCGCCCGACGTCCCCCTGGTGGTTCTGGACTCTCCCTACCGATCGATTATCCGGCCGCTCCTGGAGTACATTGACCGAATGGAGCGCCAAGGTGAGGGACGCTACCTCACAGTCGTCATCCCCGAGTTCGTCCCCTCGCGCTGGTGGGAGCATCTCCTGCACAACCAAACCGCCCTGCTCATCAAGGCCGCCCTGCTCTTCCGGCCCGGCAAAGTCAGCGTCAGCGTGCCCTATCACCTCGGCGATTGACACTCGCCCAAATCTCCGGATAAGTTTCAAGGCCTATCACGCGATCTGAAGCGTAGGCGCTTGCCGACAGGTGAAACGCATCACTCCCCAGGGAATGACCCAGCACCCATTGGGTGAGCGAACGGTCGCGTCCAATTCTCCGGATTGCGGCATCTGATATGGACGGGATTCATGGGGCGATTACACTCGTATCAGTTAGCCGGAGATTTGGGACTCGTGGGTGCGCTTGACCCCGGAATGCCAGGCCCGTAGAATGCCGCGAAATGCCTCGACATGATTTTCGAACTCCACATCGTTCATTCCCGCGCGCTGCGGCAGCGGTCCTCGCCTGGGGAATGCTCCTCCTCCTCCTTGGGCTGGGTGCGCCTATCTCCGCTTTGCCGGCAGAGGTCCACTTCACCCCCGATGGCGGCATCCGCCGGCACTTGCTCGACGCCATCCAAGACTCGCGGCAACGGATTGATGTGGCGGTGTTCCACATCACCTCCACCGAGCTCGCCCGGGCGCTCACATCCGCCAAAACGCGGGGCGTCCGCATCCGCATCCTCACCGACCACGAGAAGGCGAGGTTGGACGGGCCGGCCATGCGGATCTTTCGAGCGGCCGGTCTGTCGGTTCGAGTTCTGGGGGTACGTGAACAGAGCCTCATGCATCACAAGTTTGCCATCTTCGACGACCGGCTGGTGGCCACGGGTTCGTACAATTGGACCCAGTCGGCAGAGCGGGCCAACTACGAGAACCTCATCCTCCTGGACGACCCCACGGTGGTCGCCCGGTTCACAGAGGAGTTCCAGCGCCTCTGGCGGTTGTCCAGAGAGTAAGCACAACTTCTCCGGATCTCGCATCGCTACGCCGAAAATTCTTGCGAACCGCCTGATGGTCTGTTACTAGAGAGCACGTTGCGCTCGGAAAGCAGCGAAGAAAATTGGCGGGTCCGGGAGGTTGAATGCAGCGTTCCGTCGGATGGTCCCTCGTGACGACGATTCTGGCCGGCACGCTCCTCGTCGCCTCCCCGCGGCCGGCTGCGGCCGATGTCACACCCCCGCAAAACCCCCACTTCCCCACACCCGTGGCTCTCACCCCCAACGTCGCCTTCTGGAAGCAGATCTACACCGAGCACGGCGTCGGGGATTTCGTCTTGCACGACCGGGACAACCTGGGCGTGATCTACGGCGTCGTGCGCGTCGCGGAGCAGGCAAACCAGATCCGGGCAGAGCAGCTGGCCAAGCCCGAGATTGACCGCGCTCGGGGAAACTACAGAGAGGCGCTCCTGCGTCTCGCCGACGGTGCCAGCCCCGAGGACCTCGGACCCGAGGGGCGCCGAGCGGCGGACCTGTGGCGGTGCCCCTGCGGCCCCGAGAGTCTGCGGCGCGCCGCCGACAACATCCGCGTCCAGCAAGGATTGCGCGAGAAGGTGGATGAGGGGTTGCGGAGGGCGCGCGGCTTGCTGCCGAAGATCGTGACCATCCTTCAGCGGCACGAGGTGCCCGTGGAGCTGGCCGCTCTTCCCCTCGTGGAGTCTACGTACAACCCCGCGGCGTACTCCAAAGCGGGAGCGGCGGGCCTCTGGCAGTTCATTCGATCGACCGGAAAGCAGTATGCTCTGGTCAGAGGCCGACGCGATCACCGTCGCGACCCAGTGCGCGCCACCGAGGCCGCCGCCCGCCTGCTCCGCAACAACTACGAGGCGCTTGGCTCCTGGCCGCTGGCCATTGTCGCGTACAACCACGGCCACGCCGGGATCCAGGCGGCCAGCGCGGCCGTGGGCAGCACGGCCATCGAGGACATCGTCGCTCGCTACACCGGCCCCCGCTTCGGATTCGCCTCGAAGAACTTCTACGCCGAGTTCCTGGCCGCCCTGGATGTCGTCCATCCGCTGATCGGTGGCCGCGGCAAAGCGCACGAGGCCAAAGGCCGACGGCGCAGCACGCAGCAGGCAGCGCTACCTCACCAGCCGCCGGCCGTCGTCCTCGCCCCGCCGGCGCCTACCCCTGTTCCCGCGGCGGTCGAGGCGGCCCCGGCGATCGAGGCGCCCGCGGCGCCCGTGCCTGCACCGCAGGCGGAGGAGCCGTCCGCATCCGATCAGCCCCTCACGGATCCGGATGCGACGCTGACCCCGACGGATCCGCCGGCCGATGCCGTCGAGGCCCCTGCGGCGCCCGAGACTGTGCCGCTCCCCGAGCAGACGGTCGCCTCCGAGCACTCCTCCGTGGCCGCAGATCTCGCCGCGCCTCCGCCACCACCCGCGTCGGAGGAAAGCACGACGCTCCTGCCTCCGGAAGACGATGCGTCTCCGCACGCCGCAACGCCTTCCGAGACCCAGACGGCGGAGCCGCCGGAGATCACGTTTCCCTAAACGGATTCGCCCCGCGGTTGACGCCCCTCTCACGCTTCCCCGCACGTCTCCTTGACCGAAAGGCCTTGACCGACTCAGGGCACGGCTGTTATGGTCCCCCTCGTTTTCGTCGACGAAACCGGCCCGGCCCGCCGGTTCGGTTGGTGCCCGTTTGACCCGCATGTCGCGGGATGCCGGAGGGGGGATCACTGCCATCATGCGGCACACCGGTGCTGAAGTCGTTTGGGAGTGTTTGATCCGCGAGGGGGTCGACGTCGTCTGGGCCTATCCGGGCGGCGCGGCCCTGCCGATCTTCGACGCGCTCGCCAAGTATCCGCAGATTCACCACGTGCTCGTCCGTCACGAGCAAGCCGCGGCACACGCCGCGGACGGCTACGCGCGCGCCACGGGCAAAGTCGGCGTGTGCGTGGCCACCTCGGGCCCGGGGGCCACGAATCTCGTCACGGGAATCGCCACGGCGATGCTGGATTCGGTCCCGATGGTGGCGCTGACGGCGCAAGTCGCCGACTCGGTGATCGGCACCGATGCGTTCCAGGAAATCAACATCACCGGCATCACCCTCCCCATCACCAAGCACAACTACCTCGTGCGGCAAAGCCGGGACCTGGTGCGGTCCCTGCGCGAGGCCTTCTACCTGGCTGGGACCGGCCGGCCGGGCCCCGTGTTGGTGGACCTCCCCAAGGACATTCTGACCGGCCCCTGCGAGTTTCACTACCCGGAGCGGGTCTCGCGGCTGGGCTACCGGCCCGTGGTCCGCTCGGCGCCCTACCAGATCCAGCGCGCCGCACAGCTCATCCGGGATGCCAAGCGCCCGGTGGTGCTCTCCGGTCACGGGGTGCACGTGGCCACCGCGTGGGAGGAGCTCCGGCGGTTCGCCGAGCGCATCAGCGCGCCGGTGGTGAGTACGCTGCTCGGCCTGAGCACCTTGTCTGCGGACCACCCTCTCTGTCTGGGCATGGCCGGAATGCACGGGGTGGCCTGGGCGAACCTGGCCGTGCAGAACGCCGATCTGCTCATCGCCCTCGGAATGCGCATGGACGACCGCTTCACCGGCAGCCTGCGCCATTTCGCCCCCCAGGCCAAACTGCTGCACGTGGACATCGATCCCGCCGAGATCGGCAAGCGGATCCCCGCTGCCCTCCCCATGGTCGGCGACGTCCGGATCGTCCTGGAGGCGCTGACTGCCGAACTGCCGGAGATCGACCATCGCGATTGGCTGGATCAGATCGGGACGTGGCGCGAGCGGCATCCGCTGGCCGTCCATGCGGTGGGTTCCCTGCCGCCGCAAGAGGTCATCCGCGCGCTCTACGAGGCGACCGGCGGCGAGGCCGTGCTCGTCAGCGATGTGGGCCAGCACCAGATGTGGGTGGCGCAGCATTACCGGTTTCGCCGCTTGAACAGCTTCTTCACCTCGGGCGGTCTCGGCACCATGGGATACTCGCTCCCGGCGGCCCTGGGCGTCCAGGCCGGCCATCCCAAGGAACCGGTCTGGGTGGTCGTGGGCGACGGCAGCTTCCAGATGAACCTGCAGGAGTTGGCGACGGTCGCCCAGGAGCGGCTCCCCATCAAGATCGTCATCATGGACAACGGCTACCTGGGCATGGTCCGCCAGTGGCAGGAGTTGTTTCACGGCGCCCGCTATATCGGGACACCGATCAGCGGCCCGGACTTCGTCCAGCTGGCGGGAAGCTACGGCATCCCCGCGCGGCGCGTCACGGCGACGGCGGACCTCGCGGCGGCCTTCACCGCTGCCCGGGAGAGCGGCGGCCCCTACGTGCTGGACTGCAAAGTGGAGCAGGACGAGAACGTCTACCCGATGGTCCAGCCGGGGACGAGCAACACCGACTTCGTGGAAGATCCGCGGGGGAGGGCGCAGGAACCATGAGGCACGTCTTGGTGGCGCTGGTGCAGGACGAGCCCGCGATGCTGGCCCGGATGGGGAACCTCTTCGCGCGGCGCGGCTACAATGTCGAGAGCTTCACCGCCGGCGCGTCCGAGTTGCCGGGGGTGACCCGGATCACGATCGTCGTCGAGGGGTCGAGCACGGCTCTCGACCAGATCGCCAAGCAGTTCCGCAAGCTGATCGGCGCCGTCAAAGTGGCGGACGTGACGGCAGACACGGACCAACTGGCCCACGAGATGCTGCTGGTCAAAGTCGGGGTGAACGCCAAGACGCGCCAAGAGGTGGTGAGCCTGGCGGACCTCTTCAAGGCCCGTATCGTGGACGTGTCCTCGACCACCCTGATGCTGGAGGCGACCGGCGAGCCGGACAAGCTGGAAAAGTTCTTGGAGGTCCTCAAGCCCTTCGGCATCAAAGAGCAAGCGCGCACCGGCGCCGTCTTCATCAGCCGCGGTGCCAAGGTACTCAACCAGCGCCAGCTCTCGGCCTCGGACCGCAAGTACCTGGCCGGGTGACGACACGGGAGCGCCATGCCCGATCTGCGCGTGGGTGTCATCGGTCTCGGGAACATGGGGCGACCCATCGCCGAGAATCTGCTGCGCGCCGGGTTTCCGACCACCGTCTTCGACCTCCGGCCGGAGGCCGTGGACGCCCTGCTGGGCCTGGGGGCCCAGGCGGCCCCGTCTCCGGCAGCAGCCGCCCGACAGGCGGAGATGCTCTTTCTCGTCGTGCCCGACTCCAGCGCCGTTCGGCAGGCGCTCTTTGGGAAGAACGGCGCGGCACGCGCGGCGGCGAAGGGCAGCGTGGTCGTCGACATGACGACGGGCGACCCGCACGACTCCAAACCCTTCGCAGACCGCCTCGCGAAACGGGGAATTGCCTACCTCGACTCCCCCATGACAGGCGGGGCGACGGGAGCGAAAGCTGGGCGGCTCCTGCTCATGGTCGGCGGCGATCGCGGCGTGTACGAGCGCTGCTTGCCTGTTTTCGAACGTATCAGCAAGCGGGCTATCCACGTCGGGCCGGTCGGCAGCGGCCACGTGATGAAACTCATCCACAACCACGTCTCGCATGCGGTCTTTGCGGCAACGTGCGAGGGCGTCGCGCTCGGTCAGAGGCTGGGGCTTTCGCCGAAGGACATGCTGGAGGTGTTCAACGAGGGAAACGCGCGGAGCTACGCCACCGAGGTCCGATTCCCCAAGTTTATCCTCCCCGAAACGTACGACAGCGGCGCCACGTTCAACATCGTCTGCAAGGACATGGCCCTCGTCCGGGCGCTGGGCCGGCGCGCAAAGTTCCGCTTGCCTATCAACGACTGCACCTACCGCTACTGGAAACACGCCGTGGACACGGGCATGGAACGGGAAGACTGGTCAAAGATTGTGCTGCTACTGCAGGCGCACCTCGCAAAGTAACCGCCCAACCTACCGACGCACCACGACGGCGACGCCCCGGTACGGATCGAATCAAGCGGAAAACCCCCTGCGCCTACGGGCGCTGCACTCACCCATGCCGGGCAGACGAGACCCGAGAACTCACTGCGCTCGCGCCCGCGCCACCAGCGCCTTCAGGGTGTCCAGGCTTGCGGCCCCGGGAATGAACTCGGTCCCCACAATGAGGGCAGGGGTGCCCTCGATGTTGAGGGCGCGTTGGAGCTGGAAGTTCCGGTCGAGGGCCTCGGAGACGGACGGATCGGCCATCTCCTTCTGGAGCCGCGGGATGTCCAGACCTGACTGCGTGGCGACCTTCAGCACGACCTCCTCGGTCAACGGCTCGTTCGTGGCCATGAGCGCTTCGTGCAGCGCTTCGTGCTTGCCCTGCTTCCGCGCCGCCAGGGCCGCCCGCGCGGCAAACACCGAGGGCGGGCCCAGGATCGGAAGATCCTTGTACACCAGCCGCACGTCGGCATCCGCCTGCAGGAGCTTCTTCAGTTCCCCCTCCTGGCGCTTGCAGTAACCGCACCGGTAGTCGAAGAACTCCACGACCGTCACCCGGCCTTGAGGGTTTCCTCCAACGGGGCTACCCGGATCCTGGGTGAGCTGCGCGAGGTGGGCGCGAATCGCGTCCACCCGCTGCACTCGCTGCCGCTCCTGCTCTCTCCGCTCCATCTCCTGGAGGGCTTCCAACACGACCTCCGGATGGGCGCGGAGATACTCGCGGACGACCGTCTCGATCTCCTGGCGGCGCGACGCATCCGGCGCCTCGCCGGCCCGGACCGGCACGCAGAGCCCGAACGCCAGGGCGATGGTGAGTCCGACCGCCACCGATGTGCGTCGGAATGTCATGAACATACCTCCCCGGGCTGCAGCACGACGCCGCCGCCCGTCGTCTGGTTGTTTGTGTCGTGCGCGGCCGCCCGCGTCGGGCGCGGCGCGCTCACCTGGTCATTCTGGCACGGTAGCGGTTCAGCGGGTTGCATAAAGACTCGTTTGCGGCAGGCTGCTTGGAAAAGGTCCAGCTGCAAGGCGCGACGCGATCCGGCGGGTACCCACCGCAGGTGGGTGCAGGCGTACTCCGTCCGTACGTCGCAGCGCCACGGGAGCGCGGGGGCACCCACCGAAGGTGGGTCCCAGCAGATGGGCCTTTTTCAGCAGCCGGTTAAGGGCGAGCCGTGAGGCGCGTGAGCAGCCGATCGAGGGCATCGGAGAAGCGGCGCCGGTCGGCGGGCCCGGGCGCCGGCGGCCCGCCCTGCACGGCGCCGGCCGCGCGCAGGTCGTGCATGAGATCGCGCATGGCAAGCTTTGCGCCCGCGTTGTCGGGATTGAATTCGTCGCCGCGCGGGCTCAAGCCCAAGGCACCGCGCGCGACGACCTCGGCCGCCAGCGGCACGTCCGCCGTGACCACGAGGTCGCCCGCGGCGACCCGCTCCGCGATGTAGCGGTCGGCGGCATCGAAGGCCGAGCCGACGCGCACCGCGCTGACCAGGTCGGAGGCGTGCGGTGGGATGGGGCGGTTTGCGACCCGCACGACCGGAATCCGCCGCCGCTCGGCCACGCGCAGCAACAGGTCCAGGATCGCCCGGGGGCAGCCGTCGTCATCCACCCAGATCCGCAACACGTTCCTGCGCTCCGCCGCGCCTGCCCCGTTCACTGGGCCGCATATTTCGCACAGAGCCCGGCAAATTCCGCTTCGGGGACGCGGCCGCTGGCTACGTCGCGGTAGCTGTCCTCCTCGATGTGATGCGTCGAGAATTCGATGATCTCGCTATCCTCCAGCCCGGTGAAGCGGTGCTTTTCGCCCGGATGGATATGCTGCTTCATGCCCGGTCGCAGCACGCGGGGCGCGCCGTCCACTTCCATCAATACGCGGCCCGAAATCACGTAGAAGACCTCGTCCTTGAGCCGGTGATGGTGCACGCTGCACCGATAGCCTTGCCGGAGCACCAGCTTCTTCCCGCAGTAACTCGCGTTGACGATCCAGTGCTCCTCGCCCCACACCTTGGGGTGGATCTCGATCTCGCCGTCACGCATGCCCCGACCTCCGCCGCCTGTCGCGCGGCGCGCTCATCCCCGGAATAGCGCTGCCACCCGGCAGCTTGCGACCGGGTCGCGGCCGATCGCCGTCTCGTCCGACAGCACAAATCCCCGATACCCCAACCCGAGCGCATCGTACGCCCCGCACAGCTCCGCCCGGGTCGGGGTCGGGTGCTCCGTCATGTGCTCGAAGACCTGCCCCGCCAGCAGCACGGGTACGGGCATCGCGCGTACCGTCGCCGAAAAGCGATGCGTCGCCTCCGCCATGGCTCTCGCCCCAAGCTCGGCGCCGAGATCGCCGCGGCACAGCCACAACTCATCGGCGGATTCGGCGATCCGCGCTGCCTCGTCAAGCGCCGGCCGGCGCTCCAGCTTGGCGATCAGATGGATCGAAGAACCTATCTGATCCCGGTAGTGCCCCATCTCCTCGGCGTCCCGCACATAGGACACGGCATAGCGGACTCCGGCCAACGTGCGCGTGCTGTCGAGGACCGCCCGATCGTTATCGCCCAGCGATTCTTGCCGGTACGTGGACGCCGCGTACGTGATCCCCTTGCGCGAGAGAAGCGCCCCTCCGTCGATTACGCGCGCGTGAAGCGCGTCGGGGCCCTGTGTTTCCAGCGCGAGGCGTAGCTTGGCATCGTCCAGCACGATCTCGCCGCTCGACATAGAGGCGGCCCTGAAGAAGTCGGCGTGCGGAACCGGAAGCATCCCGGGGCTATCCGTCGACGCCTCGCAGATCAGTGTCACCTTCTGTCCCCGAGTGAGCACGCACTCGGGGAGCTGTCCCAACCGCCACTTGCTTCCCTGCAGGTCGAGGACGAGTGAGGGGGCGGTATCCCTTGTCGCGAGAAAGGCGCCGAGTCGCCCGGCCCACGACTCCAGCTGCGAGAGAGACAGGTGAGAAGTGTTCAGGCGAAATCCGGTAACACCGACGTCGCACATCGCCTGCCACGTCGATTCACCGTCACTGTTTGGGCCAAGCGTCGCGATTACCTCGTACTCCATGCATCCGCACCGTTCACTACCGAATGTCCGGCCCCTCGATGGGCCGCGTGGGCGGCGCGGGCCGGACCGGCCGCATGCGCGCGCGATCGATCGCCTCGACAAACGCGCGCGCGCGCCGGGCGATTGCGTCCTCGTCCCGCTCCTCGCCGACGCCCCAGTCGTCGCTTGCGACAACCGCTGCGGCTCCCGAGCGGATGAACTCCCCGGCGTTCTCCGGCGTGATGCCTCCGGCGGCGACAAGCGAAATGCCGGGCGCCTCCCGGAGAACCTCACGGACGTATCCCGGACCCGCTTGGCCCGCGGGGAAGAGTGCCGCCAGACCCGTCCGGAGGCTCCACGCCTGCCTGATCTCCGTGGCGGTAAACGCCCCCGGAATGGCCAGCACCCGGGCATCCTGGCAGATCCGTATGGACTCGGGTTCCAGGCCGGTCATCAGGACGAACTCGGCGCCGGCCCGAACCGCCTCCTCAACGTCCTGGACGCCGTAAACACCCGAAGCGCCGATCAGCACGCGGCGCGCGAACGCCGCGCGAGCGCGACCGATCGCACGGGACATCTCCCGCGCGGTCGCTTGGAGGGCGACGGCCGTCACGCCACCGCGCTGGAGGGCCTCCACGACGCGGAGGGCATCCTCCGCATCCTGCACCGTTACCCGCGCGATCAGGCCGGCCTTGGGAATGTGTACGATTGGATCGTCCACGACAAACCTCTCTTCCGGAATCGGCGGTTGGGGCCGCCACCCCTCCCAGACGGCCCACGCGGCCGCGAGCACCCCGACGAGGGCAACCGTGAACGCAAGCAGGGGAGCGGCAGCGCGTCCCCTTCGCGGTCCGTGTTGTGTCAAGCGCTCGATGGCCTTCTTCATCAGCAGGTTGCTGAAAAGCGTTTTTGCACAGGCCGCTCAAAAAGGTCCAGATGCAAGGCGGAACGCGAAGCGCCGAGCGAGGCGTACTGGGGTGTACGCTGCAGCGAGTGCGCAAGCGGTCCAACGCCGCAGATGGGCCTTTTTGAGCGGCCCGCTACGTGTCCGCGAGACCCATCCGGTCCGCCCGGAAGATCCGCGCATCCATGAGTTTGAGGTCGGGCGCAACCATCGGTCGGAACGCCATTTGCCCCAGGACATCCTTCTCGAGGTCCGCACCCGGGGCAATCTCGGTGAGCAGGAGGCCGTCCTTGGTGATGACGAGCACCGCCCGCTCGGTGATGAACTGCACGCGCTGGCCGCGCTCGGCCGCCAACTCGCCGCTGAAGGTGATCTGCTGGACGCGCGGCACGAATTTCTTGAAGCGACCTTCCTTGGTTATGGAAAGCCGCCCGTCGCCGACGGCGACCTCCAACCCCCCGGCCGTGAACGTGCCGCAGAACGCCACAGCCTTGGCTCCTTGAGAGATGTTGACAAATCCGCCAACGCCGGGCATGCGCCCCTGGAACTTGCTGACGTTCACATTACCGCGCTGGTCAGCCTCGGCCATCCCGAGGAACGTCAGGTCCAGGCCGCCGCCGTCGTAGAAGTCGAACTGGTACCCCTGGTCGAGGACCGCTTCGGGATTCGACGACATGCCGAAGATCACCCCGGGGGCCGGGATTCCACCGGTGAGCCCCTGTTCGATCGTCGGCGTGATGCGGTCTGCAATCCCCTCCTCGGCGGCCACCAGCGCCACGCCGTCTGGCATCCCCACACCCATGTTCAATACCGCCCGGGGGAGCCGGCTCAGCTCCAGCGCGGCCCGGCGCGCGATCACCTTCCGTTCGTCCAGCGGCATCGGCGGGAGGGACGAGACGGGAATCCTCACCTCGCCGCTGAAGGCTGGGTTGTACTCGCTCACCACGCTCTGCCACTGCTCGGGGTGGACGACGATGTAGTCCACCATGGTGTGCGGGATCTTGACCATCTTGGGGTGCAGCGTCCCGGCTTGCGCCAGCCGTTTCACCTGGCAGATCACGATCCCGCCCGAATTGCGGGTCGCCATCGCCATGGGCAGGACTTCCAGGAAGGCCGGCTCGTGCTCCAGCGTGATGTTCCCCTTCTCGTCGGCGGTGGTCCCACGCACAAAGCACACGTTCAGCGGCAAGGCGCGGTAGAACAGCCAGTCGCGTCCGCCGAGAGTCACGACCTCGATGAGATCCTCCGTCGTCCGAGAATTGAGCCGGCCGCCCTCCACGCGGGGGTCAATGAAGGTCTTGAGGCCGATGTGGGTGACGAGGCCCGGACGGCCGGCGGCCACCTCGCGCAACCACTGCGACATGACCCCCTGCGGCCAGCAGTACGCCTCGATCTTGTTGTCCAGAATGAGCTGGGCGAGCTTGGGGGACATCCCGTAATGGCCCCCGATATCGCGCCGAATCAGGCCGTCGCCCGTGAGTTGGTTGAGACCGCTGTCCTTCCAGTCCCCGATGCCGGAGACGTGCAGCACGGTGAGGTCGCGCGGCCGGCCGGTTTCGGCAAACGCGTCCGCCAGCGCCTTGATGAGCAGATCCGGCTCCACATTGCCGCCCCCGGCGCCGTGAATGGCCAGAGTGTCGCCCGACTTGATGAGTTCGATGGCCGCACGCGCACTGATGACTTTATCGCTCACACCCGCTCTCCGTTGATCCAAAGGTTTCCCGCTGGCAACCAGTCTGGACGCCAAGACCCTGAAGGAAACCGCAGATTACGCAGATTTCGCAGATGTTCTTGGGCCCTTTCCTGCCCCAGAATCGGTGGAATCTGTGAAATCTGTGGTTAATCCCAGGTCCGACAATATTTCGGCAGCACGCTGGCGGACTCTAGAGAAAATACTCCAGCCGTCCGCCGCTGATATCAAGCACCGCGCCGTTGAGGTACGACGCGGCCTCGGAGGCGAGAAACGCCACGACCCGGCCGACTTCCTTCGGCTCGCCGATCCGACCCAGCGGGATCTGCTGCTGCAGCTTCTCGATCGTCGGCGGGGCCAGGATTCCGCGTAGGGTCTCCGTCCCGATGAACCCCGGGGCAATCACGTTCGCGGTGATCCCCTTCGGTCCGAGTTCCCGCGCCGCGGTCATGGTCAAGGCGACCACCCCGGCCTTGGCGGCCCCGTAATGGCCCAGGCTGGGCCGCCCGCCGACCCGGCCGTGAATCGACGAGGTGTTGATAATCCGGCCCCACCCCTGCGCGATCATGTGCGGCGCCGCGTACTTGATGCAGAGGAACGCGCTCTTGAGATGATTCCCGACCATGAAGTCCCACAACTCCTCGGGCATGTCCACCAGCGGCTTGTTGAGGTGGGGGCCCGTCGTGCCCGCGTTGTTCACGAGGATGTCGAGGCGCCCGAAGGTCTTCATGGCGGTCTGCACCAAGCGCTGAACATCCTCGGCCCGGCTGACGTCCGCCTGGACGGAGACGGCGCGGCCCCCCTTGTCGAGCAGGCCCCGCACGACTTGTTCGGCCTCCTTGACGCTCTTGGCGGTCGCCACCACGACGGCCGCACCCTCGGCCGCCAATGCCTCGGCTTCCGCCTGACCCAACCCCTTGCTCCCACCCGTTACGATCGCGACTCGATCCCGAAGGCCAAGATCCATGGGAACCTCCTTCCATTTCAAATGCAAAACCGACAACCGAGAACCGATCAATGAGGAATTGCGGTTGGCCGGTTCTCAGTTGTCCTTTGTCCGTTTTTCATTCCCGGAGGGCCGCTGCCACCAGCGGCGCGACCGCGACCGGCTGGCCGTGCTCGATTGACCGGATCGCTGCCTCCACCATCGCCAGCGTCCGGACGTTGTCCTCCAGGTTCGTCTCGGGCTTGCGCCCCTCGCGTATGGAGGCCAGGAACTCCCGGAGTGTGGCGGCCAGATCGGTGAAGGGCATCACCGGAGGCGAGATCACCTCGGATACCCCCTTCTCGCCGTACCAACGCACCTGCGAGTCAGCCTCCAGGCGGAGCGTGCCGCCCTCGCCCACCACGGTGATGATTCCGTCCTGCGGCGTGGCCAAGCCGCGGGCGACCATGGTGCCGGTGTAACTCGCATTCACGCCCTGTTCGAAGGCGAGGAGCGCGTCGACACCGGGAATGCCCTCGTACCAGCTCCACGGGGGCCGCGCGCTCGCAGCCATGATGCGCTCGCACTCCAGGCCGGTGCAGGCGCGCAGCAGGTCGAAGTGGTGGGGGGCCATGTCGTGCAGGAACGGGTGCGGCATCTGCTCGCGCCAGGCGTCGGTGGTCGTGCGCGTGATCGGCTGGCGGTATTCGTAACTGACCGCGCCGACCCTCCCGATGCGCCCGGCGCGCACTGCGTCTCGCAGCGCCCTGGTCTGTGGCCGCCAGCGATAATTTTGATCCACCATGACGACCGAGGCCGGGCTGCGGCGGGTAGCCTGGACGATCTCGGCGGCTTCGGCCATGGTCATGGCCAGCGGTTTCTCGGTCAGCACGTGAAGTCGCCGGCCGAGGGCAGCCAGGATGGCTTCCTTGTGAGCCATCTCCGGCAGTGCCACCACGACCGCGTCCGCCTTTGAGCCGTCGAGCCCGTCCGCGATCGTCGCGAACCGCCGCGAGGCCGGGATCGTGAATTCGTCTCCGACGGAGGCGAGCAGTTCGGGATGCTTGGCGACAACCCCGGCCACCTCGCACTCCGCGCAGGCACTCAACTCCCGCAGCCAGTTCTTCCCGAAAAAGCCCGCACCGAGCACAAGAATCCTGAGTTTACCCATCAGTGTGTCCTTGGCCATCAGCCTTCAGCGGTCAGCTTTCAGCATGTTTCCCGGGAGGCATTTCTCAGCAAGATGTGAATAACTGATTTTCCGTCAGGCTGCTCAAAAGGGTCTAGATGCAAGGCGGCACGCCGCAGCCGGGGTACCCAGCGGAGCTGGGTCCAGGCGTACTGGACGTACGCCGCAGCGAGTGGCGAGGCGGGCCAACGCCGCAGATGGGCCTTTTTCAGCAGCCTGCTACAGCGCGGCGAGAATGCCGCCGTCCACGTAAATGATCTGGCCGTTGACGAAGTCCGACGCCCGCGACGCCAGGAACACCGCCGTCCCCACCAGCTCGCTGGGATCCGTCCACCGGCCGGCCGGCGTGCGGCCGCACACCCAGGCGTTGAACTTGGGATCGTCGATCAGCGGACGATTCATCTCCGTGAGGATGTACCCGGGCCCGAGGCCGTTGGCCTGGATGTTGTGCTTCGCCCATTCGACCGCCATGGCCTTGGTGAGCTGCTTGACGCCGCCCTTGGCCGCCGTGTAGGCGGCGACCGTCGGCCGCGCCATCTCGCTCATCAGCGAGCAGATGTTGATGATCTTGCCGGACTTCCGCGCGATCATCCCCTGCACCACCTGCTTCGTCACCAGGAAGACCGCCGTGAGGTTGGTATTCAAGACCTCCTGCCACACCGCCTCGTCAAAATTCTCCAGCGGCATCCGCCGCTGGATCCCGGCGTTGTTCACCAGGATATCGATGTGCCCGAACTCTGACTCGATCTCCCGCACCTTCGTCCGGATCTGATCCGCGTTCGTCAAATCGAACAGGCTACCGGAGACCGCCAATCCATCCTGTGTAAGCTTTGCCACCGCCCCCTGAAGCTTCTCGGCGTTGCGGGCGTTGATGACGACCCGGGCGCCGGCTTGCGCCAGTCCGCGCGCGAGCGCAAAGCCGATGCCCTGAGTTGCGCCCGTGATCAGTGCAACCTTGCCGGTCAAGTCGAACAGGTCGGTCCCCATGTGCGCCGCTCCTCTCGCAGCCCCTTCGTCCTGTCGAACCGCCACACCGCCGTACGGTCGAACTGTCGAACTGCCTCGTCCATTCTCACTTGAACTTGTTCACCATGTCCTGAATGCCCGGAATGCCGGCCATCAGGTAGTGGTAGTCCTCCTTGAAATGCTGCACGAGGCCACGCTGGGACTTCCCGACGAGAACCGTGAAGATGTACTCCTCGTGGCCGGGCGAGGTCACGGTCGGGTGAAATCCCCGATCCAGCAGGAACGTGTCTCCGCTCCGCGTCATATAGCATTGCGAGGAGCCGTCCGGCTGGAAGCAGAGCTGGGCGCCGAAGCCGGTCTCCGGGCGGAAGCGATAATGGTACAGTTCCTCGTGCGCGGTCTCGCTCTTCCCCTGATCCTCGTCGTGCTTGTGGGGCGGGTATCCGGACCAGCAGCCGTGGTCGCAGTACAGCTCGCTCACCAGGAGATTTCCGGCCCGGCCAAGGCCGTTCTGGCCGAGCAGGTGGAAGATGCGTCGGTGGGACCGGGTTTCGACGGAACCCACGTCCACCATCTCCACCTCGCTGGGCAGGACGCGGAAGGGGGCGTACACCCGGTCGCAGAGGCCGCCCGCCACGGCCATCTCGGTCCCGTCGGCGTTGGCCCGAACCCGGACCGCGGCGCCGGCCGGCGCGTAGACGGAGTCGGCATTCCCGGACCAGATGTCCTTGCGTTGGCCAACACCGCGAAACACGGTGCCGCTCACGTCGAGGTCCACGCTGCCCGACAGCACGGCGTACAGCGTCTCGATCCCGGCGAGCTGCGCCTGATAGTCCTCGCCCTTCTTGAGGTGCACCAGGTTGAAGTAGGTCGAGGCGAGCAGCCCCTTTTTCGGAAAGACGATTGGTTGATTCTTGTTATCGTACCGACGGACGAGATCCGGCATGGCAGGCTCCTTTCGTGGACGGCCGGGGTCACGTCTCCCGGGTCGTAGAATACTGGTGACACGCTGATCGCTAGCAGGTTGCTGAGAAGCGTGTTTCGCCCAGGCTGCTCAAAAAGGTCCAGATGCAAGGCGGCGTCACCCATCTGCGATGGGTACCCGCCGAGGCGCGAGGCGTACTGGATTCGTACGTCGCAGCGCCGCGCGAGCGAGCCAACGCAGCAGACGGGCCTTTTTCAGTAGCCTGCTAGACCCTGTCACTATTATTTCAAACTGTGCAATAGAGCAAGGAAAAGCGTAGCGCGCTCCAGACGCGCACGAAAGACCGACATCGCGGGGGTCCGGACGCGAGACCGAGCCGTCGCGCTGCGCCGGACGCCGCGACCTTTCCGCATCTCCGCTGGACTTTTGACATCGCCGTACATATGATGCTGGCCGCTTGGAGCCGTCCAGGACGGTGCGGCGCGTCTGGCGCGCATCGCCGATACGGACATGGGCTGGAAGAACCGGAAGGAGGACTCGCGCATGAAGCCGCTCTGGCGAGGGGTGCGCCGCGTGGCCGAATCCGACGCGGCCCGCCCGATAATCCTGATCCTGGCCGTTTTACTTCTCTGGCAACTGGCCGTCACGACCTTTCGAATTCCCAAGTACCTCATTCCCTCGCCCGGCGCGGTCCTTCAGCAATTCAGCGACTGGCCTCGCTTGCTTCGCGAGAGCCTGGTGACGACCTACGCCTCCCTGGGCGGGTTCCTCCTGAGTGTCCTGGTGGGGATCCCCTGTGCCGTTGCCATTGCCTATTCGCGATCCGTCGAGAGCTTCCTTTACCCCATCCTGGTCTTCTCCCAGACGATCCCCAAGATCGCCATCGCCCCCCTCTTCATCGTCTGGTTCGGGTTCGGCGTGCTCCCTAAAGTGATCGTCGCCTTTCTCCTAGGTTTCTTTCCGGTCGTGGTTTCCACCGTGAGCGGGTTCAAGTCGGTCGAGCCCGACATGCTGGACCTTGTCCGCTCCATGAAAGCCACGCGCGGGCAGATGTTCCTGAAGATCAGCTTTCCCCACGCCCTGCCCCACATCTTCAGCGGGCTGAAGGTGTCCATCACTCTGGCCGTCGTCGGGGCGGTGGTGGGAGAGTTCGTGGGGGCCAACTCGGGTATCGGCTATCTCCTGCAATTGGCGAACGGGAATTTCGACCTGCCACTCATGTTCGCCGGACTTTTCGTCCTGTCCATCATCGGTGTGGTCCTATTCGTGGCGCTGGAGTTGGTGGAGAAGTGGGTGATCCCCTGGCACGTGTCGCAGCGCAGCGGCTATGCGGCAACCCCGTGAGTTGCCCGACTCAGCCGCAAGGTCTCCGCACGACAAGGAGGAGAACATGCGAGGACGAGTGATGTGGTGGGTGGGTGTGGTGGCGTTGGCCACGTTGTGGCTGACGCCCGGGGCATGGGCCCAGCAGCGCGACAAGGTCATCTTGATGCTCAACTGGTACAACTACGGGGAGCACGCGCCTCTGTACCTCGGCCTGGCGCGCGGCTTCTACGCCGAGGAGGGCATCGACCTGGAGATCCAGGAAGGGCGCGGCTCGGGAACCACGATCCAGGCGGTGGCCGCCGGCTCGGCGACGTTCGGGTACGCCGACCTCGGCACCATGATCAAGGCGGCGGCGAAGGAGACCCCCGTCAAGGCGGTGGGCGTGCTGATCCAGACGAGCCCCATGGCCGTCATGGGACTCGCCGAGAAGAACATTCGGGAGCCCAAGGACATCATCGGGAAAACGGTCGCCCTGACACCGGGGGATGCGGTCGGCCAGATCTTCCTGGCCTTCCTCAAGGCCACGGGGATCAAGGAAGATCAAATCAAGTCGGTGACGGGAGATGCCGCGACCAAGCGAAACGCCGTCATCATGGGTCGGGCCGATCTTCTCACCGGCCACGTGAACGATCAGTCGATCACCATCGAGGATGCAACGGGCAAAAAGGTGCACTCGATCAAGTTTGCCGATTATGGGGTGAACCCGGTCAACAACGGGATCATCACGCGGAAGGAGTTGCTGACCTCGAAGCCCGATCTCATCAAGCGGTTCATGCGGGCCGCGACCAAGACCATTGAGGCCGCAGAGAAAGAGCCGGCCCAGGCCCTGGATGCCCTGCTCAAGGTCAATCCCAAGGCCGGGAAGCCCGAGATCCTGAAGGAGGGCCTGGCCCGAACCCTCCCGCTGTTCCACAGCAAGTACACCCAGGGGAAGCGGCCCTGGCGCGTGGCGGCCGAGGACATGAAGATGACCCTGGACTTGATGGTGGAGTACGGCGGCGTGGAGCCGGCCACCAAGGGGAAGCCCGAGGACTACTACACCAACGAGTTCCTGCCGTGACGCTGCCTCCACGTCTCGGCGCCCCGGTGCTCATCGACCTCCAGGGCATCGAGAAGGTCTATCAAACGGCGGACGGCCCGCTGACGTCTCTGCGGGCCGTCTCCTTTGACGTGCGCGAGGGCGAGTTCCTCTCCATCGTAGGGCCCAGCGGCTGCGGAAAGAGCACCCTGCTCAAGATCCTGGCCGGCCTGCTACCCCTCACCGGCGGAGAGGCCCGCATCAATGGCCGGCGGGTGGACGGCCCGCAGGACGGCGTGGGCATGGTGTTCCAGAGCCCAGTCCTGCTCGCGTGGCGGGATGTCCTGGGAAACATCATGCTCCAGATCGAGATCCGCGGGCTGGAGTGGGAGGCGTACCGGCGACGCGCCATGGAACTCCTCCAGGTGGTCGGTCTGGCCGGATTCGAGCGGAAGCGCTCCTGGGAGCTGTCCGGCGGAATGCAGCAGCGGGTGGCCATCTGTCGCGCCCTGGTCCATGACCCCAGCCTGCTGCTCATGGACGAGCCATTCGGGGCCTTGGACGCCATGACGCGGGAGATGATGAATCTCGAGCTGCAGCGGATCTGGATGGCCACGAAGAAGACCGTCCTCTTCGTCACCCACAGCATCCCCGAAGCGGTCTTCCTTTCCGATCGGGTGCTCGTGATGACCGAGCGGCCCGGTACCGTGGACAAGATCTACGACATCCCGATGCCCCGGCCCCGATCGCTCCAGAACATGGGGACGCCGGAATTCTCGACGCTGGCCCAGGCCATCCGCGGACACTTTTTCGCTCAGGGAATTGTCGATCACTAACAGGCTGCTGAAAGTAGCCCACCTGCGGCGTTGGCCTGACTCGCCGCTCGTTGCGGCGTACTCTCAGTGCGCCTCACTCGGGCTGCGGCACGCCGCCTTGCATCTGGGACCCTTTGAGCGGCCTGGGTGAAGGCGAAGAGGACGGCGGCGACTTAACTGCGAAGGCCCGGGGACTGTTTTCCCGGGCCTTCTTTTCGGTATCTTCTGGTGGGCGAAGGTGGTTTCGAACCACCGACCCCCCGCTTGTAAGGACAGTACGCTCGTCATAAGGTATTGTAACTATTGAGATTTACAGAAAGATTTTCGTGACTGCTTGGGTGGGTTTGGCTGCTTTGGGGTGGTTTAGGGTGCTGATGGGCATTACAACGGGCATGACCAAAATCTACTGAGCTCGGCGTGCCCGGCAGCGGGCCAAACCGTGCGCGCTTCGCGTTGGTGCTGTAAGCAGCAATTGCGCGAAGCGGCTCAGCCCGCCGTCAATCGTCCGCCGCTCCGCAGCGCTGGACGCACGGACGTCGCAAGGTGACGAAAATGCATGCATCCCCCATTACAGATTCGCGAGTCGTCGCAGTATCTTTTGATATTTCACAATGAAATCGTCCGGGGACCAGCCATCTGCTTCATAGTGTTCGGAAATTTCAAATGGGAAGTCTTGTGCAATAATTTTGACGATAGCCCGTTCTTCACGAGTGACTATCCTGCCGCCATCGAGAAAATGGAGGACGCTCGTATTCTGAACCGGATCGTTCCGCTAACGCCCAAGTATGCGCTTCGGATCAGACCGGATCTCGCGTATGACCGTGGCCAAGCCGACTTCTCGTTCTCGAAATTCAGCTGCCGCAGCCGCAAAATCAGCCGAAGGGAACTCGCGACACTTAACGGCTTGATCGTAAGGTGCGCCGAGGATTCAGTGTTCTATTGTGACGACCAGCCATGGGTGCGGCCGTTTATCAGCAAGAACAGGTCTTATCGCATCGAACCACAGACCCACAAGCAGAGGACCCCCACAGGGACGCTCTTGGTATTCACGCACAGGATTGCTGCCTGCACTTTTCCGCCTGAGCAGTCTGCGCACCGTCAACGGGTCGGAGCGCGGTCGACAACAGTCCGCCGCTGAGCACCCTCCTAGATAGCTGGAGGTAGCGGGAGAGCCGGTTTGCCGAAGCGGAAAGATCAAATACTGGAACGAATAACGTCGAACTTAGCTCAATTTGAGCCCTCTCGCATCGGTTCGTTTGTATGCCCCACCTGCCTGAAGCTATTCCCGATCACGTCTAAATCCGAAATCACGCAAGCGCACGTTGTCCCGAGGTATTGCGGAGGTGGGCTCAAGACGTACCTCTGCAAGGCATGTAATAGCCACTTTGGAAAGTATCAGGACGAGTGGTTTGGTGAATATCTTTATCTCGCGAGGAGTGGTAAAGGACTTTTCGCCACGAAGAAACAGAGCCGCACGTTCACTATCAACGGCGCCCAGGTGACGGGTGAGTTTAGGGAAACTGATGACGGGTCGCTGGAGTTCTACATCTATAAGGATCTGATGTCACCGGACGCCGTCGCAGCGATGAAGGCTGCTGAGACGCCCGGGCGGAGGAAAATATCCGTTCCGATTCCCATCCTAGAGAAGAGTCATTTGATCACGGTCGGCTTTTTGACCGCCGGCTATCTGTTGTGGTTTAAGGAGCTTGGGTACTCATGGGTGTTTCAAGCGCACCTGGATCCAGTTCGCGCCCAGATCCTTTCGCCGAACGAACGCGTGATTCCATCTACCTGCGTCCTTGATGCCGGTGACGTCTGTTTTGACAGACCATGGATAGGTTTCGTGGAGCTTGACAATAATTGCTATCCTTGTGCCGGGATCGCAGACCGTTTCGTGATTTTTCCGTCGTTTAGCAGTCCTCGAACGTATGAGCGATTGGCTGCGCGGGCCGGCAAAGGGTTCAGCGTAAAATACGAGTCCATACGGATTTCGGATTATCATCAGTTTCCTGACCCCGTCGGCATCATCTATCGTGATCAGGCGATGACGTTTGCTGATCATTTCTGTAACAACTCGGTTGCTCCGGTGCTGCTACTATACCTGGGGGACGGGCAGCCGCCGCAAGCCTTCCTTCCGATGGACAGCACCCAGCGCAAACGATGGCAACACGAACGTCATCAAGATACGGCGACAGCTAGAATAAAGGTTCAACGCGGACCGGCTTTTCCACTCGCGCTTCAGGACCTGCCCTTAGACTCCTAACCCGTCCGACGCGCCTTACTATCGCCCTGCGAGTTCGGCGGCGGAACGGACAACGCGGCGGAATTGTCGTGGTCAATTAGCCTGACAGGTCTCGGGACGTGGGCTGAGCGTGTTGATGCCCGCGAGAGGCTGCGATGCCAAAAGAGACCGAACGACCGAGCCGATTCTAAAATCGGTGAAATCTTCCTTGCTGCGACCTTCCGCCCACTGGGCTTTCGTGCCTCCGATGTCGAAATCGCGAAATGGACAACCTGCCCGCCGCTCCAGCAACAACCTACGCGGTCGCGCCTGATCTCCGCCGTCCAAAAGATTCTTCTATTTGTTCCCATTACTGTCCGGCTAAGGGGAACGCTCAGAACGCTAACTCTCTATATTTCAAAAGGTTACAGGAACAGATGCCTGGTATCGACTTGAATTCTCTCGTAGACTTTGGCCAGAAGTCCCGCCGCAGC
>Ga0316622_100000364_pt1 | contig 25681 bp, 27 predicted proteins | sample OWC_Aug_OW2_C1_D_FD_207646 | JGI IMG/M metagenome (GOLD analysis project Ga0316622, IMG submission 207646) | Wetland soil microbial communities from Old Woman Creek delta, Ohio, United States - OWC_Aug_OW2_C1_D5_C | ecosystem: Environmental > Terrestrial > Soil > Wetlands | place: USA: Ohio... | reverse complement strand
GCCGGTGATTCCGGCGGGAAAGGCCGGCCAGCTGTCGAAACAGGACCTCGGGATGGCGCTGAAGCTGGTGAAAGACATGCGACAGCCGTGGGATCCGACCAGTTATCGGGATACCTACCGTGACGACCTGATGAAGCGCATCGAGCAGAAGATAGAGGCGGGTGAGACGAGGGCATTGACGCCGGGCAGCCGTCCTTCCGACCAGCCTGCTGGCGCCCAGGTCCTCGACCTCACGAGCCTGCTGAAGCGGAGCCTGGAATCACGGGGTCAAGGCGCGGCGACAACACGGGCGCACCGCGCCACCGCGTCTCGACGCAGGAATTCACGCACCAGCAATGCACGGCGACCCACCGCCAGGTAGGCGATCCAGCTTTACTGGATCACCTTCTCCAGGTTTCGCAGTACGCGTGCGGTGAGGGTCTGGCGTTTGCAAGGGTGCTTGATCCAGGGATCACCGAGACGGTGAAACCGCGCCACCGCGTTTCTCAGGTTGAAATGCGGACCGCGCAGATCCTGATTGCCCAGGTCCGACCAGGCCAGGGGCATCGAAACGGGCACGCCTTCGCGCCACCGAGGCGAATATGCGGCCACGGTAGTGGCCCCCCGTTGATTACGCTGCCAGTCAATATACATCCTGTCCTTGCGATTGGCGGCGCCCCGCCTGGCGGTGAACAGTTCCGGAATCGCGTGCGCGAGCTGCGTGGCAATCCTGCGCGTGAAGTCCGCGGCCGTCTCGAAATCCGGCAGCCGCCCCTGCAACGGAACGACGACGTGCAGGCCCAGGCCGCCGCTGGTCTTGAGTTGGCTCTCGAGCCCCAGTTCCGCCAGGAAATCCCGGATAAGCGCCGCCGCCGAGCAGACCGGCTTCCAGTCGAGCGACGGGGCAGGATCGACATCGAACGTCAAGCGGTCCGCGAGATCCACTCGTGGTACGCGACTGCCCCAGGTATGCAGTTCGACGGCACCCATCTGCGCCAGGAGACTGACGGCCGCGTCACTGGTCGCAGCGAAGTACCGTTCGGCGGCCGACGAACCTGCGGGGGGACTGACCCTCCGGAAGCCCGCCGCATCCGCGTCATCGAGATGCCGCTGATAGAAGTTCTTGCCTTGCGCCACGGATCGGAGCACCGACAAAGGCCTGTCGCGCAGGTGCGGCCAGAGCGCCGGCCTGATGGCCTCGTAATACGCTGCGAGCTGCACTTTCGTGATGCCATCCTCCGGAAAGACGACGCGGGTCGGATGCGTGACCGAGGGCCCGGCAATCGACGTTCGAGACCCTTTCCGCACGGCTCCCCCTTGGGGTGTGGTCCGGGCTGACGTGACATCCCTGGGCTCACGATCTTCGCGCAACGCCAGGAATACCGGGTGACGCAATAATCCCGCCTGAGTCCATCCGGCGAACCGCACTTGCGCGACAAGCCTGGGCTCCACCCAGCGGGGCCGTTCATCGCGTCGCAGGGCAGGCTCGGGGTCGAACGGAGCGGTCGTGCGCAGATCCTCTTGCAGTCTGCGTCGCAATGAGCTGAGGCTCTCCTCGTTGAACCCCGTCCCCGCACGACCGACGAACGCCAGGCGCTTTCCGCGGTAGGTTCCCAGCAGGAGCGCGGCAAGATCGCTGCGCCCACCTTCACGGCGCGTGAAGCCGCCGATGACGAAGTCCTCCACACGCCGGCACTTCAGCTTGAGCCACGTGCGACTGCGCCCGGCGCGGTACGGGGCATCGGCATCCTTGACGATGAGCCCCTCATGGTCGGTCTTGCATAGTTCCTTCCACAGCAGTCGATCGAATCCATCGATGTACTCGAGCAGCCGGACGTTGCTGTCCGCCAGCCCGGCAAGCGTCTTCTGCAGGATGCGCTTGCGCTCGATCAACGGGCGATCGCGAAGATCCGCCCCCGATGCAACGGGAATGTCGAAAACGTACAACATCAGGCCGCTCTGCTCCGCGGCCTCGAGTTGCTGCTGGAGCCTCTGGAAGTCCGAGCGACCCTGCTCGTCCGCGACGATCACTTCGCCATCGAGCCAGGTATCCGCGAGCTTGAGCGATCGAAGCGTTTCCGTGATGCGGCCGAAGCGCTTCGACCAGTCGATCCCGTTGCGCGAGTAGCAGCGGACGGTTGCACCGTCGACGTGCACCAGCAGTCGGTATCCGTCGAGCTTGAGTTCGGACAACCAGCGCGGTCCGTCGGGAACGTCAGTCACCTCCGTGGCCAGCTGGGGCATGATCTTGCCGGGTGCGCGTGCCGTCGTCCCACGCGTCTTCACCGGGTCGATGTGAACGTCCGCTGCCGCCACCGTGCTGCGCGTGGCGTACGCATCTTCCTTCTTCAGCAGCAGCCACTCGTGTCTGTTCGAGCGGCCGCGCAGACGAATCAGCCGCCACCCGCCCTTCAGTCGCTGACCGCGCAACGTGAACTCGATCCGCCCGTCGGACAAGCCATGCGCGAAGTCACCGCCTGGTTGCCAGGTACCCTGGTCCCAGATCATCACGTGGCCGGCGCCGTACTGGCCTTTGGGGATCGTGCCGGAGAATTTTCGATACTCGAGTGGATGATCCTCGACCTCGATGGCCAGCCGCTTGTCGCCCGGATTCATCGACGGTCCCTTTGGAACCGCCCAGCTCTTCAGGACGCCCGCCCACTCGAGCCGGAAATCGTAGTGAGGCGTCCGTGCCTCGTGCCGCTGCACGACGAAGCGCACCCGTTTCCGAGGGCCGGGAACGCCGCCGCGCGGCTCCGGCGTGGCGCCGAAGTCGCGTTTCTTTCGATACGCTCCGAGCGGGCGGTCGGAAATCGTCGTCATTGCAGCGCAGTCACTGCACCTCCCGGGATCCTTACATGCGCCCGCGCTGACGCTCCGCTTCGGCCTTGCTCAACTCATACTGCGCGTCGGCCGATTCCTTGCAGGCCACCTGCGCGCTGCCGGAGAGCGCCTCGCATTGCTCCAGCGCAACCTTGCGTTCGGCATCCGCCTGCGCAACTAGGAGCTCGTAGCGATTCTCTGCCGTCGATTCGTTAATCACGTCGCCGGAATCCGCGCGGTCCTTTGCCAGGTCGGCCTGCTTCTCCGCAACGTCTTCCGCGCCTTCCTGCTGGGCCTCCGCGACATCCTCCCTGACTTCGCTGGGAGACTCAGCGCGGTTGCATCCAGTCATCAGTAGCAGGATAGCTGCCAGTCCGGCAATGTAACTGTTGACGTGTCTCATTGCTCGTTGCTCCTTGTGTGTCTGCTGGGGCGATTTCCCGGCTTCCCACCCTTTGCCCTGGCACGCCCCCGCCGCTCGGCCTCGAGCAACTCCTGCTGCTCGGTCTTGCTGCGTGGCGCGGCCGCGCGAGCGAGTTTCTCCGTGTCGCTCGTCGCGATGAATTGCCGCACTTTGCTCCGATGCCGCCGGGCCGCCCGGTAATCGCCCTCGCCCTGCACTCGGGATCCCTTGTCTGTGTCAGTCATTGCCAATCCTCCGCCGATACAACTGTCGTATGCCTGACTTACCAGCAGACCCACGGGGAGGCGGGCCAGGCGATCCGCTCCCCGTGACAGTTAGCTAGCGGCCATCGCCATCGGCGTCGCCCGGCAGGGCGCGCTCGATGCGGTGACTTTGTTCATGCAGTCGCGGCCAACAGCCCGACCCCGTTCGACCGAGAGCGGCGTGCGCGTCCCCAGCCGTGCCATTGCGTGGTAGCGTCGGCCCACAGTCGATCGTAGGCCTGCCTGACGACCAGGTAGCACTCGCAACTGCGTGCTTCGAGTCCAGCTCGATCCAGGACGGACATGCGCCCACGGTGATACTGGATCAGGCCTGCCTTCTGCAGCTTCAGCGCGCTGCCGGTCACGCCTTCCCGGCGCACTCCCAGCATGCCGGCGATCTGCTCCTGGGTCACGATCATCTCGTTGCCATCCCGGCGGTCGAGATTGAGCAGGAGCCAGCGGCACAGCTTCTGGTCCAGGGCATGGTGGCGGTTGCAGGCCGAGGTCTGGGCCATGTGCGTGAACAGTGCCTGGGTATAGCGGAGCAGCTGCTGCATGACGGACTCCGACTGCCAGGCATGGCATGCGATTGACTTTGCAGTCATGCGGAATGCATGGCCAGCGCTTTGCACCACGGCACCGCTCAGGGCGCGCCCGCCCCCCATGAACGCGCATACCCCGACGACACCCTCGTTGCCGACCACTGCCACCTCGGCCGAGGCCCCGTCCATCATCGAAGAGACCAGCGAGACGATCGCGGTCGCGGGAAAATAGACGTGCTGCAGCACGATGCCGGCTTCGTACAACATCGCACGCAGCGGCAGCTCGACCCACTCCAGGTGCGGTTCGATCAGCCGCCACTCGGCGGCCGGAAGTGCCGCAAGCACTCGGTTCTTCGCGCGATCAGAAGAATCAAGCGTCATGTTGTCGCTCCTCAGCGCAGCCCGAAGCCGAATTCACCGATGGATCCGCGTGCTCAGCAGTACGGCAATCGCCGCGCCGGCCGCCGCCGCCGCGAGGCCAATCGCCGGCCACGGGTTCGAATGCACGTACCCGTCAGCGTTCTCAGCAGCGTGGCGCGCGGTCGTCCTGACGCGCTCCTTGCCGTTGTGCAGTGACGCCCTGGCGGCGTCCAGCGTGTGCCGCACTTTCGTGCGGGCCGCCTCCTCTGCCGGCTGAATGGCCTGCTCGACGATCTCCATCACTTTGGCCTTGCTCTTCATTGCTCACGGCCTCCTCGATCAGTAATTGGGACGATTCTCCCCATCCATGGGGTCACCGCGACCGCGGGCGGCGCACCGCCCGCGGCCATTGCGGCAATGTTATTTCTGCCTGATCTCGAGATCGTTGCGCACCTGGGCGACGCCGTCGACGGAATCCGCCAATTCGCCGGCGCGGGCCTTCGCCGCCGTCGAATCAACGAACCCGGCGAGCTGCACCACGCCTTTTTGCGTCTCCACGTTGATCTGGTGCGCCTTGGTCGTCGAATCCTCGATCAGCTTCGCCTTCACCGAGGCGGTGATCGTACCGTCGTCGACAACCTGTCCAGCGGTCGCCTGCGGAGTGCTAATGCGCAGATCGTTGCGGACTTCCTTCACTCCCGTTACCGAGCGGGCCACCGTCGTGGCCTGATCCTTCTGCTGGGCGTTGTCGACGAAGCCGCCGAGCTGCACGACGCCTCGGAAGGTCTCGACATTGATCTGGCCGGCCTTCGTGATCGGATCGTCGATCAAGGCCACCTTCACCTTGCTGGTGAGCACGCTGTCGTCGATGACCTCGCCGGCCGACTGCTGCGTGCGTGTGGAGGAGCAGGCACTGGCGAGCGCCAGCGTCGCAAGAATCGCGGTCAGTTTGAGGATTCGAGTCTTCATCCGTGTTTCCTACCGTGTGTTGTGTGGCCAATCGATGCGTTCCGGCAGCAGACCATCCCTCGAAGTCCGGCCGGGCTGTGTCCTACCGTGCAGAGCGGGCCAGTTTCAATGTGTGGCGCGTGACTCCTCTGGCCGTGCCGTCCTGGCTCGACGAGCTCGCCGGCGCCTCCGCGATCGACTGCAGGGCATCGCCGGCGCTAGTCGGCTTCGAGAGCGCCAGGTCACCCAGCGACACGATGCCGACGAGCCGCTTGTCGCGGTTCAGCACCGGCAGGCGCCGCACGTGCATATCGCCCATGACCCTTGCGACGTCCTGCACGGACTCGTCGTCGTAGACGTACCGGACCTCCGTGGACATGACCTCGCGGACTTTGCTGTCCTGCGGCGCAAGGCCCCGCGCGACGGCACGAATCGTGATGTCGCGATCCGTCAGCATGCCGACCAGCCGGTCGTTCTCGGCAACCGGCAGGCTGCCGAAGTCCTCTTCCTCCATGACGCGGGCCACGCACTGGAGGGTATCGTCCGGCGCGGCGACCCTGACTTCGCGTGTCATGACTTCGGTGATGATCATGGCGTGGCTCCTGTCGCTGCGTGATGATTGACGGCTCCAACCGTACCGTGCGATGGCCGCACGTTTCCTTCCGAGCTTGTCCGGAAATCCTGTAGGACTCGTCCGGCGCGGGCGGCGATGCGTCGATTCACCGGGGCGACGAGCCGGCGTAGACCCGGGCGCGACGTGGCCGTGGTAGGACGCCACCTACAGGAAGCTGCAGGACTGCGTGGCAGACCGCCGAATCTGGCGACGTAGAATCGCGCCATGGAATTCCCACCATCGAACGCGCGCGACTGGAGGCGCCGCAGCCAGCAGGCGCAGGTCGTCATCACCGTCGTACTCGTGATCGGCGCCCTGCACGTCGCGAAGGCTGCGGTCGTGCCGCTGCTGTTCGCGGCTTTCTTCGCGATGCTGCTGTCGCCGTCGGTCGTCCTGCTGCGCCGTATCGACGTTCCACGCGGGGTCGCGGCCGGGGTCGTCGTGCTGTCGCTGGTCGCGGTCGTGGGCCTGGGGTTCAATTCGACCTGGCGACCAGCCAAGGCCTGGCTGGACGAGGCGCCGCAGACGATGCGTACGCTGGAGCGCAAGCTGCGCCCGGTCACGGGCTTCATCGCTAAGGTCGAATCGGTGTCCAAGCAGGCCGAGCGGGTCACCGATCCCGGCGCAGCCAAGGGCGTCGCGGCAGCGCCCGCGAAGGCGACGGAGAAGAAGTCGACCATCGCCAGCACGCAGGACTGGCTGATCGGGATCCTGACCACGCTGGTCGTGACGTATTTCCTGCTCGCCGTCGGCCCGTCACTGCTGGTGAAGATCGAAGCCGCGCCCGGGGCACGCACCCTCGACACGCGCCTGCTGCGCCTCGCCGCGGCGATCAGCGACGACCTGAGCCGCTATTTCGCCACGGTGACACTGATCAACCTGGCGCTCGGGATCGCAACCGCCGCGACCATGTACTGGCTCGGCATGCCCAACCCGCTGCTGTGGGGGGTCGTCGCCTGCGTGCTCAATTACGTTCCTTACGCCGGCTCAGCCACCACGCTGGTGCTGCTCACGGTCGTTGCCCTGGTCTCGTTTGACGGGCTCAGCAAGCCGCTTGCCGTGGCGGGCTGCTATCTCTTCCTGACCACGATCGAGGGCCAGATCGTCCAACCGATCCTCGTCGGCCGGCGCCTGGACGTCAGCCCGTTGATCGTGATTCTGTGTCTCTGGTTCGGCGGCTGGCTGTGGGGCATCGCCGGGGTCGCGCTCGCCGTACCCCTGCTCGTGACGGCCAAGGCGCTGGGCCTTGGCCTCGGTGCAGCGGGGTCCTCCGCCGAGCCTGGAGAGACGAGGCGCAGCGAGTTGCGGACTGGGTCCTCTGCAACAGAGCCGGAGGCCGAGGGGGTGGCTCGATTGCACGCACTCGACGGTTGACCGCGACATGTTGTGCCGTCGCCCCCCGGGACGCATGGCGTCCCGACGGATCGATGACGGAACGATGCCCGCATGCTTGGCGGATCAATCGCTTGGCACTACGGTGTAGGACAAAGGCCGACAAACGGAGACGCAATCTCTGAACGCGATGTGCGCGACCGCCGATGCATCACCGGCCGGGTAGTTGTTACAAAGTATCCATGCAGTCGTGCAGTGATCTGCCCCACCCCCGGCGCAATCGCACTCCACGAGGGATGTCCGATGATCCAGTCCGATGCCGGTCGAGCGCGAGCCGCAGGACGTGGGCGACACGCCGCGGTCGTGTTGGGTTGCAGCGGCAAGACGTTGTATAACAAGGTCAATCGCCATGCCAATCCGGCGGGCGAAGCGTGACTGGAGGCGCACTGCGATGACTCGCGTACTGATCGCCGACGACCACGCGCTGTTCCGCGCAGGGCTGCGTCAGTTCCTCTTGGACGCATTGCCGTCGGCCGAGATCGGCGAAGCGGCCTCGGGGAACGAAGTCCTGACCTGCCTGCAGCGCAAGGGCTGGGACATGTTGATCCTCGACATCAACATGCCCGACCGTACCGGTCTCGACATCCTGCGGCACGTGAAGTCGGGCCACCCTGCCACGCGCGTCCTGGTGCTCTCGGGTTACCCGGAGCGCCAGTACGCGCTGAACGTGCTGCGGGCGGGCGCCGCGGGCTACATCGCGAAGGACGCCGCCCCGGAGGATCTCCTCAAGGCCGTGCGCATGGTGCTGCAGGGCCGTCGGTACGTCAGCGAGAGCCTGGCGGAACTGCTGCTGCTCGACCTGGACCGAGCGGACAAACCCTTGCAGTCCCTGCTCTCCGACCGCGAGTTCCAGATCTTCGGCAAGCTGGCCGCAGGACACGGGGTTTCCGAGATTGGCCGCGAGCTGTGCCTCTCAGTGAAGACCGTCAGCACCTACCGGACACGCATCCTGGAAAAGATGCGGATGAAGAGCAATGCGGACCTGACCAGTTATGCACTTCGAAACGAAATCATCCAGTAGCGAGTCCGGTGAGGGTGGCGCGACGGGCGCGCGTCCCGACCTGCGGGTCCTCCTGGTCGAGGACTCGCCGGTCATCTGCGGCCTGATCACCGAGATCATCAACGACGTGCCGGGAGTCAAGGTCGCCGAGAGCGTCGAATCCGAGCAGGACGCGATCGAGGCGGTCGGTCGCCTCGCCGTGGACGTCGTGATCCTCGACCTGCAGCTGCGCAAGGGCACGGGCTTCGGGGTGCTGCGGGCCATGCGCGACATGCCGAAGAAGCCCATCGTCGTGGTGCTCACGAACTTCGCTCTCAGGTCGTACCGAGAGACCGCGCTCGCACTCGGCGCACGCGATTTTCTCGACAAGTCGCGCGACTACGACCGGTTGCCGGCGATCCTCACCGAGATCGCAGCCTCGCAACCCGCCTGACGTTCAGGCCGCGGGCCCGGACCCGGCCGCCCAGGGAATTGTCGCGAACGTCCCCGAATCGCCGTCGTCCGCGCCCACTGTCCGGCTCACGTTGGCCAATGGAACCCAGACCCGGACCGTGGTGCCACGGTTCGGCGTGGACGAGATGTCGAGCCGGCCGCCGAGCACCTGGATGCGGTGACGAAGCCCTGCGATGCCGTGCGAGCGCGCCCGGTTCAGGTCCGTCGGCGCGGCACCGACTCCGTTGTCCCGGACCGTCACGACAACTTCGCTGTCGGTCAGTTCGAGCGCGATGTCCACTTCGCTCGCCCTGGCGTGCTTCGCCACGTTGGCGAGGGCTTCCTGCACGACCCGGAACAGCGCGATTGCACCGGCCCGGTTGAACTGCGGCTCCTCGTCGGGGAATCGTTCGGTGCACCGCAGGTCTGCGCGCCTGCACGTCTCCTCGCTCTGCCAGCGTAGAGCCGCCAGCAGGCCCATGGTGTCGAGCAGGGTCGGGCGCAGCTCCTCCACGACGCGCCGCTTGAGCTCGATGCCCTGGTCGAGCACCTGCTTCAAGCGCTCCAGGCGGTTCCTGACGTCGGCATCGTCGCCTGCCGCATGCCGCTGCATCCAGGTCACGTCCATTCGCGCCGCCAGCAGCACGCCGCCGAGTTCGTCATGCAGGCCGCGCGAGAGGCGTGCCCGTTCCTCCTCCTGCACGTGTTGCAGGTGCCGCGCCAGTTCGGTCAATTCCGCCGCCTGGGCGTCGAACTGCGATTTGAGTTCGTCGTGCTGCCGCTGCAGCTCGGCCGCGGTTTCCGCACGCTGGCGCTGGTTGCGGGCAAGCGCCGTGGCTGCGATCACGGTGAGCACGAGGCCGAGCAGCAGCGTTGCGAGATTGAGGCGCCCGGCGAGCGTGAGTTCGCGCTCCCATTTCTCCAGCGAACTGGCCATCAACGCCCGCTCGTATTCCCGTGTAATTTCCGCGAGTTCTCGGAACCTCGCCATGGTCTCGTGCCTGGAGGCGAAATTCGCCAGCTTGAGCCCGGCCGCCGGGCCCTGTTGCCGGTAGACCGCCATCGATTCTTTCATCTGGGCCATGCGTGCGGCGGCGACGGTGCCGAGCTCGTGGATCGCCGCACGGACACGCTCGTCCTTGCCCTTATACGTCTCCGCCAGCTCGCGGGTAATAACCGCGATCCGTCCATCGGCGCGCTGGAACGGCTCGAGGTAAGCGGGATCGCCCGTTAGGAGGTAACCGCGGTGGCCGGACTCGGCGTCCATGAGCAGCTGGTACACGTCGACGACCCGCGCCAACTGCACGTGCGCGCGGCGGACGTCGCCCTCCGCCGTGACGAGTCGCAGGCGTCCGAACTCCGCTACGACGTACAGCAACACGACGAAGCCGATGGAAACGGATACGACGAGCGCGAGTTGCCACCACTTGAATCGCATCGGCGTCTTCTACCCCGCGTTGGCGTCGACTGTCCAGAACGGGGTATCGGCGACCCCGGCACTTCTAGGCCACCTCGCCCCTCAGGGACGGGCCCTCTCGTCCAGGGCGATCATGGCCTGCGTGACCGCCGCCAGCCGCGACCCCACGTCGCTCGGGCCGCGCTCGTCGAGCATGTTTTCCTCTCCGGCCTTCTGCAACTGCACGAGTTCCTGCTTCCAGTTGCGGAGCACCGTCAAGCTTTCGTCGTGCGACAGCTCGCGGCAATGCACGACCGCCTCCGGGTACTTGAACACGGAGTTGGGGAACAGTGAACGCCTTCTTGCGATCGATCGTCGTCATGAGACCTCCCGTCGGGTGACGCGTAAGTGAATCGTTCGTCAAGGGCATCTCACGCCTTCCGTCCTCCGCCGCCAATCGGTCTGTCGAGCGCCGTTCCGTCGGATTCCGCCTACCTGAACGACGTAGGCCGCTTCCGACGTGATCACACGGCACCCGCCGATCGCATGGCATCCCCCCAAGCCGCAGCATCGGCTCACGGAGCGCAAGCTCCGTGAGCAGGCGGTCCACCCCCACCCCCAACCGCCTTCTTCGGCCCTCGCCGGCTCCGGCTCGCGAGGGCCATCTTTCTTGGTCGCCGTCTACCCTCAGAGCTGGGACGACAGCAGCGCGGAGGCGTGCTCCAGTACCTTTTCCTTCCAGGGCCGGGCTTTCCACGCCTCGAAGGTGACGCGGTGTGCGCGCCTCAAGTCGTCCTCGAAGACGTCACTGACGCGCGCCGCGAATTCGCCGTCGTAGACGTTGAGGTTCGCCTCGTCGTTGAGCCGGAACGAGCGGTTGTCGAAGTTCGTCGAGCCGACTGACACCATGAGCCGATCGACGATCAGCATCTTGCAGTGGAACATGGTGGGCTGGAACTCGTAGATCTCCGCGCCGGCCTCGAACAGTTCGCCCCACCGGGCACGGGACGCCTTGCGGACGACCTCCGTGTCGATGTACTCGCCGGGCACGATGATCCGCACCCGTACACCGCGCTCGAGCGCCGCACGTATGGCTGCCCTGGTCAGGTCGTCGGGGACGAAATAGGAAGCGGACAGGTCGATCGTGCGTTCCGCGGCGGTGAGCGACAGCAGGTACATCAGCAGCATGCTGTCGCCGCCGCCACTCGGTGAGCTGGTGAATACCTGCGCCCGTGCATCCCCCACGGCCGCCAGATCAGGGAAGTACTCCTTGCCCTGCAGTACCGTGCCGGTTGTCTTGATCCAGTTGTCCATGAACGCCGCCTGCATCTGGGCGACCGCGGGACCCTGCAGGCGATAGTGCGAATCGCGCCAGTGATCGGGTGCGGTCGCGTCGCCGTCCCAGTTGTCCGCGATTCCGACGCCGCCCGTGAAGCCGATCTCGCCGTCCACGATCAGCAGCTTGCGGTGGGTGCGGTTGTTCATGCGGGCGAGGTGATACCAGTGCAGCGGGTGATAGCGCTCCACGTGCACCCCGGCCTCGATCATCATGTCGAGCAGCGCCTGCTCCATCTTCTGGCTGCCGACCCAGTCGATCAGCACCTGCACCTCGACGCCGGCGCGGGCGCGCTCTGACAGCGCCTCGGCGAACGCCCGGCCGATGTCTCCCGACCAGTAGATGTAGGTCTCGAAGTTGACGTTGTGCCGCGCGCTCCTCACTGCCTCGAGCATCGCAGGAAAGATCTCGATCCCGTTTTCCAGGTTGCTGACCCGATTTCCGTCGATGATCGGCGGCCCCAGCAGGATGCCGAGCTCGCGACGGAACTGTGGATCGTCGACGGCGTAGCGATGCTCGAGCTTCCGCTGGATCTGCTTCTCGCCGGGGACGAAATTGAGCGCGATCACGGTGATGATCGCCGCGAGCAGCGCCCCCACCAGTCCCGCCACGATCATGCGCTTACGGCTCCATACCATCCGACCCCTCCCGGTCACGGCCGCAGGCAGGTGATGGCCGCGGACTGCATGCGCACCCCGGGCGGCGGCAGGTCGCCGCCGCCCGGCGGCCGCTTACCCGCGTTGCACGTCACGCGGGACGCGCGGCGGTCAGTCTCGAGCGACGGCGGCTACCGGGCCGCTCCCCGGCGAAAGAGGTTCACCACGAAGAGCAGGATGATCGCCCCGCCGAACGAAACCAGCAATCCCAGCAGGCTGAAGTCGCCCTGGTTGAGCGTTCCGGCGCCAAGCAATGGCGACAACAGCCAGCCGCCGAGCACGGCGCCGACGACTCCCACCACGACGTTCAGGATCACACCCTGCTGGGCGTCGGTCTTCATGACGAGACTCGCGAGCCAGCCGATGAGGCCGCCCACGACCAACCAGACGATGAGGTTCATGTTGTGCTCTCCTGGCCGGTCAGCGACCGTCGTTGTCGAAATCACCCGGCATGAGTCGCTCGACGCGATGCCAGGCGGCGCGAACGGCATCTTTGGCATTCTCCCAGGCCAGCCGGGACCTCCCCTTGATGCGCTCGTAGTTCGCCCGCAGTTCGGGCTCCAGGTCGTCGAACCGCCGGCCCTGGCCGAGGTACCGACCGGCCGCCTCGTACCCGGTGCGATACGCCGGGGCGTAGTCGTCGTAGGTGTAGTCGGTCCTGAAATAGGGCTCGCGCTTGAACGCTTCCCGCCAGTAGATGTCGTGCACGCTCGGATTGAACGCGCCGCCTGCAGCCGTACCACCCGGACGTGAACCGGATTCACCGGTCCTCGGATCGCGGTCGGCCGGACTGCCGTCCGTACGATGCATGTCTCCCATGTGTTCCTCCTGCTGTGAGCTGCATTTCGAGGGCAGGTGAATTCTGTCGAGCGTCGGGTGGCCGCTCCATAGGACTCGGCCGCGCATCGATGTAGGACGGAAGACTCGGATTGCACGCTGTCCGACACGGGGTCAAGTCCGCCGCCGACATGAACCGTTGAGTCACGCGCTCATTCTCCATCGGGCGCGCTTTGCGTGAACACCGGCGACGGAGGACCTTGGCATGGACAAGAGACAGTTCGACAACCTGATCCTGCAGGCGCTCGAGCACGAGAAGGGCGGGCTGAAGGTCTATCAGACGGCGCTCAAGTGCGCCGTCAACGACGACCTCAGGGAGGAGTGGGAGAAATACCTCAACGAGACGCGCACGCATGTCGAGGCGCTGACCGCCGTCTGCCGGGACCTCGAGATCGACGCCTCTGCGGAGACCCCCGGGCGAAAGATCGTCCGCCACCTCGGAGGTGCACTGGTCGAGGCCATGGAAATGGCGTTGAAGGGTGACGCGCCGGAGGCAGCCGAGCTCGTGGCATGCGAGTGCGTTGTGATCGCGGAGACGAAGGACCATCTCAACTGGGAGCTGATCGGCAAGTGCGCGAAGAAGCTCAAGGGAGAATCGGCAAAGACCGTCAGGGACACGCACGCAGAAGTGGAAGAGCAGGAAGACGAGCACCTCTATCATTCGCAGGGTTGGTACCGGGAGCTCTGGATCCAGTCGCTGGGGATGAAGGCGGTGCTTCCGCCGCCCGAGGAACGTAAGCACGTCAAGACGGCGATCGGAGCGTCGCGGGCGCAACAGGCCAGCGAACGCAACCGATAGTGATTCACTGGCGAGGACCGGACCGGCGCCGGGGATGCCTGTCAGCTTCCCCGGCATTCGCCGTGAGCGGCGACACGGTCGGCGACCCGTACAAGGACACCGCGGGCTTGGGCCAAGACCCGCTGATCAAGATCATCAACATCGTGGCGCTGCTGCTGGTGCCGCTGCTTTAGGAAAGTGATCGATGATCGGTGACTGGTGACCAGTGACATGGATGCACTAGTCACCGACGGCTGAGACAGAAAGGTCCCCGGGAAACCGGGGGCTTTCCGTTTTCTGGACGATCGCGGTCGATTTCCTTGCAGCGGGCAGCCCTGCCGCTGATAACGCTCGGTCGGGCCAGGGCCTGGGCGACGGCAGCGTCCATTCCCTTTGAATTAGACATATCGACATATATGTGCGTATGCTTCGACATATGAGAACGACGGTTCGACTCGACGATGCGCTGCTCGACCGCGCCCGGCAGGAAGCGGCGCGGCGCGGCGTGACGCTGACGGCGCTGATCGAGCAGGGACTGCAGCTGGTCCTGCGCCGCCCACTCAAGCGAACCGAGCGCCCTCGCGTACAGCTGCCCGAATGTCGTGCCGGCGGCGGTGTCCTGCCCGGAGTCGACCTCGACGACAGCGCCGGGCTGCTGGATCGAATGGAGAGCCGCCGTTGATACTGCCGGACGTCAACGTCCTGATCTACGCCTTTCGCGCGGACGCAGAGCGCCACGAGGAATACAAGGGCTGGCTCGAGTCGGTCGTCAACGGCCCAGCGGCGTACGGAATCGCTCCGCAGGTGCTCGGCAGCGTCGTTCGCATCTGCACGCACCCCCGCATCCACGCGCGTCCCAGCCGGGTACGCGACGCCTTCGAGTTCTGTCGCGTCCTTCTTGAGCAGCCCAACGCGACGGTCGTGACGCCCGGTCAGCGTCACTGGGAGATTTTCGAGGCGCTGTGCCGTGAATCGAAGGCAACCGGCAACCTGGTCCAGGACGCGTGGTTTGCCGCGTTGGCGGTGGAGTCCGGATGTGAGTGGATCACGACTGACCGGGACTACGCCCGCTTTGCCGGTCTCGCGTGGCGCGGCCCCTTCTAGTGCACCACCGCACGCACCACACGCCCGCGACCCACTCGAGATCGAGGCCGGTTGGGTCGGCGTGCCGGCGTTCGCGTTAGACCAGACCCCGTCCTACGATCCGACCACGCCGTCGCCAACCATCGCTAAGCCGCTGCGACGAGCGTTGCCGTCGTCCAACCCACGCACACGGGTACCCGCCGCCTTCGACGCAAGGTCCTGACACGCGGCCTCGCGCTGGTCCCTCGACATAAGTAGTGCGTTTGGAATTTCTGTCCGTCAAGCGGCGGGTAACGTTGGGTCGGGGACCAGAGCGCCGGGCGGAAGCAGTTCCCGCCGCCACCTGCCCGCGATGCGGCTGGCTGGTTTTCGTAAAGGTCACAAGGCCTAAGCCGCCAGCGTAATCGCTGGAACCCGGGTTGCAACTCGGGCGAGTAGCGCTAGAATCAATTCAAGGTCAAGGGTATGGTGAGGCTCAGGGAAGGGGCAAGGCCATGGATTTCAGCCTTTCATCCTGGTGGCACCGCAAGCGGGTTCACGCGGCGGTGCGGTTGTCAGGTCGCCCCGTGCAGACCCACCGCGTCGTGAATCCCTATCACGCGGTAAGCATCAAGGCGGGCCCGAGCTGCGGCCAGACCGCGTCAACGTACGGCGGGCGCCGATATCTCTCGCAGGAAGCACCTTTGATTCCGTTGCCGACCTGCGATACCAGGAACTGCCGCTGCCAGTACGTCCATCACGAGGATCGTCGCGACGGATCGGACCGGCGCCGCCGGGATGTCTGGGATCGGCATGCCCAGTTGGCAAGGGGCGGGGATCGTCGCAGCAGTCACGGGCGGAGAGTGACGGACCGCTGATTCCCTGCCGGCCACCCCTTCAACCGCCTCGCTCCAGGAGTCCCGCTGCAGGGTTGCCCGGCGGCCACTGGCCGGCCCGCGCTCCGCTGCAGGCACTCCTGCGGATGAAGTCCCGGCTCGGTGTCAAGCCGAGTTGGCAACTCCGTATGCAGAGGCCCCTGAACGCCGGGGCGTCGAGCCCTGTGGATTCGTGGTAGATGCGCGTGAGGCGAGTTCGCTGGGGCCGCGACATCGGCCGCGCGCTGCTCGCAAACGAACGACAGTCACGGCTGCTCGCGCAGGCGTCGAGCGATTCAGCGACAACCCCGCAGTCGGAACGGGAAAGAGCTCTCCTTGGCTCGCGTGTCCGAGAGACCTCAATGTCGCCCGCCGTGGTCAACGTCGCAACGCGACGCTCGCCATTCCACAGGCCGAGCTCGATGCGCACGCCGCGGCTGGTCGCGGACACGGACACGGCTCCGCTGCTGGCCCACAGGCCGTCCAGCTGACGGACGTCCGGTGAGAAGCCGTCACGCAGTTCCAACCAGAACGGTTTCCTCAAGCCACAGGGAGCAGCAGTGCCATTGCACTGCGTGAATCCCACGACGACTTCGCGATCGGAGAACACCGCACGGTGTGCAAGCACGATCGTGTCGTCGCGCAACTTCGGGACGGTCTTGCCGTCGAGGATCAGCACGCGAACTGGCCCGTCCAGGGTTCCGATGCCCAGCCGTCCGGAGCTGGTCTCGATCGGAAGGCGTGCGTTTCTGAGGCTTTGCTGCGACTTGAGTTCGACGGCGGCGCGAGCCGGCACCGGACGCTGCGCGTTCGGCGCTACGGAGGCTGGCGCCGCGGTTTGCCCCGCATGCGCGTCGTCCGCCGATTGAACCGCTTCACCGGCCCGGCGCCCCTCCTGCGCTGGCTCGTGCGACCACCACGTCGAAATGACGGTGTAAGCGACCACAGCCACGATCACGGCCGCCGCAAACCACCACGTCACGTGCCGATTCCGGGGTGCGCTGGCGGCGCCGATGGCCACCCGGGGCGCGGGATGTGCAGTCCGAGCCGGCGATGGCGGTGCCATTGCCGGTGCCGGCGGCGGCGACAGCAGTGGTTGCGGTGGCGATTGTGGCCGGGGTACGGGCCGCGTAGCGGGCCGGGTCGCTTCTTCCGGCCGCCTGGTCCGGGAAACTGTCCGGCGCGGTGCCATGTCAGGGACCACAGGATCCGTCGCCACGCCGCCCGTCTTGTCCAATGAGTCGCCGCCCCGTCCGCCATGGCCACGCAGGCGGTGCTGGGCCTCGGCCTCCGTGAGCTTCTGCAGCTGGGACTGCTCCGTGATTGAAATGGAGACGATCTTCTGGTGCTGCGCTCCACCGCTGACGGTCGAGACCGGCTCGATGAGTCCGACGGCGCTGACCCACTGCCCGGCCCAGCTCTCGTCGGGAACGTCGTTCAGGCGCGCCAATGCATCGGGCCAGATGTTGAGGCACACGACGTCATGCGAACGCTCACCGAACTCCACGCGCAGAGGGCCCGTATCGGGTTTCGGCGCTGGGCTGCGCGCGACATGAGCGATCCGGCCGATGAGCTCGACACGGTCGCCGACGTGGGCGCAACAGCGAGCGAAATCCGCGGCATCGACGATGTCGTGGGGCGAGACGTATGGGCGGCGCAATGCCGCTGCCGCGTCGCCCGCGAACACGACCGTCATCGCCGGAACGCCCCGACCGGCCAGGAAGTCCTCGAAGGACGGGATCCAGCGGAATGGCGACAGGCAGATCGCGGCGAGGTCCTGAGTCCGTCGCTCGAGCCCGGGCAGTCGGCTCAGGAGACTGAAGACCGGCGAGGTGGCGGGATCCGCGAAGTCCGCGGCACGCAGAATGAACGCATCGTCGCCGCTGGCCGTCAGGTCCCAGAGGTCGGGCCGCTTGCAGAGCGCGTCGAGCGCGAGATCGATCACCGAAAACGAGAATGCGTCGAGGTTCTCGTCGAAATGACCCGGACGTCGCCCCGGATGCTGGAAGTTGCGCTGGCCGAGTTCCGCGCTCAGGAGCGGCCCGAGTTCCGGCACGAACATGCCGTCGTAGTCGATCAGCTTGAGGCTCGAGGCGCTCTGCACGATGACGTTCGACGGCTGGATGTCGCCGTGCGCAATGCCGCTGTCCCTCAGGTGTTGCGCAAGCCGGTGCAGCGTCACCCGCAGCTGCTGCAGCGCGTTGACGTCGTTACGGTGATCCGACACGAACCCCGCGAGGCTCTGGCCGTCTGCCCACTCCATCCGGACGATGGGGTAGGTACCGCTCTCGGTCGTGATACCGGACGGCTGGAACTCGAACTCGACGAAGTACGGGCTCCTGATCCGTCGCAGGTGCCTGCTGATGGCGTCGTAGCGCGCCTGCAGCGAGTCGGACTGCTTGTGGAAGCAGCGCACGGCGAACTTCTTCCCGTCCGCCACGATCTCGAAAGTCAGCGCGAAGTTGCCGCTGAGCACGACCGGCTGGCCCGGCTCGTGCGTGCGCAGTGTGCCCCGGCCGAGCAAGGGGTCCGACAGCACGATGCCAAGGTCCAGCTTGAGCGCGTCCGTGTATTCGGCAAATGACGGGTTTGGCATGGTCTTCTGCGGTTAGTGCGCAGCAGCGCGGGACGTCAACCCCGTAGTCTCGACGATTCGCGCGAATCGCGGGTCGTCGCGTAGCGCAACCAGGAACGGGTCGTTGCGGATGCCCAGCACGTCGCGCTGCCGCTGCTCGAGGCCCTGCTCGAGCAGCGTCAGCGCGCGATCGCGCTCCCCGAGCGCCGTGTAGACTCGCGCCAGCGTCGCAACGTCGAGCTGCTCCTCGGCGCCTCGCGCCTCGAGCTCGCCGAGCAGGGTGCGAGCCTCGTCGCCGCGGCCGGCGCGTGCGTAGGCTGCGGCGAGGCGGCCGACCGCCGACGCGGCACCCTGGTGTAAGGCGACCGCGCGCTCGAGCTCGGTGACCGCCGCATCGAGTTCGCCCGCACCGAATGCAGCGATGCCGAGCAGCTCGTGAAGCTGCCCCGGCTCGGCACCTTCTTCGAGAGCCGTTTTCGCCGCTTCGGCCGCCTCGGCATACCGTCCGGCATCGATCAGGCGCTCCGCAATCTCCTGCTTGAGGCGGGCATCCTCCGGAAACGCGGCCGCGAGCGCGCGAACCTGCCCGATCGCCTCTTCGTGACGACCAAGCAACGACAGCACATAAGCATAGCTCCAAACCGTACCGGATTCATCGGGCGCTGCCGCGACTGCGCGCTGGAGCTCGACGAGTCCCGCCTCCCACTCCCAGTCGTACGTGGCCCGCAGGAACCCGAGCAGCGCGCTCGACGTGGCCATCTTCGGGTCGAGTTCGAGCGCACGAAGCGCCGCAGCGCGCGCGTGCGGAAACGCCCGCGCCGGGGTCGTCCAGCCGAGGTCCACGCCAGCCTCGTTCCAGGCATAGGCGAGCCAGTCCCACGCCGCCGCGAACGCCGGGTCTGCATTCACCGCGATCTGGAACTGCTCGATGGCGATCCGGATGTCGCCAGGCTGGTGCCGCCGGTAATGGTATTTGCCAAGCAGGAACGCTTCGTACGCTGGCAGGCTCGCGGTCGGCATCCGGGCGGCGCCGTGGGCATCGCCGACCGCCAGCGAGCGCTCCAATCCCGCAGCGACGCGGTCGGCAATCTCCGCCTGAATGTCGAAGAGATTTTCGAGCGTCAGCGGCCGGTCGTACACCTCTGCCCAGAGGTTGGTATCGGTGGCCGCGTCGATCAGTTGCGCGGTCACGCGCACGCGTGCTTCGGCGTAACGCACCGTGCCCACCATCACGGCGTCGACTCCGAGCTCGCGAGCTATCTCGCGTGGCGGCTTGCCGGCCCCGCGATACGAGTCGACCGCGGAATGCGCCGCAATGCGCAGGCCCGGGATGCCGGTCAACCGCGCAATGATCTCCTCGTGCACGCCGTCGGCAAAATACTGGCGATCTCCGGCGGGACTCAGGTCTGCGAACGGCAGCACCGCGACGCTGACGGACTGCGGCGGCCCCGCGGCCGGTGGGGGTCGTAGCGCGAGCGCGATGACTAGCGCTGCTGCACCGGCCGCTACCAGCGCAAGCACCGCCAGACGCCACCGGCGTACGACCGTGGTGCCCGCACGGGCCGAAGCCGGCTCGCCAGGCAACGGCGCCGTCGGCTCGGCTGCGGGCATGACTGCCGGCTCGCTGGCGGCCACGGCTTGCGGCTCGCCGACGGGTACGTCGAGGGGCGCCGCCGCGCTCACGCGCGCGATCAGGCGATAGCCGCGCTTCGGAATCGTCTCGATGTAGGTGGGGTCGGCGCGAACGTCACCGAGGACCTTTCTCAGCTCGGCCACCGCGCGGGTCAGCGGCTCGTCGGAGACCGCGCTGCGCTCCCCCCAGACGTCGCGCAGCAACTCGTCCCGGGTCGCCACCTGGCCGGCGCGCTGCACCAGCGCTATCAGCAGGTCCGTGAGCTTCGGGGTCAGGCGCCCCTCGCCGGCAGCACCGCTGAACGTGCCGGTCGCGGGGTCGACGGTCCAGTCCCCGACCACAAAGGGTTCACGAGCGTTCATTACGGACGGTTTCCCCCAGCGTCCCGGGACGGCCCCTTCCGGTCGGATCCGGCAGCACCGCAGGCGATGGGGATGGTAGCGGGAATTTATGGGGTTTTCCCGGAGAAAGGCGATTTCTTGGAGGAAGAAAGGACCTAACGCGGAGGACTCCGCCGCGCCAATCCGCAGACTGCCGCCTCCGATTCCCGCGCGGAGGGACGCGAAATGAACCGGCTGGTCGCCAGACGCCTGCAATCGATCGCGCGGCTCGCAGCCGTCGCGAGCCTCGTGGCGGCGGGCGGCCTGCTCGTGGTCTGGGCGGGCAGGTCCCCGCTGTCGGGTGCGGTCGTCGCCACTGCCAGGCTCAGGGCGGACCTCGGCCACAAGACGGTGCGGCACGAGGAGGGCGGCATCGTGCGGAGCATTCTGGTCCGCGACGGCGACCTCGTGCACGCGGGGCAGCCCCTGATCGTGATCGGCGTGGTGCGCAACGACGCCGAGGTCCGCCTGCTGCTCGACCAGCTGCAACGCGAGCGCATCCGCAGTGCTCGCGCGGCGACCGAAGCGGCACTCGGCGCAAGGTTCGAACCATCGGCCGACATCGGCCGCTCGACGAAGGCGGCAGAACACTTCGCGCGTGAGGCCGCCTTGTTCGCGGCGCGTCGGCGCACGCTCGACGAGCGGGTCGCGTCGCTCGCGGCACGAGTTCGCGACACGCAGGCGCAGGCGGCGGCGCTCAATGCGCGCATCGCACAGGCCCGTTCCCATTACCGGCAACTCGCCGCCGACGAGGCGAGGGAGTCCGCGGCGAGGATTCGCGAGGTCGAGCAGCGACTGCGGTCATTTCGCCACCTGGCAGAGCGCCAGGCAGTACGCGCCCCTGCCGATGGCCGCGTGCTGGGATTGCGTGTGTCGTCGGTCGGCCAGGTCATCGGACCCGGCGATCCACTGCTCGACGTCGTGCCGACCCGGGGAACACTCCTGATCGAGGCACAGGTCCGCCCGCAGGACATCGCCCACGTTCACGAGGGCGCGGCGACCGAGGTGCGCCTCGACGCGCGAGCGACGCCGCGCCTGGCGGGCAAGGTCGTGCTCGTCTCGGCCGATCGCGTCACGTCGCCCGAGAGCGGTGCCTCCTGGTACGCCGCGACCGTGGAGATCGATGCGGACGAGCTCGCGCAGCATCCGGAAATCGTCCTGCGGCCAGGAATGCCCGCAGAACTCGTCATCGCTGCACCCAATCGCACCCTCTTCCAGCTTCTCGCAATGCCGCTCGACTCGTTCGCGAGCAAGGCCATGCGGGAGCCGTGAAGACCATTCGCTCTGGACCCTGGAATCGCAGACGGAGCGAGCTTTGTCGACGTCGAAATCGAAACAATCCGCGCACAACGCGCATTAGGAGAGTGTCATGAAGAACTGCAACGCATCGAAGAACCTGACCGCCCGTCGTATTCTGTCCCGCGCGTCCGCCACGGCTCTCGCCGTGGCGTTCGCCGCCTCGCTGGCGCAGCCCGCCCAGGCGGACAATGTGACGCCGCCGAACGTGCCGGAGAGCCTCCGGGTACAGGCGGGGTACTCGCCATTTCTCGTGGGTCACGCCTACGGGACGCAGAACTACGTCTGCGCACCTGATCCCCTGGTTCCTGGGAGCCCCATCAAGTGGCGGCTCTACACGCCGCAGGCCACCTTGCTCACCGACGCAGACAAGCAGATCGTCACCCACTTCTTCAGCCCCAAGCCCGGTGACAATACGTCGTTCCTCCCGACGTGGCAGCACTCGCGGGACTCGAGCAGGGTCTGGGTCGTCCCGGCGGCCCTCCCCTACTCCGACCCGGACTTCGTCGAGCCCGGCGCGATCGACTGGCTGCTGCTCGGGGCCGTAGCTTCCGAAAGCGGCCCCACCGGTGGCGACACGCTGACGAAGACCGCTTACATCCAGAGGGTGAACACCTCCGGAGGGAAACCGCCCGCGTTCGGCTGCTCCGAGGGGGAGCTCGGCTATAAGGTGTTCGTACCCTACACGGCCGACTACTACTTCTACATGAAAGACGCGGGTCCCGTGGAGTGAGGTAACCGGGAGCACCCAACAGGGACAGCCAGAGTACCGGACGCCACGAGCGTCCGGTACTCCCTGTCAGTCGCCCGTCTGCAAAGGAAACGACCGTGCCAACCGCAACCGTATCCAACCGTCCCCTGGCCTCGCCGGCCCGCGATTACGGCCGTCCCCGCTACGCGAGCTGCGTGAAGGCGTCGAAGCGTATGCGCTGGGACATCGAGCGGGACGTCGTCCGCGGCCGCGACTTCGACTATGAACGCACTTTCCTGCCGACCCGTCTGTCGCACGTCGACGAGCTCGAATTCCTTGACGCCGCCGAGCGCCGGCTGCTGGGCCAGGTGCAGGGCCGTACGTACGCGTATTTCCTCGGTCTCGTCGAGCGCTTCATCGGCGCGAAGGTGCTGCAGCTGTCGAGGCGGCACTGGCCCGGAGACCCGGTGACGCTCAAGCATCAGGAACTCTTCCGTCGTCTCGAGGCGATGCTCGCCGCGCGCATGCCTGCCGGCCACGTGACGACCACGGACCCGAATGCGGTCGCACGCTTCGTACTCGGCAGGAGGACCTGGGCCGTGCTCGCACTCACCTGCCACATCGAGCTCTTCACTCAGGCTCACTTCCAGCAAAGCATCGCGCTCCAGGAAGATCTGTGCCCGCTATGGAAAGACGTGTTCATGCACCACTGGCAGGAGGAACGCCAGCAAGCGGTGCTCGACCAGCTCGAGTGGGCTGCGGAGCACGCGAGGCTTGATGCGGCGGAGCGCGACGCCGCCGTCGACGATCTCATCGAGTTTCTCGACGTGGTTGACCGCATCCTGCAGTCGCAGGCGGCCGCCGACGCTCGGTACTTCGTCGAGGCGAGTGCGCGCCCCTTCACGGCGGCCGAACGCGAGCGCATCGGCATCACCGTGCTGCGCGCATACCGCTCGCAGTACATCGTCTCGGGCGTGGAGCATCCGCGATACAGCAGGCTGCTGGGCGGGATGACCACAGCTGAGCAGATCGAGCGGATCATGACGGCGTTGAGGAGACTCCTGCTGGCGTAGGAGGCGCGGCGCAGCGCGCGAATTTGTACCCCTTTAGCCGAATGCCGCAGAGCGAAATCGACACTCACCGTAGGGCACAGGCCCGGCGAGCCGCGAGGGCGATCGGAACACCGAATAGAAACGTATGAGACAGCAAGTCCAGCGCGGTCGCCAGCGCTTTGAAGGAGACGGGGTATGGAAACGCGGACAGCGGCAATACGACGAGTCGCATGGTGAGGAAAACGGCTACACCGAAGTGGATCCCGGACGCCACAGGCTGGTGCCTCAGCCGTGGGAGACGCCGAGCCGCGAGCAGAAAAATTCCAGCCCAAAGGTACGACATGCCGAAGTGCAGGACGAGGCCCAACGCTGCAGTGGGGATGCCACCGGAAAAAGCCGCTTTGCCGAGCAGGCCACTGGCCACGGTTTGCAGGAGGCGAGTCGGCGCGACGCCGCTATAGCCAGCGAACGAAATAGCAAACAGGATGTCGAGCGTGCCGGCGATCGAGCCGCCAACCAGCACTGCCCATGAACCTGACCGGTGATTCATCGCGCTCCCCCCGTAGGCCTGACGTCACTTGCATCAGCGGCTGCGCACCGACGGCCCGAGGCGACGCATTTGAACAGTCCGCTGCATGCCGTTGTCAAGTCGCAGATTTTCCTAAGCCGACTGGCGACGTTTCCGCTCAAGGCTGGAAGTACTCGTCCAGGAAAGCGAACATCTCCCGCTCCCAGCTCGCTACCCCCAGGTAGACGAACCCGCAACCGTCTTCGGCGGTCCTACCAAAGGGCGGGAACAATTTGAGTCGATGGACCTGCGAGCGGCGAGCAACGAAAGGGAGCCTCCGAACGAGTGCCCGACGACCGCGATCAGATTCAAGCAACCGTACTTGCGGTCTTTTCGCTGCACCGTCCCCCTTCGTCGCGCGTTCGCGGTCGGTTCCATGACGCGGCTGCGCTCGATGCGGGGTCACTGACGGCCGTTCAGCGCCGCATCCGCCGCCGGGTGCGGCGTCGCGCCGTCCGCTACGGTGCGCTCACCCCGGACGTCGTCGCCGATTGCACCCACAACCTCGACATCGTGGGCAAGCTGCAGGAGTTCTCGCTGTCCGACCCGGCCGTGATCATCGGGCTGTTCATCGGCGGTCCGGTGCCCCACCTGTTCGGCGCGATGGCGATGGAAGCCGTGGGCCGTGCTGCGGGCTCGGTCGTGGTCGAAGTGCGCCGCCAGTTCAAAGAGATCCCGGGCATCATGGAGGGCACGGCCAAGCCCGACAACTCCAGGGCCGTGGACATGCTGACGCGCGCGGCGATCAAGGAAATGATCGTCCCTCGCTGCTGCCGATCCTCATCCCGGTGATCGTCGGCTTCGGCATGAATTACCTGCTCGGTCCCGGCGCCGGCGTGAAGGCGCTGGGCGGCGTGCTGATCGGCACGATCGTCACCGGCATCTTCGTCGCGATCTCGATGTGCACGGGCGACGGCAAGGGTTCCGACACGCACAAGGCGGGCTTGGGCCAAGACCCGCTGATCAAGAGCATCAGCACCGCGCACCATTGACGGAGCCCGGGCCCGGCACGAAGATCGTCCGCAAGCGACCGTTCAAGTGATGGGAGACGGCGCCCGGGAGGGGGAATGAAGCTCCGATGGACTGGCCTGCTGCTCGCGGCGACCTGCGCGATTGCACCGGGCGTTGCGTTCCCGACCACGGACGAAGATCGCACCACGGTGGCGGCGCTCGACACGCAGTATCAGGCAGCGGTCAAGCGCAACGACGCGGATACGATGGGCCGCATCCTCGCTGACGACTTCGTGCTGGTGCTGGGTAACGGCAAGAGCTACACGCGCGAGGACCTGCTCGAATCGGCGCGCAGCATGAAGATTACGTACGAGCAACAGGACGAAGACGCGGGCACACAGACCGTACGCGTCTGGGGAGACACCGCCGCCGTCACGGCACGGCTCTGGCTCAAAGGCATCAACGATGGCGTGGCCTTCGAGCGGCGTCTCTGGTTCAGCGACACCTACGTCCGCACGCCGACCGGCTGGCGCTACGCGTTCGGACAGGCCTCGCTGCCGTTGCCCGCGGATCCGCCAGCCGTCGAAGGTAAGCGCTAGCACGCCCCGGCACCTGACTCATCAAGGTGACGCGTGAGGAGGCCCCATTGTCGGCACGAATCGCGCGGGCCCATACTGTGGCGTGCCCGTCGCACGCTCTGCGCGTGAGGCAACTTCGTCGAATTTGAAGGGCTACTGACCGCCCGTTCGCGTCCGGAAATACACGATCATGGGATGCCTGCTCAAGCAAGGCGGTGGGCTCTATCCGAGGCTGCGCATCGGCGCGGTACTGTTGGCGGCG
>Ga0316622_100000363_pt1 | contig 25686 bp, 19 predicted proteins | sample OWC_Aug_OW2_C1_D_FD_207646 | JGI IMG/M metagenome (GOLD analysis project Ga0316622, IMG submission 207646) | Wetland soil microbial communities from Old Woman Creek delta, Ohio, United States - OWC_Aug_OW2_C1_D5_C | ecosystem: Environmental > Terrestrial > Soil > Wetlands | place: USA: Ohio... | reverse complement strand
TGCCTCGATGCTCAGACCGCGGCGGGCGCGCAACGCGTTCTCGAACAGCGGATAGATCTGCGTCGGCATTTGCAGGGAATGCGCCATCTCATGATCGCTGCTCCCCATGCGCGGGTCGCCAACAGTCGCGGGCGGCGGCGCGTTGTCGCGAGTCCAGTTCAGCTCCACTCCCGCCTTTCGGGCCCGTCGCGGCGTGTTGAATGCTTCGGCGCCGGCGATCAGCGCCAACCCCACCTTTCCCGCCGCGATCCGCGCTGCCGTTGTGTTGACCAGCCACTGCGGGGTGTTCCCGCCGACCGTGCTGTACAGCGCCTCTGCCGGGTGCGCACCGATCCGCTCGGCGAGGAGGCGGGGCGGATTCCGGTACTGCCAGCAGATCATGTTAACGACCTGGACGGAGTCCAGGTGCGACAGCAGACGCGCATCGGCGCCCGCGTCGACGGCTGCCTGCCGCGCCGCTGCGGCCATCATGTCCACCGGCTCCTTTGCCGCCGCGAGATCCACATCCCGTGGGGTGAATTGTCCCGCGCCGATCAGGACGGGGGTGCGATCGTCACTCATGTTTCGTGCTCCTCCTCTGCTTCGTGAGGCGTTGCCTTCATTCCACATCACAGAACACAGAGCACAGAACACAGAACACAGACAACAGACACGCCGGGGTTGGGATTCGTCGCCGCCGAAACCCAAGTCTCCAATCCCGACCTTGACTTCCAGACGGGCGGAGATATCGTCACTCAGTAACATGAACAGTGAGCAGAGCCGGCGCTCGGGCGGCGCTCGGATCATGCGCGTCGTTCGCCGCCTGACGCTTGCGGTGGTGGTGGTTGGAGTGGTGGTAGCCGCCGCCGTGGGTGCGATCATCTATCGCGAGATCACCGCCAGTCTGCCCGCGATCGACTCGGTGGTCGACTACCAACCGCCGGTGGCGACGCAGATCCTGGCCGATGATGGGACCCTGATTGGGGAGTTCTTCTCCGAGAAGCGGTACCTGGTCCCGATCGAACGAATTCCCGAGGTGGTGCGCCAGGCCTTCATCGCGGCGGAGGACGATGGCTTCTACCGGCACAAGGGCGTCGACTTCATCAGCATGGTGCGCGCCCTGATCAACAACCTGCTCGCGGGCGGCAAGGTGCAGGGCGGCAGCACGATCACGCAGCAGGTGGTCAAGTCGGTGCTGCTGACGCCGACGAAGAGCTACGAGCGCAAGCTGAAGGAGATCATCCTCGCGGTGCGGCTCGAAAAGGAACTCTCGAAGGATCAGATTCTCGGCTTGTATCTCAACCACATCTATCTCGGTAGCGGCGCCTACGGTGTTGCCGCCGCCGCCCGCGAGTACTTTGGCAAGGACATCGAGGACGTGGGGCTCGCGGAAGCGGCCCTGCTTGCCGGGCTCCCGCAAGCGCCGAGTCGCTACTCGCCGTTCCAGCACTGGCCGCAGACGAAGGCGCGACAGCGATACGTGCTGACCCGGATGTACGAGTCCGGCTACATCACGCGCGAGCAGCGCGATGCCGCGTTGCGGCAGCCGCTGGCGCTGGCGACGCGCAAGGGCAGCTTCCGGGCAGCCCCGTACTTCGTGGAGCACATTCGGCGCGAGTTGGAGGAGCGGTTTGGTTACAGTGCGCTCTATGAAATGGGGTTGCGGGTTCACACGACGGTCAACCTCACCCTGCAGCGGGCGGCGGAGGAAGCGCTCCGCGCCGGCCTCGAGGATCTCACGCAACGCGAGGGGGGCTACCGGAGTTCGTTCCGCAACCTGGAGCCGGAAGAGCGCGATGCCTTTCTGCATGAGCAGCAGCGGATGTTGCAGGGCGAGACGCTCGAGCCGCTGCGCAGTTACGACGCCTTGGTCACCTCGGTTCGCGGCAACAGCGCGCGGGTCCAGGTCGGACCGTTTGTCGGTGATCTGGTCCCCGATCCCGCCAGCGGTGAGCTGCCACCGTTACAGCTGAACGACTACGTTCGCGTTCGCTGGGTGGATGGCAACGGCAGCGGGCAGCATTTCGTCCTCGACAACACGCCCCCGATCGAAGGTGCGCTGGTGGCGCTTGATCCACGAACCGGATTCGTCAGAGCGATGGTCGGCGGCTACGATTTCGACCGCAGCAACTTCAACCGTGTGACCCAAGCCCGGCGCCAGCCGGGCTCCGCCTTCAAGCCGCTGGTGTATGCTGCGGCGTTCGACCGGCATTTTACCACGGCGTCGGTGGTTGTGGATGAGCCGATCTTCTTCAATGACAACGGCAAGGTGTGGAGCCCCAAGAACTTCGAGAACAAGTACTTCGGTCCGACAACCGTGCGCGATGCGCTGACATTTTCGCGCAACGTGGTCACCGTCAAGGTCGCGAACGCCATCGGCGTCAAGTACCTGGTGCGTTACCTGAAACGGTTTGGATTGCAGGGACCACTCGTACCGAACCTGTCCATCGCGTTGGGATCCGCCGAGCTGACCCCGCTGGAGCTGGCCACGGCCTACACGGCGTTCGCAAACGGAGGGTCCCGGCCCGAGCCGATTTTCATCACGCGGATCACCGACCAGCAAGGGCAGGTGCTCGAGGCGACCGAGCCGAAGGTCGTGGAAGCGATTCCGCCGCAGACCGCCTACATGATCACCGGCGTACTACAGGACGTGATCACGCGCGGCACCGGGAAGCGAGCTGACGGACTCGGCCGGCCTACCGCCGGCAAGACGGGCACGACGAATGATCAGAACGACGCGTGGTTCGTCGGCTATGTTCCGCAGATGCTCGCTGCCGTCTGGGTGGGGTTCGATGCCAAGCGCTCAATCGGCAAGAAGGAGACCGGCGGCCGCGTCGCGGCGCCGATCTGGAAGAAGTTCATGGAGACCGCCACGCAGGGATTGCCCATCGAGCGTTTCGAGGTGCCGGAGGGGCTGACCTGCGTGAACATCAATCCGGGAACGGGTCAGCGTGCCGTGCCGGGGAGCGGTGCCCGTCTCGAATGCTTCCGCCGCGGGGCCGAACCGCGCGTGATCGCCGAGCCGCCGATCCAGATGATCTCCGAACAAGAGGGCGCGCCGCGTGATGCCGAGGCTCAACCCGCGGTGACGGATCAGCCCAAGGATCCGTCGGCCCGCGACTTTCTGATCAACGACTTCTGAGTTCCAAGGGATCAAGGGACCGAGGGATCAAGGGTCCCCAGACCAAGGCTAGAACTCCCAGTACCGTCCCTGCACCTTGCGGACGGCGTCAAGCAGGGGACGGGCGCGGCTTTCTGCCAGGTCTGGTGTCGGGGTTGGCTCACGTCCCTGCAACTCGGCCAGTAGCTCCAACGAGCAACTCCGCACCGCGGTGAGATTGTATCCGCCTTCCAGGACTGCCGCGCAGCGCCCATTCGCATTCGTGTCGGCTAGCTGAAGCAGTGATCGCGCCATCGCCGCGAACCCTGCCTCGGTGACCATCATGCCGCCAAGGGGATCGTTGACGTGCGGGTCGAAGCCCGCCGAAATCAGCACGAACTCCGGCTGGTACTGCTGCGCAATCGGTTCGATCGTGGTGTGGAAGGCCTCCAGATACTCCGCGTCGCCGAAGCCGGCGGGGAAGGGAAGGTTGACGGTGAAGCCTTCGCCGTCCGCGCTGCCGACCTCGTCCAGGGCGCCGGTGCCGGGATAGAACGGATATTGATGGGTCGAGACGTACAGCACTCCCGATTCGCTCTCGAACATATGTTGTGTGCCGTTGCCGTGGTGCACGTCCCAGTCCATGATCAGAATTCGCCGCAGTCCGTAGTGCCGCTGCAGGTATGCGGCGCCGACCGCGACGTTGTTGAAGAGACAGAATCCCATTGCCCGGTGCCGCTCGGCGTGATGGCCCGGCGGCCGGACGAAGGCGACGCCATTGTGCAGCCGGCCGGCCATCACCTCATCGAGGAGGGCGAGGAAGCCGCCGGCGGCCAGGCAGGCGGCTTCGAAAGACCGGGGCGACGCAGGCGTGTCGGCATCGAACGCGTATCCGGGGAGGTCGCGCGTGCGGGCGACACGCTGGTAGTGCCCCTCGTCGTGGACCAGCGTCAGCTCGTCGGGTGTTGCGAGGCGTGGTTCCACGCGCCGCAGATTGGTCTGGTCCTGGACTGCGTCCGCCAGTACCCGGATCCGTTCTGGACGTTCCGGGTGACCGCGACCGGTGTCATGTTCCATGTAGCGGAGATCCAGAACGAAGCCTGTTGCCTTCATCGTTGCGCCACGACTCCTAGACTCCCTAGTCGGCACATTCAAGGGATTGCGGAATGCGGATGTGAGCCCCCGACACCTGCTCCCTGTTCAAATGCTTCCTGTTCAAATTGACTCTCCTCCCCCTTTGCTCTAGCGTCGCAGGGAACGAGGCCGCTCATGTTTGGCATCGGCATGCCCGAACTCCTGGTGATCCTGCTGGTTGCGCTGATCGTGCTCGGGCCGAAGCGGTTACCGGAGGTCGCGCGGGCACTCGGCCGCGGCCTGGCGGAATTCCGCAAGGCGACCGCCGGCGTCAGCGAGGAGCTGCGCAACGCGCAGATCATGATCGAGGAAGAGGCGCGGCGGGCGACCCGTGTCGCCGAGATCAAACCAGCGCCGCCGAAACCGGCGGCGATTGCGGACAGCCCGGCCCCGGCCGCCACAGAAGAGAAAAAGCCGGAACCGCCGGCGACGGGGTCTGCGACCTCCGGCTAGATTTCCGTTCCTGCTGAATCGCGAGGGATTACCACGGCCCGCTCCCTGTTCGCGGACTGCGCGAACAGGGAGCGGGTGAGGAGAGCTCACATATTGAGCGATGCGATCTGCATCAGGAAGCCCATGTCCCCCTCGACCTTGATCTTGCCGGCCATGAAGGCTTGCTGTCCGTTGAGCTTCCCTGCCTGCATGTCGAGATAGTCGCTGAGCGTCATCCGGAGCTTGGTCCGTGGCGCGGTGGAATTATTGAAGCACATCTCGACCTGAAACGGACTGCCCTCGCGCGCCAGTTCGAGCGCCATCGTCCCCTTCAGCGCCCGCGCCCGAGCGCTGTTGTCCGGGCGGCCCTGACGGCCCTGCGGAATTATCAGGGAGAGGGCTGCGCCGTTGCGCCCAAGCACCGCATCCCTCCAATCTTCACACGACAGCGTCACCGTGAGATGCGCCTCGCCGCTGCCTTTGCTGGCCGTCATCTTCCCTTCGCTGATATGCAGCGACCAGTCTCCCCCTCCGTCGCCCGTCACGTGAAACTGGAGCCGGAAATCCTGCGGCGCGGCCTCTCCCGACTGGGCCTGCGCCGCGAAGCCCATCGGCAACAGTTCCTCGAAAAACTGCGCTGGCGTGACACTCTCTGGAAGCGGCGGTTGTTCGGCCATGACTTTGCTCCTCCTTCCGCCCGGTCCGTGCGGCCGGGTCCTCTCGATGATGGTGTATGACCCATGTGCCACAGCTGCGGTCGGTTTCGCAACACGGATAATGCGGCGAGTTTCCTCGGCGCACTCATCGGTCGAACAGAGGACCCCCCGGCGGCACACCAGTCGGCGCGATGTGGTCATGGAATCGCCTGGGGTCTGGTGATTGCGATCTCCACCGATTCGTGGCAACGCGACTGCCAGACGACGTCAACGACCCCCAGAATGCCTTCCCCGTGGCCGCATCCCGGCCACCGGGGAGGGGGGTGAAGCGAGGGGACACCAATGAAACTCAGAGACAAGGTCAGCATCATCACCGGCGCCGGCCAAGGAATTGGCGAGGCGTACGCGCGGCGGTTCGCCAGGGAGGGATCAAAGGTCGTGGTGGCGGACATCAACGAGGCGAAGGCTCGAGCGGTCGCGGCGGCGATCGGCGGCGATGCGGTGTCCGAGCGCGTCGACGTCTCGAGCCCCGATGACACCGCCCGCGCGGCGAAGGCGGTGTTCGATCGCTTTGGACGCATCGACGTCCTGCTCAACAACGCCGCCATCTTCTACGGTATCGACAACAACAACCACAGCTACGAATACCTGCGGAAGATCTTCGACGTGAACTACTTCGGCGCCTGGCTCATGTCGCGGGCGGTCTTTCCGTACATGAAGCAGCAGAACCGCGGCGTGATCATCAACCAGTCGTCGACCGCGGCGCACATGCATCCCATGGTGCCCGTGGAAGATGAGCTGCCATCGTTCCACTACAGCGTCACCAAGGCGGCCCTCAATGCGATGACCCACTACATGGCCGGCTGCCTCGGAATCTACAACATCCGGGTGAACGCCATCTCGCCGGGGCCGACGAACACCGAGGCGCTGCAGCAGTCCGTCCCGGCGGAGATCATCGACATGGTCGTGCAGATGATGATGGCGATCAAACGGCCGCTCCAGCCAGATGACCTGACGGGCACGGCCGTGTGGCTGGCTTCGGACGATGCCCAAATGGTGACCGGGCAGGTGATTCCGGTCGACGGCGGGATGATCATGCTCGGATGAGTTGAGAGTCGGTAGTCGAGAGTCGGTAGTCGACTATCAACTGTCGACGAGCCCGACCACTGCCCGCAGCGTCGGCAGCGAAGTGACGTCGATGCCGCGCAACCCGGCGGCACGCGCGCCGGCGATGTCGTCGTCGGCATCGTCGCCGACATAGACCGCCTCGGACGCCTCGACGCCGAGGCGCTCAACGGCGGCAGCAAAGATGCGCGGGTCGGGCTTCGCCGCGCCTACATCGGCGGACAGGAGCACGACGTCGAGGAGCGGGGTCAAGCCGAACGCGTCGAGGATTCTCGGTAGCCGGTAATCGAAGTTCGACACGATACCGGTCCGCACTCCCCTCTGGCGCAGCTTTGCCAGGGTCTCGTGGATATCGGGTGCCAGCTCCCACGCCGCGGGCTCGGCATAGTGGTCAAAGAGCTGGTCGAAGCAGCGGTCGAAGTCCGTGAACCGCTGCGTGGCATCGGCTTCCTCGAACGTCGCCATGACGAGCGCACGCCACCAGTGGCGTTCGCGTTCGGGAATGTGCCCTGATGCGACGCCGGGAAAGGCCATCGGCGGCATGCGCCGGAAGACCCGGGTGAAGGCTGCGTCGAGGCGTGCCGCTGGGATCTCGACACCGTAACGGTGCGCCAGTTGAGCGTACGTTGTCCCGACCGATTCACGCAAGTGGATGAGGGTCCCGGTGGCGTCGAAGAGCACGGCGCGGATCATGTGAAGCTGAGAGTTGTCCCCGCCACGGTCTCAGTACAGCCCCATCATCCGTCCGGCCAAGGCGAGCACCGACGCGGCGAGGACGGGCCGGATGACGCGCTCCCCGCCATGCACGGCGAGCCGTGCGCCCAGCTCGCCACCGAGGCCAAAGCCCGCGGCCAAGACGACACCAGGCAGCCAGGCGATCTGCCCTTGGGCGATGAACACGGGCACCGCCACCAGCGTCAGCACGGTGTTGACGACCACCTTGATGCTGTTGGCTTTGATCAGGTCGTATCCGGTATAGGACAGCGCGAACACGATCGCGATGCCGACGCCGGCCTGAAACGCACCACCATAGACCCCGACGCTGAAGAAAATGAGGAAGGCGGCCGGGGCCGACCATGAGCGCGCGGCGGCCACCTGCGAACGCGACGTTGCCGGCCGCCGCAGAATGAAGATCAGCAATCCCACCATGACGACGCCGAACACCTTCTCGAACGTCTGGTCGCTGATCTGGGAGATGACGAACGAACCGGCAAAGGAGCCGAGCGCAACCGGCAGCAGGACGGGCAGCGCGCTACGAACACCCGGAACGCCCTCGGCGCGAAATCGCCGGGCCGCCACGGCACTTTGCAGGAGAACGCCGAGTCGGTTGGTTCCGTTGGCAACCGTCCCAGGGAGACCAACGAGCACGAGGAGCGGCACCGTGAGCAGCGACCCACCGCCCGCCAGTGTGTTGACGATCCCGGCAGTCAGCCCGCCCGCGACGAGGAGCGCGATCTGTTCTGGGTTCACGTCGTTCGTAGCCCCGCTCGCGAGTATCAAGTTCGGTGCCCGGCGACAACAACCGGCAACGCGGGAAGTTCCGGGAAGAAAGCGCTACTGATCGGTATCAACCGCTACGTGATCCCCGGGGCGGACCTGCGAGGAGGTGTCAACGACGTCCGGAACATGCAGGCCGTGTCCCCGCAACCCTCGGTGTACGCCATTGCTGCCACCGGTCCGAGGGATGCCGTCGGATCCGAGCGGGTTCCTCAGCCCTTCGGCGGCAGATCGAACGCGCCGGGGAAGTGCTCGGCTCGCACTTGCCCGGCGGCGGCGGTGGCACCGATTCTGGCAAGTTCGTTGCGGTTCTCGGCGGCGCTCATCTCCCGCAGCGACGATGCCCGCGGCGCCAGGTCATTCAACCCGAGCGCCTGCAACTCTTTCTCCTCCAGCCACACGTTGTAACGGAGGTAGGTCAGTGCCGGTTCGGGCGGCAGGAGGTCGAACTCGAGGTCGCCGACCTCCGCGTCGATGACCCATCGGGTGGGGCTGCGCGAGAGGTACTGCAGCATGAGCTGGTTCTGCCAACTCGCGTCCTCCATCAGCATCGAGGGTACTTCACTGGCCCAGTTCCACAGTTTACCCTCGGCCACCGTGTCGGGGTCGTCATGTCGCCGCCATGTGCCGGTTCCGATCGAGGTCAGGAGCAAGCGGTGCTCCCCGGTCTGGAAGTGAAACGGGAACCCCTTCAGGGTGGCGACAAGAAAGAGCTGCAGGGCGGGGTTGTTGGCCATGCTGACGCCGCCGTCGACGAAGGCGCCGACCTCGCCGAACCCCACGTCGATCTTCTCCGGGACGAAGTAGGTCGGCGCGGCGGCGCTGGCCCGCACCGCATCGCGCAGGAGGATGGCGCGATTGTGCTCGAAGTAACTTCCGCGGGGGTGGTTGATCAGCGGCCATGTGCTTCCGGTGTCGGCTCGTTTGGTGAAGATGCAGAGGCCGGTCTTGATCGCGTCGTCGTCCAGCCTCATGGTCCCGAAGACGGCGGCCAGCTCCTTCTCCAGGGGCGCCGCGTCGAAGAGCGCCTCCCATAGCTTCCACTTCCTCCTGCCGAACACCTTGCTGCCCAGCTGGAGGTACATCTGCTTGATCTGCGAGACCTCCATGCCGATCGCCAAGGCACTGGCGATGATGGCCCCGGTGCTGGTGCCACCGATGAGGTCGAAGTAGTCGCACAGTTTCAGATCCGGCCGCTGCTGGCGATCACGCAGAATCCGCTCGATCCGTTCGAGGAATCCCAGCGTGAGCGCACCACGAATGCCGCCGCCATCCAAGGCCAGGATTCGTTTTGGACCAGCCGAGCTGAGCCTGTCGAGTACGGTCATTGCTTCACTCTCCTTTCCTCAACTGAGGACGGAAGGGCCCTCCATGCCGGAAGGGCTCGTGCATCTGGGCACCCGGCACGGCGGTGAGATCATTGCGGTCGACCGCGAACCGCTGTCTGTTGACCACCCTTCGACCTGCTGATCTGCTACCCGGTCTCGTCATCGCGCTACCACAGCGTTGTCGTGTCGAGGACGTACACGCGGCCGGAGTGCCGCAGCACGGTGTCATGCATGTCCTTCGTCCCGCCCGGGCCGTCGCCGGCTTTTCGGTTCCACAGGCAGACGAACCTCACCTTCTCCGGGCCCCACGATAGCGCCGTGTGGAGCAGCCACAGGTTGTTGCGCGCGTATGCGTTGACGCCGGGGGGGAGCGGACCGAGTTCCTCGGGCATGATGAGCAGCCGCGTCTTGGGATCGGCCTTCACCTGGTAGTAACGGTCGCGCCACTCATCGTCGCCGGTGAAGGTCACGGATTCGCGCAGAAACGTGGGTTCGTCGAAGGGGATGCGGATCTCGAGGCGAAGGCCGCGCTGGAGGGCGGCCCCGGCGAAGAGAAGATCGCCGCCACAGGCTCCGCCGCAGAGCGCGAGATCCTGATCGCCCGCTCCCAGTTCGTCGAGCTTGGCGGCAATCTGGGTGGCGGCGATGGGAGCCCGGTCCGCAGGAAACCGCTTGTCCGCACGACCCGGCGCATCGATCATGTGACCGCTGAAGAGAAACACCAGGCGTGGCTCCGAGCGGACCTGCGGAGGGGTGAGCCGTTCCAACGCACGATCGAACACCCGGAGCGCTGCGCCGACCTCGACGGGCCGGAAATCGAGCTGCGTCAACAGCAAGAGCTGCTGGCGCGAGGAGTCGAGCGCGAACCAGTCCTTGTCGGCGACTGCCACCGCCGCCCTGTAGGTGCGCTCGACGACGCCTTGCCCGCTCGCGAGCAGTTCGAGGTCGCCGAGGGTCACCCGGGCCCAGTAGTCCTTCGGGTTCTTCTCCAACGCGCTGCGGATTGCCCAGCGCACGCCGCCTTCCATCGCGCCGCGCTCGTCCGGATTCTCGTCGGCGCCCGTCAGATGCCGGAGCAGATGCATGAGGGTCAAGGCGTTGATGCCGGAGTAGTAGTGACCGGGGTTCTTCCGGAAACCGGTCGCGTATGGCGTAATCGCCTCGCGCAAGAGGGCCTCCTCGTCGGCCGCGTCTCGGCGCATCTCCTCGGGAGTCCTGCCGGCGGTGTTCCACGCCGCGACCCAGGCATTCTTCTCGAGCCGGCCGAGCAGCGCCAGAGTTTCCGCGTCGTCCGGATGGTCCTCGATCACCGCCTCGATCCATTCCTTGGCGGCGTCGTGCTCGTTGAGGCGACCGAGCAGAATCCCCTTTTGCTGACGGCTGTCGAGGTCGGTTGGATCGATGGTCAGCGCATGCTCGTACTGTTCGAGCGCGAGCCTGAACTGGCCGAGCGAGCGGAGCGCCTTCCCAGCGGTGCGATGGGCTTCGAGGCGCAGCACCCGCGTGGGGCCTTCTTCGGCGAGCACGAGAATGTCGCCGGGTCGGTCCTCCTTGCGGGCCAACTCGATGCGGTCCGCCCACGCCTCGTAGGCGTCCCAGAACTCCCCGGCCTCGTCGACCTTCAACGTCTTCCAATCGGGCTCCGTGAGGTAGCGGAGGAGATGATATACGGGGCTCACCTTCCGCCCGCGCCAGGCCGACATCGTTTCGGTCGCATACTGAGCGAGCGCATTCTTGTCGGCTTGCAGGTACGCGGGATCGGGCACGCCATCCTTTATGTGGTATCGCAGCGTGCGATCGACATAGACGTCGAACGGGAGATAATCCCGCTTGCACTGGATCTGAACCACGCCGCGCGCGCGCAAGGCGTGGCGGATGCCCAGCTCATACCAGACATTCGGATTGTCGATCGACAGGTCCACGAGCACGAGGTCCGCCAGCAGCAGCTCCTGAAACATGTCAGTGCGGATGTCGCCGGCGCGCATCTCTTCATCGGCGCGGAAGACCTCGAACCCGGCGCTCTCGAGAGCGGGCCTGATGTAGTCAGCATAGACGCGGTTGAAGTCGATGCCTTCCTTGGTGCCGAAGGGCATGGCGATGAACGCATGTTGAGGCATGGAAATCCCTCCGGGGGGGTCGATGTGCTCAGCCCAGGAAATTCACTCCAATCACGGGTGCCCACACATGAAACACCGATGCAGCAGAAGCTCCTCGCGTTGTGTGCTCAGAATACCGTAGGTGCTGGATCCGCCATGGGGCTATCCCCGCCACCCAATGAGAACAGCAGCCTCGCTTTTTAACCCCTCAGCACCGCGAATTACAAACTGTCGAGATGCTTACGCTCGCCGGGTACTGCCGCATAGCCCCGAAGCACGCCACTGCCTTGGATGTCCTGCTGGCCCCGATGAACTTGACCTCGGCATGGCTTCGCTTGGTAGTCGACCGTCGATGGTAAATAGTTGACGGCGAGACGTTCTGCTGATCTGCTTGGTCCCCCCACTATTGGCGATTGACTGTCGACCGGGTGTGGCGGGAGGAGGCGCGGTGACCGACGAGGACTTCATGCGGCTGGCGATCCGCAAGGCGCGGGCGGGCGTCGAGAAGGGACAGACGCCGTTTGGCGCCTGCATCGTCAAGGACGGCACGGTCGTGGTGTGCGAGCACAATGTCGTGTGGCGAACGACGGACATCACCGCCCACGCCGAGATCGTTGCCATCCGGCGGGCGTGTGCGAAGCTGAAGACGATCGAGTTGTCAGGTTGTGTGATGTATTCGACCTGCGAGCCGTGCCCGATGTGCTTCAGCGCGTGTCACTGGGCTCGCATAGGGAAAATCGTGTACGGCGCCCGGATTGCCGATGCGAGACGGGCTGGGTTTCGCGAGCTCACGATCCCCAGCCGCACGATGCGGCGGCTGGGAAAGAGCGCCGTGAGCGTGACGGGCGGGGTGCTGCGCAACGAGTGCCGCGGGTTGTTCGTGCGGTGGGCGAAACAACCCGGGCGGCGTGCGTACTGATCCGGTCGGCGAACCAGCCCAGCGCCAGTGTCGGAGTCGGATGCTGCTGTGGTAAGCTGCCGCCGACGTGGAAGTCGACTTTGGAAAGACCGCGACGGACTACGGCCGCCATCGCGCCGGGTTTCCCGAGGCGTTCTTCGAGCGCCTGTCGAACCGGGAGCAATGACCCGACAGGATGACGCCTGGAAGAACGCGTCCTTGGCGCGTACCTACCTCGAGGGTGTGCGAGGGGCGATCCCGCTGGCAGGCGAGCAACTCGACGTGGTTCTGCGTCTGATCGCGGCCAGGGGCGAAGGGGTACAGTGCCTCGCGGATCTCGGCTGCGGCGACGGTATCCTGGCACGAACGATTCTCTTGCGCCATCCGAACGCCACTGCGGTGCTGGTTGACTTCTCGGAGCCGATGCTGCGGCAGGCCCGTAGTCAACTCGCGGGCGACCGGGTGGGCACTCACTTCGTCGAGGCGGATCTCGGGGAACCTGAATGGGTGGAAGCGATTGCGCGCCACGCTCCATTCGATGTCGTGGTCTCGGGCTACGCCATTCATCACCAGCCCGACAGCCGGAAGCGTGAGCTCTATCGGGAGGTATTTGCGCTGCTGGAGCCGGATGGGCTCTTCATCAATACCGAGCATGTCGCCTCTCGGACCCGATGGGTCGAGTCGATCTCCGACGAGCTGTTCATCGATTCGCTCTACGCCTTTCAGCGGCGGACAGGCTCGGGCGAGAGCCGGGAGCGCGTGGCGGAGAAGTTCTTCCATCGTCCGGACAAGGCGGCGAACATCCTTGCCCCGGTGGAAACGCAATGCGAGTGGCTGCGGGAAATCGGCTTCGAAGACGTCGACTGTTACTTCAAGCTCTTCGAACTCGCCGTGTTCGGCGGACGAAAACCCCAGGACCGAGTAGCGAGAACTGAGAGGCTGTGAAAAAGCGACCCTCGCCCTTCGAGAGCCTCAGGGCGAGCGGAAAAAACGCAATGAAATCAAAGCGCCGTGCCGCTCATGCTGAGCTTGTCGAAGCATGAGCCGCGATTTCTTCACAGCCTCTGAGGGCTGAGTGGCGATGCGGGGTCGTTCGCGGGGCGTTGCGCAGTCCGCTTTCCTCGGTTTCTGCGACGGATGACTCGGTCGGATCCGGCCCGACCGTGGCGTGTGCTGAACGCCGTCGCGCTCATGCTGATCGTCGGCGCGGGGCTCGGGCTGCGGTTGTGGAACCTGACCTTCGGCCTTCCGGACTGGTATCATCCGGACGAACCGATCAAGGTCCGCCAGATCGTTCGCATGGTCGAGGGCGATCTGCGGCCCGACTCGTTGTATCACCCGACCTTCATGCTCTACGCGGCGGCCGGGATGATGCGGGTGATGCAGGCGGCTGGCTGGTCCCTCAATGAACAGACCGCGGTTCGTGCCGGCCGGCTCACGGTGGCGCTGCTGGGTGCGGCGACGGTGCCATTGACCTGCCTCGCGGGGCGCGCGTTGGGTGGGCCGTTCGTTGGCTTGGTGGCGGCGATGCTGCTCGCCGTCGCGCCACTGCACGTTGTGTGCTCGCACTATCTCAAGGAAGACGTACCGATGACCTTCTGGGCCGTGGCGACGTTCCTCGCGTGCCTGCGCATCACCCGGTGCGGCGGACGCTGGAGCTGCGCGCTGGGCGGGTTGCTCGCCGGCGTCACCGCGGGAACGAAGTACGTGGGCTTGCTCTTCGTCGCGTTACCGTGGCTGGCGTACCGGGAGTGGACGCATTCGGTGGCGAACACCGCCGGACTCTCCGATCGCCGCGTCCGCGCGTCCCCGCGCCACCCGGTCAGCTCCGCCCATGGGGTACAGCCGAGCAATTGCCCCCGCACGGTGTGGCTCGCCTCCGCCGTTGGATTTCTGGTGGTGACCCCCTACGCGCTACTCGACCTGCCGCGGTTCCTGCTCGGGTTTGGGCATGAGAGCGGTAAGGTCTTCACCGGTATGGCCGGGATAGCGGTCTCCCCGCTGGCATACCTGTGGACCTATCATCTTCGTTACAGCATCCTCCCCGGAATCGGTCTGCTGCCGGCGGTGCTGGCGGCGTGGGGATTTGTCCTCGCCCTGCGTCGGCCGGACCCCGCGCCGCGCTTGCTGACCGTGATCATTGCGGTCTTGTACACGGTCTTCGAGAGCTCACCCTACAAGCCGCCGCCGAATGCCGACCGCTACGTCGTTCCGATGCTGCCGTTTCTGGCGATCCTCGCGGCCGACGCATTGAATGAACTCCGCGCGCGTGCTCCTTCGGGGCGATGGCTCGCCAGGTTGCTCGTGACGTTTGCCGTGGCCATTCCGCTCGCCGACGCGACGCGTATCACCGCGAGCATGAATTCCGACACGCGCCACCGCGCGCGCGACTGGTTGCTCCAGCACGCGTGCGGGGCTGACCGCATACTCCTGGAAGGCGCGCTCAACGTGGGCGGTGCCCTGGTGCCGTCGTACGCGCCGGCGCTCCCGGGCCGGTGCCAGGCAACTTACACGTACTCGCTGGAGTGGGAGCAGCAGCGGATCAAGGAGTACGACGTCGTCGTGGTCACCAGCTTCATGTACGACCGGTTTCTGCGCTTCGATTCGGCGCCGGCCGAGGCGCGGCGTTTCTATGAGGGGTTTTTCGCCACGCACGAGCCGGCCGCTGAGTTTCAGCCCACGTACCGCAGCTACGGCTTCCACCAGCCGACGATCCGGATTTACCGGTTGCGGGGTCCACGACCAGTGCAACCGTGACCTCCGGGGGAATTGCGCCACCGCTTCGGAGAACCCTTTGGCCGGTCGCTGGTGGCATTACCAGCTTTCCTGATCGCGCTCACGGCGTGACGATGGGAAACGCTCCGTCGGGCCGCGTGAGCATGGTGAAGAACGCGAGCAGCTCGAGACGACTACCGTCCACGTCGAGCTCGTCCGAGAAGATCATCTCGCGCAGGCCTGCCTGCCCCGTGAGGAGGCGCACCAGGAAGTCCCGGGTGAGCCGCACGGTGACCCCCGCGTGCGGATCGGGATCGGCCCGGTGGTGGTGCAGGACCGCGTTCTCGAGCGTCAGGACGTAGGATTCGCCGAGATCGGTGAAGATGAAGTTGATGGTCATCTGTTTTCCGTCCGCCTTCGGGCCGTTCAGCCGCGTCGCCAGCGACACGAAAAAGCGGTCCGGCGGCAGGTGCCGCAGCAAGCCGGCGACCGACGCCAGATCGAGGCCCGTGCCCTGGACGCCGTGTCGCAACTCGAGGGCGCCGGTCAGGTAGACATCACGCCAGGGGCCGGATTCCGCCTGGTAGCCGAGCTGGTCGTACGTCCGCGCGAGCAACTCGTGCGCCTCTGCGTTCTTCGGATCGGCAAACACCAGATGATCGAGGATCGTGGCGGCCCAGCGGTACTCGCCGCGCTCGAAGGCCTCGCGCGCCTTGCGCAGCACCTCGCCGGCGCCGCCCATCGCCTCCACATACCTCGCGCCCGCCTCGGCTGGCGGCAGCGGATCCAGATGAGCGGGGTTCCCATCGTACCAACCGAAGTAGGCCTGGTAGACCGCCTTCGCGTTGTGGCGGACCGTGCCGTAGTAGCCACGGTTGGCGAAAACCGGCCGGAGGGACGCCGGAAGCTCCAGCTCCTCGGCGATCTCCTGCGGCGTGTGGCCGTTGTTCGCCAGACGCAGCGTCTGGTCATGGATGTAACGGTAGGTGTCGCGCTGCTGCTTCAGGAAGGCGATGACGCGGGCGTTGCCCCATACGGGCCAGTGGTGGCTCGCGAAGACGACCTCGGTGTCCCCAAAGCGCTGGATCGCCTCGTCGATGTAGCCGCTCCACTTGAGGGCATCGCGCACCTTGGCGCCACGCAAGGTGTAGAGGTTGTGCATGGTGTGGGACACGATCTCGGCACCGCAGAAGGCTTTCGCGTCCGGCAGATAGAAGGTCAGCTCGGCGGGCGCCTCGGACTCGGGCACGTACTGGAAGATGAAGCGCACCCCGTCGATCGACATCTCGTGCGGGGTATGGTCGATCAGGTCGGTGGGCTCGAGGATGGCGACCTCGCCGCGCGCCGGCTGCTTTCCGAGGCCGGAGTCCACGTGCCCCCGTTCGCCACGAGCCAGCGGCATGCCGTACATGAAGCTCGCACGCCGGCCCATGGCGATGCCCGCGAGGACGTTTTCGCTGGTTGCCTCCTCGACGAAACCCCGCGGGGCGATCACCCGGATCGCCGTCCTCGCCGTCGCATCGTCCGGCAGAACTGCGCCGACGCCGCCGAAGTGGTCCACATGGCTGTGCGTGAAGATCACGGCGACAATCGGCTTGCTGTCCAGATGGCGGTGCGCCAGGGCGAGTGCCGCGGCCGCGGTCTCCCGCGACGTCAGCGGATCCACCACGATCCAGCCCGTCCGCCCCTGTATCAGCGTCAGGTTGGAGAGGTCGTAGCCGCGCACTTGGTAGACGCCCTCGGCGACGCGGAAGAGACCGTGCCGGGCGTTGAGCTTTGCCTGACGCCAGAGGCTCGGGTTCACGCTCGGCGGCGGGTCGCCGGTCACGAAGGCAAACGCCGTCGTGTCCCAGATGCGGCGGCCAGCCGCGTTCGGGACGACGACCTCCGGGTCGCCCGCGATTCGGCCGCGCAGGGCGTCCTCCAAGTCTTGCGGGTCCGCGAGGGGAAGCGTCCCAGCCACCGCCGCGTTGGCCTCGCGTGTGTATCGGGTCGGTGCCGTGTGGCCCTGCGCGTCGGGCGCCGAATCGTCGACCGCTTTCCGTCCCGCCTCGCCGCAGCCGCCGATGAGGAGGAGGAGAACGATTGCTGTGCCCACCACGGTGCCGATACTCATGCGCTGCCCCCTTTCGCGTTCGCCGCCGCCGATTTCGATGCCCCGGCCTCTATAATATGGCGCGAGGGGGCTTGGCTACGCAGTGGCGTGAATCGTTGGTGCGGTTCTTGGCATCAGCCCATCGACAGCCGGCGGACCAAGAAGCTCGAGTACTGCAGATGGTAGAGCAGAATTCCGTAGTAGACGAGGAAAACCAGGAACACGCCAACGACGGCGGCGGGCCGCTGCCGCTGCCGCCACAGCAGGTAGGAACCCAGTGTGACCAGCGTGACCTTCACAACCACGAAGAGGACGGCGTGCTCGTGCACCAGATCTCGCATCAACGCGTTTGCCTCCTGTGCCAGTCCAGCGCGGACCCAGACCAACGTGAAGATCGCGTCCAACAGATTGAGAACGAGGACCGTCTTGATGATCCCCTGGAGCCAGCGAAAGTGTTGTTGGGTTCCGACCCGGAACCTGCTGCGTCGACTCGGCCGCGAGATGGACCTGTTCGCTTGCGTCGTTCGCATCAGACGATGTCAGCGCAACTAAGGAGAGTCGCGCCACCGGCTGATGAGAATAGCACCTTCCGACTTCCGGGGATGCAGGAAAAACTACAACCCGGGCGTCGTCAGCGTGACCTGGGGTGTGACGAAGGCGAAGTCGGCACCACTGTCGGCGAGCAGTCCAACCGTGGCCGGCACGGTCGTCGGCGGCTCGAGGAAAACCAGGACCGCGAGCTGGACGTCGGCTGGCGGGCTGGGTTCACCCGGAGCGGGCCCGACCGTCACTGCGGCATCGAAGCTCGGGTTGCTGGTGGTTCCGTCGCGTTGCGGTTCGGCACTGATCGTCCACTGTCCACCGTCGTTGGCGCCGCGAACGGCGATGCGAAACTCGGCGCTGGCGGGAAACCCTTGGGGAGCAAATGGCACCGTGAGGTCGCACCCGGTGGTGGCGTCGCTCGCCAGGCAGGGAAGCGTTTCGCTGCCGGCCACACCCGTGTCTATGCGGGTGCCGCCAGGCAGGTCGGAGGGGATATCGCCCGGTATCTCATCGGCTGGGCAGACGGTGAGCGTGGCGCTCTCGACACAGCGGGATTGCCCGAGCGCCTCAGCAATCGCCGCGCGCTCCGCACTGGGGCTGATGTCGAAGCCGCTCGACCCACTCCCGCCGGCGCAGGCCGCCGCGAACCATCCCAGCATAGCCACTGTCAACCCGAGATAACGCTGCGCGTGCATGATGTCCCTACTCAAAATGGCGTTGCGGTGACGAGAACATTGAGAAAACGCGTCTGCGCTGAGGCGTCCGCGGCAAACTCCTGCGCCAGGCCTCGCAGCGCCTCGTCCAAGCGCTGGTGGAACTCCGGCAGGCGGGCTGGATCGATATTCAGGTAATGGTCGCGCAGGTACGTGCCCGTGTCCGCCTCCGGCAGCGCGAGCTTGTCGAGTAATCCCTTCACGAAGAGGGCGCAAAATTCGAGTGCGAGCGCTTGGCGTTCCTCGGTGCTCTGGGCGACGAAATGGCGGCCGCGACGGCGCACCTTCCCGGCACGCACCTCGATCAGCGCCCGCTGCCGCAGCAGTTCCTCGACCTGCGTCGCCATGGTGTCCGACACCGTCCGCTTCTTCGCGCGCCCTCGCCCAACCGAGCGAAAGTCGCGCCGCCAGCGCTCCAGAGTGATCCAGTTGCCGTCATCGGGCAGCGCCGCGATCGCCTGGCTCACGACGACGGCCAACTCGGCGTCGTCAATCCCAGTGACCGCGCGCGGCGCATGCAACACCCGGCGGAGTTCGCGGCCGAAGGCGTACAGGATGCGGTCGCGCCACAGCAACACGAGGAGTTCGTGCGGATCCTGTTTGCGAATGGCGGCGAGCCGTCGGACGAGCGCTTCGCTCGGAAAGCGTTTGCCCTTCTCGATATAGCCGAGCATCACCGGGTCGATGCTGCTGTCGAGGACCTCCTGGGCGAAGCGCCGCAGCGTGTACTCGCGCCCCATGAGGACGCGGGTCTCATAGAAAATGTCCTTGATTCGCTTGCGCGCTGCCCTGGCGACCATGGGCTCACCATATCCAACTAAAACTTGATTGACAAGCAAACAAAAATTGTTTAGTAGAAGGGCATCCAGTGGAACAAGGGAAGATCCCGCTGACGGGACGGAGAGGAGGGCGCCATGACTGTACGGAAACCGAGATGGAGCGTTGTCGGAGTCGCCGCGGTGTTGGCGATGTCGGTCGCCGCCTGCGGCAACGATAACGGTAATGACAACGAATCGGAGTCACCGACCGTGACCCCCAGCGGAACCCAGACGCCGGTTCCAACGGCGACACGCACCCCTGAAACCCTTTCTCACGTCTCCGGGTTGGTCGTCGTGCACGAGAACGTGGCGGCGAACCGCGACGACGCGCTGGGCCTGCCGCCGGCCGAGTGGGCGGGGAAGGACACGGAGGAATTCGGTCGCGCCCTGGCCTTTGCCGAGTGGAAGGTCGCCGACGCCGAGAACCAGAGCGGAACGACCGGCGCGGACGGCAGCTTCGAGATCGGGGGTCTGCAGCCGGGGCAGTACACACTCGACGTGACGAAGACGCTCAACGGAAACCTCGTCTCGTTTGCGGTCCCGTTCGCGGTTGGCCCCGACGGGCGCTCCGAGGTCGTCGCTCAGGTGTCGTGGGGCATGGTGCGGTCGGCGTCAACGTACATCGACAATGGCGTCGAGGTGCGCGAGGTCCGGAGCCCTAGCGGAAGCTGGCTCGTGACGCGCGACGGTCGGATCACGGAGTTGGGCACGTTCGGGCGCGTACTCCGTGATCCCGACGGCGACGGGCAGTTCGAGTCGGAGCCGTGCTCGACCGTATGGAGCTGCGAGCAGGACCGTGCCTGCGACAGTGAACGGGTCTGCAGCAATGGCATCTGCGTTCTGCCCGGCGCGGTTCCGCCGTACCCGTGCAACCCGGATGGCGGCTGCGTTCAGCCCGGGGATCGGTGCGTCTGCGTCTCGAGCTGCCCGGCATGTGACGATTGCCAGTTCAGCGTCTGCGCGGCGGCCTGCGACGCGGTGGAGATCACGGCGATCACCGTCAGCGGCCCGTCCCAGTTGATCCTTGGGCAGCAAGGGTGGCGCAGCGCGGTCGCCACACTGTCCGACGGCAGCGTCATCGACGTCACGACGCTGGTCGACTGGCAGTCGTCCAACGAAGCCGTGGCGACGATCGACTCGTGGGGAACCCTCACCACGCATGCGCTCGGAACCACCAATCTCACCGCGCAGCTGGGCGAGTTGACCAGCACCCCGTCGCCGCTCGAGGTGGTGGAACGTCCCTCGTTACGGCGCATCACTCTGCAGAACGCCAACTGCTACTTCCCGTTCCGTGGTCCGGAGATCGACGACACGGAGCTGCCCGTGGTCATGCCTCCGGAACGAAGTGACATCCTGCCGGTGCCGATGTGCAACCAGGTGATCCTGATCGGGGGCACGCTGGCGTTCCGGGCGCTCGGCGAGTTCGGCGAGGGCGCGTACTACGAGGATATCACCGACGAAGTGCAGTGGCAGGTCGTGCCGCCCGACGTTGGGGATGTGGTCGGGGGCGTGTTCACCGGCCGTCAGGCTGGGACCACGAGCCTGACCGCGGCGCTCGGCGCCGTGGTGAGCGACGCCACGGAGATTCGCGTGGTGACCGAGCCGACGCTGATCGGGATCTCTATCTACGCCGACCAGGGAGTGAAGGTATTCGGCCTGCCGCCGGAGGTCGAGCCCAGCGCCGCAGACGGGATCGCGGAGCCGTGTTTCGATTGCGGCTACGGCGTCACCGTCCTTCGCGGCGACGAGCTGCGGTTCCAAGCCACCGGTCAGTACAACACGGGCGAATGGAAAGACATCAGCGCTCAGGTGACCTGGCACAGCAGCAACACGAGCGTTGCGACCATCGGCAGTGACGGCGTCATGCAGGCCATCGTGGCCGGAACGGCCGTGATCGACGCGACGCTCGATGACGTCACCAGCTATCCCGTGACCGCGCGCGTGGTCAACGAAGCAACGCTCCAGTCCCTCTATGTGCTCCAGGAGGGAACCAATGCGGGGATCGATCGAGCGGTACCCAAGAGTGGCCAAGCGTTCTTCCACGCCCGCGGGTATTACGACCTCGGTTTCGAGGGGGACGTGACGGACGACGTCACCTGGCGCAGCAGCGACAAGACGGTGGGCGACTTCGACCCGGGGCAGCCGGGCGTCTTCACCGGACTGACGGCAGGCACGACCCAGGTCTGGGCGGAGCTGGCCGGGCTGCAGAGTGACCGGATCACGCTGGAGGTCTTCGAGACCGGCGACCTCGACTACTGCAACCCCGATCCTGCGCAGATCAACCGCGCCGTATGGTTGGACGACTTCAACCGTGTGACCCTGGAGTCGGATTGCGCCGAGTATACTCGGCCTGGCGTGGCAACGCTGCGCTACACGGTGACCGAGAGGCAGCCGCACGGCGGCGTCTTCGATCCGTGCCTTGATCTGTACGTGTACCAAGGTGATACCCGCATCCGCACCATCCGGGAGGAGGGCTGCGGCGAGCCGTTCCTGCCCCGGGCGGACTCAGACTTTGGTGCGGAGCTGTTGAAGTACCAGTTCCTCGCTTCATGGGATCTGACTGCCAATGGTGAACCGGTACCGCCAGGAAACTACACAATTCTCGGCCGCTTCTACCTCTATTACGATCCGGTGGTGAGCATCGACGTGACCGTTCGCTGAGGCTTCGCGGCCCGTGGCCCCTGTCTGCGATCCCTCCCCCGCTGCCAATTGCGGCAGCGGGGGAGAGTCACCAATGGGGTGAGCGGCAACGCCAGCTCGTTGGAGCGGAATTGACAAAGCTGATCCTCTTCATCCCTGAGGTCGCTTTTCCATAAATTGCGAAGCCTGCAGCGCTTTCCAACGCAGAGAGAGTCCACCCCGCCCAGGCACCTGATTTGCTGTCCCTTCGAGTGTACCGGCGAGCGCCGGTAATGTCTCTCGAGGTGGGGCGTCATGGCTGACTATCGGTACGAGCGGCTCACCGCTCTGGATAACTCCTTTCTCGTGTTTGAGAGTGCCGAAACGCCGATGCACGTCGGCTGGGTGGCCATTCTCGATGCGGGGCCGCTGCTGACAGCCGAGGGAGGCGTCGACATCGGCCGTATCGGCGCGCACATCGCCTCCGTTCTGCACCGGATTCCGCGCTATCGGGAACGGCTGGCCTACATTCCGATCGAGGGCCACCCGGTCTGGGTCGACGACCATCAGTTCAACCTCAATTACCACCTGCGTCACGCCAGCCTGCCCAGACCGGGCGACGAGCGGCAACTCAAGCGGCTGTCGGCGCGCATCATGTCGCAGCAACTCGACCGCGGAAAACCGCTCTGGGAAATGTGGGTGGTCGAGGGCCTGAAGGGCGACCGGCTGGCGTTGATCTGGAAGATCCATCACTGCATGATCGATGGTATCGCGGGGGTTGACCTGCTCTCGGTGCTGCTGAACTTCTCCCCCGAATACGTGACTCCGCCCGACCCGCCGCGCTGGATTCCACGGCCGGCACCGAGCCGAACCGCCCTGCTTCGGGATGAGGTGATCGCGCGGGTGACGGCGCGGCTCGGATTTGCATCGCGTTTCGTACGCCAGCCGATACGGATGGTCTCCGAGGTCTGGGCGGGGGTCGAGGCGTTGGCCGAGACCCTTGGCGCGGGGTTGCATCTGGCCTCGGACACGCCGCTCAACCAACCGATCGGTCCCCACCGTCGCTTCGACTGGACCGCCATGGAACTGTCGGCACTGCAGGAGGTGAAGAACCGCCTCGGTGGTACGGTGAACGATGTGGTCCTTGCCACGGTGGCGGGTGCGGTCCGGCGTTTCTTCCAACGACGCGGCCTCAACTTGGACGGCTTGGAGTTTCGCGTCTTCGTACCCGTGAACATGCGGTCAGCCGCGGAGCGCGGAACCCTCGGGAATCGCGTCGCGGCCTGGTTTGTCGATCTGCCGATCACCGAGCGTGATCCGAGCAGGCGGTTTCGGAAGGTCCGCGACGCAACCGCACACCTGAAGGAGTCCAATCAGGCGCGTGGAGCCGAAATTCTGACCGAGGTTGCCGATTGGACCGGCTCGACCCTGCTGACGTTCGGCACGCGGCTGGCCAGCCAAGCCCGGCCATTCAACCTTGTGGTGACCAACGTTCCCGGCCCGCCGCGCCCGGTCTATCTCCTCGGTGCGCGTGTCGAGGAGGCGTACCCGATGGTGCCCCTGTTCGTCAACCAGGGCCTCGGCGTTGCGCTGTTCAGTATTGCGGGCAAGATCTTCTGGGGATTCAATGCGGACTGGGACGTGGTGCCGGACCTGCACGACTTTGTCGCGGCCATCGAGGCGTCGTTTGCGGAGCTGCACAACCAGGCTGGCCGGCCGATCGAGATCGGGCGCGCGAAAGCGAAGGGGAAGGGCAATCCAGGCGCACGGCCGCGCACTCGCGGCGCCTTAGCCGCCCGTTGAAAAGGCGCGACGCTCGCCCTTCGCCGCGTTGCCCATAAACCCAGCTTCGAGACGGCCGCTGCGCGGCCTCCTCAGCCTGAGCGGGGTTCGCAGGCGCGCCCAACCGGCGCCCTGCCGGTTGGGTCTCTCAAGGTAAGGTAAGGGGAAAACGCAGGTTCTCCGAACGAACAGAGACGTTGGCGTCTACTTCGTTCCTGTCGGGTCGTGCGGCGTATACATGGCCTCGACATACTCGCGCAGCATCCGCTCCGCGGTAAACCGCGGAATCAGCGTCCGCATGGCCCGCTTGATCTTTTGCAGCCAACGGTGTGGGATGCCATCGGCGCCCCGATCGTAGAAGAGCGGGATGACCTCGCGCTCAAGCAGGTCTTGGACCGCCACGGCGTCGTGATCATCCTGGACGTTCGAGTCGGCACTCGGTGAGTCGACCACCCAGCCGTTCTCGCCATCGTATGCCTCTACCCACCATCCGTCCCGCACGCTCAGGTTCAGTCCGCCGTTGAGGGTCACCTTCATGCCGCTGGTCCCACTGGCTTCCAGCGGCGGGCGGGGCAGATTGAGCCACAGGTCGACTCCCGCAACGATTCGCGGCGCGATGTGAAGATCGTAATCCTCCAGGAACACCACTCGCTGTCCGACTGTGGGTGCCCGCTTGAGCTGGAAAAAATCGTGCAGCGCCTCCTTTGCTTCCTGGTCTTGCGGATGCGCCTTCCCCGCGACGATCAACTGCACGGGGGTGGCCGGGTCTTCGATGACGTGAAGGCCGCGCTCCGGGAAACGGGTCAGCAGGTAGAACCGCTTGTACGTCGCCATGCGGCGTGCGAAGCCGACGGTCAGCACGTTTGGATCAAACGCGCGGAAGGCGGCCTCGACATACTCCGACGTTTCAGGACGCCCGAGGCGGTCCTGCACGGACTTCTCGCGGGCGTACCGGATCAGAGCCTGGCGCTGCGCGCAGCGTACCTGCCACAGTTCGTGATCCGGAATGTCGTCAATGCGACGCCAGAGTCCGGGGTCCGACCCACGTGCGCGCCAGTGGGGAAGGTGGCGCTCGAGCAGTTCCTGCATCGGTGCCGCCATCCACGTCGTCGTGTGCACACCGTTTGTCACGTGGCCGATCGGAATGTCTTCGACCTTGTATTCAGGCCACAGCGGCTGCCACATCCGGCGGGCGACCTCGCCATGCCGGCGGGAGACCCCGTTGGCGGCGCGGCTGGTCCGTAGTGCCAAGGGCGTGATGTTGGCTGGCGCGGCGCGATCCCCGGGCGTGAGACGTCCGAGGTCGTAGAACATCTCCCGCGGGATTCCAATCCCCTCAATGAAATCTTTCAGCACCGGCTCGATCTCAGCCTCGAGATAGCCTTCGTTCCCCGCGGCGACCGGTGTGTGCGTGGTGAAAACGGTCTCCTGAGTGACGCGGGCGAACGCGTCGTCCGCCGAGAGACCGCTCGCCAGCATTTGCCGCACTCGCTCGAAGCTGCTGAGGGCAGCATGACCTTCGTTCATGTGCACCAATGACGGGCGGATGCCCACGGCCGTCAGCGCCCGCACGCCGCCGATCCCGAGCACCGCATATTGCGCCAGGCGAGTGTGTCGGTCCCCCACATAGAGGCGCGCGGTGATCCAGCGGTCAATCGGATGGTTCTCTTCGCAATCGGTGTCGAGTAAGTAGAGGGGCACGCGCCCGACGTTGACGCGCCACACCTGCACCCGCACCGGGCGCGCCCGGATAACGATATCGACCGTGAGCGGATGGTTTCCAGCGGTGGTTACACGCACGACGGGAAGGCGCTCGAACTGGGTGGTGGTCCAGTACTCGTGCTGCCAGCCGGTTGGATCCATGCGCTGATGGAAGTACCCCTGCCGGTAGAGCAAGCCGACGCCAACCATTGGGATGCCAAGGTCCGACGCCGCCTTGAGGAGATCCCCCGCCAGCACGCCGAGTCCGCCGCCGTAGAGCGGCAGCGAACAGTGGATGGCAAACTCAGAGCAGAAGTACGCGACCGGACGATCAGGGGGAATCGTCGTCGCGATGCGCGGACGTTCGAGATCGGCCTTGATCCGCTTCGCCAGATCCGCGACGCGTTGACGAAACTCGGCTTGATTCGCGAGCTCGCGCAGCCGGGCCGGAGGGA
>Ga0316622_100000362_pt1 | contig 25695 bp, 18 predicted proteins | sample OWC_Aug_OW2_C1_D_FD_207646 | JGI IMG/M metagenome (GOLD analysis project Ga0316622, IMG submission 207646) | Wetland soil microbial communities from Old Woman Creek delta, Ohio, United States - OWC_Aug_OW2_C1_D5_C | ecosystem: Environmental > Terrestrial > Soil > Wetlands | place: USA: Ohio... | reverse complement strand
CCGCTCCCAACGACTCTACAAAATTGCCGTAAAGCGAGAGCCATTGCCACGGTTGATAGAGCACGCCCACACGCGGGCTAAATTTCTGGTTTTCAATGTCTGTGAAATTAGAAGACGCATTAGCTAACGATACTGTCGAAAATCCGCTACCTTGATTTGCCCAGTCATAACGGCCGCCGCCTAAGATATGCAGTTTGTCGAACAAGGTTATTTGATCCTGAAAATAAACCCCGTTCCAGCTTGTCTGTTGCTCCTGGAAAAAGTTCTTCGGTGTGCTGGCCAAGTTCACGCCTGATTGCCCGTAAACCGGATTGTAAATATTGATGGAATTGACACTACCACCAACGGCAACAGGCCTTATCTGCCACGAGCTAACTTCCCCGTCCACTCCGTAATAATCCCATCCGGTCAAAACCTCATGTTGGATACCCCAGGTTGCAAACTTGCCAGTTATATTGACGGTCCCGCCCAAGGAGTTTCCCGTGGAAGGGCCACCAAAGAAGTTTCTACGTAATTCGCCGGTCGTGACGTTCAACACTCCCGGCGCGGCATGCTGTTGATCCACCACGTCACGGTATAAATGATTAAACCGGGCGTTGATTTTCCAATTGTCCGAGAACTCATGGTTCAGGGTGAGAGCCGTGCTATAGAGTTCGGTACTGGCTCTATCTAATACAGGTTCGCCCAGGAAACGAGAAATGGGGATATTGATTGGCCTACGTGTCACGCTGCTGGCAACTACCCCATGGTCTTCCAAAGTGTTTTCTTTTGAATAAATAAAATCGAGATCGAGTTGCGTTCGATCGCTTACTTTCCAGGTAAATGACGGGGCGATAAATTTTCGATCTGTAAAAGCAAAGTCTCGAAATGAATTTTTGTCCAAATATTCGAAATTGAGTCGATACATCAACGACCCATCCTGGTTAATCGCTCCGGTCGCATCGGCTAAGGTCTGATAAAGGTCGTATGATCCAAAGCGTTGCTCCAATGAATAATAGGGCGTTGCTTGGGGCCGTTTGGTAACGACGTTAATCATGCCGCCGGGTGCGATGCGACCATAAAGATTGGCCGCCGCACCCTTTACAACCTCAATACGTTCGGCGTTGGCTAGCGGCATCCGACTGGCGGGCCATCTGAAACCATCCAGATAATTGGCGTAATTGGTATTAAAACCCCTAATCATAAATTCTTCGGCATAACCGCCAAAAGTAAAGCCTTGAAACACGCCGCTGACGTTTTTAATCGCATCGCCAACTTGAACCCCTTGCTGATCCTGTATAACCGCCCTTGGCACCACTTGTATGGCGATCGGTGTCTCCATAATTGGCGTATCGGTCTTAGTTGCTGTCGATGCGTTGGGGCGATTGTAATCCGGGTTATAGGGATCCGTGGCATCGTAAACAGCCTTGCCGGTCACCGTCACCGCCGGCATGGTGGTATTGGATTGCGGTTCCACAATTGCCATCTTCTCCAGCGTCACGGTATTGCCGGTGCCTAAACGGTAGTCCAATCCGGTGCCGGCCAACAATTTCCGCAATGCCTGTTCCGGCGAATGGCGTCCGGACACTCCTGGCGAGCTTGCACCGGCGGTCAGGTTACCGTCGGCAATGACTTGCAGACCGGATTTCAGCGAGAACTCCACCAGCGCCTTATCCAGGCTTTGCGCGGCAATCCGGTACTCGGCGGCTTGAGCGATGGCCGGATTTTCTGTTGGTTCGGTGGCATGCAGGACGGGCGAGGCTAACGACAGCAGCATCAGGCTGCCGGACAGCGCGGTTACGGTTCCGGTTTTGGGCCGGGAGGCGGGCGTTTGGTCGAGCATGGGGTTCTCCGCGAGTGGGTTCGTCAACAAGGGTGGCAGGGCCGATTCGGCCCATTACCCCTGAAGGACGCTGGCTGGCGGAAAATCCCTAGGGAGTGGTGAAATTTTTTTCGCGTCTCAGCCCAACAGCACCAGATAATCCGTAAGTCGCCTGGCCTGTATACCTAGGGTGCGTTCCAGCGCGGTCACCGCATCGTCCAAGTGGTTAACGGAAAACACCGCGGTAATCGGCCGGTTTTCCAGTTGCGGATCGGTGATGATCAGCCGACCGGGGCGATAGCGGTTGATCTGTTCCACCACCTCGGCCAGCGGCGCCTGCACAAACACCATTTGCCCTTGCCGCCAAGCCAAGCTGCGGTTGGTATCCACGGCCTGCACCACGGCAGGCTGTTGGTCTGCATAAACGGCCGATTGGCCCGGCGTCAACGCGATGACGGGATCAGGGTTTTCCGGCCGACTGGTTTCCACCCGCCCTTCGCTGACGGTGACCGTTACCTCCGAATTGTCACGATTTACGCTGAATGCGGTGCCGGTGACCCGCGCCTGGGTATCCCCCGCCACCACCCGAAACGGCCGCTGCGAGGCATGGGCCACTTGGAAAAATGCCTCGCCGCGTAGTAACTGCACCCGGCGTTGATCCGCCTGAAGATCAACGGCTATGGCCGAGTCGGTATTCAGCAGCACCGTGGAACCGTCGGCCAGTTCGATCCGGCGTTGCTCGCCGATGGCGGTGTGGTAATCGCTGTGCAGATTTTGCAGCCAAGCGGGTTGAATAAACATCAGCGCCAAGGCCACACAGGCCAGAGCCGCCGCGCTTGTCGGGTAGAATAGACGGCGTGGTTTTGGAACGGCTTCGGTTATCTTCGCCGGCGAAGAATGGGCGGCGGCGAGCCGTTGCTGCTGGCGGATGCGCTTGGCCGGCGAGTCCAGTTCCGCGAACAGTTTTTGTACCTCGTCCCAAGCCTCGGCATGCGCGGGGTTGCTGGCGAGCCAGGCGACGAAGGCGTCGTGCTCGTCGCTGACGACATCGTCGGCGCGCAAGCGGAAAAACCAGGCGCTGGCGGCCGAAAACAATTCGTCGTGGTCGTTGGTTAGGGATGTCGGGTCGATGGCAAAAACTCCGGAATGCGGAACCGTCGCCGACTGCTGCCGGCTGAAAGAGGCCCACTATTTAAGCAACGGTCAGGAATTTGTCAAAAAGTTTCGGCATAGCAGCATTGCCTGACGCAGATGATATTCCACGGTGCGTTCGGAAATGTTCAGCCGGGCGGCGATTTGCCGGTAACTAAGATTGTCGGCGCGATATAGCAAAAAAATTTCCCGGGTCTTTTCCGGCAAGCTAGCAATGGCACGTTGCAATTGTTCCTCCAGACATTGTCTGGCAATCAGTTCTTCCGTGTTGGGTTTTTGATCCGGCAAATCGTCGTCCAGCGGCAAGTATTCGCGGTTTTGTTGACGCTTTAAACTGCGAACATGGTCGCGAGCCAGATTGCCGGCGATCGTAAACAAGAAGGCGTTCAAATCGAGTATGGGCAGGTGCGGAGACGACTGTTTCAGAAAGCGCAGATAGGTTTCCTGGGCCAGTTCCTCGGCGACGTCGTGCGAATGCACCATCCAATACAGGTATTGCTTCAATTGCGAATGGCGGACGTTGAAGAATTCGGCAAGCTCCCCGGAGCTAACAATGCTGTCGTGTTGTTGTGTCATACTGCGGCGATTCCCGTCTCATAGGGTGGACAGCTCGTTACAGCAAACCTTGTGCCACAAGAGCATTCTAGGCGTTACGCGAACTATAGGCGCGGGGCATTCAGTGATATGCCACACTCACTGCGTCAAATGACACACTTTTCGGATTAGAGACTCTCCGGCGGATGCTTCGCCGCAGTAAGCGACATCACCCGCTTACAATTGTCCTTTGAAATTTTGCCGAACGCCGTTTTTGTAGCCAGCGTATCACGCCAGTGATGAATAGCGCCGGGCAAGCCAGTCCGGTGATGAACACCAATATCCGCCCGGTCATGCCGAAGGCTTGGCCGGAATGCAGAGGCCATTGCCAGTGGGTGAATACTTCGCCGGCCGTGGCTGTCGGCATACTGGGGTCGTCCAGATCCAGAATCTTGCCGCTGTAGCGGTCGATCACCGTACAGCGGCGTTGCAGAATGCTGCCGGGCGTATCGACGCCATCTTGGCATACCGTGTAGGTTTGAGTCGGATTTGGCGCGCCGTAGATCCAGTGCGGCCGGCCCGTCGGATATTGTTTCAAGGCGATAGCCTCGGCCTGATCCATGCCGATCGCCGGCGCATCCGGCGAAGGTGGCGTGGAATGAAACCAGTAGCGGTAGGTGACCGGCGAGAACAGCTCCAGCACCGCCACCACGTTGCGCGGCAGCACCATGTAAACCCCGGAAAACAGAACGGGGATCATCACCAGCGCCGTGTAAAAACCGCCGGCTTTGTGCAGGTCGTAATTGAAGCGCGCCTTGCCGGCGCCGGCTTTGAAGGTCAAGGCTTGCCGCCATTTACCGGTCAGCGGCCACCAGACGATCAGGCCGGTCAAGGTCGAGATAATCAGCAATGCCGCCGAGACGCCAACTACTATCGCGCAGACTTCCTCGGATGGAATCAACAACGCGTAATGGAGTTCGAACATCAGGCCGATAAAGGTGTTGGGCAACCAGTCGCCGAACCTTCCCTGGAGTTGTTTGCCGGTGACCCGCACCGTGTAGGGATCGACCGCCACTAGCCAGCGTTCCACGCCATCCGCGCTAGGGACGGTAAAGTTCAACTTGAACGCAGCTTCCGCGTTGCGGGGATAGGTGGCGAAATTATGCTTCGCTTGAGGCGGCATCACTGCCTTGCCGGCCGCGAAAATTTCAGCCAAGGGCCGATACTCGGCATGCATCGGTGCCTTCACCACCAGCATCTCCGGATGCAGCCATTCGTCGATTTCGGCATGAAATACCAGAATGCTGCCAGTGATGCCATAGATCGTCAGCAGCAAACCCAAACTCAGGCCCAACCATAGATGAATCTTCAACCAGCGTTGACGGCGGGCTTTCAACCGGATTAGCCTCATGCCTTTAGTGGGGAGAGATGCTGCCGAAATGTCGGTTTTCATGGTGCAATGACTTGGTTTGAGTGGACGCAGTCGAGCGGCACGCATCACACCGCTCGCCCCCTCCGGTTTTAATACTCGACTTTCAGCGATCCTATTGCCATCAACGGCGCTCCCGGATATACCCCGTTACGCGCCGCAACATTGGAATCGGGATCGGTGGATTCGTAATAACGTTTATCCAGCAGATTGCGAATATTGAACTGGGCAGTCACCCGGGTTTTGTCGATCTGCCATTTATAGGCGGCAAAGGCATCGACCCGCACATAGCCCGGTAGCTGAAAGCTGTTGTAATAATCACCCTCGCGTTTTCCAGCGACCACGCTGCCCAGGCCGACGCTAAAACCATTGGCGGCCTGATAGCCGTTAAAGTCGTACTTGAGCCAGACGCTGCCCGAATGTTCGGGGACATTGTTCAAGCGACTGCCGACCACGCCATCATTGTTTTTGGTGATGCGGGCATCGGTATACGCATAGTTGCCGATGAGGCTCAAACCTTGGTTGATGCGACCGGTCGCATCCAGTTCGATGCCCTGACTGCGGGCCTGGCCGATGGCGATATTGTCGAACTGGTCGGCGGTACTCAGATCGGCGGTCATGATATTGTTTTTGGTCAAATGGTAATAGGCCAGCGTCGTCAACAAGCGGTCATCGAACAGCTGGGTTTTAACGCCCGCCTCGAATTGTTCGCCGGTTTCAGGCGCGATCGAGGAACCGCTGGCGGTGATGCCATTATTGGCGCCGAACGAAGTCGTCCAGTTGCCGTAAATGCCAAGCCAGGTCCAGGGTTGGTACAGTATGCCGACTCTTGGGCTAAAGCCTTCATCCTTCCGGATGCGCGTCGGCGACGAGTGTTCCAGCGCATCGTTAGCCGCCGTCCAGCTTGCGCCACTGCCTCTACCGATTTCCGCCCAGTCATAACGGCCGCCACCCAGAATGTGCAGCTTGTCCCATAATGTAATGCGATCCTGAAAATAGGCGCCGTACCACTGGTCCTCGAACATCGAATAGTTTCTGCCAGGGTTAGGCGGATAGCTTGCCAGCGTGGCATCTATCAACGATTGCCGGATACCATAGCTAGGGCTTGGATTGTAAATATCGATGTTCAGTGCGGGATTCGGCGTCTGATAATCGCCTTGCGTGTGGTAACCGGTGTAGGCCCTCATGAAATCGAAGCCAACCAGGGTTTCGTGTTTGGTTTGCCATAGTTGGAAATGGCCGGTCAGGTCCAAGTTAGTGGTATAGGCTTCGGTTTCATCCTCCTGGGAAAAAATATTCCGGACCAGAGTCCTGTTGTCGGCTTGCAAGGCGTCGCCAAAATTCGCGGCCGGATTGATGAAGACCTGGTCGGTATGCTGACGGGTCGCCAGGAAGCGATTATGAATGGCCCAGTCGTCGTTGAAGCGATGGTTAAACTCGGTGCCCAGATGCACCTTGGACAGATGGTCGATGGGATCGTTAGGGTCGCCAAACGAGCGGCTGATCGGAATCGGTGCGGGTCGCTTTCCTACTACCGGAATACCGAAATCGGCCTGATATTCCTGCTCGACGCCTTCGACGTTGAGGGTCAAATCGGTGGCGTCGCTGGGCCGCCAGGTGACGGTCGGCGAAACCATGATTCTGTCGTTGAAAACGAAATCCCGGAATGAGTTGTTGTTTTGGTAGGAACCGGTGAAACGATATAGTAGCGACTTGTCGTCGGTCACCGGTCCCGTGGCATCCCACTGGGTGCGGTAATGATCGTAGGAACCGAATTGCTGCTCAAGCGAATAGTAGGGCACATCCAGCGGCTTTTTGGTGGTGGCATTGATCAGGCCGCCAGGCTCGCTGCGGCCGAACAGTACGGCTGCCGGGCCTTTCAGCACTTCGATACTTTCCAGATTGGCCGCGTCGAACTCGCTGTAAAAACTGCGTGGCGTCGCCACCAGACCGTTACGGTAAATCCGGTCGGTTCGAAAGCCCCGCATGATGAAGCCCGTGCCGAATCCGATGCTGGACTGGGCGCGGACACCGCTGACATTTTCCAGCGCATCCTTGATTCGGCTGCTCTTCTGGTCATCCATCACGGCCTTGGGAACGACCTGAATCGACACCGGTGTGTCGAAGATAGGCGTATCGGTTTTGGTTGCAGTTGTTGTCTTATACGTCGTGTAATCCCGAGTGTAGGGATCGGTGGCATCGCCGCTAGCCTTACCCGCGACGGTAACGGTCGGCAAAGTGGTCGTCGCCGACTGTGGTTCCACCACCGCCATCTTCTCCACAGTCACGGTATTGCCGTTGCTGAATCGGAAATTCAGACCGGAACCTCGCAGCAGTTTTTGCAGAGCTTGTTCCGGGCTGTAGGAGCCTTTCAATTCCGGGGCCGTGATATGTTCGGCGATGTCGCCTTCGTATAGCACTTGTAAACCGGTTACCGCAGAAAACCGGGTCAATGCCGAGGAAAGCGCTTGGGATTGGATGTCGAATTTTTGCGCAGCTTGTTCGGCGGCTATTGTAACGGCGGGAGCCAACAGGCCGGCTGCGGCCAAGGCGATGAGATGGTTGCGGCGAGCCGGTGCGGGGTATTTCATTTGTCAAACTCCTTTGTCAATGAATGGTATTACCGACAAAGACGACGCGAGTTTGGGCTTACCCTTAGTGGCGGAAAAAATATTTTTGTTCTTTGATGGCGGGCGGGACGAGATTTCCGGCGACAGGCTGATTTCGTCAATACAGCAACACCAGATCGCCCGGCATCCGCAAGGCTTTGGCCTGCAAGGTGGTGGTCAGCGCCGCCACCACGGCCTCCGGATCGCCGTTATTGAAGACGCCGTTGACCACCCGTTCCGCCAATTTTGGATTGACGGCGACGATGCGGCCTTTGCGGTAACGGTTGATTTCCTGCAATACGTTCGTCAAAGTCTGGCGGTGGAATACCGTTTGCTGGCGCCGCCAGGCCAGCGCGTCGAGGTTGTCGAGCTTGGCGACGGCTTGCAGCCGGCCCTCTCGATAATCTACCTGCTCGGCGGCATGCACCGAAGCCTTGAGGTCATCGGCGGCGACTTCCACGGTGCCTTCGCTGACGACGACTTGCAGCTCGTCGCCTTGTTTGCGGACCCCGTAGGCGGTGCCGACCGCGCGTGCCGTCGCTTGGCCGCCATCGACGACAAACGGCCTGCTCTTGTTCGGCGCCACTTCGAAATAGGCCTCGCCGCGTAACAGTTCGATCTTGCGCAGGCTGTCGCCGTAATGGACCGCCAATGCCGTATCGGTATTCAACGTCAGACGGGAGCCGTCTTCCAAATCGACGCTGAGTTGCTGGCCCGCCGCAGTGTGGTAATCACTACGCCAGTTTTGTAATTGGCCAGGCAGGTGCCAGCCCGCAAACATCAACAATAGGCCCAGGCAGCCCAGGGATGCCCAATGCATGTTTCTTCTGCCGGCCACGGGCGAATTAACTACCCTGTCGGCGCTTCTTCGCCTGATTTCTTGATCGCCGGCTTCGAGGCAGGAATTTTCGGTTTGCAGGCGTTGGTGTACGCGTTCCGCAGGCATTTGCAGCAGGCTCCACAGCTTGCGGGTTTTTTCGTACGCTTCGGCATGTAGGGGATGAGCCTGGTACCAAATTTGAAAGCGACGGCGTTCTTCGTCGCAGACATCGTCGGCCTGTAGGCGGGCAAACCAGGCGCTGGCCTGGTCGGAAACCGATGCGGATGTTGCTGGCTGGAAATTTTCAGGCATGGCGAGGGATACAAACCGTTAAGGCGAGCGGGGCATGATGCCACGATTTTTGAAACGCGTTAAATTGCATGGAGGAAGCCTTATCCATACTCAAAGAAAATCGATACGGTCTTTCAATAGCTTCAAAGCCTTGTGCATATGGGCTTCCACCGTGCGTGGCGATATTCCAAGCTCGGCGGCGACTTCCGAATAACGCTTGCCTTCCACTCGGCACAACAAGAATACCGTGCGGCATTGCGGCGGCAGTTGGTAGATAAGTTTTTCGAACAATTCCATTTGTTGTTGCCCCTCTAGCATGCTGTCCGGTTGCGGTTGGCGGCAAACCAGGTCTTCGTCGACCAGGCCGCCGTCGCGTTGCTCGTGCCTGGCCCGGCTGCGCAAATGATCCAGGGCCAGATTGTCGGCGATGCGAAACACGAACGCCCGTTGGTTGGCGATCTCGCCGTCGGCGGAATAACGGGCGATGCGCAGATAGGTTTCCTGAATCAAGTCGGCCGCTGTCTCGGCGCAATTGACCTTATGTGTCAAAAATTGCTGGAGCTCCTTTTGATGAAGCATAAAGCTGGCGAGTAGATCGGGTTCGGTGATTGCATCCATGAAATGACACAGTTAGCCAAGGAATGTCCTTAGCCTTAGCAAATTTTAAGCCGCGAACCGGGAAGGCTAGAGCATATAAGGGGTATGCCGGTGAATTGCCGTCGCTCGCGACGAAAGTTTGGGGAGCGCGATGAACAAAGTGCGGCATATGACACACTTTACTTTGGGGCTGCGGAGTGTCGAGTTTCTACGGTTGTGAGGTTGACGACGCCGCGATGCGACTGGCCCATTTCTATCAGCTCATCGCTTCCGTACCCTATGCAGAACGTTTACCATCTTGCATGCATTTAGCCTTAACTTTCTGCCGCCAACGGATCACGCCGGTGATGAATAGTGCCGGGCAAGCAAGGCCGGTGATAAACACCAAAATCCGCCCTGTCATGCCGAACGCCTGGCCGGAATGCAGCGGCCATTGCCAGTGGGTGAATATCTCGCCAGCCGTCGCGCTCGGCAGGCTGGGGTCGTCCAGGTCCAGAATCTTGCCGCTGTAGCGGTCGATGACCGTGCAGCGGCGTTCAAGCCAACTGCCGGGCGCATCGACGCCGTCCTGGCAAACCGTATAGGTTTGAGTGGGATTTGGCGCGCCGTAAATCCAGTGTGGCCGGGCACCGGGGTATTGCTGTAGCGCAATCGCCACCGCTTGATCCATGCCGATAGCCGGCGCATCCGGCGTAGATGGCGTGGAATGAAACCAGTAGCGATAGGTGACCGGCGAGAACAGCTCCAGCACCGGCACCACGTTATGCGGCAACACCATGTAAATCCCGGAAAACAGCACTGGTATCATCACCAACGCCGTGTAAAAGCCGCTGACCTTGTGCAGATCGTAATTGAAGCGCACCTTGCCGGCACCGGATTTAAACGTCAGCGCCTGCCGCCATTTGCCGGTCAACGGCCACCAGACGATCAGGCCGGTCAAGGTCGAGATAATCAGCAGCGCCGCCGAGACGCCGACGACTATCGCGCTGACTTCCTCGGACGGAATCAACAGCGCGTAATGGAGTTCGAACATTAAGCCGATGAAAGTATTGGGCAGCCAGTCGTTGGACCGACCTTGCAACTGCTTGCCGGTGACCCTCGTAGTGTAAGGGTCGACCGCCACTAGCCAGCGCTCCATGCCATCCGCGCCAGGGACGGTAAAGTTCAACTTGAAGGCAGCCTCAGCGTCGCGCGGATAGGTGGCGAAGTTGTGCTTGGCTTGTGGCGGCATCGCTTCCCGACCGGCCGCAAAAATCTCGGGCAAAGGCCGATACTCTGCATGCGTTGGCACCTCCACGGTCAGCATAACAGGATTCAGCCATTCGTCGATTTCCGGATGAAACACCAGGATGCTGCCGGTGATGCCGTAAATAGAAAGCAACAAGCCCAATGTCAGGCCCAGCCACAAATGCACGGTCAGCCAGTGCTGGCGGCGGGCTTTCAGGCGGGTCAGACGGTAATTTGGCAGATGGCGGTAAGGTATTGCGTCGATATGATTCGTGTCGTTGGTCATTGTTTCTTGCAGCTTTTAGGGGGACAAGCCCGTTCCTTGGGTTTCGCGGCATAAGCGGGTTTCTATTTAGGACGTTTCAGCGCAGAAAATCCCCATTCTGATCGTCGTACTATTAAATTACTTCGACGCCCCGACGCGTGCATCAAAAAGGGAGAATAAACCCGTCCGTAACGTTTTTGTGAGCCAGCACAATGGGTGAAATGTTCAGACCGAGGTGTCGAACCCCAACCCACCAAGCAAATGCTGGCTTGCGAAAGAGTAACCCAGCCTGTGTTCACTAAAATTCCAAACGTATCGACCCCATCGCAGTTAGTGGGGCACCAGGGTAAATACCGACACGTGGTGGCGCATTTTGGAAGGGATCGGTGGATTCGTAATAGGTTTTATCCAGCAGATTGCGGACATTGAGTTGAGTGACTAAACGAGATTTGCCAAGTTGATACGTATAGCTGGCGAAGGCATCCAATCGGGCATAGCCGGGTAACACAAAGGTATTATCGTTATCGCCTTGCCGTTGTCCGGCGGCAAACACGCCTAAGCCAAAACTCAAGCCATTCAATGGCTCATAGTGCTGAATATCATATTTGAGCCATAAGCTGCCTGAATGCTCCGGCACGTTGTTCAGGCGATTGCCCTGAAGGCCGGAAAAGTCTTTGGTGATGCGGGCGTCAGTATATGCATAGTTGCCGATGATGCTGAGTTCATCGGTAAGCCGCCCCGTCATATCCAATTCAATACCTTGGCTGCGTGCTTTGCCGATAGCCGCGCTCGCAAAAGGATCGGGACTACTAAAATCGCGGGTCATTAAATTTTCTTTGGTTAAATGGTAATAAGCCAACGTTGTAGACAAACGTTGATCGAAAAACTCGGTTTTGACCCCGGCCTCGAATTGTTCGCCGATTTCCGGATTGATCGTAGTGCCAGAGGTTGTCACACCATTGTTGGCACCGAATGAAGTGGTCCAATTCCCGTAGATACTGGCCCAAGTCCAGGGTTGATAGAGAAGCCCCACTCGTGGGCTAAAGCCTTCATCCCGACGTGAAGGTAAGGCGGCTTCGGCAGCGCTAGATGAATTGCCTATGCCGATACCGGTTCTTGCCCAATCGTAGCGGCCGCCACCCAATATATGGACCTTATCCCATAGGGTAATGTGATCCTGGAAATACGCACCATACCAATCGTCCCTGAACAAGTAATGATTAGCACCGCCATCGGAAGGCGTTGCCAGCGCAGTGGCATAAAACGAAGGATCAATACCGTATACCGGGTTATAAATATCGATGTCCAGTCCCGGCACCGGATCCTGGTAGTTACCAAAGAATTCATAGCTGCCGACTGCCCTCAAATAATCGACACCGATCAAGGTCTGATGACTGACTCCCCATAAGTTAAACTTTCCAGTCAAATCCAGGTTGGTCGTATAGGTTTCGTTGTTGGATGTTTGGGAAAGTATATTCCGCGAATAGGTGCGATTACCCGAGCTCGGATCGAAAAACTGTTCTACGGTAAAGCCGTTGGCGGGTTTGACGGAGGTGTTTTTATCGTAAATAAACGAAGCCAGGAATCGATTCCGTAATGTCCAATTTTCATTGAACGCATGGGTTAAATTGAAGCCGAGGTTCACCTTGGAGTTCGTGTCGACTGGATCGTTGGGGTCGATAAAGGATCGACCAACGGGAATAGGTGCCGGGCGATTGCCGATAGCAAACAAGCCTCTGTCAACCTGGTAGTCCTCATGCAATGCTTCCAGGTCCAAGGATATTTCGGTCGCATCGCTGGGCCGCCAGGTCACAGACGGATTCACCAGAACCCGGTCATTAAAATTGAAATCCCGAAATGACTTATTGTTTTGATAAGCGCCGGAAAAGCGATAGCTTAACGACTTATCTCCCGTAATAAGGCCGGTGGCATCCCATTCGGTTCGAAAAAAATCGTAAGAGCCGAAACGTTGTTCCACTGAATAATATGCTTCATCCCGAGGTTTTTTAGTGACCAGATTAATTAAGCCGCCAGGCTCGATGCGGCCAAACAAAACCGCCGCCGGGCCTTTTAGAACTTCGACGCGTTCGAGATTGGCTGAATCGAATTGAGTGCCTTCCCCAATACCCAAGCCGTTGGCTACCAAACCATTGCGATAAATCCGGCCATTCCTGAAGCCACGGACGATATAGCCATTGCTTAGTCCCAACGATGATTGAGGACGTATGCTGCTGACGTTTTCGAGCGCATCTTTGATGGTTGTGGTTTTTTGATCGCTCATTACGGCTCTAGGCACCACCTGAATCGACATTGGCGTTTCCATAATCGGCGTATCGGTCTTGGTGGCAGTAATGGCGTTCGTGCGAGAGTAATCGGGATTGTACGGATCGTTGTCGGTATAGCCGGATTTTCCCGTCACTGTTACCATTGGCAATGTCGTTGCCGATTGCGGCTCCACCACTGCCATCTTCTCCAGCGTCACGGTATTACCACTATTGAATTGATAGCCAATCCCCGAACCCGCCAGCAAGCGCTTCAATGCGCCGTCCAGCGAATATTGGCCGCTGACGCCTGGCGAATCGATCCCCTTGACCAGCTCCGAGTTGTAAACGAATTGCACGCCGGATTGTTCTGCCAGTGCGCTGAGTGCGGAATACAATGGCTGCGGCGCGATGTTGAAGCCGCGGCTTTCGCTGCTGACGATTGGGCTTTCGGCCTGTCCGGTCAGAGGTACGCTCAATGCCACCAATCCCAAATAAAGCGGCAGAGCCGTGATACCAAGCGAGCGGTTACGCCGGATTTTGTCCGTTCCGGAGACTGGAATTCCTTTATTTCTCATGTTTTTATGTCCTCAGTGAAGATGTGTTCAAGCTGAGAACGATTGACGAGGGGCGATACCGTACAAATTAATGTGCGGCAAATTGTCGCAGGATTACTGATTTAACCGGTTAGCGATCCACCAGAAACGGGTTAACAAAAGTCAGCTGGTTTTCAATGATTTGCCGATGCTGCATATCCTCTGAATACAAGGTCGTACAATCGGCATCCAAAGCAGCCGCAATAATCAGGCTGTCGTAAATCGAGAACTTATACGCTCGGCTATGTTCAACGCCGACAAGGTCGTGTCGGCCGTTATCGGAACGATATGGCATTCTTGAATCAAGCGCAGAATGACTGCGCTAATTTCAGCCGATTCAAACCGCAATTTACGCCGCATTGTGTGTGCGGTTTCATTGAGAACTTGTGCCGATAGTACAGGCCTTGTCACCAGTAATGCCAATGCTTTACTGCGTTTTTCCTGGTCATCGCCGACACTGTAAATCACTACATTGGTATCAACAAAATTAACGTTCATTCGCTTCGTCGCGATTAAAAGAAAACTCAGCGAAGCTTTTGCGATACGGAGCAAAAGCCCCTTCCAGTTCGGCTATTTTCTTCTGGGTATCGATATTTTCCGACTCGACGGCATAGCGCGACTCTAGATAACCGATGAAATCCAACACTTCCGTCCGCAGGTTTTCAGGGAGTATTTGCGATTCCTGATAGATTAATCCTGCTGTATTCATAAGATTTCGACTCCTTAATTCTCGGCTTTCGGGAAAAAGCGCGATTTACTCTAGCGACTAATCATCAATATTGCAAAAACACCAACGGCCCCGCATGGATAACCTTGACGGGCATGGTTTGTTGCAGGGCATCCAGCCAGGCATCGATCTGCTTGATGTCGACGGCAATATTGACTTCGCTTTCCGCCAGCTTGTCGTCCAGCAGTTGAATCTGGCCGCGCCGGTAGCGGTTGATTTCGGCGATTACCTGTTTCAAGGGCACGAAATTCATCAATAGCCGGCCACGCCGCCAAGTGTCGGCGCTGCTCAATTCCACGGCTCGCGGTGAACCAATATGTTCGGCATCGAATGCGACTTGCTGGCCGGCTTGCAGCGTGGCGCTGTCGGTTTGCGTGCCTTCGGCCGATGGCCGGCTGGTGCGAACCTTGCCTTGCAGCAGAGTCACTGCACCTTCGTTGCCATCGTAACGGACGATGAAACGGGTACCTAGTGCTTCGGTGGTGGTCTGCCCGGCCGCTACCCTGAAAGGCCGGGCGGCGTCGTGGGCAACGTCGAATTCCGCTTCGCCGCGCAACAATTCAATGCTGCGCTCGTTGCCGCTAATGGCCACGTCGATGGCGGTGTCGGTATTCAGATGCGCGATGCTGCCGTCGGCCAGCGTGATAGAGGTCTGTTCGCCGATGCGGGTGCGGTAATCGGCCAGGGGATGTTGCAGATAATCCGGATAGATCCCCGCAACCACCGCCAGCACCAGCGAGGCCGCTACGGCCAGGCTCAAACCCTGTCGGCGCAGATGTTCGCGTTTGCGTTTGGTGGCGAGTTCCCGGCGGCGACGACGGTCGGCCAGCAGCGGAGCGGGCAGTTGTCGCCAGAGTGTTTCGAGATCGCGATAGGCTTGTTCGTGCTCGGGTTTCTGCCGCCGCCAGCTTTCGAATGCGGCCTTTGTCTCAGCCGTCACGGCGCCGGAAGTCAGGCGAACCTGCCAGGCGACGGCTTCCTGGCGGATGTGTTCGCGGATTTGAAGAAGGGATTCGGTCATCGGCGGCGGGATGAGTGGGTTTGGATAATCACTATAACGAACCAGCGGGCTTAAGGCCACACTATCTATCGACGGCCAGGCGGCAATGGTTCAAGGCCCGCGCCAGCTGTTTTTCCACCCAGCTGGTGGAGATTTTAAGTTGCCGAGCGATTTCGGCATGGCTCAGGCCCTCGACCCGGCTCAGGTAGAGAATCTCCGCGCATTGGTCGGGCAATTCCGCCAGGGCCAATTGCACTTGCTGCAACTGCTCCCTATCCTCGGCGATCTGCTCCGGAGCTGTGGAATGGTCGATGTCGGTTTCGTCGCCCAGGTGCTGATCGAGCAGGTCGGTGCGGCGCTTCTGGGTGCGGATGTGATCGATGGACAGGTTGGAGGCCACGGTAAACAGCCAGGCGCGGACTTCGATTTCGCTGCTGGGCGGAGGTTTTAAAAGCATCAGCCGCAGGTAAATATCTTGGATCAAATCGGCGGCGGTGTCCTGACAACGGATGCGTTGATGCAGGAAGCGCTGGATTTGCGGACGGCTATTTAAAAAAATCCGGTAAATGTCGTGGTCTGAAAATGCCATGCGCGGAGAAAATCGGTCCGTGATCTGCGTTAATTGTGGCAATAACCAAAGCATGCTTCATGCCAGGCCGATTTATTGCGTGTTAAGGCAGCTCAGACTTTGCCGCGTAACAGCTTGTTGAGCCTGGCTATATACCTTTCGCACATCAAAATTCAGCTTGTTGACACCCTCACCCTAACCCTCTCCCGAAGGGAGAGGGAACTGATGTGCCGAAATTTGATGTGCGAGGACTATAACTATTGACAGTGGAATATAAGGCTAAAAAGTGCGTGATATGCCACAGAGCTCTAAGGCATATCACCTGTTTTTTCTTTAGTTCTGCGGCCCATGTTACCAACGACCCTGGACCGAATTTGTCATCCAGGTCAACTGATAGACTTTTTGGGGCAAGCCTAACTTAAAATTCAAGCCGGATCGAACCCAACACGGTGCGCGGAGCACCGGGATAAATACCATAAGCCGTGCTGTTTGTGGCGCTATCGTAGTAATTTTTATCCAGCAGATTGTCGATATTCAGTTGGGTGGTGAATTTGCTTTTACCCAGGTTTACCGTGTAGCAGGCTAGCAGATTGACGGTCGCATAACCCGGCAGTTGGAAGGACCCAGCGTTATCCCCCTGTCTTTGATCGCGGACCAACACACCGCCGCCGAATTTAAGTCTGCGTAAATCGCCACCTAAAAACTCGTAGGTGTTCCAAAGACTGGCTATGTTGCGCGGCACATTAAACAGCCGGTGTCCTTGATTACCTTGGGTGATGTTGCCATTAGCATCCTTCCCAGTGTCCTTGGTGATTTGGGAATCAATATAAGAGTAACTGCCGATGACATTCCAGCCCGGCAAAACTTCGCCTGCCACATCCAGTTCTATCCCTTGATTGCGAACTTCACCGACAGCGGTTTGAAAACCACGCAGTGCATTATCAGGATTAGGATCGGTCACGGCGATATTCTGTTTGGTAATGTCGAACCACGAGAGCGTGGTGGTTAGGCGTTTGTCGAACAGTTCGGTCTTAACGCCTGCTTCAAACTGTTGCGCGGTGGTCGAAGGCAATGCTTTTCCATCGGCATTGATGCCGTTAGTCGAGCCAAAATTCTCAACGTAATTGCCATAGACGCTGACTTCGGGAATAGGTTGGTACAAGATGCCGAAGCGGGGATTGACCGCCTCCTGGTTCGTGGTGTCAGCTGTGTTTGTCACGGTTCCAGATGAACTGAAGGTTTGTGACTCTGTAAACCTTGCCGTGTCGTATCTAAAACCCGCCAACAGATGGACATGATAAGGAAGCTCTATCTGATCCTGTGTATAGAATCCGCCCCATTCTTCGGTAAAAGCATTTTGTCCAAAATTAAGCGGGTTGTTAATACTGCCACCGAACCTACCGGCGTTCAAATCCAGACCCGTGTGCCGCGGGTTGTAAGCATCTATGCGTAAATACGGTGTAAAGGCAAAGTCAGTGCTGTGGTCGAGGCGCTGATAGTCTCCCCCAATCAGCACCGTATGCTTAATGCCCCAGGTGTTGAATTTTCCGAGCAAGTCCAAGGTAGTGTAATAATTCTTGTCGTCGCGCTGATCACGGAATATCCCCCTGTTCACTAGACAGCCGGTGGGGGTACAGGTGGCGGCATTCACAGGGCCGTTGGAATTTACGACAGGCAGCGTATTGGCTTTGGGTAGGAAAATGGCGTCGAAGCGATGACGTAGCGTCCAATTGTCGTTAAACGCATGCGACCAGTCAAAGCCTACATTGAACGTTTCGCTCTCGGCTGCCCGCCCCTTCTCACCCAAATTGCGTTCGCGGGGCAAATCGACCGGGCGGTTGCCTACCGCGAACAGTCCCCTGTCAAAAGGATCGTTGCTGTGCTGGTATTCCATGTGGAAATTCGCCTGGGTTTTATCGCTGATCGTCCAGTGGACGGTGGGAGCAAAAAACAACCTATCATTTTGTAGAAACTCCCGGAACGAACCGCCATTTTCATAAGCCAGGTTAACGCGGTACAGCACGGATTTGTCTTCCGTTACGGGCCCCGTGGCATCGACTGTGGTGCGATAAAAATCAAACGAGCCAAATTGCTGTTGCAAGGAGTAATAAGGCATCTCCAACGGTTTTTTTGTGACGATATTGACCAATCCGCCTGGCTCCATGCGCCCGAAGAGTATCGAGGCCGGCCCCTTGAGTACTTCAATTCGTTCTATGTTGGCCATCTCGCGAGGGCCATTGACTATAAAACCACCATTGAATTTACCGCCGTCGCGGTAAAACTCAAAGGTCTGAAAGCCGCGAATAAAAGTAGGGCTTTGTCCGCCACTGACGCCACCGGCTCCCCGGTTGGAATAGACACCACTGACATTTTCCACGGCCCTTTCCATACGGACAGCTTGCTGGTCTTGCATCACCTGTTTGGGTATGACCTGCACGGCAAAAGGCGTTTCCATAATAGGCGTGTCGGTTTTGGTGGCCGTTGACGCGTTGGGGCGGGTGTAGTCGGTGTTGTAAGGATCGGTGGAATCGTAGGCGGTTTTGCCGGTTACAGTAACCGAGGGTAATGTTGCCGAAGACTGTGGCTCCACAACAGTGGCTTTTTCCAGCGTCACGCTGCCGGACCCGGTTTCTCTCGGCACCAAACCGCTGCCGCTCAGCAATTTTTGCAATGCCTGCTGAGCGGTAAACCGGCCTTTTAATCCGCTGCTGCTCAATCCGCGCACCAAGTCGGCATTGAACAACACTTTCCGGCCGCTGGTTTCGGAGAATTGCAGCAAGGCGTCGGACAAGGAGCCTGCGGGAATAGAAAAGTTGATAGCTTGTTCCGTGGCGGCGTTGTCGGGGGCCGCAGTGGCGGATTGCGGATTAACCGTCAGCAGCAGAAAACCGGCGCAGAGGGCGGAAATCGCTGCGGCAATCGGCCGTCGTTTGCTTGACGTTGGCGTCGATACTCGACCCGCTTTGTGGGAATCGACGCCTGCCGCGCCGGATGTGAAACTGTCGATCATCTGCTCTCCAATCATTGAGTCCGTGGAAAAATTCAGCTTCCTGTTTGCCGATTGGTAAATCAGGTTACTTGCAGATAAAGACGATGCTGCTTGGGCAAGGTATCCATTCCCTGTTTAAATTTTTTTGGGCGATTTTAATCGCCCTGTTGACCTTAAGGGTCGAATGAATTCGACCCTACATGGATTTATTTGGCAGACAGCAAAACCAAATGGTCGGTGACTTTTCTGACCTTCACCGCCAGGCTTTGCTCTATGGATTGCAGCGCGACGTCGGTATCGGCGATGCCGAATACGCCGGTGATGGGCAGGTTTTTGATCGCGTCGTCTAGGATTATGATCTTGCCGGGGCGATAGCGGTCCAATTCGGCCACGACTTCCGCCAGCGGTTTGTCCTGAAACACCATGCGTTGCTGATGCCAGGCGGCGGCGCGCTGCGGATTGACATGGCTCACCGCGTTTACACGGTCACGGCTGAATAACAGTTGCTCGGCTTCGGACAGCCTTTCCTTGATCTCGCCGCCGGCAGTGGTGATTTTTACCGCATGCTCGAATACCGTGACGCTGACATCGTCATCCTGCCGCCTGACGTCGAATGCGGTGCCCAAGGCGCGCACCTCGCCGGCCTCGGTCTTGACCACGAACGGCCGATCCCTATCGGCGGCAACCTTGAAAAAGGCTTCGCCGCTATGCAGGGTGATCAACCGTTTTTCAGCGGAAAAATCCGCGGAAACCGCGCTGGCGGTATTCAGCAGAATGCTTGAGCCGTCGGCCAGATCGATTTGCCGTTGCAAACCGGTAGCGCTTCGGTAATCGGCCAGATAAAGGTCGAATTGTTGATAAGCAAAGCTTAGAGTCAATAGCAAAGATGCGGCCAGGGCCAGGCCGGGCCTGAATAAGCTTCGCGGGGACCTGCCGGATTTTGCCGGAGGGAACTCCGGCACTTGTCCGCCGGCTTCGTCGCTAATATCTTCCAGCGTCAGGCTGTCGAGTCCCGTCCAGAAGCTATTGATGGCCTGCCAGGCAGCGGCGTGTTCCGGGCATTCGGCCAGCCATGCGTCAAACTCGCGGCGCTGCCCGTCGCCGAGCAGGTCGGAGCTTAGGCGCGCCTGCCACCAGATGGCTTGCTGTTCGGTCGAGAGTTCTTGGGTATCAGGCATGGACATCATCACGGGTTTTACAATAAGACGCTGTAGCCGTGGCTTAATATCCATTCCAAGTTTGGCCGGGGGTATTTTGAATCAATGCCGGCCAGACCGCCAGCTTGATTACGCATCATGCCGGTTATCCGCTTCCAGTTCCCGCATCCGCCGCCGGCAATGCTCCATGGCCTTGACGATGTGCTTCAACACGGTGTTTTCGGCGATGCCCAGCTCCCGCATGATCCGCGAATAGGGATAGTGTTTGAATTTGTGGAGGACGAACACCTCGCGGCAACGCGGCGGCAGTTCGGAAATCGCCTGTTTCAGATGGACGAGTTGCTGCTGGCTGTATAGCTGCCGTTCCATGCTGGGCGCGGCATCGGCATGGTCGTTCAGTTCCTCCTCGGCGGCGTAACGGGCTTGTTCGCGATTGCTTTTGCGCAGATGGTCGATCGCCAGGTTGCCGGCCACCTTGTATAAGAAGGCGCGGGGATTGTTGATCCGACTTTCCGATTCGAATTGCGTCAGCCGGAAAAATGCGTCCTGCAAAATATCGGCGGCGGTTTCAGGGCAGTGGACGCGATTCAACAAAAACCCCAGCAATTCGTCGCGGTGTTGCTCTATCAAGTCTGTGGCGAAATCCGGGGAAAATTTGAACACTGGCCAAACGCCTAAAGTTGCAATCGTGGTGTAACAGCAAATCCAGTGCCATTGCGAGACAAGCGTTAGTTTGGCTGGAGATTGGAGGTGCGTATTGGTGACTGTTGAAGATAGGCTGTAGGCAAAAATAAGGCATATCACACAGTGCACCGTGTGATATGCCACACTCATTCCAGCTTCGAAATAGACGCTGGGAAGCTCCAGCGTCTGGAGTTGCACCGCAGGAACGATGAAGCAATGTCAGATCAATATTCTACTTTGATAGATCCTATGAAAGTCCGCGGTGCGCCATACAAACCCGTGGAATAGCTGTACACCGACCCCAGATAAGTTTTGTCCAATAGATTATCGGCATTGAGTTGAGCGGTTACTTGTGTACCAGCGATTTTCCACATCTGGCTGGCCATCAGATTTAATGTCGCGTAACCAGCGGTTTTCATGGATTCCGTATAACCGATGTAGCGACGGCCAACCGCTTGTACGCCGGCACCAAATTTCAAGCCGTGCAGATACTCATCTTGAAAGTCGTAGGTAACCCACAAGTTGCCTGAATTCTCGGGTGCGTTATGCAACCGTTTGTTGATCGTACCGCTTGTTTCGGTGTCTTTTAAGGTTTTGGCAAACGGCGTATAAGCGTATGAGCCTATCAGCTTTAAACCCGGCCAGACTTCACCCGATAGATCCAGTTCTAAACCTCGGCTTTCCGCTTCGCCAATGGCTCTCTGGAACAATCGATTATCCTGCATCTTCAGGTTTTGCTTTTTCAAGTCGAAGTAAGTAAGAGAGCCGGTAAAACGGCCATCCCACAGTTCGGTTTTTACCCCGGCTTCCCATTGCTGCGCGGTTTGGGCGGGCAGTACCTGACCAGTCGCGGTTATGCCATTGCTGGCACCAAAGTTTTCCGTGTAACTGCCATAGACTGAGAGCTCCGGGAGAGGTTGCCATAAGACACCTCCGCGCGGTGAAACCCGGTCATCCGAGTAGACCGTATTAGGGATTTTCGGTCCAAAGCCGGTTTGGGTGTAACCAGCAGTTTCAGCGCTGTCATAGCGTAAACCTGCCATTACATGGACATGATAAGGCAGTTCGATTTGATCCTGCGCGTACAAACCATACCAAGGTTGAGTAGGTGCGTAGGTAAATACCTGATCGGCCGGAATATCGTAGGGCTGCGCGGCGTGAACCGGATTATGGATATTGATGGTGTAGGCGGGATCACCCCAGTTTCCGTACATTTTTGACCTGACATCGGTGTGCATATAGTCCCAACCTGTCAGTAGCGTGTGTTTCATAAACCCGGTGTCGAATTTGCCGGTAAGCTCCAACGCATTGAAATAATTGCGGTAATAATCACTACCATCGGTGTTTTGCGTCCAGAACCCACGGAGCGCATCGCCGTTATCCAATAGGGCAAAAGGGCTGATATTTCGGGAGGTTTCTGAACCGAAAGTCGCATTGAACCGGTGCTTCAAGCTCCAGTTATCATTGAAGCGATGCTCGGTATTTAGAGAAACTAGAGTGTATTTGTCCTGCGTGAAATCCCATGGGTCGCTCAAGCTTTTTCTGCGCGTATGTTGGCCTAATTGATGGCCGTTGGCGTCCAGTAAGAGTTGATTATCGCCGCGACGAGTGATGTCGCTGTATTCGACTCTCAAGGTTGAAACCGTCTTGTCGGAGATATTCCAGCGTAATGTGGGCGCGGCAAATATGCGTTCTCCGCCGCTAAACTCAGTGATGGAATCATTAGCCTGATAGGCGAAATTCACTCGATAGGCCAAATCCTTGTTCGCTGTCAAAGGACCGGTGGCATCAATATCGGTACGATAATGGCTATAGGAGCCAAATTGCTGACGAACACTGTAGTAAGGGGAATCCTGCGGCTGTTTGGTCACGAAATTGATGATGCCGCCGGGCTCTGCACGTCCATACAGGATGGAGCCTGGCCCTTTCAATACCTCGACTCGCTCCACATTAGCGAGATCCTGGGTGTTATACCAGTCGTATCGCATCGGGAAGCCATCCCGGTAATAGTTATAGACATCGAAGCCGCGGATAAAAAACTGCCTGTCGGTTCCGGAACCGGCTACCACACCACTGACATTTCGCAGCGCCTGATCGAGGGTAACCACCTGTTGGTCTTTCAAAACCTGTTGAGGAATTACTTTCACCGACATGGGGGTTTGCATGATCGGGGTGTCTGTTTTGGTGGCGGTTGTAGCATCCGTTCTGGCGTAATCGCTATTGCGCGGATCTTCCCCTTCAAAGCTTAAATTACTTTTGCCAATGACTTGAACGGCAGGTAATGCGGTGAGATCCTGTTTGTAATTCAGCTGTTGCCTCTCGATCAACACATTGCCGTTCTCGGCGATGCGGTAACTCAAGCCACTGTTGCGCAACAGCTGTTGCAGTGCCGCTTCCGGGGCATAAGTGCCGCTCAAGCCCTTGCTGTGCAAGCCTTCGGCGATCGACGCATCGTAAACCAGTTGCAAGCCGCCGGCTTCCGCCAAGCGGTTCAACGCGGTAGCCATTGAGCCGGCCGGAATGTTGAACGACCGGCTGGCGCCTTCCGCGCTGGCTGCGCCTGATATGGTCAGCGCCGCGCCCAGGACCAGGGCCGACGCTTGTCCGACGATAGATGTATGCTTCAAAATCATGAATGTCCCTCTGTATTGTTATTTTTTGATTAACAATGTTTTGACGCATGGCCGGTGCAAAACAGGAGGTGAAGGAATGAAAAAATTTCAAACGATTGGGTGTAGTTAAGATGTAGGGTCGAATTTATTCGACCTTATTGCTTTGGATGTAGGCAATAGGTCGAATGAATTCGACCCTACGGCAGTGTTGGAGCGGCTATCGATGCAGCAGGACCAGATAATCGCCGACGCGGGTGGAATGCAGTTTCAGCGAGATTTCCAGAGCGTCGAGCACAGCCAAGGGCTGGTCGGTGCGGAATACGCCGTTGACCCGGCGTTCGGTAATCTCGGCGTCATTGATTAACAGATAGCCGCGATGATAGCGGTTTAGCTCGGCAACCACCTCGCCCAGCGGCCGGTTTTCGAATACCAGTTGTCCGCGTTGCCAGGCCGTTACGGCTTGCGTGTCTATGTTTTGCGGAGCGCTCAATCCGGTTTGGGAGCCGTAGACGACTTGCTGGCCTTCGTCGACGACCGCATGTAAAGCTGGACCATGAGCTTGCTCGACATCGACCGCCAAGCTGTGCTGGGTAACGCTGACTTCGGTCCGGCTATCGCGCAGTCTGACATTAAAGGCGGTGCCCAGCGCGGTAATGTTGCCGTGTTCGGCATGGACCTGGAAAGGCCGAGCCTTGTCCGGACTGACTTCGAACCAGGCTTCCCCCTTTAGTAAGGTCAGCTGTCGCTGCCCGTCGTCTATCCTGACCGCCAAAGCCGTATCGCTGTTCAGATGCGCGGTCGATCCGTCGCTCAGGCGAATATCGCGCGTCTCGCCGAATCCTGTATGAAAATCGGCGCGCAACAATACCGACAAGGGGCTGAACAGCCATAACGCCAGACAGCCCATGGCCAATGTCGGCACCGCCCACTGCCAGCGCCATAAGGCATTTTTAGGGGCAATGGCGGCAGGTTTGGCAACCCTGATTTTGATGGCGTCCAGCTCGCCCCAAAGCGAGCACAGCTGGTCATGGGCTTGCTTATGTAAAGGATCGGCTGCCAGCCAGCGGTCGAACTCAGCCCTATCGCGAGCACTGGCGGTATCGCTATCCAGCCTGGTCCACCAATCACGGGCGGCGGCCTTGATGGCCGCGGAAGGCTTCATGGGCGTTGGCCGCGCCGAGACGGCACGTAAAGACAAAGCTTCCTGCTTAAGGGTGAGAGATAAGAGTTAGAGGTTTTCATTGGAAATAAACCGGAATATTGCTAGGGTCATTATAGGACGCATCGCCCCCCAAAAACAGGAGCTTTCCGGCTTACAAATCGTCAAGTTCCTGCAACACCAGCAAGGCATTGCGCAAATGTTTTTCCACCATGTTTCGGGAGATGCCCAGCCGCTCGGCGATTTCGCCATGACTCAGTTCCTCGAACTTGCGCAGAATGAACACCTGGCGGCATTTGGGCGGCAGGGTTTCGACCGCGTCAACCAGCCTATCCAGGCGTTGGCGAGCCGATGTTATCTGTTCAGGATCGATTCCGTCGCTGGCGTGCATGGCGGCATCGTCCAGCACATCGTCGGCCGCCACAAACTGGCCGCAGACAATTTGACGGCGTTCAATATCGGTTGCCAGATTTGCCGCGATGCGATGCAGCAAGGCGCGGGGATTTTCAGCTTGTCGCCAAAGGTCGCCGACAAACATGCGCCGATAGGTTTCCTGGACAATGTCGGCGGCCGTTTCGATGCAGCCGCAGCGCCTCAACATCACCCGCCGTAGCTCCTGATCATAGCTTTTGATGAGTCGGGTAATGTGGCTAGCGTCGTTCATCATGATTGAATGGCTTGGCAAATGCAGTCTGTATAACTAACAAATATCAAGCCAGAACTCGCTTAAGCCTTATGCTTGCGAGCCTTAGGGTAATGTTAGGCGAATACCCAGCTTCCGCCGTAAAACTGAACTATGTTAAATCGCTCAATCCCATGGGTCATTTGCCTTAGTCGCCAAAAACCGCGTCTTATGCCTTATTCAGGATGGCATTGAGAGACGTTGCCACAGCCAGTTTTATAATAAAGAAACCCTGAATAAGCCCTTCGACAGGCTCGGAACGAAGGGTAAGTGGCCGATTCCGTTTGTGATAAGCCCTTCGACTACGCTCAAGAGAGCCTTGTCGAACCATGAGCGGAATCAACCTGTTCGGCGTTTCCTTAAGGGCTTACATCGCGTAATTTTTCGATCAATGGCGCGAACATGGCGGCCAGATTGTCTTTAACGAAGGGCTCGGCGGTTTCGATCGAGCCGGAAGCGAAGGGGGGCATGGGGTCGTATTCCGCTTGCAATTGAATCGCCTCGGCATATTGTCTGCCGCGCAGGGCGGCGACCA
>Ga0316622_100000361_pt1 | contig 25696 bp, 27 predicted proteins | sample OWC_Aug_OW2_C1_D_FD_207646 | JGI IMG/M metagenome (GOLD analysis project Ga0316622, IMG submission 207646) | Wetland soil microbial communities from Old Woman Creek delta, Ohio, United States - OWC_Aug_OW2_C1_D5_C | ecosystem: Environmental > Terrestrial > Soil > Wetlands | place: USA: Ohio... | reverse complement strand
CGATTCCTTGTCGAACATGGCGCCCAACTCCTCGAGCCACTTCATGGCCGAGGGGGCGTCCTTCGTCAGCGCCCGGACCAGCTCCGGAACGTTCTGGAACCCGCCGCCGCCCATCACGTCGAGGTAGTGGATGGCCGGCGAGTCGCTGGGCTTGTCCGCCGCCTGGATCCCGCCCTGCGCCATCATCGTATTGGCGTCCCCCAGGCGGAGCTTCGTCGCCAGGAGCACCTTGGCCCCCCGCTGGTGTGCCAGGATAGCGGCCGAGGTGCCGGCCCCGCCGCCTCCGATGACCAGGATGTCCACGTCGAAGTCGGCCCGGCTGAGATCCACGGCATCGGGGTCGATCCGGCTGTGGCCCTCCAGAAGGTCGGCCAGCTCGTGCGGGACCCTATCGCCGGCGTTCGGACCCACCGCCAGCTCCCGCATCGTCCCCGCCTTGTAGTCCGGGTGGAATCCCTTCAGGAGCGCTGCCTTCTCGTCGGCGGTGAGGCGGGGAAACTGCTGCCCCATGCGCTCGCTCCGGGTCGCCTCGAGACGCTTGATCGATTCCAGCATGTGGGGTTCGTAGAACACGGGAATTCCTCCCGTCAGGCTGCTGAAAAAGGTCCATCTGCGGCGTTGGAACGCTCGCGCGGCGCTGCGACGTACGCGCCAAGTACGCCTCGCGCCACGCATCGCGCTCCGCCTTGCATCTGGATCTTTTTGAGCAGCCTGGGCAAAGACGCGTCTTTCATCATCTTGCTAGAGTTCCTCCGGCTCGATCTCGCGGGCGGCATACAGCCGCCGCAGGTCCGCCTCGCTCGCGGCGACCATGGCGTCGAGATCCGCCTCGCAGGCCCCGGCTTCGATCTCGGCGACCCGTGCTTCCAGGTGTGCCGCCGGCCGCGCCAGATGACGCGCGTACAATCGCCGGGCCAGGATCGCCACGTTGTACTGGACGATCTCCGCGGGACATCGGCTGGCGCAGAGTCCGCACATCAGACAGTCGAAGGAGAGGTCGGCGACCTTGGCGATGTCCCCGCGCTGGGCCGCGGCGATGTACCGCATCACCTCGATCTGCTGAGGGCAGACCTTCCGGCACGTGTTGCAGCCGACGCACCGGAGGATCTCGGGGTACAGGCCGATGAGGCTCTCGGCCGTAGGCGGCAGATCCTCCACGCGGTACGCGGCCTTGACGGCCGGGAAGAAGGGGATTAGGGCGAGGTACATCTGATCCTCGACCACCGTCTGGCACGCCAATCCGACTTTCAGTCGGTAGTCGTTGGCTGTCCGATAGACGGTGCCGCAGGCGCCGCAGAACCCCCCGCGGCACCCGCATCCCCGGAGCAGCCGGAATCCGGCATACTCCATGGCCTTCTGGATTGTCAGCCCCTTGGGCACATCGTGCGGCTTGCCCATCAGGTAGAATCGCACCATCGCGGTTTCGCCAGCCATCGGTCCGCGCTCCTTCTCCACTACGCCGTCACCGTCGCTCCGCTCTTCCGGTCCAGCCATGCCGACAGCCGGGGACGCGGGTCCACCGCGTGCACGTCGAAATGCAGGCAGGCCTCGTCGCACCCGAGCGCGAGGGCCAGCAGCTGCGTGAAATACACCACGGGCACCTGGCGTGCGCGGGTGCGGCCCACCGGGACCGCCCGCTGTGCGCGGTCCAGGTTGTACTGACAGAGCGGACAGCTCACCACCAGCATCTCGGCGCCGCACTTCGTGGCGGTCTCGAGGATCCGAGCGGAGCACGCGGCGGCCGTCTCGGGCGAGCTGACGGCGACAAACGAGCCGCAGCACTCCGTCTTGTGGGGGAAGTCCACCACCTGGCAGCCGAGACTCTCGAGGAAATTCTCGAGGATCGAAGGTCGCTCGGGATCGTCGAACTCCATCTCGTCGGCCGGGCGCAGCAAGAGACACCCGTAATAGGGCGCCAGCTTGAGGCCGTCGAGGCGCTTGGTCACCCGTTTGGCCAGCGCCTCGAAACCGACCTCGTCGCGCAGCACTTCCAACAAATGGACGGTCCTGACGGTCCCCTCGTACTCCTCCTCGATGAAGGTGGTGACCTTGCGCCGCCGCTCGGCGTCCGTGGTGAGAACCCGGTTGGTGCGCTTGAGGGTGTTGTAGCAGAAGCTGCAGAGCGTCAGGAGCTTGCCGGCCTCCTTGGCAGAGGCCAGGATCCGGGTTGGGGCCACCAACCCCATAGCGCTGTCGGCCGCCATGGGGAACGCCGCCCCGCAGCACGTCCACTCCGGGAGTTCCTCCATGACGATGTCGAGGGCGAGGGCGGCGGCACGGGCAGAGGCGTCGAAGTTTCGTGCCTTGGAATGCAGAGTACAGCCAGGAAAGTACGGAATCCGCATTGAGTCCCCCCCGAGCCTCAGGTGCGGCGGTCAATCACGATCGAACGCCGCTCCTCTCCCCGAATCCAGGAGGAAGCAGCGGCACGCCAGCCGGACTAATACCCGACGAACTTCCGGAACCCGCCGATGAGCGCTTGTTGCGGCGCCTCTGCAAGCACCTGGGACGGCACGCTGGGAATCTCGACGTGCACGACACCCTGTCTCATCAAGATGGTGCGGAGTGCCTCCATCACTCGAGCCGGATCCACCTCTTTCGGGCACCGCGCGGCGCAGGTGAGGCACGACGCGCATTGCCAAATGGTGCGCGATTTGAGAACCTGCTCATGCTCGCCCAGTTGCAGCAATCGGATGATCTGGTTCGGCATGAGGTCCATGGCCGACGCCAGCGGGCACCCGGCGGTGCACTTGCCGCACTGGTAGCACGCGCGCACGTCCTCGCCGCTGATCGCCTTGATCTCGGCGATGACGTCGTCTTCCGTCTTCAGGCGATGGAGAATCACGCGACCGCGCCCCCCTCACACTTCACAAATCGAGGTCGATCCCGACCTGCGAACAGCTTCAAAATATCAACATCTCGCCACAAGGCAAACGATTATTCATCGGTTGTATGAAAAATCGTTCGATTGCAGCCCAGAGTCTTCCGGATTAGTTTCCCTTGACAAGCGCAGCCGGGCTACGCGATGCTTTCAACCACCCGCGCCTTGCATCCCCAGACCGGTCGCAGGCGACAGCATGAGCACCTCGACGGACTCGACGCCGCGCTACACGTACCAACTGCCCGTGGCCGTCGCACCGAGCGAGCCGCCATTGGCCGCCGAGGGAGCTACTGCCTCCTTGCAGGACGCCCTGCTGGTCGGCAACCTGCTCTGGTTCGTGCGCCTGCGCTGGGTAGCGATCTTCGCGTTGATCGGGTTTGGTGCCGCCGGCCTCCTCGTGCGCGGCGCGTTCCCGCCCCTCGGTCTGCGTCCCCCGACGGGTTGGCCCTTCCTCATCGCTGCGCTCCTGCTCCTGGCGAATCTCGGCTATCTCGGCCATGCTCGGCTGATCGTTCGGAACCCGCAACATCGCGGCGCCGCGTGGAACCTCTGGGTCCAAATCGTGGCGGATCTTCTGGCCCTGACCGTCGTCGTGTACTTTCTCGGCAGCCTCGAGACCACCGCGCCGTTCATGTACCTCGCCCACGTCGTGCTGGCGTGCATCTTCTTTCCGCGCTGGCAGAGTTTTGTCGTGGTCGTCGTCGCGAGCGGCCTGTATGCCGCCTGCGTTATCGTGGAACGCCTGGAGATTGTCCACACCCCGGGCATCTACCTCGACCCGCTCCTTCGGCAGGCCATGACCGGTCATTCCGCTTTCCCATGGGTCACCGCGTCGTCGGCGCTCGGCATCTTCTTCGTGGTTTGGTTCCTGGCATCCCATCTGTCGAGCCTGGTGCGACAGCAGGAGCGGGAGCTGGCGGAAGCGAACTGGCGACTCACCATCGCGCAGCGCGACAAGACGCGGCACATGCTGCGGACCACGCACGAGCTCAAGGCTCCGTTCGCGGCCATCGCCGCCAATGCGCAGTTGCTGCTCAGAGGAAACTGCGGCGTCCTCCCGGGGGAAGCGGCCGAGGTTGTGCGCAGGATTGCCGCGCGATGCCGGCGCCTCGCGCTCGAGATTCAGGAGATGCTCCAGCTGGCGAACCTCCGATCGGCCGACGAGCAGCCCAAGCCACTCCGTCTCGACTTGGCGGAGATGGTGCGCTGGGCCATCGCCCGTGTCGGGGCTGCGGCGCAGGAGCGACGCGTGACCGTGGACGCGGACCTCGCGCCCGCGCACGTGGTCGCCGTCGAGGACCACATCAAGATGCTCTTGACCAACATCATCGCCAACGCGGTCGTGTACTCGTACGAGGGCGGGTCCGTACGCGTGCGTTGTCATGCGACGGCGGCGGATGGGCCGGTCATCACGATCGAGGACGAGGGGATCGGAATTCCCGCGGACAAGCTCCCGCGCATCTTCGACGAGTACTATCGAACCGAGGAAGCCGTGCGACACAACAAGGACTCCACGGGGCTCGGGCTGGCGATCGTGCGGCACGTGGCCGCGAGTCACGAGATCCGCGTGCAGGTCGAGAGTGCGCCGAACCGCGGGACGCGGTTCACGCTGCGCTTCCCACGCACGGGATGACAAGGCGCCGCCGGAAAGGATCAGAGACCATGTCGTACGTGTTGGTTGTCGATGATGACGAGGATTTTGCGACGGCTACGGCGACGGTGCTCCGGGGCGAAGGGCACGATGCGCGGATCGAGCTGGATTTGTCCGCCGCGATCCGAAGCATGACGGAACGAGTGCCCGACCTGGTCGTGCTGGACGTGATGTTCCCGGAGGACAGCACCGGCGGCTTCGAGTTGGCGCGGAAGATGCGTCGGAGCGAGTCCGCCCTGAAAGACGTCCCCATCCTCATGTTGACGGCGGTGAACACCAGGTTTCCCCTCGGCTTCAGCTCGAAGGATATCGACGAGGACTGGCTGCCGGTCACGGATTTCCTCGAGAAACCGGTGGACCTGGACGTGCTGGCCGCCCGCGTGGCCAGCATTCTTGCCAATCGACGCAGCGCACGAGGTGGGGCTCGCGAATAATCCGTTCTAACGACTGGGATTGCGGGCCATGCGGCCTCGATGGCTGACGAAGGGGCTGTTGCGCAGCCAAAATCTCCAGGGTTTCTCCGCCCACTCGCCCGCGTAGACGATCCCGATCCGGGGTCCGCACGCGACCGCGGATGCCGGGACCGGTCGGTCCCCCCGTTCGATCCACACGCGATCGTCCAGCAGGTCCGCGCCATTCAGCGTGCGATCGATGGCCAGCGCGACGCTGAGCTTTCCCGGGCCGCTCGTCAGGTTCACGTCCGACTGTCCGGGCCGGCGCGCCCGCATCACCTCGAGTCCCTCGACAGGCTCCAGCGCTCGGACCAGGACGGCGTGCGGGGTGTCGGGAACGCTGGTCACGACGTTGAACTGATGGTACATCCCGTAGACGAAATACACGTAGACGGTTCCGCCCGTTCGGTACAACGTCTCGGTCCGGCGAGTCCGCCGACCGCCGTACGCGTGGGACGCTCGGTCCTCCGGACCCCGATAGGCTTCGGTTTCCACGATCGCCCCCGACACACGCTCCCCGTTCTCCGTGGGAACCACCAGGATCTGCCCCAAGAGCTGACGAGCAACGATTAGGACATCTGCGCGGGTGTAGAACTCCCGCGGCAGCTTCTGGCTGTGAATTTGCCGGGCGGGGACCATGGATGGCGGGGACCTCGTGACGCAAGAGCGGTGATGGCGACGGTAACTGGTCTCTGTTGGGGCGGGATGCCGACACGCCCCTTACGCGCCCCCCGTGTACTGACCGACGAGCGTGATCCGATCGCCTTTTCGCACGGGGCTGTCGAGCGTGTGCGTGAGGCCCAGGACGGAGTCGTTGACCAGGACTTCGATGTGCTCCGACAACTCGCGGCCGGCCGCATCCCACAGCGCCTCGCGGAGCGCGGGATGGCGATCGCTTACCTGGCCGAGAACGCTCCGCACGCTGGCGTCGGGCGCCGCGGGTTCCTGGAACACCTGTCGCCGCGTTCCATCGCCGCCGACGAACCGCGTGACCCAGGCCACGACCTCGACGGTGACATAGCCGATTGCGGATGGCGGATGGCGGATGGCGGAATCGTGCATGGGCACGGAGCGTTTACGCTCCCCACAGGGAAGGGATCAGGAACTCCAGGCCGAGCGACCGCAGGGTGTCGGGCCGCGGCCGCCCGGTCTTCCGATCGTAGCCCACGGTCTCGTACCAGACGTCCACCATCCGCTCCCAGTGCGGCTGGACCGCCCGGCCCTGTGCCGGACCGTCCGCCGGCACGGAGCCGTAGCGGGGCGAGGGCCATTCCAGGTCCGGGCCGATACCGCACCGCAGATCGAAAGCGCGGAACAGGGCCGCGGTCCGGCGGCCCTGCCGCAGCGCTTCCTCCTTGGTGAACTCCCAGCCCGTGGCCGCGCTCAAGGCGCGGCACATGGTGGCGAGCAGGCTGCGCGTCGTGAAGATGCAGGCGCCCAGGGAATCCTCGAAGTGGCGTCGCCCCAGGTGCCCGCCGACGTTCTTCGCCACCGCCTCCGGATCGAAGGGATTGATGCGCGCCGGCATCCCGAACTCGGTGGGATGGACGGGCGGTCCCGTCTGCAGCGTCCCCGTGCTGCTGGTGATCGTGTCCAGCATCTCTTCCCACCGCGCCCGGTGGTCGTGGCCGCGAGGCGACGCGCCTTTTCCGGTGTAGATGGCGCACGTGGCTGCCGGGCCGCCCACGGTTTCGGACGCCCGCTTCACGCCTTCCGCCAGGATGTTTCCGAAGCCTTCGCGGCGGCCGATCATCTGCAGCAACTTTGCCGCCGCCTCCGTGTCGCCCCAGCGGACCTCGAGACCCCCCAGTTGGTCGCGGGTGAGATAACCCTTCTCCTGGCATTCCATCGCCCAGCCCACCAACCAGCCGAACTCGTTCACATCCACGCCGATGCGATCTATCTGGGTGTTCAGCCACGAGATCGCCACGGGATCCGTACACCCGATGGCCCAGCCGGCCCCTGCCCACCCTTCGTACTCCGGCTCGTCCACGATCTGCCCCTGGTGCGGACCGGTCGGGATCACCTGCATGTGGCAGTGGCGCATACCGCAGGCGTTGCACTGGTGGCCCCGGTGATCGAACCCCTCGCGCAGGCTGGGAGCTTCCCATGCCGCCATGTCGGTGCCTTCGGGAACCACGTTCGTCGTGAAATTCTTGATGGGCAGGGCGCCGATCTTGTTGAGGTTCAGGACGCCGTTGAGCGTCCCGTACTCGTACAGGGACCTGGTCGTGGGATTGGTCTTCAGGTCGTGGGCGATCTCGTCGGCGGCCTGGAAGAGGCCCCGCGGGTCGGCGGCCCGGATAGCCCGCGTGCCCCGGACGAGGGCCACCGCCTTGAGCCGCTTCTTCCCCATGACGGCGCCGCAGCCGTTCTTGCTGGCCACGTGGCCGTAATCCCCGGCGATGGCGGAAAAACGCACCAGGTTCTCCCCGGCCGGACCGATCCCGTAGACGCTCATTTGGTGCCCGGAGTACCCGAGCCGCGCCTGCAGCACATCCTGGGTCTCCCACGTGTCCTTCCCGACGAGAAACGCCGCATCGCGAAGCTCCGCCACGTCGTCCTGCACGTAGAGGTAGAGCCAGCTGCTGGCCTGCCCCTGGACCACGATGGCGTCGTAGCCGGAGTACTTGAGGCATGCCCCGAAGAAGCCGTTTGCCTGGGTCGAGGTCCCTCCGTTGGTCATGGCGCCGCGCGTCACGACCGAGAGGCCGCCCGTCCCCCAGACGGGAAGCCCGGCCAGCGGGCCGGTCGCCAGGATCAGACGGTTCTCCGGATGGTCCCAGGCCACGCCGGCGGGCACCTCGTCCCACAGGATCTTCGCCCCCAGGCCCGCTCCACCCACGAACAGGCGCATGCCGTCAGGCGCCCACGGCTCGCTCCAGGTCTTTCCGCTGGTCAAATCCACCCGCAGGATGCGCCCCGCATATCCGCCTGGCAATTCTCGATCCACCACACACTCCTCAGAGTAGCTCCCAGTTGCGATTGCCCACACAAGCGCCGGCCGTTGATCTGCCGCCGCGAAACGCCGGCTGCCCTACGCCGGAACGGAGGGTCGGCCGAGGACGGTTTCTGGCAAGAGACGCGCGGTTGTCCCCGACGCGATAAAGGCCGGCTTGACGTCGAAGGGGTTGCGCCGGAGGTGCTCCTTCCATTTGCCGAGGTCGGCCCCGGACTGCACCAGGCCCTTCAGCATCCCAACGTCGTTCGTCGTCCAGATCTCGTCGGCCTTTCCGACGATCAGCGCGCCGGTCAACCGGTTTCCCCTCCAGAGGAGTTTCCGGTACGCCCACCGCTCCGGCTGCAGTGCGGCAAACGCGTCCGCCGTCGGGTCGTCCCACGCCCCGAAGCTCGCGATATCCAGGTGGCACACGTCCACGATGTTCATCAGGAGGCTTCCGCGGTACGCGATGTTCTCCCCAGCCATGTTGGCGCCGGCCACCCGCCCGTGCTCCATGGCCGTCGGCTCGATGGCGTGGAGCGCCGGAAGACCGGTGACAAGATCGCGGCTCTCGGCGACATCGCCGGCGGCGAAGACGTTGGGCACGCTCGACCGCAGGTGGTCGTCCACCAGAACGCCGCGGTTCACGCGCACGCCGGACTCTTTCAGCCATTCCAAATTGGTGCGAATCCCCGTGGCCATGATCACCAGGTCGGCCGCCAGGTCCTCGCCCTCGCGGAACCGGAGACGCTTCTTGCCGGCCTCTTCCTCGATGCCGGCGAGCGTGGCCCCGGTCCGAATGGCGACGCCGTGACGCGCGAGCCACCGCTCGACGAGTTCCGCACCTGGGCGATCCAGCATCCGCGGCAGGATCTGCGGCGCGATCTCGACGACGGTGAGGCGGGCTTTCAGTCCGAGGATGGCGTTCAGGATGGTGAAGGCGATGAAGCCGGCGCCCACCAGGACGACGTGGGACCCCTCCCGGATCTGGGACACCACCCCGCGCGCCTGCTCCAGCGTCCAGAAGCTGTGAACGCCCGGGAGATCCGCGCCCGGCACAGGTGCCCGCAGCGGCGAGGAGCCGGTGGCGATCAACAGGTCGTCGTAGTCGAGGACCGTGCCGTCGTCCAGTGTCAGCCGGTTGCCGCCGGCGTCGAGCATCGCCGCGCGCCTTCCGAGGTGCGTTTTCACGTGGAGCTGCGCCAACCGCGGCGGCGTGAGCGTGAAGACATGGGACTCGGCGATGCTGCGGCCGAGGTAGTACGGCAGCACCATACGGGAATACGGCCGCTCGGCCGATACGAGCGTGATCTCGGACTCGCCGCGATCGTGCTCGCGGATGGTCAGGATGGCGTTGACGCCGCTGGTCCCGCCGCCCACGATCACGTGCCGCTTGGCCATCAGCGCGCCTCCGCCATGGCAGCCTGCCGCTCCAGGTGCCGCGGCGAGCGCTCGGCCGCGAAGGCGCCCAGCCAGTCCGCCGTCTCTCCCTCGGCATATTCGATCGCGGACGTCGGGCACGCCACGGCGCAGGCCGGGGCGCCGCCGCAGAGATTGCACTTGAACGCTTTCTGCGTCTCCGGATTGTAGAGCATCGTTCCGTACGGACAGGCGATCGTGCACAGCTTGCAGCCGACGCACTGATCGTTCTGGACGACCTTCGCGCCGACGGGCGAGATCGTGATCGCCTCCACCGGGCAGGCCGTCAGGCACCAGCCCTCCGCGCATTGCGTGCATGTGAACGGCGCGTAGCTTGTGTGGCTTTCAAACGGCGACACCCGGATGACCGAGCGCGCGGGCTGGAAGGCCCCGGTCTGGACATACGAGCAGGCCAGTTCGCACCGCATGCATCCCGTGCATCGCTCCGGCGTGATCCTGAGAACCTTCATGCGTCCTTCCCGAGCGTGAGAAAACGGGCGGCTCGATCCTTCACCGCACTGCGCATCCGAATCCCCGACGGCAACGGTCACCGTTCGACGCAGCGATCTATACCACGCTAAGCCAGGTAAAACCAAGTGCACCCAATTGCAGCCGTGCGCCTGTTCCGGCCGGCGCCTTGCGAGGTTCGGCACCGCCCCCGTGGAGAGCACACCCTCCCCGAGCTATCTAGGCCTCCCGGAAGGATGTTCAGCATGTTCGCAACTGGATCGGTTTCGATCCGGTTGAATCCGACCAGAGCCACCACAGGCGTCCCGACCTCCGTTCGGCGTGCAGTGCGGAGACAGGCGAAGCGCGTATCGTCGGGACCAGCGACCGTCGAAAATACAGGAACTTCCGGTGACGAGACAATACGATGCCACCCGCGCCAGGACAGCCCGCCCCGGCAGAAATTGCCTTGGCGCGACCTCTGCACAGGTACCGTGCCGCAGGGCGGATCGGAAACGGCCCGCCGGATCGGGCAACGTCAAACCGGGAACGATGGGAAAAGGGGATGGGAGCCATGAGCCGCGTGCTTGGGATTGCGAAGATGATCGGTAGCCTGCTTGCCATCGAGGTATTCGTCCCGGGCGGCACGCTCATCGTCCTGACTCTTCTCGTGACCGGTCGCACCGGGTCGCCCTTGCAGCAGAGAATCGCCCGACGGTTTCCCACGGCGTTCCGGCTTGTGTCAGGGTTGACGGGCAGTGCGTGGCCTGCCACAAACGCGGCGAGTCAGTCCTGAGTTGTTGGCGAGGATGGTCGTTCGGCGGACACAGGGGGATTGAAAAATGGAGTACATAAACGAGGTGTACCGAAACTTTCCAATTCGGGATCAGGATGAGGACGTTCGGCAGGTGTCGGACCTCTTGCAGGCGTGGGGCGCGCCCGCCCGGGAACCATTCCGCAGCCGTGTGCGCCGGAGCGTCCGAAAGCTCGCAGCGTGGCTCGCCGCGGGGCGGTGCATCCGCCGGTCTCCGCAGGCGGTCGCGCCGTGTTGCGGATCGCGGGCTCAGTGACGAACGACGGCTGATGGTGTTGTCGTTCGCTGGAATTTTCAACCCGCACGGTTATCCTGGACTTGACCCCACGACAAGAGACGCGTTAATCTCTCTAACAGGCGGCAGTGAAACGCGCGGGCCTTCTCCCTTCGCACAACACGGGCTCGCCGCGATCGCGTGCGAAGGTGCTGTTGTGCCTTTACTCGGTCCGTCGTCATCGCGGAGCGCGCAGCACCAGCGCCCAGTTGACGGATGATGTCGCGGCGGATCTTGCCGACATGCCCACACAGGCATGGCCTCGTCGGCAGGAGATCGTAAGTAATCGGCGCTCCGCACGTTGATGCGTTGAAACGCGTTGCTATTCTCGTTGGTTGTGGGAAAGACCGGCGACTGTACAACGGCGCGCGGCTGTTTACCTTAGGAATCGCGCAGTCCCGAGATGAACGAGGAGGTGCCGGATGGGACCTTTCGAGTGGTTGGCCGGCCGATGGACTCCGGAGTTCGAGTATCGGGACCGTCTCGCGGACGAGGTGGAAGACATCGCCTATGAGTCCACCCGGATCGGAACCCGGAGGGGATTTCTCATGGGCGTTCTGGTCGGTGCCATCCTCGCCGTGCTCGGCGTTGCGGCGTACAGGAGCAGCGCGTTAGAGACAACGCTTTCGACCAACACCGCGCAGCAAAGCCCTCAACCGGCGACCAGCCCACAGCCCGCTTCCGAAGAAGCGACTCTCCTGAAGCGAGAGAACGAACAGCTGAAAGCGGAGCTGGCGCGAGCGAAGGCAGCGGGCGCTGTTCCACCACGGGAGAAGCAGGTATCGGAAACCAAGGTTCCCGTCGCGAAGAAAGAGGTGCCGGAGCCGATATCAACCAAGCCAGCGGTGAGAGAGCGCGTCGCCAAGCCCGAAGTGAAGTCGCGTCCGTCGGACAGCGCCGTCGCGCAGCCCATCCCTTCGAATTGCAGACAGGAAGGCGTGTGCGATCCAGCGGGCCCGTGATCGAGCCGGTTGGGGAAAAGGCCCATCCGGGGTGACCCATCCTCAGGCCAACCATCCAGACGACTTCATAAGGAGATGACGCGTGGTTGAGAGGCTTCCCGCAATTTTCGCCGCCGCTGGGACGTACCTACAGGGCCCGGCCGTTCTTGCGACGGTTGGTACCCATCTCGCTCGGCTTGGCAAGCGCGCGGTGGGAGTCGTGGACCCAGTGGTGCGGGCGCAGGTCGAGCCGGCGCTGGTCAACGCGTGCGGCGCCGAGGGCATCGCGTGGCGCGCCGAGCCGTTTCCCGGAGAGTGCACGGAGGCCGCGGTGGATGGCCTCGTGAAGACCGTCCAGCCCTGGAACCCGGAGATGGTCGTCGCGGCCGGCGGCGGGAAGGCCCTGGACACGGGAAAGCTACTGGCCGAATCCCTGCGGGTCCCGTCGGTCATGGTGCCGACGATCGCGGCCACCGACGCCCCCACGAGTCGCGTTGCCGTCCTGTACACGGAGGAGCACGCGCAGCTCCGGGCCGTCCGTCTGCGCGCGAATCCAGGGCTCGTCGTGGTTGACACCGAGATCATCGCGCGCGCCCCGGTGCGCTTCCTGGTTGCGGGAATGGGCGACGCTATCGCGACATGGCCGGAGGCTCGCACCTGCGCGGCCACGGGCGGGCGCACGCCGGTCGGGGGTCGGTCGTCGCGCGCCGCGCTGGCGCTGGCCGAGCTGTGCTACCGCACGGTCCTGGAACACGGGCGACAGGCGCGCAAAGACGTGGCCGCCGGACGGGTAAGCGATGCTGTCGAGGTGGTGGTGGAGGCGAACACCCTGTTGAGCGGGCTTGGCTTCGAGAGCGGAGGCCTCGCGGCGGCGCACAGCCTGTACGCCGGGCTCAGCCTGTTACCCGCGGGGTCCGGATATCTGCACGGAGAGAAGGTCGCCTTCGGAGTGATCGTCCAGACGGTCTTGGAGAATTGGCCGACTGAGGAACGCCAGGAACTCTTGGATTTCTACCGCGACGTCGGCCTTCCCGTCACGCTTCGAGAGATCGGGCTTGGCCAAGCCACGTCGGAGGATCTGCGATGTGCGGCCGAGGCGGCATGCCGGCCGGGATCGCACATGCATAATCTCCGGCGGCCGATCCCCGTCGAAGAACTTGTCACCGTGCTGGACGGCCTCCGTGGCTGAAGCGGTTCGGCACGACACCTCACACCCCGCGCGCGTCCTCGTGCGAATGCGCGCGGGTCACTCCTAGTGGCCCTTCCCCTTGTGCCTGTGCTTCCCCGAGTATTTCCCGTGGTCGTGCCTGTAGCCGGCCCACTCGGGCGGTCCGCCCTTCTTCCAGTGCCCGGGCGGGACCCGCTTGTAGTAGGTGACGGGGACGCGGAGAATCGGTCGCGGCACTTGGTGGATGACCAGAGAAGACCACGGGCCGTTGTAATAGGGCGAATAGAACCAAGCGCCTTGATGGTGCAGGTAGTAATAGCCTCCATATGCGAAATAGTTGTGCGGAATCGCGGGAGCGTGATAGACGGGCAGCCCTGGTACGGCAACGAGTGGCGGCGGCGCCCCGACATTCAGGCCGAAACTCACGCTCGGCGTGTTCACGCCGATGCTCACGTTGTCGGCTTGGGCCGGCCCGCCGGCCAGAACCAAGACGGCGGCGCCGAGAACCAAGGTGACGGAAAGACTCCGCGTTTTCATTGAGACGCCCTCCGTAAGATTCGCGCAATAGTCATGTTCATGATTAAAACCTCGCTGCTAGTGCGCCATTTCTGAGTTCTATGTTTGCAATGAATGTACCCGCACGTCTCAATATTCCTTGCCAAGAAAAACGAAGGGTTATGAGGTGCCAAGCGTAGCGGGCGTCGCCAGATTATCCCATTTGGGAGAAAAACCGCCATGGCATGTCTCGGCTGGGTTAATCGTGGCGAGCGGGGTAGCGCGGCCTGCCGAAACGGGGGGAAAGCGAGTCTCACGTCCTCGGCTCGAGAAGCACGATCTCGCTGTGCGATCCGAGGCGCATCGGCGGACCCCAGAATCCGGTCCCCGTCGAAACGTTCAGGACAGCATCGGCGTGCGTATACAGACCCTTGAGATACGGGTAGAACAAGCCCACGATGTAATTGAACGGCCAGATCTGCCCGTTGTGCACATGGCCGGAGAGCATGAGGCGGATGCGATGGCTGGCGGCGAGGTCAAGACCCCGGGGTTGATGACTCATCAGGATCGTGAAGGCTGCGGATGGGGGCGTTCGTCTGAGCACGTTCTGCAAAAGCTCGGTCCCATAGCTGTCGTCGATCCCGATGATTCGGATCCCGCCGAACTCCACGGCTTCGTTGCGCAGCCAGCGGATCCCTGTGGGCAAGAGCATCTGGCGTACATTGTCGTATCCGGTATACAGCTCATGATTCCCGGATGTGAAGATCACCGGAGCGGCAAACGCGTTCAGCTGCGCTGACAGCTCGCGGACGCTCGTTGTCGCGTTGTCGAACAAGTCGCCGGTGATGAGCACGACGTCGGGCGCGAGGGCGTTGGTCCCGGAAATGATATCCGCCAGCATGGAGGCCCCGATGGAACCGAGGTGCAAATCCGATAGGTGCGCGATCCTGAGTGGGAGTCCGCGGATCTGCTCGCGGCGGACGGTGATGGCGCGGGCGTTGACGGATGCGTACAGCGTCAAGATTGCGACGAGGCCGCAGACGCTTGCCGCCCATACGCTCCGGGGGATCCGAAAGACCAGGGACAGGAGCTGTTGCGCGACGAGAGTCCAGAGCAACAGGAAACATACCCCCAACCACATCATGGCTGCCGTAAAGAACAGGCCGGTCAGGCGATTGCCGATCGCGGATTCGAGGGAAAGGGAGCCAACAAACGACAGGGTCAGCGGAATGAGCGCAAGGTAGAACCAGACCTTTCTCTTCAGCGCGAACAGGCTGAACAGTCGTCCCAGGACATACCAGTTCATCCCGAAATACACGCTACAGACGACCAGGATAAAGAGTGCGCGCTCCAGCATGGCTGACACGATCTCCCATGGCGTCTCGTCAGGCGGAGGGCCCCCCGTTCGGTTTCGGGCATCCGCCGTCATGGTCGAGCGATGCGTCCCGTCGCACCGCGGGATGGGCGAACGGCGGGACGCTACCACACCGTCCTGCATTGAACAAGGCCGACGGCGCGGACGAGCTGGCGCCGTGTCAGGTAGACCGCGGTCGCGTCGTTATTCTGGACCTCGAGCCGCGCGAATGGTATACAGGATGGTTCGCATGTTGGGAATGCCTCGAAGTGGTTATTCCGCTTACATCTCATGCGCATAGTTGTTTGCACTGTGGCGACTGAGCATGATCTCCATGTTGCACCCGCCGGCCTTGCCGCCGAGGGTCACGGCACCTGACACCAACACATGGCCGCTATTCTGAACGTCACCGCGCCCTTCTTCGCGCTCGTGCTCTGCGGCTATCTCGCCGCACGGTACCGCACGCTTCCGGAGAACGCGGTGCCGGCGCTCAACACCTTCGTGCTTTATTTTGCGCTGCCGTGCATGCTGTTTCGCTTCGCGGCGGGCGCCCCGTTCAACGATATCCTCAACGTGCCGGTGTTTCTCGCATACATGGTGACCGGACTGGCGGTCCTCGCGCTCTCGGCCGCAGCAGCCCGCTACGCCGCAGGCGAAAACATGCGCGAGGCGGCCTTCGCGGCGCTCGCGGTGGCGTGGTCCAATTGGGGCTATATGGGCATCCCGTTGATACCGGCGCTCCTGGGGCAGAGCGCGCTGGCGGCGCTGATCGCGGCGGGGATGGCCGATCTACTGGTGGTGGTCTCGGCGGCGTTGGCGTTTGCGTCGCTGGAGAATCGGGCCGGCGGCGCCCGAGCGGCTTTCGCGGGCACCCTGGTCCACATCGGAAAGAATCCGCTGATCTGGGCAGTGATCGTGGGTGGAGCGTTCTCGGCCCTCGAACTGCGCCTGCCCGCCGCCGTGGATCAGTTTGTCCGGCTGCTCGGGCAGGCCGCCGGGCCGGTGGCGCTCTTCACGATTGGCGTGTCGCTTTACCGGCCGGGCACCCGCGCCAGAGGCGCCGACGTGCTGGCGATCGCCGGCGCAAAACTGCTACTCCATCCCGCAGTCGCGGCTCTCGTGGCCGTGTACGCCTTCAACCTGACGCGGCTCGAGGTGCAGACGTTGGTCCTGGCCGCCGCTTTGCCCGTGGGCGGCACAGTGTTTCTCTTCGCGGAACGCCAGGGTGCGAACGCGGAGCGGATCGCCGCAGTCATCCTCGTGTCGACCGCATTCGCCTTCGCGACATTCTCCGCGCTATGCTGGGCCCTCGGCATACAGATGCGGGGTTGACCCCTGCGCACATCGGCGATCGTCAGTGCCGGGCGGATCATTGCTTCTTGGGGGCCTCTGCCGGCGCCTGAGTTGCCGGAGCGGAGTGCGTCGCCGCCTGCGACTTCAGTTGCGCGTTTTCGGCCGTCAGTTGCTGGATTTGTTTCTCCAGGCCGGCCATCTTGGCCGGATTCGCTCCGATTCCAAATCCCACGATGATGCCGACGATGAACACGACGATCATCGCCATCCAGTGTCCCGCTTTCATGCCCGTCCCTCCTGTTCGGCGAAGGTTGTCGGGTCGAACGCTCAGGCGCAGCGGATCGCAGGTCCCGTGCATTCGTCTCGCACATCACGGACCCACCGGTGTACCGCCGGAGCCTTTGCGGGTTCCCCCCTTCTGGGAAATAATGTACACCGACCGTCCGGCGCCTGCAATGTTTAGGAACGGCGAGGTACGCTCGTCGAGAAGACAGAGTCCGCTGGGCGGACCTAGCTGCCGCGACGGACTGCGGTCTGAGAAGTGCAAAGACGAGCGTGGCACGTCAAGGCGGGAATCGGAGGCTGCAAGCGGGTCGCAGCGCACCAGGCAAAAAGGCCCGGAACCCGAGCGGACGCCTCGGGCTCCGGGCCACGCGGAGCTGGCGCGCCCATCCGCAGGATGAGTCCGGAAAGCTAGACCGTCGTCAGCAGCCTAAAAGGACTTGTGGGTCCCGTCGCAGTGCGGAGGCGTCTTGGTCTGCTTGCAGCCGCAGAGGTACACCATCGTGGTCTCAGCCAGCGCGAACGTGACCGGCGTCAACCCCGTGCCCTGGTGAGATCCGTCGCACATGGGCTGCGTCTTCGACCTGCCGCACGCACACCAGTAATACTCACCAGGACTCAAGGTAACCGCAAAAGGTGCCTTCTGTGCAACGACTGGCTTTTCCATCGGCGTGCCCCTCGTCCGGTCGCTGTTGATGCCGTCGTACGGTGGCGAGCCGCTCGCGAGCCAGCCCACTCTATGCGATACGGCACGCTTCCTCGAATGCAAGCCGCGGACCCCGCGGACGCACCTTGCTCGGGTCCCCGTACCCGAGATTGATCAGGAAATTCGATTTCACCTTCCCGTCCGGGAAGAACGCGGCGTCCACCTTGGCATTGTCGAAGCCGGACATGGGACCGCAGTCAAGCCCGAGCGCCCGCGCTGCCAGGATGAGATACGCGCCCTGTAAGGTCGCGTTGCGGAAAGCGGTGCTCTGGATCAGCTCGGGATTTCCGGCGAACCAGGACCGGGCGTCGGTGTGCGGGAAGAGCTGCGGGAGCTTCTCGTAGAACTCCGTATCGTACCCCACGATGACGGTGACCGGCGCTGCCATGGTCTTTTCCACGTTGTTGGGAGCCAGACACGGCTTCAGCCGTGCCTTGGCCTCAGGCGATTGGACGAAGACGAATCGCGCCGGAAGACAGTTGGCGCTGGTCGGCCCCATCTTCAAGAGGTCGTGTAGCCGGCGCAGCGTGTCTTCGCCGATCGTTTTTGGCTGCCACCCGTTGTGTGTCCTGGCCTCGCGAAACAACTGCCCGAGTGCCGCGTCGTCAAGGGGCCTTGCCATTGCGTCCTCCATGCGGGCCCCCTGGCTTCGTCCGAGGGGGCTACCCGTTCTTCAATCGTCCACCGCCCGGATCGAGCAGGGGAACCTTGATCCCTATCGCCGATTCAGGCAACCTGACCGAGTTACGCCGACTACGACTTCCGCGATCTCCGGAGACCGTCAACCGACGCTTCGCCCGAGCCGAGCAGGAGCAATGCCACGTTGGCCGAAAAGAGAGTCAGCGCGAACTCGTAGCCGGCCGGCAGAAAGAAACCGGCCTTGAGATGCACCGTCATGATCGCGACCAGCATGGTGATTGCCAGGGGTACAGCGGCCCAGCGCGTGAAGGCACCGACGACCAAGGCCACCCCGCCGAGGAATTCCACGAGGCTGACCACGATGGCTGCCAGCATGGGCGCGGGGACGCCTATCTTGCCCATGAAAGCCGCAACGTTGTCGAACCCGAACACGAAGAGTTTTTGCCCCCCGTGGGCCACGAAGACAATGCCAACCGTAATCCGCAGAACCGTTATGCCCCACCCTTGCCAACGACTCATCGCTTCCTCGCTCATTGCTGCCCCCTTTCCCGTCCCGCCCGCCGTTCCAGCTCACGATTGACTGAGCAGGAGGATTCTCGCACACAGTCTCTGAGACTAGCGCGGGATATTCCGCGCCTGCTCCAAGAGTTCGATCAGCGCACGGAGGTGCGCCGACTTGAGGTGTCCCAGCTGCCGGGCGTGCAGGTCACCGATGGGCGCATCGAGCGTCTTTAGGATCTGGAGGCCACCATCCGTGATGCGCGTTGTGATCACGCGGCGATCCTCGCGGCTTCTCGTTCGTTCTGCCAGACCGCGATCCTCCAGCCGGTCCAGGAGCCGCGTGACGTCCGGATCCCGGGTAATCATCCTCTCGCCGATTTCTCGGCAGGCCAATCCCTGTGGCTCCGCCCCCCGGAGGATCCGCAGAACGTTGTACTGAGTCGGCGAAAGTCCGAACGGCTTCAGCGTCTCCGCCACGCCGTGCAGCAGGACGTCGGCGGTCCGAAGGAGATTGACGAACGCCTCCTCCTCCCGCAGCCGGAACGGCTTCTTCTGCTTGATCTCTGCCTGCACCTTCCCGACCATGTGTGCAATATATTCGTTTACACGACTATCGTCAAGACGTATTTAAAGACGCGCTCCACCGCACGAAGCACGAGGCACGCGTCCTCGATCAACGCAGACCGAAGACCACGCGCGGGAGTCGCCTTCGGTGGAGCCTGAGGCTCATCCGCGTTCGTCATTCTGTGACGGTCCGTTGCGGCTTAGCCCGAAATCGGATGGAGGTCCGGCCGGCACGTCGTGCATGGGGCGAGACCCACCGCCTCGGCGTGCCGGCGAGAACCGAAGCGCGTGAGAGGCGCGGGCTTGCGAGTATCCAGGGACGGGCAGGTCGGTATGCAGTACTCCCGATCGCCGGGGTAGAGCACGTACATCGCCCGTGCGCGGATGGCGGGGCCGTCGCCCTCCTTGGTCGTGGGCACCCCTTCAATCGTCAGCAGGCGCTGCTTGAGTCCGAGCTTGCTCCCCGCGTAGCCGGTCAGGGCCCCCGACGCACCGATCACGCGGTGACACGGAATCGCGATGGGCAGAGGGTTCCAGCGGAGGGCCTGCGCGACTGCTCGCGTCGCCGACGCCTTGCCGATGTCGTGGGCCAGGCCCACATACGAGACCACCGCGCCGTACGGAATGGCCGCCGTGGCCTCGAGGACCGACCGCTGGAAATCGCTCCGGGCCAGACGCAGGTCGAGCGGCCAATCGAGCCGCTGGCGGCGGCCGTTGAGATACTCCATCAGGTCCCGGTAGATCGCCTCCAGGCCCGGGCCCCCTTCGGCAGTCTCCACGCCGGGCTCGTTCGCAAGCCGCGACGCTTTGAGGGTCGTCCCCCGGTCCAGATACTCAACCAGAGAGATGCCCAGCTCGGATCGCGCGATCAGGATATGCCCCAGCGGGGACGGAAAGATGCGGTACGCAAGCAACCGTTGCCGGAGATCCGCCAGCTCCGTCTCCAGCCGTTGACGGGCCTGTACCGTTTGCTCGCTCGGGTGGGGCTCGGCCCGCATGGTCGCCACCGCCCCCTCCAGGGCGCGATACCCCTGCAGCTCTCGCCGGCAGGAGCCGCACATGGCCACATGCCGCTCCACGCGCTCTGCCGCACTGGGCGACGCCTCGCCGATCGCCGTGGCCAAGAGGTCGTCGGCGATCCGGACACACACCGCCGGCTTGTCACTCATTGCGCTGGCTCCCCGGGGAGAAGCCCGTACCCATCCAGCCCATGCCGGACCTTGCGGAGCGCTTGGAAGACGTGAGCCCGAGCGCTCTCTGCCGAACATCCCAGGTTCTTGCCGATCGCTCCATAGTCGAGTCCGTGGATCTTGCGCTGCGTGAACGCCAGGCGCTGCTTGAACGGGAGCCGCTGGACGATTCCCTCTACCAGGCCGCCTGCCTCACGCGAAAGCAGCTCCGCCTCCTGCGAGGCGCTTGTGGCCGCGCGAGCCCCGCCCTGGACCTCTCCGTAGGCTCGCCGGCGCCGCGTCTCGGAGCGAAAATAGTTCTTCGCCAGGTTGGTGGCGATAGAGAACAGCCAGGCCCGAACGTTGGCATCTTTCGGCAGGGCCGCAAACGCGCGGTACGCCCGGAGGAACGTCTCTTGCGACAAGTCCTCTGCGTCGCCTGCCGGCCCGATCGCGCGCCGGAGATACCGAAAGATCTCGTCGTGGTGCGCCGATACGACGGCGCCGAAGTCTTCCTGCCCCATCACCATCTAAAACACCGTCACGTCCCGGGTGTGAAATTGCTTTACCGCCCCTCGGCCGGATCGGCCCTTCCGGCCTGCCGCGCTGGCCATCGCGGACCTTTATGATACAGCCTCACGGCGATTTGTCACTCCCCCCGGCGCAGCCGGCGCAACTCAGGCCAAAACCTCAATAGATCGCCTACCGGATCTCGGAAAACCGACGAATACTCTTGACGTTCCGCGATCTCGCGCTAGGATCACAATTACGTTGGTCACGCGACCGCATCGCGCGGTGGGGTGCAATGCGGTCCGGGGCGGCCAAGCGCTGCTCACTCGAAAAGACGGGAGGACGCTGTTCCGCATGCCACGAATAGAGAGCGCTGTGTCCGTTACCCAGACAGCCCCGCCGCTCGAGGCGCTTCGCGCTCGGCGCGTACCCCTTCAGCTTTCGCTCTTTGAGCTTCCAACCCTTTGCTGCGCTTGCTTCCGCATGCAAACAGCAAACGGCAAGTGGAGTAGGTCCGCCGTCCGCGCCAGCGACTACCCGCAGGTCGAGTTCTCCCACGGTATCTGCGCACGCTGCATGAAGAAAATCTACCCCGACCTCTTCAAGAGTTGATCTTTCGTCCGACATTCTCAGTGCCACGGCGTTCATGGGCGCGGCAATACATCTGCGACCCTGTTCGTTGCCGGCCGCCTCACGCCATGTAGAGGCCGCCGTTGACGTCAATGGTGGCCCCGGTGACGAAGTTTCCACCGCTCGAAGCCAGGAACACTGCGGCCTCCGCCAGATCGTCGGGGTTGCCCAGCTTCTTTAGCGGAATGCTTTCCAAGGTGTCCTTCCACTGCTCCGGTGTCCGCCAGTACAAGATTTCCGTGTCAATCATCGCCGGGGAGATAGCGTTCACCTGCACGTTGTGCGCAGCGAAGGCGCGAGCGAGACACTTGGTGAGCCCGAGCACCCCCGCCTTCGACGCGCAATACGCGGGCCCGGAGAGGATCCCGGCCTGACCGGCCGTCGAGGCGATATTGATGATCCGGCCTCCGCCCTGTGCCATCATGGCTTGCGCCACGGCCTGACAACACAGGAAGACGCCCTTCAGGTTGATGGCCAGCACCCGCTCCCAATCCGCCTCGCTGGTCTCCAGAAGTCCTTTGGGCATGGTGATGCCCGCATTGTTCACCAGGATGTCCACCCGGCCGAGTCGCGCAAGCGCCGCCTCCACCATGGCCCGCGCCTGCGCGCCGTCCGACACGTCGGCCCGGTGCAGGATCGCTCTCCGCCCCAGCCCCTCGACGGCGGCGGCCACCTCTCCGGCCTGTTGCTCCCGCGTCGTGTAGTTGATGAGCACGTCGGCTCCTTCGCGGGCGAACGCCAGGGCAATTGCACGCCCCAGCCCGCGAGAGGCTCCGGTCACGATGGCGGTCTTGCCTTCGAGTCGCATGCTCGCTCCTCGCTTGCGCATCAGCATCGGAGGCGTCAGGGCGTCTCGCCAGCCTGGCGGGCGGCGATCCGCCAAACGTAGAGGGTCCGCACCATCCCCGATTCGTCCAACAGTTGTCGAACGGTCTCCGGCCGCCAATCGCCCATGTCAAAGTCGTGAGAGATGACGACGGCGCCGGGCCGCAATTGCGTCCGGAGGGCGGGTCGGAGCTTCAGGTTCGCCTCTTGGCCCAGATAGATCGTCACGACGGTTGCCGGGGACAGGTCCACCGTCAGGACGTCCTGCTGTCGGAATTCCACCAGGTGCCCGACGCCGGCCCGGCGAGCGCTCTCGGTGGATCGGCGGACGAGGTCCCCGTCCAACTCGAAGCCGATTCCTCTGGCGCCGTGGATCTCGGCAGCCATGATGACAATTCGCCCGTCCCCGGAACCGAGATCGTACACCACATCGTCCTTGTCGACGTCCGCCAGTCGGAGCATCTCCTCCACGATCATCTCGGGCGACGCGACATAGGGTGCCAGCGACGCCGTGTCGCGCGGCGCCGGATGAGGCTGGTCCCCGCATGCGGCGAGCAGGACGAGAGCCACCCCAGCCAGGATCGGACCCCACAACCGGCCGGACAGCTTCAGCCTCATGGCGTACATCGTCTCCAGCAACATGTCTGGCCGCGTTGCGGGAGTGGGGCAAGGCAGCGGACCGGGCTTCTCAGCAGCCTACGTGGCCCGGGGGCGCATCACTACATGCTCCAAGAGGAGCACCAGGAGAATCCCGAGTACTAACCCGTTCCCGACGATGGTCCCGAGCCATGCAGGGAGTGCGGAGAAGAAGCCGGCCGGGGTTGCGGCCACCAGCGTGCCCAGCAAGACCGGAAGCCCCACGACCAGGTAATCTCTCCCAGCGAGCGAGCGCTCGCCTGCCGTCATGGCGTTGATGGCCGCCCCCACCTGGGAGGCCATGGCCACGCAGAGTGCCGCGCCCACGACGGCCGGCGGGATCACCGCCAGGAGAGCGCTCAGCCGCGACACGAGCCCTGCCAGGATCAGAATGGCGCCGCACATTGCGAGGGCGTATCGGCTGGCCACTCGGGTAACGAGGATCACCCCTGGGCTGGTCGAGTAGCCCACCGTTCCGACAACGCCCAGACCCGACGCCGCCACCCCCGCCAAGCCGGTGAGCGCAAGCCCCCGGTCCATCCGCTTGGCGACCTCGGCGTGTCCAAGCACCCCGGCCACGCCATGCATGCTCCCGACGGCGTTCACCGCGACGGCCAGATACGCCAGAATGCTCGACAGCACCGCCGATAGCGAGAAACGAGGCATCCCCGGCCACAGCCCCCCAGGCAGAGAAAGCCAGGATGCGTCCCGCACCGGCGTCAGGTCCAGGCGGCCCCAGGCCCAGAACCCCAGGCTGCCCGCCAGGATGCCCAGCATGATGGCGGTGGTCTGGAGGAAGCCTCGAAGTCGGCTCGCCAGGACCGTGATGAAGAGGATGAGCGAGAGCGAGAAGCCGAACACGGCTCCCTCGCCCCCCGGGTGCGTCGACGAAACCCCGATGAGACGGGGCAAGAGATAGGGAATCAGCGTGAGCGCGATGAGCAGCAGGATCACGCCGACGACATTGGGCGTGAAGGCGCGCCCCAGGCGGGCCATCGCGCCGAATGCCCCAACCGCGAAAAGGCACAGGCCTCCGCAGAGGAACCCACCCTGAATGACACTCAGCCCCTGGGGAGCCAAGACCACGAAGGTGAGGAGCAGCGCCGTGGCGGGACCTTCCTGGATGGGGTATCGGTGGCCGACGAGAGTCTGCAGGAGCGTGAAACCCCCTGACAGGAGGAGCATCTTCTGGAAGAAGACGACGCGCGCCTCGCCCGAGAGTTGCAGCGCCTCGGCGGCGATGGAGGCCACGATCATGAGGGCCGGGAACATGATCAGGGCCCACTGCAGGCCGTAAATCGCGCCGTGCCAGAGCGGAAGCCGCTCATCGAGGCCGTAGTAGAAATCCTGCGTCGGCATGGGTGGGGTCCGTTTGGGCGAGCCGCCGTTGGCGGTCAACCTATCTCCGAGCGAAGTGGGGAGTCAAGGGCAAAGACGGCACGTCAGCTCAGGGAGGCGGCGCGTCCCAGCAGCCAGCCATGCCGACGCAGCCGTGGTTGCCCGCGTCCGGTAGCGCTGGGCTCACAAGTCCCAGGCTCACGAGCCCTGGTTGACGTGGCGTTCTTGCCATGGTACCAAACGTAATGGGTCGAATTGGCGTCTCTCTGGTACTTGCCTGTCTCATCAGTCTCCTTGCGGCGCCGTCGCGGGCGCAGGATCTGCCCGTCTTTGACGCGCACATCCACTACAGCCAGCCCGACTGGTCGTCCTACTCGCCCGACGCAATCCTGGCGCTATTCGACAAGACCGGCGTGCGTTGGGCCCTCGTGTCGAGTACGCCGGATGATGGCACGCTCCGCCTCTACGAAAAGGCGCCGGACCGGATCGTGCCTGTCCTCCGTCCCTACCGAACCCGCGCGGACATGGGCACCTGGACGACGGACGCCTCCATCGTTCCCTACGTGCAAGAGCGTCTGAAGCGAAAAGTGTACAAAGGGCTCGGGGAGTTTCACCTCTCGGCCGCCCAGGCCAAGGACCCCGTCGTCAAGGAGCTGGCGGCGCTGGGCGCGCGGCACGGTCTGTTCTTGTACGCCCACACCGACGCTGCCGGCATCGAGGAGCTCCAGCGGCTGTACCCGGCCGTGCGCTGGCTCTGGGCGCACGCTGGACTCGGCGAGCCGTTCGAGGTCGTCGCCCGTGTGGCCGATCGGTACCCCGCACTGATGATCGAGCTGTCGCTGAAGTCCGAGGTGGCGGCCGGCGGGAAGCTCGATCCGCGCTGGAAGGATCTGTTTCTACGTCACCCGGAACGGTTCCTGGTGGGGACCGATACCTGGGTGACGTCGCAATGGGATCGTTTTGCAGAGATCCAGACGAATGTACGTGCCTGGCTCGGCCAGCTCCCCCGGGACATCGCCGAACAGATCGCGTACCGGAACGCCCGAAAGTTCGTCGGCCTCCCCTGACGCCCCTCTTCCCCGTCGCAACCGCGCTCTTGCATCTCGGCGCCTCGGACCACCGGGCAGACCGAAGGGACCGATTCGGTGGTGTTCCGAGCGATATCTGCTTGCCGTTGGCAGATCGGTTCGCTAGGCTGCCCTCAGTCGAGGGACCGGCCAGCGCATGGCGGCAGCGGCCGTTTCAACTTTTCTGCCAGCCCGAGGCGTCTGGAGGCATGGCGTCGACATGTCACGCGTAAGACGCGATTTGGCGCTGCTACTCCCCGGCGGTTTTGTGGTCCTCGCCGCCCTCCTACTGCTCCGTCCGGGTGTGACGCCGGACGCGGTGCGGCCCTACGTTGATGTCTCCGCCGTCGTGGTCCTCGTGCTGGGCATGTTCCTCGGCTGGCACCACGGCCGAAGTCGCGTTGTCCTTGGCCTCCTATTGCTCGGCGCGTCCAATGCGGCGCTCTGGTGGCTGGTCAGACACGACGCCCTCGCCGGAGACTCCGGCCGCAACATCGTCGCGGCGCTCGCCGTCCTCCTCCCGGTGAACCTGGCCTTCTATTCAACGCTGTCCGAGCGGGGCGTGGCGACGGCGCGCGGCCTCGCCCGGTTGCTCCCCCTCCTTGCGCAGATCGTCGTTGTCGGTCTGGTGGCGCGCGGGGACGCTCCATCGCTTGCGGCGACGATGGAGCATCGCTGGTTCGATGGGGACTGGACGCA
>Ga0316622_100000359_pt1 | contig 25751 bp, 24 predicted proteins | sample OWC_Aug_OW2_C1_D_FD_207646 | JGI IMG/M metagenome (GOLD analysis project Ga0316622, IMG submission 207646) | Wetland soil microbial communities from Old Woman Creek delta, Ohio, United States - OWC_Aug_OW2_C1_D5_C | ecosystem: Environmental > Terrestrial > Soil > Wetlands | place: USA: Ohio... | reverse complement strand
CCTGGTTCAGGGTGAGAGCGGCACGGGCAAGGAACTCGTGGCCCGGGCGATCCATTACAACAGCCCCCGGAAAACAGGGCCTTTTACCGCCATAAACTGCGCGGCCATTCCGGAGAACCTGATCGAGAGCGAGCTCTTCGGATATGAACCGGGCGCATTCACGGGGGCGACGCACAGGAAGATCGGCCTCTTCGAGTCCTCGCACAACGGTACGCTCTTCCTTGATGAGATCGGGGACCTTCCGATGCTCACCCAGACAAAGATCCTCCGGGTTCTCCAGGACAAGGAAGTCCGGCGCATCGGCAGCAAGGACAGCCTCAAGGTCGATGTCCGGCTTATTGCCGCAACAAACAAGGATCTTGAAAAGGAGGTTTCCACCGGCAAGTTCAGGGAAGACCTCTATTATCGGCTTCGGGTGGTGACGGTGGAACTACCCCCCCTGAGGGAGCGGAAAGACGACATCCCGACCCTGGTCAAGCTCTTTATCGACAAGTACAACCAGGAGTTCGGCAGGAGGATCAAGGGCGTCAGCGAGGGTGCCCTCAAGGCCCTCGTCGAGTACCATTGGCCCGGCAACATCCGTCAGCTTGAATCGGTTGTTGAGAGAGCGGTGATCATGAGCGACACGACGCAAATCGGGCTTGACGACATCAAGAGCGAGTTGAGGATGTCCACCGAGGGTGGCGCGCTCAACATTCGCATCCCTGATGAAGGCATAAACTTCGAAGAGCTCGAAAAGGACCTTCTGAAGAAAGCAATGGTCAAGTCAAATAACGTAGTGGCAAAAGCAGCCCGTCTCCTTGGGATGAGTTACAAGACTTTCTGGTATAGGCTTGAGAAGTTCGGACTCCAGGCAGGCTCCTCAAAGGAGGAGGGCCTTCCCGAAAAGGGGAGCTGAGACCGGGTGGAGTTGACCCTGCCAGGAGCTCTTCCGTAAAGTAGTATGTTAAATCAATGGCTTGCATGATGAGGGACGGGATCTGTCCCGGTGGCACGCGTATTGCTCTTTTGGATCAGCCAAGAATTGGGAGTACAAAAACAGTAACAGAAAGGAGGTGATTCAAGAGTGAAGAAATTCGTAGCGATCCTAGTTGCGCTCATGTTTGCATTTGCTATTTCTGCAGTCACTTTTGCAGCAGAGAAGCCCGCTGAGGCCCCGAAGGCAGCCCCTGCCCCGAAGGCTGAGGAAAAGAAGGCCGAGCCTGCAAAGGCTGAGCCTGCAAAGACTGAGAAGAAGGCGAAGACGAAGCAGGTTACCGGCGAGGTTGCAGCGGTTGATGCGGCAGCGAAGTCGATCACGGTGAAAGGCAAGAAGGGCGATGTCACCCTTATGGCGGACGAGAAGTTGCTGAAGGACGTCAAGGTTGGTGACAAGGTCACCGCCAAGTACACCGAGGCTGACGGAAAGATGACTGCCAAGAGCATCAAGAAGGCTGCGGCAAAGGCCGAGAAGAAGGAAGCGAAGCCCGCTGAGCCGAAGAAGGCTGAGGCGAAGAAGGCTGAGCCTGCACCTGCCCCCGCTCCCGCACCTGCGGCGAAGCCGGCAGAACCTGCAAAGAAGTAATTTTCATGCCTGCGGGACGGCCCTTTCGGGCCGTCCCTGCTGCATATTGTCTCAAGCCTACTGTTTTTCAAGCGCCTGCACTCCGCGTACGCTATCTGCTGTTTCCCCTGACAAGGGGTCCTGCGCCCCGGCAGGGAAGCCCGCTTCGACTGAGGAGGAGTCTTTATGATCACCATTCAACTGGCTGACCGCGTCAGGAGCCTTCCCGCTTATCTTTTTGCAGCCATCGACAAAATGAAACAGGAGGCACTGGCGAAGGGCGTTGACGTCATAGACCTGAGCATCGGCGACCCGGACTTGCCGACCCTCCCCCACATCGTGGAGGCGATGAAGCAGGCGGTTGAGAAACCTGAGCACCACCGTTATCCTTCCTATGAAGGGATGCTGTCCTACCGGATGGCCGTTTCCGACTGGTATAGGAGGAGGTTCGGAGTCGGGCTCGATCCGCAGACCGAGGTGCTCTCCCTGATCGGCTCCAAGGAAGGGATCGGCCACATCCCTCTTGCCTTTGTGAATCCGGGCGACGTTGTTCTCGTGCCTTCGCCGGGCTATCCGGTCTATCCGGTATCGACGCTCTTTGCCGGCGGCGAACCGTACATAATGCCGCTGAAGGAAGAGAACGGGTTTCTCCCCGAACTCGACGCGATCCCCAGCGATGTCCTCGGGAGAGCGAAGCTTATGTTCCTGAACTACCCCAACAACCCCACCGCTGCGCTCGCACCCCGGGGGTTCTTCGAGAAGGCGATCAGCCTCGCGAAGAAGCACAACATCATCATCTGCCACGACGCAGCGTACTCGGAAGTCTATTTTGACGACCGGAAACCGATGAGTTTCCTCGAGATCGACGGCGCCATGGGGGTTGGCATGGAGTTTCACTCCCTGTCCAAGACCTTCAACATGACCGGCTGGAGGATCGGTTTTGCCGCCGGGAACCGGGAGGTCATAGGAGGGCTCGGGAAGATAAAGACGAACATCGACTCGGGTGTCTTCCAGGCAATTCAGGAGGCTTCAATTGTGGCCCTCGCGACCGATGATACGATCCTGGCACGGGTGAGAAGAACCTATCAGGAGCGGCGGGATGCTCTTTATCAGGGCCTGACCGAGCTTGGCATAAGGGCACAGAAGCCGGAGGCAAGTTTCTACCTCTGGGCGAAGGTTCCTCATCCCTTCGATTCGTCGTCTTTTGTTGCGCATCTACTTCAAAAGGCGGGGGTCCTCGGCACGCCGGGGGTGGGCTTCGGCGCCCCGGGCGAAGGGTACATCCGTTTTGCCCTGACCCAGCCTGTGGAAAGGATGCAAGAGGCGGTCGAGAGGATCAGGAAGCTCGCCTGAATGGGCACGGTCTATCTCGGTGTCGGATCGAACCTCGGCGATAGGGAGGCAAACTGCCGGGAGGCAATCAATCGGGTAACAGAGAAAGGAATCATGGTGACGAGAGAGTCAGCAATCCATGAAACCACTCCATGGGGCATGGCGGACCAGCCCCAGTTCATGAACATGGCCCTCGAGGTCGAGACCGACGTATCGCCCGGGGAACTGCTTGCCCTGTTGAAAGAGATCGAACGCTCCATGGGCCGCCGGCAGACTGTGAAGTGGGGTCCCAGAATAATAGACCTCGACATTCTGTTGTATGACTCACTGATAGTCGACTCCGAGGGCCTTGTGATACCGCACCCGCTCCTGCACCTGCGCGACTTCGTGCTCGATCCGCTGGCAGAGATTGCGGGCGACGTTGTGCATCCGGTCTTAAAGAAAACGGTGAGAGAATTGAGAGAGGAGCGCCATGCTGACGACGGTCAACATCAGGAGCAAGGTAAAAACTGAGTTCATCGACATCACCGATGAGGTGCAGAAGATTATCAGGGAATCAGGCGTCAAGACCGGGGTCTGTCACCTCTACGTGCCGCACACGACCGCGGCAGTGACGATCAATGAGGGCGCCGACCCTTCAGTGAAAAGGGATATCCTCGCGACGCTGAACAGGGTTATACCCTTCGATGGTGACTACCATCACGTTGAGGGCAACTCGGCGGCGCACATAAAGTCAACGCTGGTGGGCGTGACAGAGGTACTCCTCATCGAGGACGGGAAGCCGGTCCTCGGGACGTGGCAGTCGGTTTATTTTTGCGAGTTCGACGGGCCCCGTCACCGCCGGGTCCTCGTGCGGGTCACGTAGGGCCTCAGCCCGGCTCGATCGCAGCTTCTCCATTGTCATCAAATTTTCGCCTTTGATATAATAAAGTTCCTGTCCGGCGGCGTAGCTCAGTTGGTCAGAGCATGCGGCTCATATCCGCAGTGTCCGGGGTTCAAATCCCTGCGCCGCCATTTTTTTTCTCTCCTTTGAACTTGTCATTCCCCGTGGTCTCTGCCGCGGGGAGTTTCATTCCATTCCGTGCCTTCCCAAAGACCTGTATTATGTGAAGTGTGACCGTTGCGTCGTCACCGGACCCTCCACAAGCGAGAATGTTCGCCAGGGGGGCAGAGTCCCAACGTCCGGCGCAAATGGAAATTGGCGGCTGAGTAGGATGGTGTCGGGCCTATTGCGATGGTCGACGGCATGGTCGGGGAGGTCTCGAACAGAGCCATTCGCCTGCAAATCCTCTAACAGGCACCAGCCGTCAGAACGGATAGCGAGAAGGCTTCTTTTGCAAATCCGCAACATCACCGAGTTTATTGGCAGTACCACTACTTCCTGATATTATGGGGAACTATTCAATATCTTGTTGGCCTGCACGAAAGAGGGATATGAGACCATGAATCAAAAGATCGTTATCAGGAACGAGACGCATGACGATGTTTGCGCGATAACTGAGGTGACTATCGCAGCATTCAAAACCTTGGAGATCAGCAACCACACGGAGCAGTTCATCATCGAGGCGCCACGTGCCGCCAAAGCTCTTACGGTATCGCTGGTCGCAGAAATGGACGGCCGAGTGATAGGGCACATTGCGTTCTCTCCTGTGACCATTTCCGACGGCACACCGAACTGGATGGACTTGGACCTGTTTCTGTTCTGCCGGAGCACCCGCGGAAGGGCATCGGCAAAGCACTGATAAAAGAAGGGTTGTCACGTCTGAAAGATATGAATGCTCAAGGATGTTGTCTCGTGGGACATCCGGATCACTACAGGAACTTCGGGTTCAAGACCATGTCTGGACTTGTGCATGAGGGGGTGCCACAGGAGGTCTTCTTCTCTCTGTCTTTCGACGGACATACTCCGCAGGGCACTGTCGCTTTCCATGAAGCATTCAAAGCGGAGGGCCAACAAGAGGGTGCAGGCGGCGCTTTACAGCGCGCTTGACCCTCAAAGAAACACTGGTATGCTCCGACATCCTTCGCGATGCCTGCTCGCACGGGATTGCGGTGAATCTAGCGTACAAGACTCAAAAGATAGTTGTCTTTGTCACAGAGGAAGGACCTGTAACGCCCCTGAAGCAAGTGGCCGACCTTCCCGTATTTCCGGTTGAAGTAGTGGGTATAGGTGAAATTGATCATCTGCATGATGCGTGACATGGGGTCTGCAGCTGTTTCGGTCGGAAGATGAACGTGATTGGTCATGAGCACATAGGCGTACAGAAGAAACCCGCATTTGTCCTTATAGATGAGCAGTCTCTCAAGGTACCGGCGCCGATCGCTTTCGTCACGGAAGATATCCTGTCTCTGATTGCCTCGGACGATGATGTGATAAAAGTCCCCCTCAAATTGCATGCGTGGTCTCCGTGCCATGCCATCAACATTGTGTCGCTCTAATAGCATAATAGCAAGCCTGACCCCTTCGTTCTGGATGCCGAAGATTCTTCTTTCGACTTGGAATAGGCTGAAAGCATAGTAAACTCGAAGAAGGATTACTGGCAATATGAGGATATGCAGAAAGGAGGGTGAGATGAACCTCAAAGGTTTGATAGGTTATGTGCTTATCCTGGGACTGTTTGCTCTCTCAGGAGCAGAAGCGGCAGAGTGGGAGAAGATAGGCCACCACAGGGGTGGGTTCATCTATGTCGATAAGCAGAGCATCAAGGAACCGGCAAAAGACACCGTCAGAGCATTGATAAGAGTCGAAGTAAGAGCGGAAACGGACAATGTAAGCGGCGACCCTAAAAGGATCAAAGAATTTCTTGGTCAGCTGGAATATGACTGCGCGCAGCAGCACTACCACATCCTTGAGTTAACCACATATTTCATGGATGGAATGAGCGACAGAATAGCTGTCCCGTACGGAGATGTCCATTACACTATCGTTCCAGACACATCCTTCGAAATTGCATACAACTACCTTTGCAGGAAGTGAGTGTCAGGGCTTCACCTTACACGCTCGACAGCTTCGTCACCTTTAACAGGTACTGAGGCAGGATCCAAAGAACGAAGCGGAATCAGTTTCAGTAGCTGCGTCGGCGATCGCTTTCGGTGTCTGACGTACCGTGGGGCGGTGGTGAGGAGCAATCCTGACCCGGCAACAGGCCGGCCGGCTCTTCTTCGGCCTCGCACTCAGTTGCCAAAGTATTCCCTCTGCGGACAGGGGACGGAGGCTGTTTCTTATGGTAGAATAAAATCTTCCCCGTCAAGGGGGCACAAACGTCCAGTGAGGTACGTGGTATGGAGAGTGTCATCAAGGTGATTCATAAACTGGCCCTCAAGCACGACAGGATACCGCCGGAGCTCGTCAGGGAGAAGAACATAAAGCTCGGTCTCCGCAACGAGGACGGTACCGGTGTGTTCGTGGGCATCACGAGCAAGGGGCAGGTGATCGGGTACAAACGCGAGATCCAGGGTGACGGGTCTGAAAGAAAAGTGGACCTCGACGGCGAACTGTACTATTGCGGCTACAGCATCAAAGACCTAGTGAAGCACCAGATGAAGGAGGGGCGCTTCGGCTACGAGGAGACCGCCTACCTTCTTCTCACGAGTGAACTGCCGACTGAGAAGCACCTGGAGGACTTCACCGCGGAACTCAGTCGGAGAAGGAACCTGCCCCGCGAGGCAAAGGCGATCATTGTGAACAGGCCCGTCCATGACGATCAGATGGGGTCGCTTCACACGATCGTCTCTGCAATGCACCTCTTCGACAGGAAGCCGAACTCCACCGATATCGAAGACCTCGCACGGCAGTGCATCGACCTGCTGGCGAAGTTCCCCACTATCCTCGCATACAATTATCACGCATCGAACGGTCGCAAGAGAGGACTGCCTGAACTTGTCGAGCCGAGGGACAATTACAGCCACGCCGAGAATTTCCTCTACATGCTGAAGGGGAGAAAGCCGGACCGGCTGACGGCCAGCCTCTTCGACATGATGCTCACGCTGCATGCCGAGCACGGAGGCGGCAATAACTCGACCTTCACGGTGCGAACCGTCTCGTCATCCGGCGCCAACAGCTATATGGCCATATGTTCGGGAATCGCTTCGCTCTCGGGACACCTGCACGGCGGCGCCAACGAGGCGGTGGAGAGCATGATGGAGAACATCAAGGCGAACGTGAAGGATTGGGATGACGACAGTGAGGTCTCGAGTTACCTCGATAAGATCCTCGACAAAAGGGCGAACGACCGCTCGGGAAAGATATACGGCATCGGCCACGCGGTCTACACCAAGTCGGACCCCCGGGCAGTGATACTTGAGAATAAGGCCGAGGAAATCGCCCGAAAGAACGGTATGACGAAGGAGTTCGAGCTCTACAAGAGGATCGCCCGTCTGGCGCCCGGTCTGGTTCTGAAGAAGAAGGGCAAGACTGCTTCGGCCAACGTCGACTTCTACTCGGGCTTTGTGTACCGGTCGATGGGCATTCCGAAGGAGCTGTTCACGCCGATCTTCGCCATGGCCAGGGTCGCCGGCTGGTCGGCACACAGAATAGAGGAAATCATACAGGGCAAACTGATACGCCCGTCCTACTACTCGTCGCTTCAAGGCCTAAGAAGGCAGTACCTCCCGCTCTCAGAGAGGTAATCGCGGGGCCTGGGGCGGCCGAAAGGGCTGCGATGAAATGGCGCGTCACGGACGAGGCAAGACGCTTTCTGACTGAAAAGGGCCGGCCCCTGACCGTTCAGGAGCCGGTGACGGCCCGGGGCTGCTGCATAACCGTGACAGAGGCCCCGGGGGTGCGCTACGGCGAGCCCGCCCAACCCGAGACCTTCAGGCTACTTCACTATGAGGATGTGCGCATCTACGTGCCCCGCGTCCTCGATTCCCTTGAGTGCGACCTGACGATAACCGTCAGAAGTCTCTTCGGATTCAGGACTCTTGTCGTCGAAGGCTGGAGGCTGGCTTGAGGTCGCTCGTTACTGATCACGGTCTCTGAGGTCACTTCACAATCGTCTTGAGGATCCGCTGCACTTCCTCCATCTCTTTCTCCGCCTCCACGAACTTCCCCTGGCCCGTCAGTCTCTGATATGCCTCGAGACTCCGTGTCCTGCTGCTCCGTCCGGGCAGCCCGATATGCCCCGGCTGGTGCCGCAGGCGCAGGTACGTACCCTGAGACCAGCTTTGAAAGGGCCTCTTCGAAGGATGTGCCGTAGGAGAGATGCTCACCGAATGACATGATCACCCACTTGATCTCAGGCATCTTCCCCACGGTTGCCTGCAGGAACAGGTAGGCCTTCCGGGAGCTGTAGGTAGCCTGGAAGATGACGAGGGCAAGAAAGCCCGCAAAGACAAGGGCCGGGAGGTGTCCGGCCCGTATCGGCTGTGTTTGATTATACAAGAATCTTCGTCAAATCAAGGAGAAAGGCACCGCCCCGCCATTAATGCTGTATAATGAATAACAAAGACCACACAAGGAGGCTGTCATGAAGGGGAACGAAAAGCTTATCGCCACGTTGAACTCTCTGCTCGGAGACGAGCTGACTGCTATCAACCAGTACATGGTTCACTCCGAGATGTGCGCCAGCTGGGGATACGAGAGGCTCCACAAGCACTTCGAGAAACGTGCCATTGACGAGATGAAGCACGCTGAGAAGCTCATCGGCAGGTTACTCTTCCTCGAGGGCATCCCGATCGTGAGCAACCTCGGCAAGATGCACATCGGCGCCGAGATCCCGAAGCAGCTCAATAACGACCACGCGCTCGAAAGCGAGGCCATCAAGGCTTACAACGAGGCTATCGCTCTTGCGGGGGAGCTGAAAGACTTTGCGACGCGGGACCTTCTGCAGAACATTCTGATGGACGAAGACCGCCACATCGACGAGATCGAGGAGCTCCGCGACCAGATCGGCCACATGACCCTCCCCATCTTCCTCACGACCCAGCGGGACTGAGTTACTATCGAAGAGAGCGCTGCGAAGGCCTCCGGGGTATCACCCTGCGAGGCCTCGCGCGCTGCGCAGAGTTGAACGGGGACATCCACCACGGCGCCAGTAATCCCTGAGCGGGCGTGTTGCGCATGGTTGGAAGCCCCGGTGCTCTTGACTCATCTGCTTGATGTGGCTATTATCGTCAAACAGATAGGCACCGTATGATAACTCGCCGCCCGGCGAGAGGAACGAGGAAGGAGAACAACATGAATAACGAATACACGGCGGTGATAAAACAGGACGGAGAATGGTGGATCGGATGGATCGAGGAGGTGCCAGGGGTCAACTGCCAGGAAGCGAGCAGGGAAGAATTAATTGAAAGTCTAAAGGTAACGCTCCGTGAAGCTCTGGACTTGAACCGGGAGGATGCCCTCTCGGCGGCCGGCGATCGATATGAGGAAGCACGTATCGCCGTATGAAGAGGCACGAGCTGGTTGCATACCTACGATCGCAGGGCTGTGAGATCCTGCGGGAGGGCAGTCGCCATTCGTGGTGGCAGAATCAGGCATTGAACAAGCGATCTGCTGTCCCGAGGCACACGGAAACCAGCAATGACCTGGCCAGGAAGATCTGTCGCGACCTCGGCGTGAGTCCAATCAAGTGAGGGGAGTTTGAGTAGCCGCTGCGCCTGAGAGCCTTTACCCCTCAGTAATCAATTCGCTTTGCCTTAAAACTCTGATCACCGGCAATCTCAATCTCAACCAAGACAAGTCGGTGATGCTGCGAGGTGGGTGGGATTGTGGCTTTTCTTCAGATTTGATGACAACGACCATCACTGGCAGCATGACCATCAGCGGCGGAACGGTCACCGTGGAGAATATTACGATCAAGTAGTGTCTGAGGATGATGTCACAGGTTGTCATCATCCGGCTCGACTGCGATCGAGGGTCGGGGAGGTCCGAAAGGATTTTACCGTGAAGGGAGGTGGCAGTTCTTGGGTTACAGAATTGCCCTCTCCCGGAGCGACGGAAGTATCAGGCCCTGTCCTTCAGCATCCCTGCCACGAGCCGGGCTATGGAGAGGCAGGAGGTGAGGCCGGGGGACTCGATGCCGATCAGGTTCACAAAGCCCGGCAGGCCCCGGGCAGATTCCTCGGCTATGACGAAATCCTTGATGCCTTCCCCCTTAATCTTGGGGCGCACGCCTGCCATGTCAGGGCTGAAGTGGTCGGGGTCGAGGCCTTCGATGATAGCTGCGGCGCCTTCGTAGAAAGCCTCCTTCTTCGCAGGATCGACGCGGTAATCGATCTCGTCGATATTCTCTGTGTCAGGGCCGAACCTGAGACGGCCGGTGAGATCGAGGGTGGCGTGGACGCCGAGCCCTTTGAGGTCGGCATGGGGGATGGGATACACCAGCCTGCTGACGGGCGACTTCTTGTCGTACTGGAAGTATGAGCCCTTGCAGTAATGGAGTCTGTACCCCGCGGCATCGACGTCGATACCGGCAAGTGCGGCCACACGGTCTGACGAGAGCCCAGCCGAGTTGATCAGGATACGTGAGAAGATCCGCATTTCTTCCTGTCTGACGTCTACTACATAGCCGCCCCCGGACTGCTCAATCCCGAGCACTTCGCTGTTGAAAGCCACAAGGGCACCCTTCTGCTCAGCCAGATAAAGAAGGTGCTTCATGAGGCTGTGTGTGTCGAGTATGCCGGTGTTTTCGGACAGGAGAGAGGCAACGGCCTTGACGTTGGGTTCGAGACGTTTTATGTCTCCCTGGTCGAGCAGCCTCAGCCCCGAGGCGCCGTTCTGGAGTCCCTTCCTGTGAAGCGCCACGAGTTCAGGCACCTCAGACTCGCTGGCCGCGACGATGAGTTTCCCGACCCGGCGGTGAGCTATCGAGTGGGCGCCGCAGAAGTCGTACAGGAGTGGGGCACCCCCGACGCAGAGACGTGCCTTCAGGGAGTCCGTGGGGTAATAGATGCCGGCGTGGATGACCTCGCTGTTCCTGCTGCTCGTCTCCTTTCCGAAGCTCTCATGCCGTTCCAGAAGGACGATGCTCTCGAAGTGATTCGAGAGTTCCGCCGCAACGGCGAGGCCAATCACGCCTGCGCCAATGATGACCACGTCAACATGTTCCATGCGATCTCCTCGGTAAAGTCAGTAATGATTGAAGAGTGATGGGTAGATCCTGTGTCAAAAGGGGTTGCCTTCTGAAAGCCACCATGCCCGTCCTCGCTCCACGGCATGCAGAGACAGGCATCACAGGCACCCGGCGGTGCCTATGAACCCCTGGATTCCCGCCTGCGCGGGAATGACAAACGACTTTGGTCGCAGTTCATGATCTGTTACCGATCACTCTCTCACTCAGAACCCCACGGCCTGACCGTCTTTTCGGTGGTCCGAAGCGGCGCAATACCCCTCAGGCAGGCAGTAGATGAGTTGAGAGCCCCCGAACATCTCCCCAGGTGCGACGATGGCATCGTGGCCCATCTGTCTGAGCCTGCTGAGCACTGTGGGTTCTGCACCTTCCTCTATCAGCACCCTCCTCCCGCACGCAACCTGCCAGCGCGGAGCGTCTGATGCAGCCTGTGGATTCTGCCCGTTACAGAAGATACGCACGGCGAGCTGTCCGTGACCCTGGGGCTGCATGGGACCCCCCATGACGCCGAAACTCATTACGGGCTTATCGCCCTTTGTGACGAAGGAGGGTATGATCGTGTGGAAGGGCCTCTTGTTTCCTCCAACCTCGTTCGGATGCCCCCTGATGAGATTGAAGCAGGCGCCCCGGTTCTGGAGACTGATGCCGGTGCCCGGAACCACGATGCCCGACCCGAAGCCCTGGTAGTTCGACTGGATGAAGGAGACCATCATCCCTCCGGCGTCCGCAGCCGACAGGTAGACGGTGTCACCCAGTAGCGGCTGGCCGAAGGTGAACTCCTGCGCCCTCTTCATGTCGATCAGCGATGCCCGGCGTGACAAATAGGCCGGATCGAGCAGCCGCCCGCAGTCGACTGTCATTGCCAGAGGGTCGGAAACGTGCTGATGCACGTCCGCAAAGGCAAGCTTCATCGCTTCGATCTGGAGATGGAGGCTCTCAGCAGAATCCGGGTGAAAGCTGCTCAGATCATGATGTTCGAGAATGCCCAGCATGATCAGCGCCGCGATGCCCTGGCTGTTCGGCGGAAGCTCATGGATTCGGTAGCCCTGATACTCGGCCGAAAGGGGCTCGACCCACTCGGATTTATGGGACGCCAGGTCCAGCACGGTCAGCCGTCCGCCGGTCCTTTGGGCGTGAGCCGCTATCTTCCCCGCCAACTCACCTTCATAGAAAGCACTTCCTTTAGTCGCTGCGATCAGTTTAAGGGTTCGTGCCATGTCAGCGCTGCGGAAGATCTCCCCGGGACGGGGGGCCCTGCCGCCGGGAAGGAAGAGGGCACCAAACTCCGGAAAGTCACTGTATCGCTCAACCGCGAGGCTCCAGGCCTTTGCGGTAATCGGAGAGACCGGGAAGCCCCGGTCGGCATAATCGATTGCAGGCTCCAAGAGGTCTTCAAAGGGAAGCGTGCCGAAGCGTCTTGAAATCTCCACCCACGCTGAAACGGCGCCCGGGACGGTCACCGCGTCCCAGCCCAGGTAGGGCATGATCCTGTAATCCCTGAAGTACTTGGGACTCCAGGACGCGGGAGAGCGGCCCGAGGCGTTCAGGCCGAACAGCCCTTTGCCGTCCCAGACCATGGCGAAGGCATCACTGCCGATCCCGTTGCTCGTCGGCTCGACGACAGTCAGGGCAGCGGCTGTTGCCACGGCAGCGTCAGCGGCGTTCCCTCCGCGCATAAGCATGCGGAGACCGGCTTGGGCTGCAAGGGGCTGGGAGGTGGCCACGACGTTCCGGGCCAGGACGGGCATGCGCTGTGAAGGGTAGGGGAAATCCCAGCGGATCGTCTTCATGATAGCGGAGCTCACGGACCGGCGTTGCGCTGCGCTGCCTTCATCTCCAACCTCTGTCTGAAGGCGACCAGGGCTATCAGTCCCGTACCGACGGCGTCGAGGATTGTCGAAGAGTACACGAGGAGCAGGCCGCCGGCCATCAGGGCGGCGCGCTCCCAGAGCGCCGTTTGCTTCAGGAGCCACCCGCTTGCGCCGCCGGCGATGCCGATGACGCCGATGAGAGCGGTGACGACCGTCCAGACCGTGCTCACCCAAGGCCCTTCGAGCAACAGGCCCACTCCCTCGGGGGAAAGGACGAACATGAAGGGTACGACGAAGGCGGGTATGGTGTATTTCCAGGCCATCATCATTGTCTTGAAAGGCTTGCCGCCCGTTATCGCGGCAGCGGCGAAGGGTGACAGCGCCGTGGGCGGTGACACCTCCGACAGCACCGCGTAATAGAAGATGAACATGTGGGCCGCTACGTCGGGAACCTTGAGCTCGATGAGCGCGGGCGCCGCGATGACGGCGCCGATTATGTACGTTGCCGTCACGGGGACGGCTAGTCCGATGACCCACAGGAGGACGCCGGTGAAGAGGGCCGTCAGAAAGAGGTTGCCCCCCGCGTAGCCGATGATGATGCTCGAAAACTTCAGACCCAGGCCGGTGAGGGTCACGACACCCACGATGATCCCGGCGCTTGCGCAGGTGCAGGCCACGGAGAGAACCTGCAGGGAGCCGTTGCTCAAAGCGCCCACGGTCTTGTCCCAGTACATAGCGGTGTCCCTCCGCAGAAAGCTCGCGCAGAAGGCAAGCACCGTTGCCCAGAAGACAGCCCAGATGGGGCTGAAGCCGATCATCATCATGACAACAATGGCGATGAGCGAGGAAAAGTGGTACCAGTAGGTCCGCGTGAAGCGCCAGACAGAACCTCCCGCATCGATCGACACTTCCCGGGCTCCGAAGCGTTTCGCGTCGAACTCCACCATGAGGAGGATCGACCAGTAGTAGAGAACCGTGGGGACGAGGGCCATCTTGATCACCTGAAGATAGGACACCTTGAGGATCTCGGCGATGAGAAAGGCAGCCGCACCCAGGACGGGAGGCGAGATGATGGCGCCGATCCCCCCGGCGGACAAGAGTCCCCCTGCCGACTCCTTGTCGTACCCGGCCTTCTTCAGCATGGGATAGGCCACCGACCCGAGTGTCACCGTCGTGGCGACTCCGCTTCCAGAGGGTCCGCCGAGCAGGAAGGAGGCGAGGGTCACGGTGCGGCCGGCCGAGGAGGGCTTGCCTCCCATGAGGCGCAGCGAGAAATCGATGAAGAACCTGCCGGCTCCCGAGAAGTCGAGGACGGCGCCATAGATCGTGAAGAGTATGATGAAGGTCGCGGAGACATCGATGGGGACTCCGAAGATGCCCTCCAGCGTCATATACATGTGCCCGATGATGCGTTTGAGTGAGTACCCGCGGTGAGTCCAGGGCGCCGGGAGCAGGGGGCCTGTGTACGCGTACACAAGGAACAGGACAACGACGAGGGGCATGACCCAGCCGGTGGAGCGCCGGGTCGCCTCGAGGATGAGGACGATCAGGAGGATGCCGAAGACGAGGTCCCACATCTCGGGCGTGACCGCACGATTAACAAAGGCGTCGAAATCGAGAAGCATATAAAGAATTGGCAGTGCGCCCAAGAGGGCGAGGCAGACATCGTACCAGGCAAGCCTGGTCCTGCCCTTCTTGGTCATCGGGACTGCGAGAAAAGTGAGGGACAGCACCATGGCGACATGAACGCCCCTGAGCACCTGGGTCGTAATGGTCGCCGTGGCGGCGTAGAGGTGATAGAGGCTCATGAGGACGGCACAGGAGGTGATGAGGTCCTGCTTCCAGCCTGAAAGACGGCGTGTCACGCCCTCTTCTTTTTCGATGAACTCCCGGGCCTTCTCGATGCCCTCGTCTTTGCCCTGATCGTGGAGCCCGTTGTCGTTGTTCACGTCTTTCTTCATTTTCCGGCCGCGCAGGGGTTCCCGGTGCGTGCGCGTATTATCAGCGGACTGCCGTTGACAGCATAGTTTCTCAGGTCGAAGCTTGTGTCACCGGCGGAGAGCCGGTGGTGCAGGTAATCGTGGCTGAGCAGCCTGATGCTTTCACCCAGAGCGCGCCACAGGGGGGCCTTTCCCGTGCCGTCAGTCATCAGGCCGTAGTACTCGAAGACCCCCGGTGAGGGGCTCTCCACGCTGACGAGAGTGATGCCGGCACGGGTTTCATATTCGAAAGTCTCCCTCACCGGCGCCTGGTAGACAGAGTTGATGAAATCCAGGTGGAAGCGGGAGCCCTTTTCCAGGTCAATGCAAAGAACAGGCTCTTCGCCATTCCCGCTGAAGACGAGGAGTGAGGAATCGGCACAGGCATGAGACGCAACGAGGGTCGCGGCGACCAAAGTCACCGCGACCCCTTTCCAGCGGCATCCCATCCCCGGCTCCCGGGCGGCTAAAGTTTGCCCCCCCGCTCCTTGAAGAACTTCACTGCCCCGGGGTGGTAGGGAACAGAGGTCTTGATTACCGCGTTATCCAGTGTCAGCTCCAGGGCCTGTTTGTGAACGGCAACAAGTTCGTTCTTGTGATCGAACATGGCCTTCAGCACGTTGTATATGACGCTGGCGTCCGCATTCGTGTTACAGACAAGAATGTTCGGGATACCGACAACGCCGACATCGGCGGTCATTTTCGGGTAGGTTGCCTTGGGGATTTTGGCGTGTACGTAGACGTGGCCGTACTTCTTGTCGATGTTGGGAAGGGCGCCGTCGGTCGGGACGAGCTTCATTGTAGTGTTCGGAGTAGCCGCCAGATCGAGGACGGCTGCTGTCGGCAGTCCACCGACCCAGAAGAAGGCATCGATCTTGCCGTCCTTCAGAGCATTCACGGATTCAACGACGCTCAGGCGGTCACGCCTGACGTCCTTGTCGGCGCTGATGCCGTAGGCTTCGAGCACACGGAAGGCAACGACTTCGGTGCCACTGCCGGGGGCGCCGGTCGAGACCTTCTTCCCCTTCAGGTCTGCCACGGAGTTGATCGGGCTGTTCGCGAGGGTCACGAGGTGGAAGTAGCTCACGTAGAGATGCCCCACGACCCTGATAGGGAGCTTGCTCTTGAAGGGATCCTTGCCCTCCAGTGCATCATAGGCAAGGTCCGGATAGGCGTAACCGAGGTCTGCCTCGCCTGCCGCCACCAGTTTGATGTTGTCGACAGCCGCCGCAGTCACCTCAGCGGTCGCCTCAACCCCGGGCACGTACTTCGAGATGACGCTGGCGATAGCGCCGCCGTAAGGATAATAGACCCCCCCGGTGCCTCCCGTCGCGATCGACAGGCGGACTTTCTTTGACGCCCATGCCGTAGAAAGACCGAGGATCATGGCAAGCACGAGTGCGAAAACCACGAAACGTTTCATCCGAGTTCCTCCATCAGAGCGTTCTGTATGCGGCCTGTCGTGGCACTGCAAGGGTCTGCCAGGACGGCACCGTTCGGCAAAATCGCGTTATTGTAGCACAACCTGTCCACTGAAGGTGTCGGCACGAGGGTGGCGTCTCGTGCGGCCGCTGAAAGGACCGAGCATTATTCGCAGTAATGCAGAAAGATCAAGGGCTTTTCGCAGACCTGCAAAGCATCCACCACAAGAAGCTCGTGATTTCAATTGGTTGTCGTCAGGCATGGAACCTGATAGTACTCAACTACATTATATGAGCAGGGGGCGCCAGATGCGGGGAAGGAATGAAAAGAGGGGATTCGTAATCGGTTCCATTGCCGGGGTCGGCGTCTTTGCTATCGTTGGCTTTCTGCCCAGTGCCTTTGTGGGTGGCATGCTCGGGTTGAAAGCCGCGACGTATCTCTTTGGTGCCCCCTTGGGAACTGCCGTGCCTCCGAGACTCGTCACCGGCCTCTTCATGCTCCTGGGGGTCTCCGTGGCAGGGACCGTCTTCACTGTTTCAGGAGGCACAATTGGGTGGCTCGCGGGTCACGCCTTGTATCTCGCTGGACGGAACAAATCCTATCACATCACCATCGACCGCGGTTGCAAAAGGGACATGGGAGTCCTCGCCATCCAGAGACGCGAGGAAGCCGTCGTCTACATTTATACCGAGTAGCCCTTCGATCCAGACCCTGCCCTCCGCGGCGAGGCTCATCAGTGATGGTGCGTCCCGTGCCCCTCTTTCTCCACTTCCTTGTGAGCCGCCTGTGCCGTTGCATCGGCGTGGAGACGTTCCACGTAATGGGTGAACTCCACATAGGCGGCGACAAAGGCCCTCCCGTCTTCAACAGTCCGGTCCGCGTGCTTCATGGTTTCTTTCGCCCGGTCGAATCTTCCGGCGACTCCCTTGGCAATCGTATCAGTGAGCATCTTTACTAGGCGGTCCGATGAGCCTGTCTCGAGTGCTTTGTCCGCTGTAAGGACAGCCGGGTCAACGGCCTGGCCCGGCTTGAGGCCGGTGTAGGGTGCGCCCTCGCCTGCCCGATGGATGCGGACGAGGGTCTCGAAGAAGTACATGTCGGCGAGCTCCTTGGCCTCCGTGCCCTGTCTTCTCACGGCGATTGTCCTGGCAAAGGCCTCTCTGATCTCCTTTTCGTCCTCCTTCCTGACCCACTTCAGCACCGGCGTCACATCGCCCTTGTCGAAGGCCTTCTTGGCAGCAAGGACCACGGGTCCCCCGAGGGTGTCGCAGTGTGCATGCGCTGTGGGGGCCGTCGACAGGAAGCAAAGGATCGCTGCAAGCGCAGTCAGAGCGGTCAAAGCCCACGTGCTTTTTGTTTTCATCTCACTCCTCCTTTCAACCTGTGATTCCCCGTGGTCTTGCCACGGGGTTCCTCTATTTCCCTCCTCCTTGAGGGGGGAGGGTGTGGGAGGGGGTGCTCATGATCCTCTGTCACCCTCCCCTCTAGGGTTGGGGAGGACAGATGTCCACTGGACTCGGCTGCAGGATACGTTATCGACAGCCCCGAGACCGCGGCAAAGGAAGTGATCTCGTGGGGATGCGTCGCCGTCTCGCTCATGATGTGCTGGACCCTGATTCCCCGGACCTGAAGCGCGTCGGCGATGAGCGATCGGTGGCAGCGCCAGGGTACTGCCTCGGCGCACATGATTGCGAGCCGCTTCTCCCGCGCAAGACTGATCAGCCGGTCAATGTTCGTCGTGAAATCCTCGGTCCCCATATGGTCGGCGAAGCCCCTGAAGGAATCATTCCGCCAGCCTGTGTTTGGCGAATCCTTCTTCGCGTGGCGGAGCCCGCCGAGGCCCGGCAGATGCAGGTAGGATATGCCGGCTGATTGCAGGGCCTCGGGCAGGGTTTCACGGTTGAATTGGGGGTTGTGCCGCGAGCGGGGGACGGTGCGGACGTCGACGATCAGCTTGACCTTGTGTGCTTCGAGCAGGTGAAGGAAGTCGTCGAGACGCCTCGTCGAGTGGCCTACGGTCAGAATGGTGGAAACATCTTTCCTGGGAGTGGTCACGACAAAACAATTCTCCGGGGACTGGTTATTCGAGGTTCCAAGGCACAACCCATAGGTTTTTGCCTTTCGTGTGTCATGCCCGAAGTTCTTAGTCGGGCATCCAGAGCCTGAAATCGCTGGATTCCCGCCTGCGCGGGAATGACACCCTCAAGGCTCTTGAGGCTATTGTGAAACTGTTTAAAGGATCTGCCTCACAATGCCGTCTATCTCGCCGATCTCCGTCTGAAGTTCTCCTTTGACCATCTCCCGCAGGCTGCCGATGGACTTCTTCGGCATGCCCTGCTCGATCATCTCCGAGACCCTCTGCGTGCAGCGCTCGCCCAGTTCAGAGAGCCTCAGGTGAAGTGAATTCCCGGGATCGAACTGCGGGATCGGCAGTTCCCAGACTTTCTTATGAATGTCTCGCGGGCCAAAAAGACGGCGGCTCTGCAAAGGTTTGATGGCATCGTCCACTGTTGGAGAGTTGAGAACCGCGCAGAGATAGAGAGCTTCATTCCTGTCGTCGGAATTGCATACGTAAGCTTTATGGTCCACGATGAATCCCTGCAGAGTAAGTTCCTGCTCAAGTATAGTCTTTTTCAGCGTCCTTGCCTCTATAACGCAGCTGCACATGTGTCTTCCCGCTGCTGGGTAGAGGATCTTGTAGCGTCTCCCGGCGGTCTGACTGGACAGCCCGCGCACACGGTCCAGCCTTTCATAGACATCCATGACCTCGGCCTTTTCGCCTCGCTTCTCCTCCCAGCTTCTTTGCGCCTTATGAAGCCATTTAGCAAGGTTGATGTGGCCGAGCTTGGCCGCCTTCTGTTCATTGATGAGCACAAAGGCGTCACCCTCGTGTAGGAGCGGCAGCACCACCACTCTGAAGTCGAGGTGGCCGAAGGGGATGATATCCGTCGACAGCAGCGTGGCATAGAGAAACTCGCTCTCGACTTTGCCTCTGAGGATAATTCCCTTGTATGGTTCCTTGGCTGCCTCGTCGGCGGCGGCTGCGGTCTCGACCTGTGGTGTCGCGGGATCGATACCGAACATCGAGTGGGGTTTGATGTCCACGAACCAGAAGTTTCGGGGAACGATGGTGGCGCCCTGACGGAACCTTGCGTGGTAGGGGCTCCTTTGCTCTACGATGAGCCCCTCTTCTGAAGGGCACAGGAAACTCCTCTCCCCCTTGGCACAAAGGTAGAGGCTGCCCTCTTCGACTTTCATGGTCTTCAATGCATCCATCAGATTGGCATTCTTCTTTTCAAGGCTTCCCGATACGAAAAGGGCCTTGTAAGGAGGCGAGACAAGAGAACCCTTCGCGGCAAAGAAGACGCAGGTCGGTACATTGAACAGAGGCTTCACCTTCTCCATGTCCCATATCTCGGTGAAGCCGAGGGTCATCGCGTACTGCTGCCTCCTGAAGGTGTTGTGCTGGTCCCCGGTGAAGAGGCTCCTGGGCATAACGAACCCGATCGTCCCGCCCTCTTTCAGGTAGAGGTCGGCCGTCCTCAGGAAGAAGAGGGTCGCCAGCTCCATGTGGGTGATGAGCCCTGCCTTGACCTTCATCTTCTTCCCCGTTGACACGCCGCTCAGGAGCTTGTAGTCGTCGACGATCATTGTCTTCAGGAGCTTCTGGTACTCGCCCTTGTCGACGTAACGGTAGGAGAGCCATGGGGGATTGCCGATGACGATGTCGAACCGCCCCTTGAGGAAGAGGGGCTTGTAGATGTTCTTCAGCACGAAACCCCAGATGCTGTCCCTCTGCTGCTCCACAAGCTCCCTCATTACAAGGGCCGTATCAAAGAGCATGCTGAGAGTGTCCCGGTCTTTCACCTGGGGGACGTGCTGCCGCATGTAACTCTCATAAACGTCAAGGGAGACATCGGCGTTCCCGGCAAAGTGGCGCGCAAACTCCTTGGTTGACTCTATGACGGCGTCGTAGGTTTCAGGCTCGGTGATGATGCTGTCAGGAATGCTCACGTCCTTTTCGGCCATCTTCGTCGTGTGGCTCGGCACGGGCGCATAGAGGCTGATCTCCATGCTCTCCGCAGGCGGATTGATCGAGTCGGCCACATAGACAGGTATCTGGATCCGATTCGATGCGCGCTTCCTGATGAGGTCGCCGAGGGCGAGGAGATAGTTGGTCTTTGCCGTGATGACGGCAAGGGGATGAATGTCAATCCCGACCACGGAGCCCATGACGTGTTCGAGCGTCTCTTGTACGGACCCGAGAGTCTCCTTCTTGCATCGTATGGCCGTGTAGAGAAACGTCCCCGACCCGCAGGCAGGATCGAGCACAGAGGCATGGGGATTCTCCTCCAGCATCCGCACGACCATCTTCTGGGCGAGCCAGTCGGGCGTGTAGTATTCGCCGAGATCGTGCCTTGTCTCGGGGTCGACGAGTTCCTGATACAACGATTTCAGGATGTCTTCGGAAAGCTCCCGGATGTTGTAGCTGACGAGCTGGTTGATGAGCCGCACCGAGACGTCGAGGCCTGCCTCTTTTGTCTTGTCCCTTGCGATCCAGGAGAAGAAGTCCTCCTCAAGGAAATTGTCGATGCCCTGCTCGATGAAGAAATCGCCGTCGAGTACCGCGATAATCGTCTCGGGGGCCGGCGCTGAATCGCGGCCGGAGAGCCACGTCCAGACAAGCAGCTTGGTGAAAATCGCAAGGTACGAATGCCTGAGGAAGAGGTCGTCGCTCCCGATGAGGCTGCCGTAGGTCACCCGCAGGTACTTCGCCCAGTTCTCATAGATGACTGAGTAATCGGACCGTTCTTTCACCGCGGCCCACGCCCGTTCGAGAACGTCAAAGCAATAACGGAAGGCGGGGCTTCTTACACCGAAGTCCTTGACGATCTCTTCGGTCCCGGGGTGGAGAATCGTCTTTCTGAAGAAGTACCGGTCAAGGCAGAAGTACGCTTGATAAGGAGCCGCCTTTGAGAAATCTATCTTCTCGACTTCCTCAAGCAGGACCTCGCCGCCGCTCCGGAGCCTGGGAGAATAGACATAGAAGAGGATGCCGTCGGTCGCGAGTCCCAGGTAGTACGCCTGGTCTCCCGATTCGAGGAGGCACGACAGGTAATGCTTGAGCTGCCTCTGGGCATCCCCGAGTTTCTTCCGGAGGTCACGCTCGAATTCGATGATGAGGTTCCCGTAGAGCGCGTCGATCCTGCCGCGCAGGAGAATGTCTTTTCTCCTGACGCTCACATATTTCTCGACTCCCTGCAGGTAGTCCTCGATGAATCCCGCTTCGACATCACCGAAGAGATCCTTCAAAAGTATGAGAAACCGCTGGGCCTTCGCAGACTCCGTGGTCTGCTGCGATACCTGCTCGACGTATCCCTTGATGGTCTGGAGGATGTGCGGCTGGCTGATGTCGGGGATGCGGGAGGCCTTCTCGGAGAGCCGGGATTTCTTCATCGGTTATCGGGAGCGGCGTCCTGTGATCCGCCGGGCGATTTCGAAGGCGGCTGCGATCCGGATGATCTTCACGTCACCAAGACCCTTGAATTCCAGGAACCGTTCCAGGGGCTCCCGCGCCATTCCCTCAAAAGACCCGAACTTCTCGAGCACTTCCCGGGCGATGTGCTCGGCGGTTCTCTTCTTCGCACCGGTCGAGATCAGGATAGCGAGCAGCTCGGCGTCGGTGAGCGACTCAGCGCCCAGCTCCCGGAGCTTTCCGCCCGGATGCGTCCAGGCCTTCACAGTGCTCCTTCAACTGCCTGATTTATCGCCATGGTGAGATATTCAGAGAGATCACTGACTACAGGCGGTAAATCTCTCTTCGGTGCCCAACAGCATGAATGACCATGATTTCCTCCTCAAGAGAATAGATCACTCGCCAATCACCGATGCGCAGTTTGAACGTGCCCGAAAGGTCTCCGGATAGCTGTTCAGGGGTCACGCTTGCAACATTGTTGCAGAACCACGTAACCTTCCTCAGAATCCTCCTGACAACATGCACATCGAGGCTTTCCAGGTCTTTGATTGCGTCTTCTGTCCATTCAGCTTTGAGCAAATCTTCTCAAGACCTCTTCATGTGATGTTCTGCGGCTGGACTGTTGAAGTCTTTGATGAAGCTTTTCTCGAAAGTCCGGTCTAAGTTCGACACCGGAGTCCGGGTCACCGAGGATCTCGAGGAGCTTGCTTTCTATGAGTTGTTCAAGGTCTTCCATGCTCATGTCCTGAACTCTTGGCATATCGTACCTCCGTTTGCTTCACACACAAGGTGACTGCTGACCCTTTACAGCCGCACCGGAACGCCCTTGGCCTTCAGGTATTCCTTCGCCTCCCGGATCGTGTATTCCCGGTAATGAAATATCGAGGCCGCCAGCACGGCATGAGCCTTGCCAATAACAAAGCCCTCATAGAGATGCTCAAGGTTCCCGGCGCCGCCCGAGGCGATCACTGGGATGGAGACCGCTTCGGAGATTGCCCGTGTGAGGTCCAGGTCGTAGCCGTCTTTCGTGCCGTCCCTGTCCATGCTGGTGAGGAGGATCTCGCCGGCGCCCAGCTCTTCCATGTAGACCGCCCACTTGACGGCATCGATGCCCTTGGGCGTTCTGCCGCCATGGGTGTAAATCTCCCACTTCTGGCCCGGTGCGGAGGGATCGACAGTAAGCCGCTCCCGAAGTTCCGATGAGTTCTTGAGCCAGGCGGGCGAGGCCCCCGCAGCGCCGGTGCACCTCTTTGCGTCGATGGCGACGACAATGCACTGACTGCCGAATCGCTCGGCGCCCCGCCTGACAAAATGTGGTGTGTTGACCGCCGTCGTGTTCACGGAGACCTTGTCGCAACCGGCGTTCAGCAGGTCCCTGATGTCGTCGAGGTCCTTGATGCCGCCACCCACGGTGAGGGGCATGAAAACGTCCGTGGCAGTCTTTTCGACGACGTCGAGGATGATCTTCCGTTTCTCGTGAGATGCCGTGATGTCGAGAAAGACCAGTTCATCGGCGCCCTGGCCGTCGTAGACGATCGCCTGTTCGACAGGATCTCCGGCGTCCCTGAGGTTGACGAAGCTTATGCCCTTGACGACCCGCCCCTCTTTCACGTCCAGGCATGGAATTATTCGTTTCGCAAGCATCTCAAATACCGTAACACGTGACGCGTGACACGTGACAAGAATGCAGAGAAATGTTCGTCCTGTGATCAGTCATCTTTTTTTCTTTCAAAAAGCGTATTAATCCTAATAGCATCTTGCGTATGCTGTTGATACTTGTGAAGACAGTCGGTTCATCAGCCAAGTCGAGACGGTTGGCAAGTATGGCTTGAGTCTCGAGTTCGGCAAGCGACCCCAATGCCGTGTGGAGATAGTGAACAAACTCTTTGCGAGAACTTCTGGCTGCACCTTCAGCGATATTGCTTGCTACAGAGACTGATGCACGTCGCATCTGTGATACAAGACCGTACAGTTCATCCTTAGGGAATGTTGCAGTGAGACGATAAACCTGCTCAGCCAAGTCCATGGCCCTTTTCCAGACGTCAAGATCCCTGTGGCTCTTTGTCGTCACATCTGGTAACCCTTTACGGTCAATGTGGAGAGGCTCATAGGGACTGGGCGTTGTGTTACGTTGTTATGTCCTATGATTCTTGCCGTGTCGTAAAATGTAATGAATCCGTGCTCTTGACAAGCAGTTCCGGACGCATGTGAACTACTCGTCACTCGTCACGCGTTACGTGTCACGTTTTGTTAAAGCAATTGCCTGTTTCAGATCTATTGCTCCCGTGTAGATCGCTTTTCCCGTGATGGCGCCCCAAAGACCCGGGATGGCCATGAGGTCCTTTATGTCTTTGAGGGACGAGACTCCCCCTGAGGCGATGACCGGGATGCCCATAGCTTCGACCATTTGACGCGTGGCCTCGACATTGGGACCGGTAAGCATGCCGTCCCTCGAGATGTCGGTGTAGATGATGCCGGCTGCCCCGGCAGCTTGCATCTTCAGTGCAAGGTCGATGGCGCGGACCTGGGTGACATCGACCCATCCCTTCACCGCCACCAGGCTGTCCCTGGCGTCGATACCGACAAGGATCTTCCCGGGGTGCCTGACCGCGGCGTCAGCGACCAGGTCCGGTTTCTGCACGGCCGCGGTACCAAGGATGATCCTGTTCACGCCGATAGCAGCGAGCCGGTCCACTGTTTCGAGGTCGCGGATGCCCCCGCCCACTTCGATCTCGATGGAAAGGGCTTCCCTGATGCGGAGGATGCTCTGTATGTTCTTCTGCTCCCCCGTAAACGCGCCGTCGAGGTCAACGATGTGGAGGAGGTCGGCTCCGCAGGATTGCCACGTGAGAGCGGTCGCGACGGGGTCATGGGAATAGACCGTTGCGTCTTCCTTCCTGCCCTGCACGAGTCTTACGCAGAGGCCGTCCTTCAAATCTATTGCAGGTATGACGATCATAGAGGTAATATACCAGAAAAATCCGCAGGATACCGAATGCACGGGCTTTGCCTTCTTCTTCCTTTGCTTGCGCTCTTCTTCATGCCTCTTCAGGCTGATGCCTTTAAGGTGCCCGAGAAGCTGCAATATGACCTCACTTGGACGGGGCTGAAGGCAGGCGAGGCAACGCTCGAGGTCACCGATAACGGAACGGGCATCGCGATTACCTCCCGGGCAGTCTCGGCGCCGTGGGTTTCTCTCTTCTACACGGTGGAGGATGTGGTCGTGAGTTCTCTAAGGAAAGGCCAGCTCACCATCAACGGCGTAAGCTTCGGGGCCGTGCCTGCGAGTTATCGGATCAAGATACGGGAAGGACGCCACCGCCGGGACAAGGAGAGCGTCTTTGACCTTGCATCGAGGAAAGTAACGTACACCAATTATCTCGACAAAGAGACCGCCAGTTTCGACATCTCCGGCACTACCCTCGATCCGTTGTCGAGTTTCTACTTTGTTCGCCACGTGCCTCTCGAGGTGGGCAGGTCGGTTCATGTCGAGGTCTTCGACAGCAAGAAATTCTACCAGGTCGAGGTGAAGGTGCTCAAGAAGGAGACGATCAAGACCGACCTCGGGACCTTCAACACCATCGTCATCAGGCCCCTGCTCAAGTCCGAAGGGATCTTCAACAGAAAAGGAGATGTGACCATCTGGCTCACGGACGATGAAAGGCGACTCCCGGTGATGCTCAAGACCAAGATCGTGGTAGGCTCCGTCAAAGCCACCCTCGTCAGGGCCCTCTAGCTCGCACCTCTGCACAGCCTCCCCTGCCTCTGAGGCCTTACATTATTCTGATAATAATACTTGACAGGATATTACTAAAGGATTATTATAACAATTAGCTAAGGAGGATGGCATGGCAACAGTGAAAGACTACTATAAGACCCTTGGCGTTACTAAGGACGCCTCGGCCGACGAGATCAAGAAGGCCTATCGGAAGCTTGCCAGAAAGCATCATCCTGACCTCAATCCGGGCAACAAGGCTGCCGAGGAGAAGTTCAAAGAGATGAACGAAGCCTATGCCGTCCTCAGCGACCCGAAGAAGCGCGACGAGTATGACCGCGGGGGTTCCTCCTTCTCGTTTGACGGCTCCCAGGGATTCGACTTCACCCAGACCTTTGATT
>Ga0316622_100000358_pt1 | contig 25752 bp, 23 predicted proteins | sample OWC_Aug_OW2_C1_D_FD_207646 | JGI IMG/M metagenome (GOLD analysis project Ga0316622, IMG submission 207646) | Wetland soil microbial communities from Old Woman Creek delta, Ohio, United States - OWC_Aug_OW2_C1_D5_C | ecosystem: Environmental > Terrestrial > Soil > Wetlands | place: USA: Ohio... | reverse complement strand
ACGCTTTCTGACCGTCTGGGACGGAAGGCAGGGCTGATCACGGTTTTCTTGTTCCAGACGCTCTCCTATCTCCTCGTTGCATCAGGTCTGCCCGGGATATTTCTCTACCTGTCGGTCTTTTTTTACGGGATCGTAGCCTGGTCCATTCCATCAATCATGGCAGCTGCTGTCGGTGACTATGTGGGCGCACGAAATGCAGCAACAGCATTCGGTCTCATTACGTTCATCTTCGGCTTCGGACAGATATCGGGGCCTTCTGTTGCAGGCATTCTGGCTGAAAAAACCGGAAGCTTCTCGAGCAGTTTTTATATGGCAGCAGGTTTTGCAGGAGTGGCGATCCTGCTCACAACATTCCTGAGAAAACCACGGGCAGCATAGGGGGCATCCTGTGCTGCCCGGTATAACGTCTTGGCAGGGGATAGACAGCTAGTCTGTCCGTGTGCTGATGCGTCTGCCTTTCAGGGCTTTCATTCTTTTCTTCTGGGCTTCTCTGCGTTTCCGCTTGTCTTTCTCAGAAGGCTTTTCATAAAAGCTCCGCTGCTTGATTTCCCTGAACAGGCCTTCTTTCTGAAGCTGGCGTTTCAGCGATTTCAGCGCCTTTTCTATGTCATTGCCGAAAACTTTAATATCCAAGATCTCTTATCCCCGTCCTCTTCCCGGTCCTCTGCCACCGCCGAATCCACCTCTGCCGCCGCCACCGAATCCGCCCCTGCCACCGCCACCGAATCCGCGTTTTTCCCGCGGCTGCTGGGGTTTTGCCTCTGCAACGGTGATAGGCCGCTCCATGAATGTTGTGCCATTCAGCGCCTCAATCGCCTTTGCGGCACTTTCTTCTGTTGTCATTTCAACAAAGCCGAACCCCTTGGGTTTTCCGCTGAACTGGTCCGTGATAATCTTTACGGATTCCACCTCCCCGCTCTTCGAAAAAAGCTCCCTGATGTCGTCCTCTGTTGCCTGAAATGAGATGTTGCCTACATACAGTTTCTTCTCCACTGCCTGCCTCCTGTTCTTGACTCGCTGCAAATAAAAAAACCTCAGAGACTTTCAAAGTCTCTGAGGTTTCCTCAACTCTAAAAGTTAGTGTCATAGTATACCTGAGAATGCGGTTAAATGCAAAACATTCGGAAAGCTGCGGTCACGGCTGTTCCGCGCAAGGGGGCGTATACCCCCTCCGGTACTCAGACATATTCAGTCAGGTCCCTGACGAGGCGCTCGGAATCTTCCCAGCCGAGACAGGGGTCGGTGATCGACTTGCCATAGACGTTTTCACTGATCTTCTGGGTTCCTTCGACAATATAGCTTTCGATCATCAGCCCCTTCAGCTTGTTCCTGAGCGTCTTAGAATGCTCACGGCTGCGCATCACCTCTTTTGCTATCCGCGGCTGCTCGTGGAACTTCTTGTTCGAGTTGGCATGGTTCGTGTCGACAATAATTGCAGGGTTGGCGAGATTGCGCTTCTTATAGATCTCCAATAGCCGCATCAGGTCTTCATAGTGATAATTGGGGATGTTTGTTCCGTACGGGTCTACAGCACCGCGCAGTATACAGTGTGCCAACGGATTACCGGTTGTGCTCACCTCCCAGCCATTATACACAAAGGTATGGGGAAGCTGGGCAGCCTGGACCGAGTTGAGCATTACTTCAAGGTCTCCGCCGGTAGGGTTTTTCATGCCCGATGGCACATCCAGCCCGCTGATGGTGAGCCGGTGCAGCTGGTTCTCGACCGACCGTGCGCCGACAGCAACATAGCTCAGGATATCTTCGAGGTACGGATAATTGCCCGGATAGAGCATTTCATCAGCGGCAGGAAGATGAGACTCCTCCAGCGCCCGGATGTGCATCTTGCGGATCGCCTTCAGTCCCTTTACCATGTTCGGCTCTTCCATGGGCTTCGGCTGGTGTGCCATGCCCTTATACCCTTCTCCTGTTGTCCGGGGTTTGTTCGTATAAATGCGGGGGATGAGGATCAGTTTGTCCCTGACTTCTTCCTGAAGCCGGGCAAGACGCGAAACGTAATCGCAGACAGACTCCTCATTGTCGGCAGAGCAGGGGCCGATGATCAACAGGAACTTGTCGCTGTTCCGTTCAAACACTTCCTTGATCTCCACATCGCGCTTCTGTTTCAGTTTCTTAAGATTTGCAGACAGCGGCATGGTCTGCATGATCTCTTTCACACTCGGCATCTCATGTACATACTGAAAGCTCATGGTGTATTCCTCTCGTAACGTGATGGTGGTATTGCATAGTGTAGCCTATTCCGGCATGGAATGTGTATCGAAATGACCGGCGGGGCATGACAGCGGGACAATGATGAAGTACGAAGGGCTCATGGCAAAGGGAGGAAATATCATTGTCCGCTCGGTGCCGTTCGCCGGCACCCTATCATATCTTTCTCCTATCAATCACCCTTTTCGCTTTGCCTTCCGTCCGTTCAAGGGATTTTTTTTCTACCAGTTTAACGTTGACCGATATGTTCAACTCCGATGAAAGATGCTTTTTAATGGTTTCGATAAGTTCATTCTGCTTCTTCATTTCATCGAAAAAGATCGCTTCCGATACCTCGACCATGACGGTCACGTCATCCAGGGCACCTTTCCTGTCTACAACGATCTGGTAATGGGGTTCCGTGCCCTCTATGCTCATCAAAACATTTTCGATCTGCGACGGGAAAACGTTCACGCCCCTGATGATCAGCATGTCGTCAGTCCTGCCTAGGACACGCTGCATGCGCAGCATTTTTCTGCCGCAGGGGCAGGGCTCCGGGATGAGCAGGGTAAGATCACGGGTCCGGAACCTGATGACCGGAAAGGCCTCTTTCGTGAGGGTAGTGATCACGAGTTCGCCCACTTCGCCGGGCGGCACCGGTTCAAGCGTCTCGGGATTGATGATCTCAACGAAGAAATGGTCCTCGTTGATATGCAGACCCTTTCGCTCCATGCATTCGCCGGCAACGCCGGGACCCATCACCTCGCTCAGGCCGTAGTTGTCCGTTGCGATGATCTTGAGCTTATCCTGTATCTCCTGCCGCATCTTTTCCGACCAAGGCTCTGCGCCGAAGAGCCCGTATTTCAGGGAGAGGGAGTTGATGTTAATGCCCATCTCATGGATCGTGTCGGCGATCAGCATGGCGTAGCTCGGTGTGCAGACAAGGGCGGTTGTCTTGAAGTCCTGCATGATCTTGATCTGGCGCGCAGTATTGCCGCTTGAGATCGGGATAACCGATGCGCCGATCCGCTCTGCGCCGTAGTGAAGACCGAACCCGCCGGTAAAAAGGCTGTAGCCGAACGCGATCTGCACAACGTCGTCCTTGGTGACGCCGCCTGCAGTGAGCACCCTGGCTACAAGGTTCGACCATGTCTTGATGTCGTTTTTCGTATAGCCGACCACGGTGGACATGCCGGTCGTGCCCGAGGAGGCATGGATCCTGACCACCTCTCTCAGCGGTACGGCAAAAAGCCCGTAGGGGTAATTATCCCGGAGATCATGTTTTGTCGTAAACGGGAGTTTCCTGATGTCCTCAAGAGACCGGAATTCATCAGGATCGATGCTCAATTCGTCAAACTTTTTCCTGTAGAAGGGCACGTTCATGTATACGCGTGACAGCGTTGCCTGCAGCTGTTCAAGCTGCAACTGTCTGAGTTCATCCCTGTCCATACACTCTCTTTCAGGTTCCCAGTACATAATCAACCTCCGGTTCATGGCAAAAGGCATATGGCAAAGGGCAAAGGGAAGATGCACCTGCCCGAAGTGCTTTATATGCCGCCACGTTATTCTGCTGTCTTGTCTTCTGTCTCAGGCCCCGGGCCCTTGACCTTTGGCTTTCAGCCATCACGATAGTTTCACTTCTGAGTCCAGATCCCTTCCCAGATATGCCCTCTGCACATCTCTGTTTGAGAGCAGGTCCTCTGCCTTCTCCTCAAGAATAATTCTCCCTGTCTCAAGGACATATCCCCGGTCAGCTATGCAGAGCGCTGCCTTGGCATTCTGCTCAACGAGCAGGACCGTGTTTCCCTCATCCCGGAGTTTCCTGATGATCGAGAAGATATCCTTCACGATCAGCGGAGCAAGCCCCATGGAGGGTTCATCCATCATGATCATTTTTGGACGTGCCATCAGTGCCCTGCCGATTGCTAGCATCTGCTGTTCTCCGCCGGAAAGTGTCCCGGCAAGCTGTCCTTCGCGCTCCTTCAGCCTCGGGAACATACAAAAGACTCTCTCAAGGTCTCCGTCGACCTCATTCTTTTTTTTACGTTTGAACTGAACGTATCCGCCCAGAAGAAGGTTTTCACGTACGGTCATAGGTGCAAAGACTTGCCTGCCCTCGGGGACGAGGGAACAGCCAAGAAATACGATCTTCTCAGGTGACATGCGGGTAATATCCGTTTTCTCAAAGAGCATGTCCCCGGCCCGCGGCCTGATAAGTCCGGCGATGGTCTTGAGGAGCGTTGTTTTGCCCGCACCGTTGGCGCCGATAATTGTTACGATCTCACCTGCGCTGACATGTATGGAAATATGCCTCAGCACCTTGAGGCTGCCGTATCCTGATTCGAGGTTTCTGATTCTAAGCATCTTCTTCACCCAGGTATACCTTGATTACCTCGGGATTTTTCTGGATAGCGAGCGGCTTGTCATCAGCAATCTTATGCCCGTAACTGAGAACCACGATCTCGTCTGATATATTCATGACCAGCGACATATCGTGTTCGACAAGGAGCACGGTAATGCCGGTATCTCTGATCCTGGATATCAGCTTTGCCATCTCTGCCGTTTCGCGCATATTCAGGCCGGCAGCGGGTTCGTCAAGGAGCAGCAGCTTCGGATCGCATGCGAGTGCTCTGCCGAGTTCAAGGATGCGTTGCTGGCCATAGGCAAGGCTTGTCGCTTCAGTATCGGCAAAGTCGGCTATGCCGAGAAAGTCCATGATAGCGAGGGAGCGTTCCCTGACGGCCTTCTCCTCTCTTCTGGTCCACGGAAGGCTCAGCATCCCGGCAAGGAAGCCCGCCCTGCTGTGCATATGCCTGCCGATCATAATGTTTTCAAGTGCGGTCATATGCGTAAAGAGCCGGATATGCTGGAACGTGCGCGACATGCCTTTTGCTGCGACCTGGTACGGTTGCAGGCCCTGGATATTCGCATTGCTGAAGCGGACGGTTCCCGAGTCAGGAGGAAGTATGCCTGAAAGCAGGTTGAACAGGGTAGTCTTTCCTGCTCCGTTTGGGCCGATGAGCGCCTTGATTGAGCCCTGTTGTACGAAGAAGCTTACGTCTCCGACAGCCTGCAGACCTCCGAAGCGCTTGTTCAGGTGATGGACTTCAAGGATAGTCACGCCTTTTGGCCCTCTGCCTTCCCGCGTCCTGAAATCCATTTCTTCGCATTCCGGAATACTTCCCTGCGGAGGAGTCCTTCAGGAGCAAAAAGCATGATCAGAATAAGTATGACACCGAAGACCGTATCATCGTACGAGCCGAAGTAACCACGGAGCGAAAGAAAGTTCAGGACTATGCCCATCGAGAGCGCTCCCCAGAGATTTGCCATGCCGCCGATTGCGACGATGGCAACGTAGCGTACAGACTTCATGATCGACGCTTCTGACGGACCTATGCCGCCGTTGTAATGGGTGAGAAATATGCCGCCTACGGCGGCGAAGACCGCGCTCAGGACAAAGATATTCAATTTATACCTGCCGGTATTCACCCCCATGGCGTTGGCAGCATCCTCCGCGCTGTGAATGGCCCTGAGCGCACTTCCGACACGGGAATGGATGAGGTTTGCCAGAAGGAGCATGCCGAGTGCGACCATGCCCCACGAAATGTAATAGTTCTGGATGCGTGCCGAATTCTTCCCGCTCACTTCAAGACCCGGCAGCAGTTTGAATCCCGGGATGTCTGAAAGTCCGTCGGCCGCTCCGAAAAACGTCGTGCCAAGAACGAGCTTATAGACGATGGTACCGAACCCGAGCGTGGCCATGGCAAGATAATGACCCTTGAGCTTCAGTACCGGTCCTCCGATGACGTATGCGATGAGCACCGTCACGCATATCGCTGCAATGCATGCTATCCAGGGATGAAAAACCAGCGCATCTCCGCCGTACAGGTCCTGGACCGTCACGAGCAGGCCGGCTTTGGCGACTATCCCGGCCAGTGCGTTTCCCTTGTGCGGCATGAGATCGTATGTTGTCAGAAATGCGGAGATATACCCGCCGATCGCGAAAAAGCCGGCATGTCCCAGCGATATCTGCCCGGCGTATCCGATCAGCATGCAGAGGCCGATAATCACGAGCGAATAGTATCCGGCCATAGTCAGCTGCGTAAGGTACTGCGGCCGGTCTATTATGAGCGTGAGAAACTGGACAGCAATCACTACAGCGATGAAGAAGGCTACCGGAGCATATCGTGAACGCATATCAGAATTCTTTCAGCCTGGATGCCTCAACGCTTCCGAAGATACCGCTCGGTCTGACGAAGAGAATCAGCAGGAGGATGGAGATCGAGACAACATCCTTGAACGCCGTAGGCATGACCCATACGCTGAAGGACTCAAGGATGCCCAGGATCAGCCCGGCCGCGATGGCAGCGGTGCTGTTGCCGAGGCCGCCCAGGATGGCGACCGTAAAACCTTTAATGGCCAGACCCGTGCCGCTGTCATACTGTACATAGGTGATCGGTGATACGACGCACCCGGCGAGAGCGCCGATCCCTGCGCTCAGCACAAAGGAGAGCGTCACCATGTTCTTTGCGCTTATCCCGCAGAGCCGCGCTGCGTCGCGGTTTGATGAACAGGCACGCATCTGTCTGCCTAATAAGGTGTAGTTGAAAAAAAAGGTCAGGAGAACGACCGTCACAGCAGAGATGCCGATTACCCAGAGCACCTGGGGAGATATGTGCACATCACCGGCGGAGATAACGGTGACCTCGGTGCCGGTGAAATAGGGGAGTGCGCGGACAGCCTCGCCCCAGATATGGAGCGCTGCTTCACGGATGAAAATCGAGATGCCGATCGTGATAATGATCATGCGGAGCACGGACGGGCTGGTCAACCACCGGATGAACGTGATTTCGATGAGGGCCCCGATGATCATGGTAATAATGACCGCAGACAGGATGGCGGCAGGGAGCGGGAGGAACGCGTGCAGGGTGACAGCTGTCATTCCGCCAAGCATGACGAATTCGCCCTGCGCAAAATTGATAATGCCCGTCGTATTGTAGATGATATTGAACCCTATAGCGACAATTGCGTAGATCGTGCCGTAGGTAACTCCTGCCGCAAGGTATTGGAAGAATAGTTCAATATTCATATGTTCTCAGACAAAATTCGGGAGCATTCAGGATGCACCCGAATACTCCCGAACACATCTGACGCTGATATTGCAAGACCTATTTCTTTTTCTTTGTTTCAGGGGCGGCCAACACGGCGAACTTGCCCTTCTTGACAATCAGCATCTCAAAGGCATTGATATCGAGGCCGTTGTGGTCCTGCGCTGAAAAGTTGAAGACACCTGCCGTGCCGACCACGCCTTTCAGACCCTCGATGGCGTTCCTTACTGCTTCCTTGTCCGTGCTGTTGGCCTTCTCAATGGCTTTTGTCAGGATCAGCATTGCATCGTATGCGTGGCCGCCGAACGTACTGGCTTCATCCTTGAACTTCGACTCATAGTCCTTTTTATAATTTATCAGTACCGCCTTCTGGGGATCGCTGTCCGGCAGCGTATCTGCAACCAGCAGTTTGCCTGCAGGGAAGATGACTCCTTCGGCAGCCTCGCCGGCAGCCTTCACGTATTCTATGTTGCCAAAGCCGTGGCTCTGGAAAATCTGGCCTTTGAATCCGATCTGACGGGCATTCTTGATAACGATCGACTGAGCAGGTTCGATCGACCAGTTGATGATCGCCTCGGCGCCGGAGGCCTTCACTTTCGTCACTTCTGCAGTGAGATCAGTCGCAGCCTTGTCATAGACTTCGTTTGCCACGATCTGTATGCCATACTCCGGGGCAAGTTTCTCGATCTGCTCCTTGCCTGCCTTGCCGAATCCGGTGTTGCTCGAAAGGACACCTGCCTTCGACAGCTTCATCGCCTTCATCTGTTCAAAGATCTTGATGACAGCATGCTTGTCCATCTGGGGTGTCTTGAAGACATACTTTGCGACCGGGTTGACGATCACTTCAGCAGCAGCGCAGGAAATGAGTATTGCCTTTGCCTCTTCGGCAACGCTCTTGATCTTCATAGTCTCGCCGCTCGTGGACGGGCCGATGATAGCGAGCACCTTGTCTTCTTCGATCAGCTGTTTTGCGAAAGAAAGGGCCTTCTCCGGGCTTGCGCCGGAGTCCTTGATGATGAGCTCGATCTTGCTGCCCCTGATGCCGCCCTTCTTATTGATATCTTCCACCATCATCTCGAGCGTCTTTGCTTCAGGTGCGCCAAGGAACGATGCGGGACCCGTTACCGCAAGGATGGCACCGACCTTGATGGTCTCCTTTGCAAGCGCGGGCGCTGCCATGATCATACACGTCAACAACAGTACTGCGAACATCCTACATGCTTTCATACCTTTTTCCTCCCTATGGATTAATATTCAGATCGAATAGATCTCTTCGCCGATCATGATCCTGATGCCTGCCTTCTGCAGCACGTCGATTGCCTTTTCCAGTTCGTCGAAACGGAAGATGATGATCGCCTTGCCGGCTGACTTCTGTACAAAGGCGTACATATACTCCACATTGATATTGCTATCCTTCATAACATTCAGGATTTCTGACAGGCCGCCCGGCTTGTCGGCCACCTCGACACCGATCACCTCGGTTTTGCCGACCGTAAAGCCACTGTCCTTCAGAACCTGCTTTGCCTTTTCCGTGTCATTGACGATAAGCCGCAGGATGCCGAAGTCCGTCGTGTCTGCAAGGGAAAGCGCACGGATATTAATCCCTGCCTTTGCCAGTACATCTGCAACCTCTGCAAGCCGTCCCGACTTGTTCTCAAGGAATATGGATATCTGCTCTACTTTCATATGGACCTCCTTTGAGAAAAGGGGTCAAGGTTTCCCGGGTTCGAGGAATAAAAGTTTTGCACGTGAACCCTGGGCCCCTCGGACCCTTCTTTTCACAATTTTCTATTATCTATCACCCGTTTCGCCTTGCCTTCAGACCGCTGTATGGTCTTGGGCTCCACGAGCTTTACCTTGCAGGATACCCCGAGAAGATCCTTGATCTCCCGTTCGATATTCTTGCCGAGTTTCTCAAGGACCTTGATCTCATCAGAGAAAATGTTCTCACTTACCTCGACCTGCACTTCCATGACATCGAGCGATGCCTGCCGGTCCACGATGATCTGGTAATGCGGCTCGACCCCCTCGATGCTCATAAGCACATGTTCGATCTGCGACGGAAACACATTCACGCCCCTGATGATGAGCATATCGTCGGTCCTGCCGGTGATCCGCTGCATCCGGTAGAAGGTCCGGCCGCAGGAGCAGGGCTCAGTGATGAGGCGCGAGATGTCCTTGGTCCGGTAGCGGATCACCGGGAACGCTTCTTTGGTCAGTGTGGTAAAGACCAGTTCACCCAGCTCCCCGCTGGGAACGGGCTCCCCGGTCTCGGGATCGATGATTTCAGGGATGAAAAAGTCCTCGAACACGTGCAGACCGTGCTTTTCTTCAATGCATTCCGAAGCAACACCAGGGCCCATCACTTCGCTCAGGCCGAAGATATCGATCGCCTTGATATTCAGGCGTGCCTCGATCTCCTGCCGCATGTTCTCCGACCACGGTTCTGCACCGAAGAGGCCGACGCGAAGCTTCAGGGTCTTCGGGTCGATATGCATCTCCTTCATAACATCGGCGAGATTCAGCGCATACGAAGGCGTACACATAAGGACGGTCGAGCCGAAGTCCTGCATGATCATGATCTGACGTTTTGAATTGCCGCCCGATATGGGGATGACCGCTGCGCCGACTCTTTCCGCCCCGTAGTGTGCGCCGAGGCCGCCGGTGAAGAGACCGTACCCGTATGCGTTATGCACCACATCTCCCTTGTGTGCCCCCCCGGCCGATAGCGTCCGTGCCATGAGCTCTGCCCACGATTCGATGTCATTTTTGGTATATCCGACGACCGTGGGCTTTCCCGTCGTGCCTGAGGACGCATGGATCCTCACGACCTTTTCAAAGGGCACAGCGAACAGCCCGAACGGATAGTTAAGTCGAAGGTCCTCTTTTGTGGTGAACGGCAGTTTCCTGAGGTCTGCCAGACTCTTGATATCTGCAGGTTTTACTCCGGCCTCATCTATCTTCCTGCGGTAATAGGGTACTGCGGCATGGACCCGCTCAATAAGATTCTTCAGCCGTTTCAGCTGAAGGGCCTCAAGCGCCTCACGCGGCAGTGTCTCGAATTCCTCATTCCAGATCATGACAGCTCCTTTTGCGGCTTCCTAAAAAGTCCGTATGCTGCGTTGCGCTTCAAAATTCGTCACGGCGACGTACCCTACAGTACGCCTCATTCCTCATTTCTTGCCCACCTTGCCTCCGGCTCTTTTTACAAACCCGCTTTCTTCTATCATACTTGCAGACTCATTGCGATGTTGCCAGCATACCTTTCAGGCTTTCTTTACCCTTACGGAATACGTCAGTATTCACCTTCCTGATCTTTTCGGGGATGCGTTCGCTGATCACCTCAAGGAAGATCTTCTCCTCAAGCACCAGCAGGGCGGAAAGGGCGCCGACGAGCACCATGTTCACGGCCCTTGTTTCCCCCGCAGCCCTGGCTATTGCATAGGCGTCTATGGGAAGGACGGAAATACCCCGCTGCAGCAGCTGGTCGATCACATCAGGAGGATACGTATCCATGCCGGTCGCAACCGGCGCGGGAAGGATCTTCTGCGTATTGACGATGACACGGGTATGCCTGTTCATGTACGGGAGATACCGCAGCGCCTCGAGCAGTTCGAACGAAACGACGATATCAGCTCCCCCGGGCTCTATCAGCGGCGAGTAGACTTTTTCTCCGAAGCGCAGATGCGCGACCACAGAACCGCCGCGCTGGGCCATGCCATGCACTTCACTCTGTTTGATATCGTAACCTGCTTTCATGCAGGCGGATGATATGATCTCACTCGCGAGGAGAATGCCCTGTCCTCCCACACCGCAGAGAAAAAGGTTTGTCGTCTTACCCATTGCCTTCTCCTATAGTAACGATAGCCTTGAACTTGCAGAGAGGTGCGCACTGGCCGCAGCCGATGCAGATGGCCGGGTTAATAGAGGAATGGCCTTTCTGGGTCTTCTTAAAGCCCATCTGTTCAGCTTCTTCCGGCGTGAGCGGCACCCATTCGATGGCAGGGCAGCCGATTTTCAGACATGATCTGCACCCGGTGCAGTTCTTTTCATGCACCGTGTAAAGCTTCTTGTCTTTTTTCTTTTTTATCTCGGGCAGCAGTGCACAGGGCGCCTTGGTGATAATGACCGAAGGCTCCGGCCGTTCAATCTCCTGTCTCAGGATCTTTTCGGCGCTCTCATGCTGGTGAGGGTCTATGGTTACCACGTGTTTGACGCCGATAGCCCTGCAGAGCGCTTCGATGTCGATGGCAGTACCTTCCTCGCCGCCCAGCGTCATGCCCGTCGACGGGTTCGGCTGGTGGCCGGTCATGCCGGTCGTCCTGTTGTCAAGGATGATGACCGTGGAGAAGCCGCGGTTGTAGACAACGTCTATCAGTCCCGTGATGCCTGAGTGCATGAAAGTAGAGTCGCCGATTACGGCAACGATCTTGCCGAGTGCATCCTTGCCCAGTGCCTTTTCCATGCCGAACGCCGTACCGATGCTTGCACCCATGCATACGCAGGAATCCATGGACGAAAGGGGTTTGAGCGCTGCGAGCGTATAGCAGCCGATGTCGCCGGCAACAAAGACCTTGAGTTTCGCTATCGCGTGGAATATGCCCCTGTGCGGACATCCGGCGCAGAGGTTCGGGGGCCGCATGGGTATCGGGACAGGCGCGAACAGGTCTGCTGCTGCCTCACCGCTGATCGACCTCCGTACAATGTACGAATTGAGCTCTCCCATGGCCGGTATCAGCTCCTTGCCTTTGCAGGCAATGCCCATTGCCCTTACATGCGTTTCGATAAAGGGATCAAGCTCCTCGACGATGAACAGGTCTTTTACCTGTGATGCAAAGTCGTTTATCATCCGGTCAGGGAAGGGATATGCCATGCCGAGTTTGAGCACTGATGCCTCGGGAAACGCCTCTTTCACATACAGGTACGAAACGCCCGACGCGACGAACCCTCTCTGTTTGTCTCCCCACTCGATCCGGTTCTCCGGGAAGGTCTCGGCGAACTCCCGCAGACGAGTAATGCGCTTTTCGAGCTCAACCCGGCGTTTGCGCGCATGGGCAGGGAGCATGACAAACTTTTCGGGCATCTTTTCAATGCCGAGCGTTGCAGAAGAGCCTTCTGTTCTGCCGATGCTGACCATGCCTTTTACGTGCGCTACTCTCGTTGTGGTCCTCAGGAGCACCGGAGTGTCGAACTCTTCGCTGATGCGGTAGGCTGTCTTGAGGAATTCCTTTGCCTCTGACGCGTCAGAAGGTTCGAGCATGGGAACCTTTGCAGCATAGGCATAGTTCCGGTTGTCCTGTTCGTTCTGGGAGCTGTGCATTTCAGGGTCGTCGGCAGTCACGATCACAAGGCCGCCCTTGACGCCGGTGTATGCAGCAGTGAAGAGCGGGTCTGCAGCAACGTTCAACCCGACATGCTTCATGGTTGCCAATGCGCGTGCACCGGCAAAGGAGGCCCCCAGCGCCACTTCGAGTGCCACTTTTTCGTTCGGCGCCCATTCGGCATACACGCCGACATATGTACAGAGGTTCTCGAGGATCTCCGTGGAAGGTGTTCCGGGATATGCTGATGCAACCTTCACCCCTGCCTCAAAGGCTCCGCGGGCTATCGCCTCGTTTCCTGAAAGAAGTACCTTATCTCCGATGTTATGCTTATTTTTCATGAGGTTAACGTAAAATAAAGAGATGTAGGTTATCATACCGGGCAGTAATTTTCAATCGGTACTGCAAGAGAGGCGACGATCTGCCGTCGGTGTGATACAATGAGAAAAGTTGCCTGACGTTCATCCGTCCTCAGGAGGACATGTCATGGGGTTAAGGTCAAAGATAACATACGCGGTATATATATGCCTGTCCCTTTGCGCAGCTGTTCTCGCAGGCTGCGTTGTGCATTCTGTTCATCCGTTTTACACAGCAGAAACGGTCACTGAACTGACTGCGCTTTATGGGCAATGGAAGCTCGAACAGAGCATTTTTAAGGAAGGCACAGAAAATCCCTGGACCTTTTTGAAAGATGTGATCATTATCCCTCGGGACAAGGGGGGCTTTGCCCGGCTATCTGCCAGATTTTTCAAGGTAAATGATATGATCTTCCTCGACACAACTGCGGATGAGCCGCAGCAGGACATAGACCTCTGGTGGATGTTTCATATAAGTCCCATGCATACGGTGTCCCGCATTATTACGGAAAACAAGACGCTCAGGATCATCCCGCTGAATGCGTTATGGCTGAACGATGCTGTCAAGAATAAGAGCGTCGTACTGCAGTCAGTCTGGCGTGAGGAAATGAAGGAAAACCTCTTTATCGCATCATCAGCAGAGTGGGTCGAGTTCCTGAAAAAATACGGCAGCGACCAGCAGGCCTTTCCGGAAAAGGACGCCTTTGTCTTCACCCGGCCCTGAGATCAGGCAGGCGTGATGCTTACCTATACTCACTGCTTTCTCTTGTGCCTGATGATATCTCTTATGCTATTCCTTGCTGCCGGCAGCGCGACAGGGCAGGGCACTCAGCCGGAGAAGGACCTGCAGAAAAGTCCCGATGCCCGGGAAAGCCGGCAGAGAAATGAGCCGTCGGATACGGGCCCCGATATCAACGGTCCGATAATGGTATACGACACCGTCATAGAGGTTGACATTAACAAGAGCGGCATCGCAACCGTCCGGGAGACAATCGACACCGTCAGCCACGGCTTCACCAACAAGAGTTACCCGGATGTTTACCCCTACCTCTTCTTCTTCCGCCGCAATGTGCCGTTTGAGGTTCTTGAGGTAAAACGCAACGGCAAACCCGCGCCATTTTCCGGCGCTCGGGGAGAGCGGAGGATATTTGCCACCTTTGGATCCATATACTACATTAAGGAACGGCACAGCTGGAAACATTCGGAGCTTAAAGACCATTACACCTATACGATTACCTACAAGACCGGGCTCGACATACACTTCGGGAAAGACCGGGACGTCTTCTCCTGGGACGTCGTGAACGAGGAGTATATCAAGAAAGCACGGGTCATCTTCAGGGTCCCCGGTAATCCGCCCATGGAACTGATCAGAGAGGCGGTGCCCGAGTATGATGTTCTGAGCTTTTGCGAATGGATGACCGCTGCCAACAGTAGGGTCCGCTCCCGGACAACCTCTGAAGGCTTCGAGGTGTATTCAACCGGAGAGATTTATGCCGGTGAGCGCATCGTCTTCTGGATATCCCTTCCGAATGGGTTCATCGCAGAGCCGGACCCGCAAAAAAAATGGAAGCGTTTTATGTACGACAACCGTGGCGTCGTCTACAGTGCAGCGGGCCTCGCGGCCCTTTTCGTCTATTATGCGCTCATCTGGTTCTTCTACGGACGCGACCTCAGGCATGGGATCCTCATGCCGATCTATAATCCTCCTGCCGGTCTCAGCCCAGCTGCCATGCGCTTCGTGAACACCCTCCGCTTCGATGCGAAATGCTTCGCGGCCGCGCTCATCAGCATCGCGGTCAAGGGGCATATGACCATCGAAAGGACTGGCGGGAGCACGGTCCTGCGAGCGTGCAGGGACGCCCGCGAAGACTTGAGCGCTGATGAAGGCGTGGTCTATTCCGGCCTCTTCAGCAAGGGCGACGAAGTCGACCTCGGCAACGATCAGGGCGTGGTCGTCAATCGCGCCGTACGAAGCCTCGGCCGTTACCTGAAGAAGAACCTTCAGAAGACCTATCTCATCACTAACTTCCGTTTTTTCGTGGTTGGTATGGTCATAACCCTGATCTTCCTCCTCCTGAACGGCTGGTGGCTCAGCCAGGATCGCGAAATGGGCATTTTCTTCCTTGCCATCTCCTTCACGGTCAGTGTTTTTTCGATCCCTATCTTCTTTTATAGCCAATACGTCCTCAGGTCCTGGTGGGGTTTCTGGCGGGCCCGCGGCAGGCAGAAATGGGAGGCAGCAAAGGAAATGTCCGTAGGCCTTTTCTTTATCCCCTTTATCGTCATGTATGCAGCCCTCCTGAACCAGGTCCTCACAGTGACAACACCCGCTGTGATGCTCTTTATCGTCCTCGCGCTTCTGATCAACGTCCTCTTCACCTCCCTCCTGAAGGCGCCGACCAAGGAATGCCGCAAAATGCGGGACCAGATCAGCGGGTTCAGGATGTTCCTCGAGGCAACGGAGAAGGACCGCATGAACATGATGAACCCGCCGGAGAAGACCCCCGGGCTTTTCACGCAGGATCTCCCCTATGCGCTTGCGCTCGGCATCGAGCAGAAATGGGCTGAAGGGGTCGAAGGCAAGGTCAGCGCGGAACTCGGGACACTGCATTTGGGCGACAACATCGTGAACAAACTGGTCGCCGGAGACCCGGACGAGCTGTATAATTTTCTGAAAACCTCGATACGGGAAGACCGGGTAGCCGAATCCTGATCGTGACCAACCTGGGTAAACCTGCCGCTATTTTTAGGGAAACTTCATCGACGCATATTATGCGTGAGAACGGGGGTAGGCAGTGGTGCCGCTACTTCTGCCCCCCGGCGTCATAGACGGCTTTATCTCCCGGTGCCCGGCTCTCGAACTCCGATCGAACTATAACATTCGCAATAGCAGCTGCACGGGATATGACTTCTACTCCAGCAATGCCGGGGCCGAAGGATGCCCTGTCTTTGAAGGTCCGTTTTCACTGAGGTCGAACCAGAACTGTGTACTCTGCGGCAACTGTGTCAAGGCCTGCCCGAACAACTCACCGGTCCTGAACCTGCGCATACCTGGACAGGAACTCTGGGCAACGCGCACGACCGAGGAGGGTGCGGTCATCATCGGTTCCGTGCTGCTCGGCACACAGCTTTTTCGGGGCATGGAGCACGCAGGGCTGTTCGGCGATCTTGTTTTTTCGGACTTCTGGTGGGTCTGGGCCGCTGCTGCGATCATCGGCCTGACGCTTGGCGTTCTGGTCTTTGCCGGATTCAGCGGCAAGCGGGCATTCCCGCTCTCAGAGCAGCGGGACAGGGGCCTGTCTCACATGATCTATTCGTTCATCCCGCTTTCTGCAGCCTATGAGATCTGTTTTCACCTCGGACGGATGCTGACCCTCGGAGGCATGCTGCCTGACATGATCGGCCATCATCTCGGCGCCGTGTCCGACGTGCCTGCGCCGGTCATGACCACAGGGGGAATCAAAATGTTCCAGACGATCATAATGCTCGTTGGCCTCGGCGGGAGCCTGTTCGTGGCCAAGTGTTTCAGCCGCTGCTTAAGCGCAACGGAACGCACTTCTGCCTGGCCGGTTCTTGCCCTGGGGATGCTGCTCACTGGCCTGCTGCTTGCTGCAGCATGAGGAGTATCGGAATTACCGGACCGACCTGAGGAGTTTCAGCCCATTCTCTCTGAGGATGAGACTTTCGCGTTCTTCTCCTAATTCGAGGCTTTTCAGAAGAGCGATAGCCTGCTCCTGATCTGCCCAGGGAGAGTCAGAACCAAAGAGAACGTGGTCTTTTGGATGGTTCAGGATGATCTTGCGGGCGGTCTCCCGGTCCATGCAGTCGAGCGAGTAAGATACGTCCATAAAGATGTTCCTGCCCATGATATGCTTCTCCACCTCTTCCCAGTCCTCCCATGAACCGAGATGTGTTGTTACCAATTTCAGGGCGGGAAACCGGTCCAAAACGCTGATGATCTTAAGCGGATCGGCCTTCCGCACCCGCTCAAATGCAAGATCAAAGCCGGTATGCACGACCACGATCAGCTTTTCCCGCTCAAGCTGCCGGTAGATGGGGAACAGGCGCTCTTCGTCAATGCTGAAATCCTGATAATAGGGGTGAAACTTCACGCCCTTGAAGCCTTCTGCCCTGATCCGCCGCACCTGGTCCTCTGCATCTCTTGCATCAGGGTGCAGCGAAGGGAAGGGAATGATGCGGTCGGACATGATCATTGTTGACCATACGAAGATAGGCTCGAACTGGGAAGGTTTTGTAGCGATGGAGCAGATGATGCTCTTGTCGATTCCGCAGCGGTCCATGGAGGAAAGGAGTGAGCTGACCTTGCCGTCCAGATACGCATGCACATCGTACATCTTTCGCCCGTCCTCAAGGAGGACCTGCACAGCCCGTTCTGCGAGGGCATCCGGAAAGGCGTGGGTATGAAAATCGACAATTCCGTTCATTGAGATTCCTTGAAAAAGACGTGAAATAGTATAGGAGATGGGCCTATATGAATGCAAAGAGTTAACGGGGAGATGCCGCTCAAAGCGAACACGGCGACTACTGTCCGCTGGGTTACAACGGAGAATCCCCGGTCAGCCCTTGCCGGTGTGATACTGAGCTTTACCACGAACGGCGGACTGACCTGGGAACCGATGGTCCTGCAGAATCCCATTGCGGCAACCCCGGAGAGGCGGTATGGATAACGCCCGGTTTTGCCTTATTTCTTCATCTGCGCCTTCATCATGTCAAGGTAGCCGATGAAGATATCAGGCTCGATGTGGTCCATAAAGCACATCTTCTTTCCTGAGGGGTCCTTAAGAAGGTTCATATCATAATCGAGGAAGAGCATGAGACAGTCGTTCTTGTAATCGTATTTGTTGCCGAGGTCTTCTTCTTCCTTGCTTATCTGTTTCGTGAGATCGACGAAGATAGGGATGAAGTCGTCATTTATCTTCTTTGCGATCTTCGGGTCGCTGTAGATGAACTTCTCAAGCTTCTCGCACCGCGGACAGCCAGCACCGAAGAAGAAATCGACAATCACGGGCTTCTGCTCGGCCTTTGCCTTTGCCATGCCGTCCTTCAAGGAAAACCATTTGACATCTCCACCGACGGCGAATGCAGGGGTGTTGAGGACGAATGCGAAAAGTATGGACTGGATCAGCATCTTTTTCATTGTGTAGACCTCCCAAAGGTTTCTTGCAACTATACTTAATAGTATCACAGGCGACAGCGTCTGTGACATGAATTGCCATCATGATCATGGAGAGATATGAATGCCGAAACAGGAAGAATTAGCATGAAGGCAGCCCGGTGGTTTACAATCAGATATCGTGATACAGGACGTTATTGATTTTCTCGAAAATGACCGGGAGATGCAGTTGCAGACTGCCGGGCAAAGATATATCCGTCCTGCGCAGGAGCTGTGCCGTGATATTGAGCTTGGCGACGTTTTGCGAAACGTCTTTGAAAAAAAAGGAATCACCAGGTTTTACCGCCACCAGGTTGACGCTGTCGAACGCATCAGGGCAGGGGAGAACATGGTGCTCATGACCCCGACGGCGAGCGGCAAGAGCCTTGCCTATAATATCCCGGTCCTTGAGGCTGTTATTGCAGACAGAAATACCCATGCGCTCTTCATTTTTCCGCTCAAGGGACTCGAGCAGGACCAGATGAAGAACCTGAACGAGCTGTCTGAAGCTGTTGGCCTCGGCCCGGTCGGCGAGGTCTATGATGGCGACACGCCGGCGGAGAGGCGGCGTGAGATACGCGAGAACCTGCCGAATATCGTCTTTACGAACCCCGACATGCTTCATCTCGCCTTCCTTCCGTTCCACAGGAAATGGGAAGGACTGTTCAGGAGCCTTAAATACATTGTCATAGACGAGATCCATACCTACCGCGGCGTCTTCGGCTCTCATGTGGCCCAGGTACTGAGGAGGCTGAGGAGGATCTGCGGCCACTACGGCGCTTCGCCGCAGTTCATTTCAGCATCTGCCACCATTGCGAATCCCGGGAGACTTGCTGAGGACCTCATTGGTTTGCCGTTCAGCGTGATCTCTGAGAGTGGCGCTCCTTCTGCCGGGAAGCATTTCTTTTTCATGAACCCGATCGAAAGTCCCTACACCCTTGCGACGAAACTTTTCGTGCAGAGCATGCGCGCAGGTAACAGGACCATTGTCTTTACCAAGGCACGGAAGATCACGGAGCTGATCTATTCATGGGCACTGAACTATGCGCCCGAGCTCAGGGAGAAGATCAGCCCCTACCGGGCAGGGTTCCTTCCGGAAGAGCGGAGAGAGATCGAGGCACGGCTCTTCAGCGGTAAGCTGCTCGGCGTTGTCTCGACAAGCGCCCTTGAACTCGGCGTTGACATCGGCGGTCTTGACTGCTGCATCCTCTGTGGTTACCCCGGATCGGTGTCAAGCACCTGGCAGCGTGCAGGGCGCGTCGGAAGGCAGAGCACGGAATCCCTTGTGGTCCTTGTCGCTATTCAGGACGCTCTTGATCACTATTTCATGCGGCACCCCGGTGAGTTCTTTGTAAAGAGCCATGAGGCGGCAGTCATAGACCCTTTCAATGAACAGGTCATGAAGAAGCATCTCCTCTGCGCTGCGGCCGAGCTGAACCTGCATCACGATGAGCAGTCATTTGATATGCAGAGGGCCGCTCCGGTGATTGCATCGCTTGTTTCAGAAGGACTGCTCTTGCCCGGGAAAAAGAGCGGGATATGGTTCAGTCCTGTGAAGATGCCGCAGAAGGATGTGGGAATACGGGCGGCCGGTGAGCGGTTCATGCTGGTCAGCGAGTCCGGGCGGGTCATCGGAGAGTTGAGCGGCGCACGGGTATTCAGAGAGGCCTTCCCCGGGGCTGTCTATCTGCACCGGGGAAAACAGTACCGCGTGGTAGAGCTCGACATCCCGAAAAAAAAGGCCGTCTGCAGGGCCGTGAGCCTCAACTATTATACGCAGCCGGTCAGCGGCGACACGACACGGATCATTGCAAAGAGTGAGACGAGAAATTTCAATGGCCGGATTTTTGATTGGGGGCGCCTCAGGATCGTCCAGAAAGTTATGGGCTACGATACGAAGCGGGCAGCGGACGGCAAATGGATATCCACGACGCCGCTTGAACTTCCCGATCACACCTTTGAGACCGAGGGGCTCTGGACGGTAGTGGACCGTGACACGGAACGGGAGATTGAACGGCAGGGTTTTGATCTGGCCGGCACGCTTCACGCGGTGGAACATACGGTGATCGCCTGCATGCCGCTTTTCACCCTGTGCGACCGGGGTGATATTGGCGGACTGAGCCATACCGGGTTTCCTGACTTCAACCTCCCTGCCATCTTTGTCTACGACGGCCATGAAGGTGGTGTGGGGCTCACGCGAAGGGCACTGGATATCATCCCGGAGTGGCTGGAAGCAACACTGCGGATACTTGAGGAATGTCCCTGCGAGAGCGGCTGCCCGTCCTGCGTACAGGATGCCCAGTGCGGCAACCGCAACCAGCCTCTTGACAAGCAGGGGGCGAAGTGGCTGCTGAAGAAATGGATTAAGGAAGGCTAAAGGCAAAAGGACGAAATTCGAGGATTAAGGGCAGGACGCTTCAGAAACTCCATGAGCTGACACTATATTCTCTCTTTCAGCCAGTCCGTAGGATCGATGACGTGGTAGTCACCGGTTCCATCCGAGTAGACGACCCTTCCGATGCGGGCATTCAGGATCATCCTCTTGCACATCAAGCACGGCCCTGAGCTGCATTCGCCTCCGTCATCGTCAACGCCCGAAATATAGATCGTAGCATGGTTGAGTTCGTCCGCAGACGCCCTGATGATCGCGTTCGCCTCGGCATGAACGCTGTGGCAGAGCTCGTATCGCTGCCCGTGGGGGATCTGAAGTTCCATCCTCGTACACTTGCCGACCTCAAGGCAGTCGGTCACGCCGGCAGCAGCACCGTTGTAGCCGGTGCTTACAATGATATTATCTTTGGTGACCACCGCGCCGTATCTTCTCCTGAGGCAGGTCGCACGCGCTGCCACAACCTTTGCTATGGCGATGAAATACGCATCCCAGCCCGGCCTGAGGTGTTTCTTCTTTTTGGTCGATGATTTCTTCTTCATGAGGGTAGTATTATAAAAAAACCGAGAAGGCTTTATCCACAGCAGGCCATGAATACACCAGATCAAAAAGGCAAACATCACAGCGGAAACCGTGCCGAGGCGCAGAGCGTCTTCAGGAGCGTGCAGCACACGTTTCCTGTCAGGCTCCTTATCAGGGGGTTCCTGAGCGCTACAAAGCATCTGCCGGTTTGGCTTCTCAGGGCAGTGGGTCGTATCGTGGTTGCTGTTTTCATTCTCTGCAATGCCGACAACTACCGGGCCATACAAAGAAACCTGTCAAAGATAAAACCCGGCCTGCTGCCACGTACGTATGCATACCTCGCATACGGGGTCTTCCGGGACTACTCTTCGTATCTCATCGACCTGTTCCACCTGAGCCATGATCCCGGACGCATTGACGGCTATTCCTTCACAATCACCGGCATGGAGAACCTCGAGCGGGCGTTGTCATCGGGAAGGGGGGTCATACTCCTTGCCTCGCATCTGGGGAACTGGGAGCTCGGAAGTCTGAAGCTCACCCTCAAGGACAAAAAGATACACGTGGTTTTTTCACCGGACAGTTCATCACTTCTGGAATCCCAGCGGAGTTTCCTGCGGTATGCGGACGGTGTGCAGGAGGTGCCGCTCAGGGATGGGGGGTTCTCGTCTCTCAAACTGCTGAGGGTCCTTCAGGAGGGCGGTGTTGTGGCGCTTCAGGGCGACAGACTTACCTTTGATAGCGGCATCCCTGTCACCTTTTTTGGGCACAAGGCGCTCTTCCCCAAGGGACCGGTGAAACTTGCCCTGGTAACTGACAGCATCGTCCTTCCGGTCTTCATTCCCATAACCGGGTATAAATCGTATGAGATCATTGTTGAAGCTCCTGTGTACATGGAGACCGGTGAAGGTGTGACCGATGAATTGAAGACAAATCTGCAGAAAATAATTACAATATTGGAAAAATATATAAGCCGCTATCCGACGCAATGGTTTACGTTCATGCCATTCTGGGAGGACGACAAGAAGGAGCTTACCAGCAAATAGATGAAACTGCATCTTATCTACCCTGATTGGGGACATTTCCCCCTTGTGTATAGAAGGTACATCCAGGTGATGGGTCCTGCGATCGTGGCCTCTCTTACACCGTCTGATGTAGAAGTTGTCTTCACGGACGAAAGGCTCCGGTCAGTTGATTTCGATATGGACTGCGATCTTGCTGCCATCTCGATGATGACCAGCCAGGCCAACCGCGCCTATGAGATTGCTGATATATACCGACAGAAGGGGGTGCCGGTCGTGCTTGGCGGGGTGCATGTATCGCTTATGCCGGAAGAGGCGTCCGGACATGCGGACGCGATAGTGATCGGAGAGGCAGAGCATTCCTGGCCTGAGCTGATCCGGGACTTCAGGAGAGGCGCTCTCAGAAGTACCTATTCCTGCAGGAAGCCTGCAGAAGATATCCCATTTCCCCGCTGGAGTATCTTCGACCGGTCCGTTTACCTGCCCATGAACTCTTTGCAGATTTCGCGGGGCTGCCCTGTCAACTGTGAGATGTGTTCGGTTCCCCAGACCTACGGCACCGAGTTCAGGATGGCAGATACTGCGAAGATACTGGAAAACATCGGCAGGCTGGACGACTATCTGTTCCTTATCAACGACAACCTGCACCTTGCGAAGAGGAGGGTCCGGAGATTCTTGGATGGAGTTGCCGCGACAGGCAAGCAGTGGGTCGGCCTTGCGCCGCTTTCGATCGCAGACGATACTGCATACCTTGACCTGCTCAAGAGGACGAACTGCTGGGCTATGTACATCGACCTGAGCCCCTGGATATCGGCAGGCCTGAACGAGCGGATCAGCCCTGCACAAATAGAGAAGGCTGCCATGCTGCTTGATCGTATTCGGGAGAGGGGGATCAAGGTCATCGCATCCTTTGTGTTCGGGTTTGACCATGATCAGAAGGACGTATTTGACCGGACCGTTGGATTTGCCCGGGCGAACGGCATTGAAGAGGCAGAGTTCCATATCCTTACCCCGTATCCCAGGAGCAGGCTCTATGAGAGACTTGAGGCAGAGGGTCGTCTGGAGACACGGGACTTTTCAAAATATGCGACATCTTCCGTTGTCTATCAGCCTGCAAACATGTCTGCCCGTGAGCTCTACGACGGATACATCCATGCATGGAAAGAGTTCTATCCGCAGGAAACGCATGAGGAGACCGATAAGGGGATGGTGATCAAGACTTTTGCCTGCTTCCCGTTGGGCAGGACAGAACTGGACAACGTAGCCGCTGGAGGGTGGGTCGATGCTGTTCGAAAGAAGAAAGCCGAGGTTACCGCGTAGATGCTGCAGAAACTGAAACCCTTTGTTCTGTCGAGATTCCTGTACGGGCTGGTGCAGGTGATGTCTTTGAGCAGCCAGAACGCGCTCATCACATACCTGAACATCGCGGAGAAGGCGACGACCCGCGACCATTACAAACGTGCTATCAGGAGCATCCGCGAAATGTGGCTGAACGGCCATCCGAGCCTGAACGTGGCGATGAAGGTCCTTCGCAGCACCAGCCCCCGCCACAAAAAGCAGATCATCAAGTGCTTTATCATGAACCAGCTCCTTATCGGGAGCACCAAGCGGAAGGCATTCTCCGATGGCTCAGGCGGTTTCTATCCCCCCGGTCTCCTGGTGATCAGTCCTTCCATGAAATGCAACCTTAACTGTTTTGGCTGCTATGCCGGCATGTACAGGAAGGATGAAGACCTGCCCTACGACGTGATCGACCGTGTGCTGACCGAGGCAAAGGAGATGGGCGTCTACTTTATTGTTGTTTCGGGCGGCGAGCCATTTTTCCGGAAGGACCTTCTCGACCTTTTCGAAAAGCATCATGACATGGCGTTCCATGTCTTTACGCACGGAGGACTTCTTGACGAAAAGCTTGTGGCAAGACTTGCCGAACTCGGCAATGTCCTGCCGGCGATAAGCGTTGAAGGTTTCCGGCAGGAGACGGACAGACGCAGGGGAGAAGGCCATTATGACCGTGTTGTGAAGGCAATGAAGCTGCTGAGGGAAGCCGGCGTGCTTTTTGGCTACTCAACGACCATGACGCGGCAGAATGCCGATATTGTCGTTTCCGACGGATTCGTTGACCACTGGATGGCGCAGGGCACGACAGTCGGGTGGTATTTCCTCTATACGCCGGTCGGCAGGGAGCCGAACTGGGAACTGGTGCCGACGCCCGGGCAGAGGGACATGCTCAGGGAACGGGTAGCGTATTTCCGCGGGACCAAGGAGATGCTTTTCGGCGATTTCTGGAACGATGGCCCTGTTGTGGGCGGCTGTATCGCCGGCGGCAGGAAATATTTCCATATCAATTCAAAGGGGGATGTGGAACCCTGCGTCTTCTGCCATTTCGCTTTCCATAACATCAAGAAGGTGAGCCTGCAGGAGGCAGTCACCTCTCCTCTGTTCAAAAAGATCCAGGCGTACCAGAAGACGCATGATAACAAGCTGAGGCCCTGCATGATCATTGACCACCCGGAGGTTTACCGGGATGTCTGCAAAATGCCGGGTGTCTATTTTACGCATCAGGGCGCAGAGAATATCGTTGAGGGTTTTGCCGAAAAGATCGATGCATATGCTGTTGCTTACGGAGAGCTTGCTGATAAGGCGTGGAACGAGAAATGCTGCAGAGATCAGCAGTAAGTATTTTCGCACTCTGCTCTGTGCAACGATGGTCATGGTACGGACCAGATGATGACCGGATGGGACCCTGCCGAAGATTTCTTTGAAAACACATTCGTTCTTTACTGCGGTGCTGACCGCTCATGCAGCAGCCATTACTCGTCCTCTGCAAGATAGGTATTGACCATGACCGGCTGTGTAGCATTCCGTATGGTCTCATCAGCATGAAACGCCCTATAGCGTGAATCCGCGATTTTTCTGGATATATGCTCGGTGCCATTTTATAATAATGCATATTCCCTGGCAGGGAGGGACACATGGACGACGTGACAGGAAATACTACCCTACCTTCTTCCTGACCGCCAACCGGCGGCACCGGAGGGTGCTTGCAGGATATCCGGGAAGGGGCTGCACCCGCGCCTCACATGGCGGGGAATAGCAGCGCCGGATATGGATCATCTCTTGATGATATTGAGGCGATCAGGAGTTCCATCAGGAAAAAATATGCAGAAGTTTCCCTTTCAGCGGGAGGCAAATTCAGTTATCCGACGGGCAAGCTCGGGGCAGAGATGCTCAGGTACGATCCTGATGCAATCCGGCAAGCCCCATCCGGTCTCCTTGAATCTTTTTGTGGTGTTGGCAATCCCTTCTCGTTAGGTGAGATAAGGCCGGGAGCCACCATATTGGATTTTGGCTGCGGGGCCGGCTTCGACCTCTTTATTGCAAGCCGGCTGGTTGGCGCATCAGGGCTTGCCTGTGGCGTTGATCTGACAAGGGATATGATTGATCGGGCCATTTCGAACCTTGACGAAGCCGGTATTACGAACTATGAGGCCAAACAGATTGATGCGGAGGACATGCGCTACCCGGACAATTTCTTTGATGTCGTAATCTCAAACGGAGTTATCAATCTTTCGCCCTTTAAGCTGTCCTGTTTCAGGGAGATATATCGGGTTCTGAAACCCGGCGGACGAATACAGTTCGCTGATGTTGTATTGGAACAT